>Ga0105242_10003322_pt1 | contig 12515 bp, 1 predicted proteins | sample KBSM24metaG_FD_81521 | JGI IMG/M metagenome (GOLD analysis project Ga0105242, IMG submission 81521) | Miscanthus rhizosphere microbial communities from Kellogg Biological Station, Michigan, USA - KBS M2-4 metaG | ecosystem: Host-associated > Plants > Roots > Rhizosphere > Soil | place: Michigan...
GGTCTATGACCGTCGATCCCTTTCCCTGCGTTCAGCTGTAGCGGCGGTCTATGACCGTCGATCCCTTTCCCTGCGTTCAGCTGTAGCGGCGGTCTATGACCGCCGCTACAACAGTGGCTTCACGCTCATCGAGCTGCTCGTTGTCATCGTGATCATCTCGGTGCTGCTCGGGCTCGCTTTCCCCGTTTATCAAAGCGTCCAGAACTCCGCCAAAAAAACGCAGGCGAAAAACGACGTGACCCAGATCGTCACAGCCGTTAACGCGTTTTACACGGAGTACGGCAAATACCCGATCGTCACTGACGACTCTCCATTCACGACCACTGGAGATTTGTTTTACACGCTGCGCGCTGTCGCGACCGGCGCCAACGCAGGTGATGTAATTAACACCCGAAGAATTGCCTTTTTAAATGTCTCCGATGCCAAGGATCAGACCGCGGCGCGCTCAGGAATCAAAACGTCCGATGGGCAATGGTACGATCCGTGGGGTTCTCCTTATAAGGTGGCCATCGACGGCACGTACGATAATCAAATCGCTAATCCTTACGGATCTACCGGCGGCGCAGGGTCAGACCCGATCCGACAGGGAGTCATTGCGTGGTCGCTTGGCAAGAATGGGGTCCTCGGGGGCGGTGCGGCTGGCACCGGTTTCGAAAAGGAGCCCGGCACGGCGAATACCTACACGAGTTCCGGCGACGTGATCTCCTGGCAATGAGTTGCGGCTTGCAAATCGGCAATCAAAAATCGACAGTCGGAACTTCTTCGTCCGCGGGTGTAGTTCAATGGTAGAACGCCAGCTTCCCAAGCTGGACACGAGGGTTCGATTCCCTTCACCCGCTCTCTTCAGGCATTTTCATAGGTAAAATGCGTTCGATCCGCGGGTAAGACACGCGACGTAAGACATCAAAGTAAGACAAAAAACCTGCTTTTGCCGTGGTTGTTCACCTTTGTGCAGCGCTCGCAAGGGCACTATAGCGAAGGCGATCGGACAACGTCTGAGTCGCGCACCGGACAACGGAGCGCAAGCGCCAGCCCTTCCCTTCCCCCCGCGCGGGCGACAGCGGATTCTCAAAAAGCGCGGCTACCCTCCCGACCTCCGGGATGAAGCCGTTAAAACGGTCCTCGCCCAAGCCGAACTCCTCTGTGCCGAATGGGCCGCGTGAGCCCCGGTGCGGCACAAATCCAAGCACAATATGGCCACGGCTAAATTAACGCCAGGCCCTCGCGCGAACTGACGTGAACCGTCGATGCTATGAAAAACAGGCAAAGACCGGGACCCATCAAGGCTTAATCGCGGCGTGGCTCTTTAGGGCAAAGTAATGAATCCGCATTCGCCCGACCGAATTCAACTCAGTCCGATGTCTTGAAAAGTCTTTCACCAAACTAATATCCTCGGCGGCATCTACACCGATTTTGTGAAAAACGGATCTTACAAGTCAATCAGTCACACAGAAGAAAAACGCATTTCGCTCCGTATCGATCCATATTTGGGGCTGCCAACTATTCAGTTCTCCGAACGTAATGCCTTTTCTGATCCCGCCAATATCGAACCAACCAACGTGAAGATCCTTGAGCGGCTGAAAGTCCAGTCGGGGCGTTTCCGTTATCGCAGAGCTATTCGGCATTCTGAACGGCCAATTCATTGCACGCGCGTGATTGCGGAATACAACCTCAACATGCGCAAGAGCCTGATCGTACGGCGCCTCAAAACGTACGAAACATTGGTAAACAGGAGGATCGGAATAATAGGCGAAGTATATATTTGTCGCACCCTCAGGAAGCGGAATAGGGCATTTGTCGGCCTCTGAACGAGACAGGGGGCTCGACACTTGAACTACTTCGGCTTTCACCGAAGACAAGCGGCAGGCTGCCACGCTCAAAGCGATTACTGCAACGGCGAAGTATGTCCGCATATTCCTAGTGGACGCCTGTCCCCACGGTCTGTTGAAAATACGCATGTGTGGCGAATGCATGCAGAAACCCTGCCTTTTGCAACTGTACTCCGATCCAGGTAGGCGAACCGACCATTGCACTCATGCTCCCAGGCGTCAAATAACTAAACCAGTCATACATGGTGACCGTTGCAGAAAACACAGCGTAGCCATTTGTAATAGTCACCGAACCCGAAGCCCAGAATCTGGCACTGCCGATCGCATAGTACGCATCCGACCATTTCGCAAAAGTGACTGAAAAGCGTCCTGTGCTGAACTGGTACGTTCCGTCCGGCGCTCCTATATAATGAGCGGCTACGGCATCTTGAAGTATTTCAATGAGATCTTGATAATTTGCATCCTGCTTCAAAAGGGCGACCTCTTGGGGGCTCAGGTACCAGTCTCCAGATGCCGTGCCATCGGCGTGACGCATCGCCTGGACCATCAAAACGCTGTCGTTTTGCCAGGCTAATGATTTTCCAGCTCGCCAAGCATGCGCCAGCGCTAGCTCCTCATTATACAGTCGGAGAAAGGCTGCCGTAACCGCACCATTCGCAAATTTTCCTCCGCCCAGCTCCGCCGCCGTTCCGCCAAGAACCGCGGAAACTGCTACTCGTTCAGCGACGTGTTCGAAATCTAGGCTCCCCCCGCCGATTCTGTCGATGACTGGTCCGAACCCGCCATTCACCGCCCCAGCTAACGCACCGGATCCAAAGCTTCTTTTTTTTTTCACACTACCCCCGCCCCCGAGAAGGGCGTGTCCTAGTGTTTGCTCCGCATGTCCCCAGGAGAAGAATTCGCCTCCCGGGTTTAGGTCGCCTAATCCTTTGGCGATGCCTCCGCTGATGCCCCCGATTACCGCGCCGATCAGGGCAGCTTGCAACGATTGGCCTATACTGGCCCCGGATAAGGCCGTACTTATAAAGCCAGCCCCAAATCCAAATCCAGCGCCGCTTACAATCGCAGTTCCCAGTCCAGTAAGCGCGTACCCCGATCCCGCCAGGACGGCTCCTACTCCAGCACTCGCTAATCCGGCGGTCGCGATGCCGGCCACAATTCCAATGACTGCAATTACAATCTGCGCCCCCGTCGATCCGAAGGTCTTGGTCAACCATTTGCCGAAGTTACCAAAGATATTAAAGCCGCTCGGATCGCTGAAACTCAACGGATTGTTGAGGACGTAGCTGTAGCGGTTGAAGTTTTGAGTCTCCGTGGGCGCCTGGACAAACGGATCTGCGCTGAGGAAGCGACCGATGGCGGCATCGTAGATACGTCCATTCATGTGGACAAGGCCCAGGTCATCCAGCTGTTCATGCCCCGTGAACCCACGGGTGGTGATGGGGCGCGGCAATCGCCCTGGGGGCGGGTCGATTGGCTGCCAATCGGTTGTCCGTCGCGATCCCCAGGCATCAAAGCTGTCGCGTTCCACAACCACGCCTGCCTCATCAGTGATCGCATCGATGGATTCCAAGTGGTCTTTGTGGAGGTAGCGGGTATCGAACGTTGTCGGGCCGGGCGTGCCTCCACCTAGGGTCCGTAGCTCGATGTGCTCGGTGAAGACGGCGATACGACCCGTCGGCGCGTTGATGTAGCTCTTGTTGTCGACCTGGTCGCCATAGACCACTCGCTCGAACATCCCGCCGACATAAGTCGTCGTTGTCACTGCTCCCGCCTTTTCAGCCAGTTGCGTGATCCGGTTGTGCTCTGCGCCGTAGGTGAAGTAGCTTGAGGCTCCATTGCGCTGGATCAGTTTGGGCATGTTGAATGAGGTCCAATCGATCGTGCGATTGAAGCCGCTCTTCATGTTGCCGTTGCGATCATAGGTTGCGTCGGGACCCCCGTTGACACTGCGGACGGCGTGCGGATGGAGCGCCTCGCCGGTTTCCGGGGGGGGCGACCCCGATGCTGGCGCGTAAGAATAACTCCCCACTCCATCCTTGTAGCTGATGTTGCCCAGTAAATCGTACTGGACCTCTTTGCCTGTCTGTCCAGCGAGGGTAGCGTGGCGCAGCCGGTTCAGCTCATCATAATCGAAGTCCTCTGAGAGGATTTGGCCATTCACCGTTTGCAGATGGTCAGTGCGGTTGGTCAGGTTACCAACGACATCGAAGCGATAGCTCAGGTTCTGAATCAGACTGCTGCCCGAGCTGGCGCCAGAATGGATCTCCTTCAACAGTCCGGTTTCGGGCACGTAGACCCGATCTGTCACAATGCCATTGCCAAACTCCTGCTTTGTAATGTGCCCGTCGGCGTCGTAAACATTCGCCTTCCAATAAACCGGACCGACGGCATCGTTCCGTTCGATCTGCTGGACGTAGCCATTCGAATCATATTTATGGCGAACGGCAAAGCCAGTGGGGTAGGTGATCGTGGAAACGCGGCTCAGCTCATCATAGCTGTTCTGGACGGTGTAGTCATGCTCATCGATTCGCTCCGTCTGCACGGAGGGGCGTCCCAATGAATCGTAACTGATGGTCCGAAGGTACGGAGCCAAAGTAGAATCGTTCGGAGTGAATTTCGCGGTGGACAACTTCCCGATGCCTTTGCCAGGAGCGTTGTCATAGGTCCACTCCGTTTCGCCTTCCAGCTCGGAGCGGCTGTACATCCGCCCAAGCTTGTCGTAGCGCATCGTCACAGTGTTATGGTTCGCATCCTTCTCGCTAATCAACTCCCCGAGCGAGTTGTAATCGTAACTCCAGGAACCGAGGTCGGGATCGTCCATGGTCTTTTTACGGCCGCGGACGTCGTAGCTCATAGTCATGTGATTATTTGCCGAGTCAGTGGTCTCGAGGAGGTTTCCAACGGCGTCATAGACGTAAGTAATGGTGCCCTGTTTGGCATCCGTGACCCGCACGAGATGACCTTGGCTGTCCTTTGTCGTGGTGGTCCTGAGGGCGGTGGCCAAATCGCCATTCGCCTGCTCGTATTGAAGAGGGTTGATGCTATCGACACTCAGACCATGGAAGAGATTCACTGCCACCGCCACGCCGCCTTCTTTCGGTGTTTCTACCCGGTAAACCCGCCCCGCGAGGTCGTAATAAGAATGGGTGAGGAGTCGTGCCGAGCCTGCGAAATAGGGCCGGCTCACCGTTTCAAGCTGTCCGAGCGAGTTATAGTTCTTGTCGACAAAGACGACGTGGCTTTGATCGTTACTGTCGAGCGCACTCAGCGTCTTCTTCCTGATCTCTCGGCCTAGGCGATCGAAATAGGTAATCAACGGCGCCGCACCATCGGAGACAGACCTTACGAGGTAAACCGCCGCCTCCGGGCTGTCCGGGTCGGAGGAAGCTTTTTCGTAGGTGATAATCGTGCGAGACCCATCTGCCCGGGTTTCGAGGCGTTTCCGGCCGAAATCGTCATAGACGGTGCTGGTGGAGAGGCCATTTGGCCCTTTGACAAAACAAAGTGCGCCCCAACGTTCATCGTACTTACGCGACTCGAACTGGCCGAGTGCATTCTGAGTGCTCTGGACGAACCTTCCACGCTGATCGTAATTCGTGATCGCGGTTCTCGGTTCGATGTCGGAGCCCGAGGTGGTGGAAACGTGGCTGTTCCCGAAGGGGTCATAAAGATACGCCGTATTGGCCGAAAGAGCATTGTCATCGGGCTCGATGGTCTCAGAGCCAACTTGTCCATTTGGGGCGTAACCGAAGCCCGACTTACGAACGATATCGCGCTGGCCAGGTGCGCGGCTCGTCACGATGCTGCTGCGGAGCTGGCCGATCCGCCATGTGGTCTCGTCGGCGTCGTAAAACTCGCTGACCGTCGTTTTACTGAAGCCATCGCGGGAACTCACGGTAATGCTTTTAGCGTTGCCGTAGTTGTCCATGTCGTCGTTAGTTGTGATCGTCTCGGTGGTGAGAGTTCCATCCAGCTCATAAGTCTGTGCCGAGCTTCGCTGAGTGAATGGGAAATGGACCCGCCCCCCGTTTTGGAGCCGATCGACATAATTGGCGGTCGCGATGGAAAGAGGCAGACCGTTATCCTGGTGCGATTCGCTTTTCTCCATCATCCCAGTGAACGGAAAGTCCTGCCTTAGAGTAGTCTTGTTCCAGATCAGGGTCCGTGTATCGGTACTCTTGACCCAGCGGAAGCCGAGAATTCCCCGAAGCGGATCGGCCCGAAGGCCGTTGTATTGATAGTTGATGGCGTACCTGCCGCCGAGTCCATCATCATAATTTGCACTCGATGCGACAAACATCGGAACCATTAGGTCGATTGCGCCACCGAGAACGTCGCCTGCTTCGGACGGGGAATACACGGAAGAGTTCGCCAGGGTCTTATATTCAACGGCGCTAACTGATCCCATCCCGTCCGTTACCGTAGTCAGCAGGTCGTGGATGGCGGTCGAACTGGTCCAGACGTTGACGACGAGTCCGTTAAAGACTGAATAGAGTCGAGCGAGGTCTTCCTTTCCGTCGCCATTAAAATCCGCCGGCAGCCATTGCAGCGTGGCGAAGTCATACTTCAGCGAGGTTTCTAGCTCTTCGCTGGGTCCTCGCCAAAAGCCACTGGTGCCGTTAGAGAAATGCGTGCTTTGGATATGCTTATAGCCGTCGGGCGGGTAATTGCCGTCATCTCCGTCGTGGAGAATGACTTCGCTCCAGACAATGCTGAGGTCGCTTCGCCCATCACCGTTGAAGTCCCCCGCGCGCGCATCGACCTCCGTCGCCAGAGCGACGTCGAGATTGCCCCACGCTTGCCTCGAAAATCCGCTCTGGTCCGGCACATCCCGTCCCAAGGAGAGATAAACCATCGCTTCTTTCGACCTCTTCGTGAGACGCGAGAGATCTAATAAGCCATCTCCATTGAAGTCGCCGGCGAGCCAGACGGACTGATCAGCGGCACCGTCCTGGGTTATCCATTTCCGACGCTCAAAGGAGCCGTTCCTATTAAGGTAGGCGAAGATCGAGCATTTCGCCGATTCCTTCTTAACGAAGAGGAGATCTGGAAGGCCGTCGCCGGTGACGTCGCCAATAAACCATTTAAGACCAACCAGGAACAGGACATCGCTGGAAGGAGCATGCCATTTCTGAGGTTCGAACGATGGTGTGTTTCCGCCTCCCGCTCCCCTATTTAGCAAGACCGAGATTTGAACTCCGGAATTTCCCGAGATAACGACCAAATCGAGCTTCCCGTCGCCATTGGCGTCCGCCGGATAGACCACCTTGGCTTCGTCGAATTTTAGCTGAGAACCGGAAATTGGGCAGTTCGCGAAAGCAAATTGGCCTGCCCCGTCGTTGCCGTACAGGTCCAGGTAGGTATTCGTATCGCTCTCTGAACTGGTATTTTTGTGGACCCTCAATATGTCCAGTTTGCCGTCCCCGTTATAATCCCCGCTCAACCATTGGTCGCTGGCAGCGAACCCGCCGTTGGTGGACTGGCTCGGGTTTTGCACAAAATTCGTCTGCGTGCCGGGAGAAGCGGGCTGGGCCACGAGCACGGCGATACTGGCACTCGTCCCACTCTTCGAGACCCTGGCCAGGTCACTGCGCCCGTCGTTGGTAAAATCGCCAACCATCCAGCGCTCGGTATCTTTGGTTCCCGACGATGGAAAATGGAACGGTGGAGAGATTAGGGAATCATCGTCGGTTGACCACGCGAACGTTGTCGGATTAAGGGATGCCTTTCCGGCTTTCTCCTGGATTCCGGTCAGTCTGGATTTCCCGGTCGCGGCACTAGTGGCATAAGCAAGATCGTATTCGCGAACGATCTGAGAGCCGAACTTGCTGACGACTTGCTTGACTCTTTGCGCCTGGGTAACCTTGGAGCCGGCGACATAGTTTACCATGACGTCCGGTCGTCCCTCGTAAACGATCTCGACCTTGGCATAAGCCGGGACGTTGGCGGCATCATTAAACGTGTAGTCGATTGAAGTTAGCAGGTATTCGCCCGAGCCCTGGTCCTGGAAGTAATGAAACAGGATGTAGTTGCCCGAACTATCGGATATTTTGCTTAGCGCCCAGGAAAGAGCCGATCCGTCCGTTCTTCCCTGAGCAAGGAATCTGGACTCGTCCGTGGCGCCGTACGTGTAAACGAGGCCAGACTTAGTGTGGGCTTCGAAGCTGCGAGGCCCCGAACCGCTTTGTCCGAGCGAGACGATTTTCGTAAACGAGTTGATTTCCGTCCGATACTCTGCCCCATTCGCTCCATCCACTCCGCCGGGCAGAACAATCAAGCGCTGGCCATCGAGAGAAAAGCGATCCTGGGTGGTAAAGTTGACGCCGTGAACGGAACTATCCTGGGCCATTGTCGCAGCACAGCGGCTGATCGTGGACAATCCGCTGATCCCCCATCCAACGCCCAAGCTTCCATTGCCGGTGCGGCTACTGTATTCAAAGCTAAGCTTCGGCTGCATTCCGGCAGTACCCGGAGAGACAACAATAGGAATTGAATAGTTTACGCCACCGCTTAGATCGACTGTCAGCTTCCCGGGGGTGAGACCTACCGTATCGCCCTCCGGCAGGTCGAAGTGAGTGGGGTCGCTCTGGGCAGTATATTCAGCCAGATTCGTGACGCCATCGCCATCCTTGTCTAACTGGGCATCGTTGTGAAGGGCATCGAGACCATGAGCAATCTCCCAGCCGTCGTCCAGTTGATCGCCATCGGTATCTTTGAGATCGGGTCTCGTATGATAGATGTTATTTTCTTCCCAATCTGTCAGACCATCACGATCGGTGTCCTGGCCGGCATCGAGATTAAAGACCTCGACCAAACCGATCCCGGTTGACGACGTATTCGAGCTCGCCGATACGACCGCGGTATAGACACCGGGTAAGAGCGACGCAACCACCGCGGCTTCTCGTGGATCCTCGGGCGCGATCGTACTAGCAAGGATGTCGGTCCGCTGCGGCGAATCCTGCCAATTGTCGTTGGCGGCGATCAAGACGTTCGACTGATTCTCACTGCGGAAGAGCTGTAAGTAAGGGTCGGGCAAAACTCCCGAGAGGCCGCGTCGGGCGAGCGATGGACCCGCCGCGCGGACCATTACTTTGAGAGGATCCTGGCCAGAGATCATGAAGCCAGCGATCAACACGTCATCCCCTGGCTGTAACTGAGCACGGGCGGACAGGTTTACCAGGTTCAGGCTGGTGGAATCGACGTCGTACATTTCAAAGAGAACGATGCCGGTAGTGTCACTTACGCCGGAGACCTGTGCGGTATAGCTTCCTGGTTCCAGGGTAACCACCATGGCTGAATCCGCCGCGTCCAGTCCTCCACTAAGTCCGTACTGTTGAAGCAGCTGCGCTTGAAGCGTATCATCCTGCCAGTTGTTGTTATAGGAGATAGAACTTCCTGTTTTGTCGAAAAGCCGGAGTTGCGGATCGGCCATTCGGCCGCCTAGCGGTAACGAAGGTCCGAGCGCCCGTAGCACCATGCGTTTCGGCCCGTCGCCTTGCACGATGAACCCTGCGATCATTATGTTATCGCCCGTGCCGGCATGCATCCGGATCGAACCCTGCACGAGTTGGCTCGTAGTAGGTACGATGCTCGGCGCGGAATAATCAACTTGATTGGGATCGTGGGCCGTTTCGAATTCCAAGAGCTCGACGAGGCCGTCACCATCGTGATCCGTGCCGCTGTTCTGAGTGAGATCTCCAAATCTATCGAGTTCCCAAGCGTCGGGCAGGCCGTCTTGATCGACGTCAGTTGCTGTGGGCAGCAAACAGAGCCCCTCTTTCCTGACGGGCACTGTCCGATCGATGGTCGTGCCATCGCCTAATTGGCCAAACTGATTATAACCCCAAGTATAAATCGTTCCGTCAGCGTTAATCGCAACCGAATGGGAACTCCCTGCTGCGACGCTCACAAGGTGTGTGGGCGACGAGAGGCTTTGCGGCGTCAACTCATCTACTGTGCTCTGAAGGCCGAGCTGCCCGAAGCTGTTGCCGCCCCAAGTCCACGGCGACCCGGAACTCGAGAGAGCGATACAATGTCCCGAGACGGACTGAGAAGCAGCGATGTCGGCGACACCGCTAAGGGTCGCGATAGGGGCAGCCGTGGTGCGGCTATTCTTCGTGTTGTCCCCAAGCTGTCCGTAACCATTCCATCCTAAGGCAATCGCCCCTCCTGACGTGGTTATGGCCATTGTGTGATACGCTCCGCCTGCCAGCTTGCTTATATTGGTGAGTGGAACTGTAACCGGAACAATGGATTGCGCGGGGGTGCTTCCCAGGGCGCCGTAGAAATTGGCGCCCCATCCCCGGACCGTTCCGTCACTCATCAGAGCGAGGCTATGATATGCGCCAGCTGAAATCGCGATGACGGCCTGGCCGCCTAGACCTCCAACAACCACAGGTGTGTTTCGCCCCAGGGTCGTCCCATCGCCGAGTTGCCCGTTGGAATTCAGGCCCCAGGCATATACGGTACCATCCGAACGGAGCGCCAGGTTGTGGTCGGTTCCTACCGCGATAGCAACAATATTGGACAGATTCCCCACCCGAACGGCGGTTCGACTGTCCGAGTTACTGCCGTTGCCAAGCTGGCCCAGTAGATTGGCGCCCCACGCCCAAACAGTTCCATCACGCTTGAGCGCTAAAGTATGATATGCGCCTGCCGCTACTGCCTTGACGTCGCTTAAACCCGCAACCGGGGATGGAAGAGAACGCTGTAGGTTGGTCCCGTCCCCCAGCTGTCCCGAGGAATTCAATCCCCAAGCCCAGACTGTCCCGCTGGAACCTAACGCTACCGTGTGATATTCGCCGGCTGCAATAGACGGGGCATTAACGGTTTTCTCCGCGATTAACAGGACCCTTGAGCTAGCTCCACTTGTCGCCGTGACCGTAATTGCAAAGGGCGTCGCGCTAACACCCGATCTTACGTAGAAGCGCGCAATCCCATCAGTCCCGGTGTGGAGCAGGAGATCAGAAGCGAACGGTCCGGTGACAGAGGAGGCAAACGTTGCCCCCGCGGGAGCCGCGGTGACATGGAGGGGCGCGTTTTTGAGGAGCTGGCCGTACGAATCTGTGACTCTAATTACGACAGGGCTCGGCCAGATCGTGTCGGTAACTCCGGCCTGATTCTCGCCGGCCAACGTTACAATCGTTGGCAATACGCCGTTAAAGTAATCAGACGGCCAAAAATCTACCAGATCGGGGCGACCATCCCCATCGCTGTCACTATCAGCGGTCAGCGGATCTGTTCCCAGCGTGATTTCTTCTCCATCTTTCAGCCCATCATTATCGCTGTCAGCATCGGCTGGGTCTGTTCCGTATTGGAATTCCAGAGCGTTCGTCAGGCCGTCGCCATCGTAATCGCTCTCGCGTTGATCCAGGTTTCCATAATGTTCCAGCTCCCAGTAATCGGGAACCCCATTACCATCGGCATCGACAATCGAGATCTCGTCGGCGCCGATATCTGATTTGGCCAGGCTGGTCTCCGGGCGCCTGGTGAAATCGAAATCGACCCTGACAGGAACTTGGACGGCGTTGTTTCTGGCCGGAGAGTCGATTGCTATGCGGTAATCATTTTGGGTTGCTCCCACAAATTTGGGATCAAACGCGAAGTTGCCACTGCTCGCCGAACTGCCCTGAATAATGTTATTTGTGCCGACGACTTGATGAACCTGACTATCCGGTTCCGCGCCGGTATTGGACCAGATGATGTTGTTTCGCACATCAGGCTTAACGCCCGTCAAGGCGCTGATCCCTCCACCCAAACCCCCTGTGGCGGTATTCGAGGCTATCGTATTGTGCCAGAGCTCGGCATCCCCGGCGGCGAACAATATTCCGCCCCCTCTCATAGCTTGATTATTTGTTATGAAGTTGTTTATGACCCGCGAGCCGCGAGCGGTCTTTAAATACAGACCGCCACCGCCACCGGTCGTTGCAGTTGCCGTCGTAACATTGTTCGTCAGGATGTTGCTATCGATCAGAATGGCGCCAGCAGGTGCTTCCACACGCAGGCCTGCTCCGATCCAGTCGGTCAGGCCGTTCCGAACAGTGAAACCATTGAAGCTGGCCTTATCGAAATTGTAGAAGCGCACGACCGAGCTGTTGACTTGCTGGCCGTCAATAATGGTCTGTGCAGCTCCTGCCTGGCTGAAGACATGAATTCGAGTTTTGCCATTCGCATACGGTCTTTCGTAGTAGACGCCAGGTTTCACGACGATAGCACGAAGTTCCGAAGCCGGGACAGCATCGATCGCAGATTGGATGCGCTTAAATGGAGTGATGGTGGAACCGGTTTCAACAGAGCCGGCATAACCAGCATCCACTGTTAAAACAGTGGGCGAAGCCGAATTGCTCGGATCACTTCCCATCCAATATTCTTCAAAATTGGTGAAACCATCGCCATCGCGATCCTCTGAAGCGTCAGCCGGATTGGATGGATCAAATTGGTTTGATTGTTCCCAGGAAGTTGGAAGCCCATCGAGATCGGGATCTTCCAACGAACGTTGAAGCTCGTTGAAAAGTGCTTCCGCGTAGTCCGCATTGTCGACGAATGGATTGCGGTTATGCTGGAACTGAGTGTAAATTAATGCGTTCCGGCGCCTTTCCTCGTCACTCACGGGGTCACTCCGGTGCCACTGGAGTAACGTAGATAGCATGGCCATATCGCTGGTGTTGACGATGGCGTTGCCGA
>Ga0105242_10003323_pt1 | contig 12514 bp, 13 predicted proteins | sample KBSM24metaG_FD_81521 | JGI IMG/M metagenome (GOLD analysis project Ga0105242, IMG submission 81521) | Miscanthus rhizosphere microbial communities from Kellogg Biological Station, Michigan, USA - KBS M2-4 metaG | ecosystem: Host-associated > Plants > Roots > Rhizosphere > Soil | place...
GCTGGCCGTGAGCCTGGAAGATCTGGGCATCAAGGAGAACAACGCGCAGGCCAAGATCCTGGCCAAGACGCTGGACGCCGCCACCGGCAAGCTGCTGGACAACAACAAGAACCCCAGTCCCAAGACGGGCCAGCTGGACAACCGCGGCAGCCAGTTTTACCTGGCCCTCTACTGGGCGCAGGAACTGGCCGCCCAGACGGAAGACAAGGCGCTGCAGGCGCGCTTCGCTCCCGTCGCCAAGGCGCTGGCCGACAACGAGCAGGCCATCGTGGGCGAGCTGGCCGCGGTGCAAGGCAAGCCGGTGGACATCGGCGGCTACTACCAGGCCGATCCGGCCAAGCTGGAAGCCGTCATGCGTCCCAGCAAGACGCTGAACGACATCCTCGCTGCCGCCTGAGCCGCAGGCTGAAGGCCGCTGGCGGGTACGCGCCGGGTTCGCCCGGCAAACTCATCTGCCACCGATCTGCCTGCGATCTGTTCATCGCAAGAAACCCGCTTCGGCGGGTTTTTTCCATGTCCGGCACGAAATGCGCGGCGGCCTTGGGCAGGCGCTTTCAGCCTACACCGGCCGGGCTGGGCGCCCCAGAGAATCGCCGCCATGCTGAAAACTGGCCGCACTCTGGGGGTTGTGATCCTCACCTTCCTCGTGACTGCGGCCCTGGGCCTGCTGGCGCTGAACTTCACCGCCGGCGAGAAGAAGGTGCAGCAGCAGCTGCCGCGCCTCTACGGCACCTCCAGCCCGCAGTTCGACCGCGCCATGGGCAATCTGCTCGGGCCGGGCGTGCTGGGCGGCAACGAGGTGATCGACCTGCAGAACGGCGAGCAGATCTTCCCGGCCATGCTGGCCGCCATCCGCGCGGCGCAGCGCACCGTCACCTTCGAAACCTACATCTACTGGTCGGGCGACATCGGCCAGCAGTTCGCCGATGCGCTGAGCGAGCGCGCCCGCGCCGGCGTGAAGGTGCATGTGCTGCTCGACTGGGTGGGCAGCGCGAAGATGGATGACAGCTACTTGGCCGAGATGCAGCGGGCGGGCGTGCAGATCGAGAAATTCCACAAGCCTCACTGGTACAACCTCGCCCGCCTGAACAACCGCACGCACCGCAAGCTGTTGATCGTGGACGGCAGGGTGGGGTTCACGGGCGGCGTCGGGATCGCACCGCAGTGGATGGGCCGGGCCCAGGACCCGGAGCACTGGCGCGACACGCACTACCAGGTGCGCGGGCCTGCCGTGGCGCACATGCAGGCCACGTTCTTCGACAACTGGCTCAAGGTGACGGGCCGGGTGCTGCATGGCGACGACTACTTTCCGGCCCTGGCGGCGGTGGGGCCGCACCGTGCGCAGATGTTCTCCAGTTCGCCGTCGAGCGGCAGCGAGAGCATGCAGCTCATGTACCACATGGCGATCGCGGCGGCCGAGCGCAGCATCGACCTGTCGGCGGCCTACTTCGTGCCCGACGAACTGACCCGCCGGCTGCTGGCCGAGGCGCTGCAGCGCGGCGTGCGCCTGCGCATCGTCACGCCGGGCGAACATACCGACACCGAGACGGTGAAGGCCGCCTCGCGCGGTACCTGGGGCCCGCTGCTCGCGTCCGGCGCCGAGATCTACGCCTACGGGCCCACCATGTACCACTGCAAGGTGATGATCGTGGACCAGCGCATGGTGTCGGTGGGATCGACGAATTTCGACAACCGCTCGTTCCGCCTGAACGACGAGGCGAACCTGAATGTCTATGACGAGGCCTTCGCGCAGCGCCAGACCGTGGTGTTCGAGCAGGACATCGCCCGCTCGCACCGGGTGACGCACGAAGAATGGCTTGACCGGCCCTGGACGGAAAAGCTGGGCGAGAAGGCCGCGGGGCTGCTGGAGTCGCAGCTGTGAGAGGGTGCTGTTAGAAAAGCCCCTCTCACGAGGTTTTTGGTGATTTGGCCCCGCAGCGCTTCTCCCATCTGGGCTTTATGCTATTTATTTCGTAGCGAATGGCGGTTCAGCAGGAGTCGCCGGAACCACCTGTGGTGCGGTATCGACGAAGGCCACCACATCGTCCAGCACCGGCGCGATCCAGTGCAGCGGCCAGGCGAAGGCGCCGACCAGGGTCGTGTGGCTGGCGCGGGAATACATCTTCAGCGTGACAGGCACGCCGGCCGCCTCCAGCTTGCCGGCCATCTGCCGGGTGCTGCGTTCGGGGCTGACCAGCTTGTCCTCGGTGGCCGCTCCCAGGAAGGTGCGGGGCGCACGGGCATTCGCGAAGTCGATGGGCTGTGTGCTCGGCGGGTAGTTCGGGTGGAAGAAGACGGCCTGCGCGTCCGGGTTGTCGGTGGGCAGGAAGTCGTAGGGCCCGGCCAGCCCGATCCAACCGGCCAGCTCGCGGGGCTGATGGCCGGTGGGCTGCAGCCAGCGCCCGTCCAGCGCCACCATGGCCGCGTTGTATCCGCCCGCGCTGTGGCCCATCACGAAGACACGCCGTGGGTCGCCGCCCAGCCGGGCGGCGTTTTCCAGCCCCCAGGCCACCGCCTTGGCGCTGTCGACCAGGAAGTCGGGGTAGCGCACATCGGGGTAGAGCCGGTAGTCGGCCACCAGCGTCAGAACGCCGCGTGCCGCCAGGGCCTGGCCCAGAAAGCGGTAGTCGCCGCGCTCGCCGCTGCTCCATGAGCCGCCGTAGAAGAACACCACCACCGGCCAGCCCTGCGCGGGCGCGGCCGATGCGGGGCGGTACACGTCCAGCTGCTGGCGGGGCAGTGCGCCATAGGCCACGCCGGATTGCAGCGTGCTCCCTCCCGAGGGGCTGAGTGCGTTCAGCGTCCCGACGGCACTGCAGCCGCCGATACAGGCCGCGAGCGCCAGCGCGCCGGCAAGATAGAGCGCGGAGCGCTTCCAGGAAGTTCGTCGGGGATGGGTCAGCAACAAGAAGATCTCCGGTCAGTGCCTTGCCTCAAGGGCGGCTGCAGGGGCGGGGCGCGGATGTCTGCGCCCGAGCAGTGTCGCCGCGAGGCCACGGCTTGCGCGTCGGAGCGGATGCCGCGAACCGGCGGGGCGCCGCCCCGTGCCGCAGGGCCTGAACTTACGGCGTCTGCCGGAGTCGCAAGGCGAGGATGCAGGCGCGGGCCTGGCCGCCTTCCTTCCTCTTACGAAAGCACCTGCACGATGGACCAGCCGATCGCACGCAAGCCGTCACGGCATCGTCCCCAACCCCGCGCCGGCGGTTGGTGGGCTTTTTCGCTGCTGGCCTTGCCCCTGCTGGCGCAGGCTACGGGAGGCGGCCTGGGTCTCAAGATTCCGCAGCAAGCAGGGCCATCGCCTTCGGCCTTCATCCTCACCTGCGATTGCGGGACGGCCGCCCAGCGCGAGCGCATCGCCCAGGCCGTACGCCAGCAGGGCGGGCGGGTGCTCTATCCCTACCAGGAGCTCCATGGCCTGGCCGTGGCGCCGCTGCACAAGGAGAATGCGGCGCGCTTCGAGCAGGCGCTGCGCCGCATTCCGGGCGTGATCGCCGTGCGGCCCGAGGGCCTGAGCTACCCGGCGAGCGGGCCCTCGCGGGTGGATTGAGGGCGGTGCCGGCACCACCCCCGCGGCCGGATCAGAGCCAGGGCGACCCGGGAGCCGGCACGGGCTGGACGGTGAACTGCGGCGATCCGCCCAGCACGAAGCTGCCCAGCACCAGGCTCAGCAGCGCCATGAAGATGCTGGCCCAGAAGGCCGTCCAGAAGCCGTCGATGTGAAAGCCGCTGACCAGCTTGCCCACCAGCATCAGTACCAGCGCGTTGATGACCAGCAGGAACAGCCCGAAAGTCAGCAGCGTGAGCGGCAGCGTCAGCACCACCAGCAGGGGGCGCACGACGGCATTGGCCAGGCCCAGCAGCAGGGCCGCCACCACCAGGGCACCGGAGCTGCCGAAGCGCAGCCCCTTGAAGACATGGCTGGCCACCCACAGCGCGAACGCGGTGATGGCCCAGTGGAGCAGGAAGGGGGTGAGGTCGGCGAGCATGGCGCAGTGGTGGGCTGGAGTGTTGGGGCGGCCCGGGCTTACTTGCCCCAGCTGTCCTTCAGGCCGGTCACCCGGTTGAAGACCGGCTTGGCCGGCGTGTGGTCATTCCGGTCAGCCACGAAGTAGCCGAAACGCTCGAACTGGAACTTGCCATCGGGCAGCGCCTGGGCCAGCGACGGCTCCACGTAGCCGGTGACGACCTTGAGGCTGTTCGGGTTGAGCAGGGTCAGGAAGTCCTTGCCGCCCGCATCGGGCTGCGCATCGGTGAAAAGGCGGTCATACAAGCGCACCTCGGCCGGCACGCCGTCGGCCACGCCCACCCAGGTGATGGCGGCCTTGACCTTGACGCTGTCGGCGCCGGGCGTGCCGCTCTTGGTGTCGGGCACGACGGTGGCCAGCACCTGCGTGATGCGGCCTTCGGCGTCCTTCTCGCAGCCGGTGCATTCGATGACGTAGCCACCCTTCAGGCGCACCTTGTTGCCGGGGAAGAGGCGCTTGTAGCCCTTGGGCGGGATTTCCTCGAAGTCCTCGCGCTCGATCCACACCTCCTTGCCCAGGCTAAAGCGGCGCACAGGCGCCTCGGTGCCTTCGGGCGGATGGGGTAGGGCGGGCAGGCTGCAGGCTTCGAGGTGGCCGGGGGCGAAGACTTCGTCCCAGTTGGTCAGCACCAGCTTGACCGGATCCAGCACGGCCATGCCGCGGTGGGCCTTGTTCTCCAGGTCTTCGCGCAGCGCGCCTTCGAGCGTGCTGTAGTCGATCCAGGAGTAGTCCTTGGTCACGCCGATGCGCTCGCAGAACAGGCGGATCGCCTCGGGCGTGTAGCCGCGCCGGCGCAGGCCCACGATGGTGGGCATGCGGGGGTCGTCCCAGCCGCTGACGATGCCGCTGTCCACCAGGTGCTTGAGCTTGCGCTTGCTGGTGACCACGTAGGTCAGGTTCAGACGGGCGAATTCGTACTGGCGCGGCTGGGGCGGGGCGATCAGGCCGCCCTCGCGCAGGCGGTCCAGCAGCCAGTCGTAGAACGGGCGCTGGTCTTCGAATTCGAGCGTGCAGATGCTGTGGGTGATGTGCTCCAGCGCGTCCTCGATCGGGTGCGCGAAGGTGTACATCGGGTAGATGCACCACTGGTTGCCGGTGTTGTGGTGCTCGGCATGCTTGATGCGGTAGATGGCCGGGTCGCGCAGGTTGATGTTGGGCGAGGCCATGTCGATCTTCGCGCGCAGCACGGCGGCGCCGTCGGGCAACTGGCCGGCCTTCATCTCGCGGAAGCGGGCCAGGTTCTCGACCGGCGTGCGGCTCCGGAAGGGGCTGTCCACGCCGGGCTTGCTGAAGTCGCCCCGGTTGGCGCGCATCTCGTCGGGCGTCTGCTCGTCGACGTAGGCGTGGCCGTTCTCGATCAGGTACTCGGCCGCGCGGTACATGAAGTCGAAATAGTTGCTGGCGTAGTAGAGGTGCTCGGAGCGGCCGTCCGCCGCCTTCCAGTCGAAGCCCAGCCAGTGCACGGCATCGATGATGGCGTCCACGTACTCTTGGTCTTCCTTCTCGGGGTTGGTATCGTCGAATCGCAGGTGGCAGACGCCGCCGTAATCGCGCGCCAGCCCGAAGTTCAGGCAGATGCTCTTGGCATGGCCCACGTGCAGATAGCCGTTGGGCTCGGGCGGAAAGCGGGTGCGGATCTTGGCCGGATCGGGCTCGCCGGCGGCATGGTGGGCCGCATCGCCCGGGCTGCCGCCCCAGTGGGCCTGGGCATGCGTGCCCTGGGCCAGGTCGTTTTCGATGATCTGCCGCAGGAAGTTGCTGGGCTTGATGGCGTCTTTGGCGGTATCTTGGGAGGCGGGGGAACTCATCCTCCCATTCTAGGCGGCAGGCATGCTCGCTCGCCGCCCCGGCCCGCGTTCCGGCAGCGGTGCACGCATGGAAACAAGCGGGGCTACGTCCGGAAACAACATCAGGAGGGCTTTGTGCCATCCTTTCGGGCACCTGGCGCGTTATGGAGATGTCCCAGGTTTTCCGCAGAGGCGCATCCAGGGCCCGCAGCCCTCTGAAACGGCCTCTGCCACATACAAGGAGATTTCCATGATTCGACAACGCCTCTCCCTCTCCGCGCTGGCCGCCTCGGCCGGTGTGGCCCTGGTGTTGCTGACCGCAGGCGGCGCAGCCCAGGCGCACGGCGCGAACTGGTCGGTGGGCATCGGCATCGGCCTGCCCGGCGTGGTGCTGGGCGGTGGCCCCACCTACTACGCGCCGCCGCCCGCCTACTACGTGCCGGCACCGCGCCCTGTCTACTACGATCCGCCGCCACCGCCCGTGGTGTATGGGCCGCCCCCGCCGCCCGTCTATTACCGTCCGCCGCGCCCGGTGTACTACGCACCGGCCCCCGTGGTGGTAGGCCCGCCGGCCTATGGCGGCTACTACTACCGGGAGGGCTATCGCCGCGGCCCGCACGGTCCCCACGGCCCGCATGGCCGCGACTGGCGCTGAGCGGGAACGGCAGCGTCTTTGAGCCGACAGAGCGGCCCCGTGTGGGCCGCTTTTTCATGGGCGGATCAGCCGCCCGCCCCATAATTCCGGCATCCGGCCGTCGCACCGACCCAGGCGCGGCGGCCTTCTTCGCTGCTGGATTCCCATGACCACCGTCTTCGTCCCCCGCGGACCCCACCCCCATCTGCCGAGCGACCGGCGCGCCATCGGCGCCGTGGCCGTGCCGTGACGCAGGCCGTGCACCACCCCGAAATCGCCCGGCTGCAGGCGCAGGCCGAGCGCCACGCCACGCCCTGCGGGGCGGGCGAGCTGGTCTGGCATGCCTGGGGCCGCTCCCCACCCGGCCTGCCGCCGCTGGTGCTGCTGCATGGCGGCAGCGGCAGCTGGACCCACTGGGTGCGCAATATCGAGGGCCTGGTGGCGGCCGGCCGGCAGGTGTGGATTCCCGATCTGCCGGGCTTCGGCGATTCCGCCGTGCCGCCGGGGGGCTCCGATGCCGATGCCCTCGTCGCGCCGCTGGCCGAGGGGATGCGTGCGCTCTTCGGCCCGCAGGCCATCGATCTGGTGGGCTTTTCCTTCGGCGGCATGACGGCGGGGCTGCTGCTGGCCGAGCACCCCGAACTGGCACGCCAGCTGGTGCTGGTGGGCGCGCCCGCCATGGGCGTGGTGCCGTCGCGGCAGTTCGAGCTGAAAGCCTGGCGCCATCTGCCGCCCGAGGCGCAGCCGGACGTGCACCGCTACAACCTGGCCGCGCTGATGCTGTACGACACGGCCTTGATCGATGGCCTGGCCCTGGACCTGCACACCGCCAACGTGCAGCGCGACCGCATGCCGCGCCGCCGGCTGGCGCACACCGACATCCTGGCGCGCTCGCTGCCGCGCGTGGCCTGCCCGGTGCATGCCATCTACGGCGAGCGCGATGCGCTCTACAAGAGCTGGATCACCGCGCTGGAGGCCGCCTATGTGGCTGCCGTGCCGGACTTCCGCGGCTTCGCGCTGATTCCGGATGCCGGCCACTGGGTGCAGTTCGAGCGGCCCGTTGTCTTCCAGGCGGCCCTGCTGTCTGCGCTGCAGGCCGGCGCGCCCGACTGAGACGCCGTGAACGGATCACCCGCCATGCCCCGGATCGACGAACGTGAGGTGGAATGGTCCGCCGTGCGGGCCCAGGGCGCGGGCGGGCAGAACGTCAACAAGGTCTCCAGTGCGGTGCATCTGCGATTCGATATTCCCGCCTCGTCGTTGCCCGATGCCGTCAAGGAGCGGCTGCTGGCCCTGCGCGACAGCCGGCTGACGCAGGAAGGCGTGTTCGTGCTCAAGGCCCAGCAGTTCCGCACGCAGGAGGCCAACCGGCTCGACGCCCTGCGCCGCCTGCAGGAAGTGGTGGACAGCGTGGCCCAGGCGCCGCGCGTGCGCCGCGCCACCAAGCCGACCTATGCCTCGCGTCAGCGGCGGCTCGAATCCAAGACCCAGCGCTCCAGCGTCAAGGCCTTGCGCGGCAAGGTGCGGGACTGAGCCAGGGCAGGGCGCATCTGCGGGATGCGGATCCGTGGGCGGAGCGGTGCGGGGTTGTTGCACCCGCTGGGATTGCTCACGCTTTTGCAACGATGTGTCCAAAATCCTTGGGTTGGATTCGCGGGCAAGACTCCTAACATGGGGAGCAGAGGAATTCGCCACCATGACCGCTTCCAACGCTCCCACCGCTTCTTTGCCTTCTGCCCTGGCTTCCGCTGGCCGCCCCGCCGGCCGCGTGCCGGCGCTCTTCGTCTCGCACGGCTCGCCCATGTTCGCCGTCGAGCCCGGCACCACCGGCCCGGCCCTGGCGCAGTGGGGTGGCGAGCTGCGGGCGCGCTTTCCGGCGCTGCGCGGCGTGGTCATCATGTCGCCCCACTGGATGGCCCGCACGCCCCAGGTGATGGCGGGCGCGCGGCCGGCCACCTGGCACGACTTCGGCGGCTTTCCGCAGGTGCTCTATGGCCTGCAGTACCCGGCGCCCGGCAACCCGGCGCTGGCGGCCGAGGTGCTGCAGCTGCTGCAGCGCGCCGGCCTGCCCGCCGAGGGCGATGCCGCGCGCCCTTTCGACCATGGCGCCTGGGTGCCGTTGATGCACCTCTTCGCCGATGCCGGCCTGCCCGTCGTGCAGGTGGCTCTGCCTGCCACCGCCGGCCCAGCCGAGGTGCTGGCCATGGGCACGGCACTGAGCAGCCTGCGGGGCGATGGCGTGCTGCTGGTGGGGTCGGGCAGCATGACCCACAACCTGTCCGAGTTTTTCGGTGGCGCCCGCGAGGCCGCGCCGTATGTGGTCGAATTCTGCCGCTGGATCGAATCCGCGCTGGAACGCGGTGACATCCCGGCGCTGCTGGACTACCGGGCCCAGGCCCCGCATGCCCGCCGGGCGCACCCCAGCGAAGAGCACTTTCTGCCGTTCTTCTTCGCGCTGGGCGCCGCGGGCGAGGACCGCACGCCCCGTTACCTCAGCCGCGAAGTGAGCTACGGCGTGCTGGCGATGGACAGCTTCGTGCTGCAGCCCGCAGCGGCGCACTGACTGGCGGGGCAGGCCTGCCGCCCTTCTTTTTCTTTTCTTTTTCGACGTTCCTTCATGCTGGATCTGCCTCTTTCCTTCCTGCACCGCCCGCCTGCCAACGACACGGCCCAGCCCTGGCTGCTGGTGCTGATGCACGGCGTGGGCAGCAACGAGCAAGACCTCTTCGGGCTGGCGGGCTTCGTGCCGCCGGCTTTCCACGTGCTCAGCCTGCGCGCGCCCTACCGCATGGGGCCCAGCGCCCATGCGTGGTTCGAGTTCGCCGTCGAGCCCGATGGCCGCCGCACCATCAACGAGCCGCAGGAGGCCGCGAGCCGCGTGCTGGTGGCGCAGACGGTGGAATCCGCCGCCCGCCAGCTGGGCGTGCCGCCCGAGCGCGTGATCGTGGGCGGCTTCAGCCAGGGCGGCATCATGGCGCTCACGCTGCTGCTGACCCGGCCCGCGCTGGTGCACGGCGCCCAGGTGCTGCACAGCCGCCTGCTGCCCCAGGCCCTGCCGCACGCAGCGCCGGCCCCGGAGCTGGCCGGCAAGCAGCTGTGGGTGAGCCATGGCGTGCAGGACAATGTGATTCCGCTGGCCAGCGCCCACGGCATCCGCGACCATGCCGCCGCGCTGCCGCTGGCCCTGACCTACCGCGAATACCAGAGCCTGCACGAGCTGCGCCCCGACGAGGTGCGCGACGCCATGGCCTGGCTGCACGCGCTGGCGGCCGGCTGATCGATTTTTCTTCGGGTGCTCTTTTGGCCGCCAGCCATTGATCCACCTGCGCATGCTGCTATCAAAATAAAAGCGATGGCGGCGTGCGGGGAACGACAGGCCCATTCGCGGGTCGCACCCAGCTACCAAGGAGAACGCCATGCCTGAACGAGAGCCCGACCCCTACCGCCCGCCGACTCCGCGTTCCGCCGCCTCCGGGCTGCTGCCCGCCGTGCTGGCCGTGGCCATCGCAGCGGGGGCCGGCTGGTGGTTCTGGTGGCGCCCGGCCCATGCGCCCGTGGCTGCGCCGGTCGCCACCGCGCCCGAGCCCGCCGCGCCGGCGTCAGCGCCGGCCTCCGCCCCGGCAGAGGTCGCCTCCGGCCCGCAGAACCCGGTCGATGCGCTGGCCGCCCCGGCGCCTGCGCTGCCCGCGCTGGCCGATTCCGACGCCTACGTCGCCAAGTCGCTGAACGAGCTGCTGGGGGCGCAGAAGGTGGCCTCTTTCCTCCAGCTCGACGGCTTCGTGCGCCGCGTGGTCGCCACGGTGGACAACCTGGGCCGGCATACGGCCGCATCGCGCCTCTGGCCGGTGCAGCCCACGCCCGGGCGCTTCCAGGTCGAAGGACCCGAGGAAGCCGCCACGCAGACCATCGCGCCCGCCAACGCGGCGCGCTACGGCGCCTTCGTGAGCTTCGCCGAGGCCCTGCCGCGCGAGGGCGTGGTCAAGCTCTACGCGCAGCTCTACCCGCTGTTCCAGACCGCCTATGAGGAGCTGGGCTACCCGGGGAAATACTTCAACGACCGCCTGATCGCCGTGCTGGACCAGCTCATCGCCACGCCCGAGCCCAAGGGCCCGCTGCAGGTGCAGCTCACGCATGTGCAGGGCGAGGTGCCGTCCACCCGGCCCTGGGTGCGGTATGAGTTCGCCGACCCGCAGCTGCAGGCGCTGTCCAGCGGGCAGAAGGCGCTGCTGCGCATGGGGCCGGACAACGCCCGGCGGCTGAAGGCCGTGCTGTCCGACCTGCGACGGCGCCTGGCCGCAGGCGGCGCTCCTCCCCGGGCCGCCGCGCCAGCCGCACCTCCCGTGGCCGCCAGCGCGGCGCGCTGACCTGACGGGTGCCTTCCTCCATTACCTGCCGATTTTCTGATCGCTCACGAGGCCATAGCCATGTCCCTTTTCATCGCCATGAACCGCTTCCGCATCGTCCCGGGCCGTGAGGACGAATTCGTCGAGATCTGGCGCCAGCGCGACAGCCACCTGGCGCAGGTGCCGGGCTTCCAGTCTTTCCACCTGCTGCGCGGCGAGACCACGGCGGAGCACACGCTGTTCGCCTCCCACACCGTCTGGGCGTCGCGCGCGCATTTCGAGGACTGGACGCGCTCGGAAGCCTTCCGCGCCGCGCATGCCGGGGCGGGGCAGAAGCGCGATCTCTATCTGGGCCCCCCGCAGCTGGAGCTGCTGGACGCGGTGCTGTAACGGCCGCGCCAGGCCCGCCTGCTGCAGTCCCCGGGTGCGGTGACGGCGTGATGCCTGAGCGAGTGCAACGCGGCGGCTCGGCCTTCAGTGGGCCGGCAAGGGCAGGGCGGTCTTGTAGCGCACCTGCTTGAGCGCGAAGCTGGAGCGGATCTTCTCGATGCCCGGAATGGGCGTGAGCTGCTCCAGGATGAAGCGCTCCAGCGCGCCGATGTCGGCCACCGCCACGCGGATCAGGTAGTCGGAATCGCCGCTCATCAGGTAGCACTCCATCACCTCGTCGTGCTCGGCGATGCGGCGTTCGAACTGCGCCAGCGCCTCCTTGGCCTGCGATTTCAGGCTGATGCTGATGAACACGTTCAGCCCCAGGCCCAGCGCGGCGGCGTTGGCCAGCGCCACGTAGCGGGCGATGACGCCCGCCGCCTCCAACGCCTTGACGCGGGCCAGGCACGGAGAGGGCGATAGATGCACGCGCCGCGCCAGCTCCACATTGGAGAGCGATCCATCGGCCTGCAGCGCCGCCAGAATGCGGAGATCCATGGTGTCGAGCTTCATATGCTGCAGTTTAGGCAATTTGAGGCACGACATGCTGCAGTTTCGGGTTTCCCATGATGCATAACGGCCGCCCATGCTGCGCTGCGGCCGATAGAGTGGCCAGCATGAACGCTCCACTGCCCCTCCACGCCCTGGCCCCCGATGCCGCCGCCCAGGCCGGTGCCCCCGATGCCGATCCGCAGGAAACCGCCGAATGGCGCGAAGCCTTCCTGGCCCTGGTGGCCACGCAGGGTCCCGAGCGCGCCCGCTTCGTGCTGGACGAGCTGGCAGCCCTGGCGCGCCAGCAGCGCACGGGTTGGCAGCCCACGCTGAACACGCCCTACGTCAACACGGTGGCGGTGGAGTCGCAGCCTGTGTTCCCGGGCGATCTGGCCATCGAGGAGCGGCTGGCTTCCCTCATGCGCTGGAATGCCCTGGCCATGGTGGTGCGCGCCAACCAGGCGGAAACCGGTGGATCGAGCGAGCTGGGCGGCCACATCGCCAGCTACGCCAGTGCGGCCGATCTGTTCGAGGCCGGCTTCAACCATTTCTTCCGCGCCCGCGAAGGCACGGGCCCCGGCCAGCACCGGGGTGATCTGGTGTTCTTCCAGCCGCACAGCGCGCCGGGCGTCTATGCGCGGGCGTACCTCGAAGGGCGGCTCACCGAGCACGATCTGCAGCATTACCGCCAGGAGATCGTCGCGCCCGCCGCGGGCGCGCAGGGCCTTTCCAGCTACCCGCACCCCTGGCTGATGCCGGACTTCTGGCAGTTCCCCACGGGCTCCATGGGCATAGGGCCGATCA
>Ga0105242_10003324_pt1 | contig 12514 bp, 10 predicted proteins | sample KBSM24metaG_FD_81521 | JGI IMG/M metagenome (GOLD analysis project Ga0105242, IMG submission 81521) | Miscanthus rhizosphere microbial communities from Kellogg Biological Station, Michigan, USA - KBS M2-4 metaG | ecosystem: Host-associated > Plants > Roots > Rhizosphere > Soil | place...
CGCCACGATGCGCAGGCGCTCCGCGAGCGCCTGCTGCAGGGGTACCGCGTTACCGGCCGCGGGCAGTGCCAGGCTCGGTGTGGGCTCGGCGCTGCTCGCGACCGGCACGACGGCGCTCTCTTCCAGCACCGATTCCGCTTCGACGGCTGCCGGCGCGGTCGGTGCCTCAGGCAGCGGCAGTGCCCGAAGCGGCGTCACCGTGGCCGGGGTCGGGACTTCCTCGGTCATGGGCTCTCCAGCCAGTCCGCGGTCATGGCGAAGCGCACCGGGTGGTCCTTGTCATCGGCGACCACTTCGTGACTGTCGAGCATCGGGTAACGCAGCGAGTGGCTGTCCTGCAGGCGCTTGAGGTACGCCAGCGCCAGCGACAGGTCCTTGGACTCCGCCTTGATGAGGATGCGATGTTTCTCGTGGTCGGGCTCGACCGCGAGCAGCGAGACCTTTCCCTCGCTCGCGTGACTCGCCGCTTCCAGCTCTGCGAGCACGGAGGTCCAGGGCGTGCCCAGTTCGCGCGTGATGCTGGTCGCCTCCTCGCTCTGGCGCTGCGCGTCCACGGCGTCCGCGGGGTTGCGGGACGAGCGGCGCACCGCATCGGCGAGCTTCATCTCCAGTCCCGCGCGCTTCATGGAAACGGCGCGGTATTCCAGGCACGCCAGGGCGACGGCGCTCAGTCCCACGACGAGCAGCACCATGCCCGTGAGGGTGGTGCGCACCCGCGGCGCGGCGAAATCCAGCAGCAGGCTGGGGGCGCTCATGCGGCGAGCCTGCGCACGCGCGACAGCCGCTGCAGCGTGGTCAGCGGGCGCTCGTCATCCTCGAGCCAGTGCAGGTCGCGGCCCACCTCGCCGGCGACCTCGCGCCAGGCATACGGCGCGTCCACGTACACCTGCCCTTCCTGCGGATTCAGGCTGGCGAGCCGGCCGAAGGTCTGCAGCCGCTTCAGCTCGCGCGTCCAGTCAGGCCCGATGCGCACGCTGTGGACCCGGTCCCAGCTCTGCTCCGCCACGCGGGCAGCGGCGAGCGTGCCCTCGCCGATGGAGACAAACCAGGCTCCTGCGGGTGGCAGCTTGTAGCGCCAGGTATCGTAGGCAACGATCAGCTGCGGTTGCAGCGAGACCAGCTTCGCACCGTGCTTCACGCACAGCGCGCGCACGCCCTCGGTGAGCTCGGTGGGCATCGTGCAGGCCACCCGGGGCGCGGTGGGCGGCGCATCCGAGACGTGCACCTCCCAGCTCTGCACCGCATCGCCGTAGGCGCTCGCCAGCAGCTGGCGTGCGTGTACCAGGCGTTCATCGGCGGTGGCGAGCTCGGCGACCCAGGGCACGATCGCGTAACGCGCCCACCAGTCCGCGAGCACCACTCGGACCACCGCCCCGCCCCACTGCGGCTGCGACAGTAGCGCATCGGCAGCCGCGAGCACCGGGTCCCAGTGGCCCAGCTGATCGGTCTCGACGGCCTGCTCGTGCTCGCCGGCAACCGTGGGCTTCAGCCCGCGCTTGAGACGCACCAGGCACACGCGCCGCGGTGCCAGGTAGATGCCCAGTTCGTCACGCCATAACGGTGACACGGTTCACCTCTTCGAGCGTGGTCTGCCCCGAACGCACCAGGTCGAGCGCGGAGGCGCGCAGCAGCCGCACACCGGTCTGCTGTGCGAGCTCCTTCAGCTGGCGCACCGGCGCCCGGTTGACGATGGCCTCGCGTATCTCGTCGTTGAGGACCAAGAGTTCACCGACGGCTTTGCGGCCGCGGTAGCCGGTGCCGCGGCAGTGCTGGCAGCCCTGGCCCTTGCGGAAGCGGTAGGAGGCGGTGACCGCCAGCGACACCCCGGAATCCTCGAGTTGCTTGAGCGACGGCAGGTACGCCTGGCAGCACTGCACACAGATGACGCGCACCAGGCGCTGCGCGAGCACGCCCGAGAGCGCCGAGACGAAACTGTAGGTGTCCACGCCCATGTGGACGAAGCGGCTGACCACGTCGAAGACGTTGTTGGCGTGCACAGTGGTGAAGACCAGGTGGCCGGTGAGCGCGGACTGGATGGCGATCTGGGCGGTTTCCGGGTCACGGATCTCCCCCACCATGATCTTGTCCGGGTCGTGGCGCAGGATGGAGCGCAGGCCGCGCGCAAACGTCAGCCCCTTCTTCTCGTTGACCGGGATCTGCAGCACCCCGGGCAGCTGGTACTCCACCGGATCCTCGATGGTGACAATCTTGTCGCGTCCGGTCTGCGTCTCCGAGATCGCCCCGTACAGGGTCGTGGTCTTGCCACTGCCGGTGGGTCCGGTGACGAGCAGCATGCCGTAGGGAAGGGAGCTGAGCTTGCGCAGCTCCGTCATGATGCCGTGGTCGAAGCCGAGCACGTCCAGGCGCAGGCCGCTCATCTGCGTGAGCGCCTTCTTGTCGAGCACGCGCAGCACCGCATCCTCGCCGAAGATGCTGGGAATGATCGAGACGCGAAAATCAATCGGCCGGCTCTCGAACACGATCTTGAAGCGACCGTCCTGGGGGACGCGGCGCTCGGCGATGTCCAGCTCCGACATCACCTTGATGCGCGAGATGACCTGTTCGGCCAGCTCCACCCCCGGCACCGGGGCGATGTTGACCAGCACGCCGTCGAGGCGGTAACGCACCAGGAGTCCGGCGGCGTTGGTCTCCAGGTGAATGTCGCTGGCGCCGCCGCGCAGCGCGTCGTAGATGGTGGAGTGCACCAGCCGCACCACCGGGCTCGTGTCCTCGCTGATCGAGACGTACGAGAGGTTATCGATGCCCTGCTCGCGCTGTACCTTGAGCTGCGTATCCGGCAGCACGGCGTCGATGGCGCGCAGAGCCTCGGCGCGCCGCGCCGTGTGGTTGGCGAGGTCCTCGCGCGCGGCGAGCGCCCATTGCAGGTGACCGGGCAGGCGCAGCTCGAGCCAGCCGCGCAGCGTGGCATCGAACGGATCGGCGAACACCGCCAGCAGGTGCTTGTCCTCGTGGATGATGAGGCAGTTGCGGCGCGTCGCCTCGGCCGGGGCCAGCTTGGAGAAGTCCGGCTCCATGAGCGCCAGCTCTTCCGCGTCGACATAGCGGTAGTCGAAGGCTGCGGCCAGGGCGCGCGCATAGGGGGCGCCCGCGAGCCCGGACTCGCGCGCCAGGATCTCGCGCGCCGACTCCCCCGTGGCCGCGGCCTGCGCCATGGCGCGGGCGATGGCGGCATCCTCGAGCACGGCCGGCGCCGTTGCCTCTTCCGTGATGGCGGCCGCGAGCGCGCTGAGTTCGAGCGGGGCTGCGCTCATCGGATGCTTCCCGCCAGCTGGAAGATCGGGAAGTACATGAGCACGACGATCACGCCGATGATCAGGCCGATCACCGACATCAGCAGCGGCTCGATCAGGCGGGTCATGACCGCGACCCAGCGCGCGAGCTCCTCGTCGCAGAACGAGGCGATGCGCTCCATCATCTCGCCCATGTTGCCGCTGCGCTCCCCGACCCTGAGCATGCGTGCGGCGACCGGAGTGGTGAGGCCGTTGGACTCCATCGCCTGCGCGAGCGAGCGTCCCTCGCGCACCGCCTGGGTCGCGGCGGCAAATGCGGGCCGCGCGCTGGCGCGCAACAGACCGGCGGACATCTGTAACGCGGTCACCGCCGGCATGCCGCCGCGCAGCAACATGCCGGCGGTGCGGTACAGCCGCGCCAGCTGATACAGGTGCAGCTGCCGCCCGACCGCGGGGATGCGGGTCACCCACTCGCCCATGCGGGCGCGGGCCTCCGGGCGGGTCAGGCCGTAGATGGCGCCGCCGAGAGAGCCGATGAGCGCCACGGCCACGAGACCCGCATGCGCGTCCATCAGCTGCCCCCATTGCAGCAGTACGCGCGATGCGAACGGCAGATCAGCGCCAACATCCTCGTAGATGGAGCTGAACCGCGGCACCACGTAGCCCATGAGGAACAGCATGACCAGGAGACCGGCCCCGAGGAGCACGGCCGGATAGATGCAGGCGTTCACCAGGGTTTTCTTCAGGGCATCCGCCTGCTGCTGGTAGGCGATGAAGCGTGTCAGCGCCTCGCGCAGCGCGCCGGTACGCTCGCTCGCCTGCACCGAGGCGATGTACAGCGGCGGGAAGGTGCGCGGGTGTTCGGCCAGCGCGGCGGCCAGTGTCTGGCCTTCGTACAGCCGGGTGAGCACGCGGTCGAGCACGCTGTGCGTCCCCAGGGTCCCGGCGCGTTCGGCCAGTGCCTCGAGCGCCTCGACGAGCGACAGGCCGGCATCCAAAAGCGACACCAGCTGCTGCGTGAACACGGCCAGCTGCAGCTGCGGCTGCCGCCGCAGCAGGCCGAGGCGCCGGATCGGCGCCAGCGAGATGATGCGCAGGTCCTGCAGCTCGAGCTTGCGGCGTGCGTCGCCCTCGTCGACCGCATCCAGGATGCGGGAAACTACGCTGCGACCACCGTCCAGGGCCTTGACGCGATATTCCATCGCGCCTCACCAGTTGCCGAGGTCAGCGTCTTCTCCGCTGCCACCGGGCTGACCGTCGCGGCCGAAGGACTCCAGGTCGAAATCATTACCGTGCGAGCCGGGCTGGGCGTAGACGTAGGGGTGCCCCCACGGGTCCAGCGGCACGGCCTTCTTTAAATAGGGTCCTTCCCAGTTGGTCATGCCCGGGGGCGCGGTATTCAGCGCCGCCAGTCCCTCCTCGGTGCTCGGCAGCCGCCCGGCATCGATGCGAAACTGCTCGAGCGCCTTGTCGAGGGAGTCGATCTGCGCCCTGGCCGCCTTGACGCGCGACTTGCCCACCTGGGAGAAGTAGCGCGGCGCCACAAAGCCCGCCAGCAGCCCGATGATGACCATCACCACGAGCAGCTCGAGCAATGTGAATCCGCTGTTCCGGGCGGTCTTCGCCGCCTTGTGCATGCACGCGCGCATGTTGACCCCGCCCGCTTCTGGCCCAATGTGCACTTCGCCCCATGTTCCGGTCGAGGTGCCACCCACTGCCAGTGGGACGGTTGCTACCGTGGAGTAGCCTCAACTAAGTAGAGAGTGGTAGCCCCCGGTAGGGGAACTACTTATACGGCGGCAGGACTAGCTTGCGGCCCCGTCGAGATCGGTCGCAGTGACCATGCCGTGGCGGATCGCAAAGCGGGTGACGGCGGCGGTGTTATGCAACGTCAGCTTGCGCATGAGATTGGCGCGATGCTTCTCGACGGTCTTGATGCTCACGCCGAGCGCACGCGCGATGAGCTTGTTGGATTGTCCGAGCGCCACGCGTGTCAGCACTTCGCGCTCGCGGCCGGTGACGTGTTCGACGGTCACCACTTCCGCATCCCCGGCCTTAGGGCGCAGATATCCCGAGACCACCTTCGCCGTGACCGAGGAGCACAGGTAGGTCTGGCCGCCGAGCACGGCGCGAATCGCCTGCAGCAGATCCGCGCGGCTCGCATCCTTCAGTACGTAGCCGTCGGCGCCGGCATTGAGCGCGGCGCGGATGTACTCCTCGGAGCTGTGCGCGGTAAGCACGAGGATTTTAAGGTCCAGGCGCATCTGTCGCAGACAGCCGATGAGCTCGATCCCCGAGCGGCGCGGCAGCGCAATGTCGGTGATCAGCATGGCGGGCTTGAGGGATTCGACCACCGGAACCGCATCGATGCCGTTGGACGCCTCGCCGGCGATTGCCAGGTCCGGCTCGAGTTCGAGCAGCGCGCGCAGTCCCTCGCGCAGAATGGCGTGGTCCTCGACGACCACCAGGCGGCTGCGTGTATCCTCGATGATCGACTCCCTTAGATCGGCGGACACTGAAGTTCTCCCCGAGTCGTAAAGCGAGCCTTAGTCCCGTCGCGTCGTCGCGGTTCCGCGGGTCTCAAGCGGTGACGGGGTCATGGCTCGTCTTGTAGTAATTATCAACATGTCCCAACAGTCTGCAGCAACAGAGTAACAAGACCGGGCCTGCATTGCTCAGCGTCTTTACTTAATTCTACCCAAGTCTCGGGGCGGCGCACGAGTTCCGCAGGCGGCGGGCGCTCCCCCGGAGCCAGGCCAACACCAGTCTTCCGGGTGTTTGCATACGGTATTTACCTACCTGACCGCCGGGCGGGCGCGTGCATACTTCTCCAGCAATGCGAGCCCCCCCGGTAGTCGTGCTCCTGGGTGCTGCCGTGCTGCTGGCGGCGTTGCGCCCGGCGGCCGCGGCCATCTACGCCTACACGGACGAACGTGGGACCGTTCACTACTCCAACGTCCCCTCCGATCCGCGCTACCGGCTGCTGATTGCCTCCCCGCCCGAGGAGGGTGACGGCAAGGTCAGCATCCAGACCCTGCTGCAGCGCTCGCAGGCCTACTCGGGACTGATCGAGCACGCCGCCCACGCCAACCGCCTGGACCCGGCCCTGGTGCGTGCCGTGATCGTGGCGGAGTCCGCCTGCGATCCCCAGGCCACCTCGCGGCGCGGCGCGCGCGGCCTGATGCAGCTGATGCCGGCGACCGCACGCCAGTACGGCGTCAGCAACCCGTTCGACCCGGAACAGAACATCCGCGCCGGCTCAAGATACCTGCGCGACCTGGCGGATCGTTATCAGAATGACCTGCAGCTGGTCCTGGCCGCGTACAACGCCGGCCCCCAGGCGGTGGATGCACGCGGAGGCGCGATCCCGCGCTTCAGGGAGACGCTGGACTACGTGCCGCGTGTTCTGAGAATCTATCATCGACTCGTGGAGCTCGCCGAGGCGAGCTAAGCCATGGACGCTCCCATAACACAACAACAAGAGCCAGGAGCGCTTCCCGTGGTACCACCTCGTGTCAAATCCCTGCCCGAGGAGGTCCAGCAGGCCATAGCGTGTGCCAAGCTCGACTGGGAGAGCACCGCCGACAGTCTGCCGCTGCTGGTATGCCTGCTGGACGAGCGCTGCCAGGCGCTGCGGGTGAACCGCATCATTGAGGCCTGGCGCCTCGGACGGGTCAACGAGGTGACCGGCCGCGACATGCACACCCTGCTGCACCCCGGCGGCTGCGATCCGGCCTGTCTGCTGGGCGCACAGCTGCACGAGGGCTGGAAGCGCCTGCAGGGTGGCGAGGCGGTGGAGTTCGAGATTAACGATACGCTGCTGGAACGCACCGTGTCGGTATCATTGCGACCGGTGGCGGCCGAATCGTCCCGCAGCGGCGCGGCACGCGTGCGCGCCATCATGGTCGTGGCCGACGTGACTCCGCTGAGCGCGGCGCGGGCGGCCCTCGAGGGCCTGAACGAGAGTCTCGAAGGTCGGGTACAGACCCGCACCCATGAACTCGAGGACGCCAATCGCGACCTGCAGAAGGAAATCGCGCGGCGCGAGACGGCGGAGGAGGCGCTGCGCCAGTCGCGCAACGACCTGGAACTGCTCTCGCAGCAGCTCATCCAGGCGCAGGAGCGCGAGCGCCGGCGCATCGCGCGCGAACTGCACGATTCCGTGGGCCCCTCGCTGAGTGCCATCAAATACTCACTCGAACGCGGCGCCGAGCTGCACCGGCAGGCCAGGCATGCGGACACGCAGCCGCTGCTGGAGCGCACCATCGAGCGCGTGCGCGAGGCGATCGCCGACATCCGCTCGATCGCCATGGATCTGCGGCCCCCGGTGCTCGATGACCTCGGCGTGGCCTCGGCTCTGGAGTGGCTGTCGCGCGAGTTCGGCGAGACCTATACGCATATCGGCGTGCACACGCGCATCGACGCCACGGACACGGATATTCCGCAGCACCTGGCAACCACCATCTTCCGCTGTGCGCAGGAACTGCTGAACAACGTCGCCAAGCACGCCAAGGCGCAGCACGTGTCCGTCACCCTCTCGCGCGACTTCAACAAGGTGACCCTGATCGTCTGCGATGATGGCATCGGCCTGCCGCAACCGAATTCCTCAGGATCCTTTGGCACCGGCCATGGCATTCGCAACCTGCGGGAGCGCGCACAGATGACCGGCGGTAAGTTCTCGCTGACGGCCGATCAGGGGTGCGGCACCCTCGCCCGCCTCGATTGGGTGTTCGGGCTCGCCCAGCAGCGCGCGTAGGTGCTACCGGGCTGCCGCCCCAGGCGCCGCGGCGGCGGCAAGCACTCAGCTCCCCTTCAGCAGATCCGCTAGCCCGGGAAATGAGCGGGCGGCCGCCACGTCCGCCGCCGTCAGGCGGTCCTTGTTGCGCAGGCGGGTGCTGGCGCCGGCGTTCACCAGGCGGCGCGCCAGCGCGGTGTTGCCGTTGCGGCTGGCGATGATCAGCGCGGTGTCCCCAAATTCGTTCTGCGCATCCTTGTCGGCCTGGCGCGCCAGGAGCTTGTCGACAATCTCCAGCGCACCGGCGTTGGCGGCGATCAGCAAACCGGTGTCCCCGGTGGAGGTGCGCGCCTCCACGTGCGCGCCCTTGGCCAGCAGTGCGTCGACGACGGCCGGTGCGGACGCGGCGCAGGCGGCCGTCAGCGGTGTCTGCGCGGCCGTATCGGCGTGATCGACGTCGGCGCCGCGCTGCAGGAGCAACCGCACCGCTTCGAGACGACCGGAGCGGGCGGCGTGCCACAACGCCGTGTGCCCGGCCTTGTCGACGCTCTCGACCGGCGCGCCGGCGTCCAGCAGCCGGCGCAGCGAGGTCGTGTCATCCGTGTGCGCGATGAGCATCAGCGCGCTGGTGCCGAGCGGGTCGCGCGCATCCACCTGCGCGTGCGCTGCCAGCAGGTCTTTCAGAATTTCCGGGTGACCGGCCTTGGCGGCCGCCACGAGCGGCGTTTCCTGCATGCCGGCACTGCCGTCGGCGGGTACCCCGCGTGCCAGCATGCTGCTCACGATGTCCTCGCGTCCGGCGCGCACCGCGCTCAGCAGCGGCGAGTTGCCGCGCTTGTCGGGGGCCTGCGCCTGCGCCCCGGAGCCCAGCAGTGTCTCGATGGCCGGGGGCGAACCACTGAGCGCCGCAACGGTAAGCACCGGCGTGCCGTCGGGGGTCTTGGCATTGGGGTCCGAGCCGCGCTTGAGCAGCGCCTGCACCAGGGTCGGCGCATCGCGACCGGCCGCCACGGCGATGTCCGGCCAGCCCAGATACAGATCCTTCTGCCCGGGGCCCGCGCGCTGCACGGTAGTGGGCGCACTGGCGGTGATCTCAGCGCTGCGATGCAGCGCCGTGGCGCCCTTTTCCCGCAGTCGCGCCGCAACGTCCTTCGCTCCGCCGACCTCGGCAAAGTCCAGCGCCGACCAGTCCTGCTGGTCGCGGGCCGCCACGTTCGCACCGGCCGCGAGCAGTCGTTCAACGACCGCACCGCGCCCGCCCGCGGCGCCGTGCATCAGCACGCTGTTGCCGCTGCGATCGGTGGCGTTCACGTTGGCATGGGCCTTCAGCAGCGGCTCAACCGCCTGCAGCTCGCCCGAGCGTGCCGCGAGCATGAGCGGCGTCACGCCGAAGTGATCGGCCGCCTCGATGGGTGCGCCACGGGCAACGAGCAGCTCGACAACGGGACCCGAGCCGGCTTCCGCTGCGCGGGCGAGCGCACCGCGGCCAAATTCGTCCGTGGCGGCGATGGTGGCAGCGTCCGCGAGCACCAGGGCGCTCACTGCATTGCCGGCACTCGCCGCCAGCCACAGCGCCTCGCGCTTGAGGACCGGATCGGTGATGGAAGCCGCCGGCAGCAGGCTCAAGGGGGCGGCCGAGTGCCCCGTGGCCGCGCTTTGTCTGGCCGGCGCGCTGAACCCGAGTTCGCGCGCGCGGCTGAGCCAGTGATCGGCCGCCTGCGGATCGGGCGGATCGGCGTTCGCCAGGAGGTTTGCCAGACTGAACGCGGCCCGTGCGTGCCCCTGGGTGGCCGCCTTCTCCAGCCATACGCGCGCCTGTGCCAGGTCGCGCGGTCCGTTCAGCCCGTTCAGATAGAACGTGGCCAAGAGGTACTGCGCCTCCGCATCCCCGGCGGCCGCGAGGCTCTGCAGGCTCGCCGCGGCGCCGGCGAAGTTCTTCAGGCGAATGTCCTTCTTGACGCCATCGAGCCGGTCGGATGCCGCCGGCAGCGCCGCTGCTGCCGCGGCACAGCACCCCAGCAGCAGCAGCGCGGCCAGCGCCCCGCGGCTACGCGGTGCCATATTTGGTTTCCACGCTGATGCCCACGCGCCGCAGGAAGTCAGACGGCAACACACCGCCGGCGCTCACGATGACCGCATCGTTGGGCAGCGTGAGAATCTCCTCTCCGTGCTCGATGGCCACCGCTTCGGGCTCGATGTGCTTGACCTGGGACTTCATCAGCACGCGCATGCGTCCCGCGGTCGCTGCCTTCTGGATGCGCTCGCGGTTGCCCGCCTTGGCACGATCAAAGGTCTCGCCGCGGTACGAGAGCACCACGCCCTCGCTGCCCGCCTCGGCGATGCTGGCCGCAGCTTCCAGCGCGCTGTCGCCGCCGCCGACCACCAGGACCTTCTGTCCGGCGTACTGGTCCGGATCGATGAGCCGATAGACTACTTTGGAGAGGTCCTCCCCGGGCACCCCGAGCTTGCGCGGGGTGCCGCGCCGTCCGATCGCCAGCAGCACGTTGTGCGCCACGTACTGGCCGCGATTGCTGCGCACCTTGAAGGTGCTGCCGTCGCGGACGATCTCCTCGACACGCTCCTGGTAGTTGATCTTCACCTTCGTCTTGCGCTCGGTCTCCTGCCAGAACTTCAGCAGCGTCTCCTTGCTGGTCTGGCGAAAGTTGACCTTGCCGACAAGCGGAACCGTCGCCGGTGCCGTCATGACCAGCTTGCCGCGCGGGTACTGAAAGACGCTGCCACCGAGGGACTCCTGCTCCAGCGTCACGAAACGCATGCCCTTGGAGAGCGCGGTCAGCGAGGCCGCAAAGCCCGCAGGACCCGCACCCACGATAATGAGATCGAGCGCTTGCGCGCCGGAGCCGCGGCGCTGCGCAATGACCTCCACTGCCTGCCGTCCCTGTTCCAGGGCGTTGCGGATGAGTCCCATGCCGCCGAGTTCGCCGGCGATGAAAATCCCCGGCACGGTGGACTCAAAACTTGGACTGAGCAGCGGAATGTCCACGCCGCGGCGCTCGCTGCCGAACACGAGCGAGATCGCCTCCACCGGACAGGCGGCCTTGCACGCGCCGTGACCGATGCAGTCACCGGGGCTCACGAGCACCGCGCGGCCGGCGACGATACCGAGCACGTCGTGATGCTCCTGCTCGGGACACTCCTTCAGGCACGAGCCGCAGCCGATGCAGCGCGCCGGATCAATGACGGGATGAAGCGAGGCCGGCTCCGCCGATCCGGTGACCTTCTGCACCTGCGCACTACGCTTTTCCAAACGCCGGCGGCGACGCGTGTGCCAGATGAACAGCAACAGAGCGGGGACACCGTAGATGACGTAGAGCAGCCAGTCCATTAGGCGAGTCTTTACTCCCTGGATTGAAAGTTCAGCGGTGCGCTCATCGCAGAGCGCGCAAGCGCGTGGACGCGGGCTCGTGCTTCATTGAACACGGCCGCTGCACCCTAACTCTGTGACCGAACGCACAGGAATGGGGATTTCCCCTACTTGTCACCACGATGATGCGTGCGCACTCTACCGCTCAGTCGTATCGCTTGTAATTGCCTGTTTTTTCGGATGTTTTTGTCGTCTATTGGCGACACCGTGTCGGTCTTCTGAGACGTTAGAAACGGCTCACGTGCGGGGTTAGATTGAAGCGTCGTTCCGACGCGCAGACACGAGTGGTTCAGTTTCATGGTGTTGTTTTCATTCCTCGCTGGCGTGTTGGTGGGAGGAGCCGCGACGCTCGTCGTGTTGCCGCTCTGGCGTGGCGCCGTCGCCGGCAGCAGGACGCGCCGCTTTGCGCTCGCGGGCGCATTTGTCGTGGTGTTCGCCCTCACCGCGGTCCTCATCTATCTTGCCATCGGCTCGCGACATTCAATCGTTAGCCAGGTAGCCCAGGCGCCCGCAGCGCCGGCGGCTGCCGGCATGGGCGAGAGCGCCGGCGGCGGCCGATCGATGGAGGCGGAGGTCGCGAAGCTCGAAGCGCGACTCGCGCGCGACGGCGGATCGGCAGCCGACTGGACCCTGCTGGCGCAGGCCTACGAGGTTCTCGGGCGCCCCGATGACGCGCGCCGCGCGCGCGCCAAGATCCCGAGCACCCCCGCGACCTCGCAGATGGGCGCTTCGACCCTGAGCGAGGTCGCCACCAGGTTGAGCGAGGGCAAGGCGGCTGCCGCGCCCGCGCCCGCCGCCTCGGTCGCGGATCTCGAGCGGCGCGCCAATGCGGCGCCGCGCGATGCTCAGAACTGGCTTGCACTGGCAGACGCGCAGCGCGCCCAGCGGGACTTTGGCGGTGCGCGCACCTCGCTCGAGAAGGTGATTGCACTAAAGGCGATGACCGCCCAGTCGTGGGCCGACTATGCCGACACCCTCGCGTCTCTGAACGGCGGTTCCCTGAGTGGCGCGGCTGGAAACGCCATCGACAGCGCTCTTGTCCTGGATGCGAACAACACCAAGGCCTTGTGGCTGAAGGCAAGCCAGGCGCATGAGCAGCGACGCTTCGGCGAAGCACTCACCTGGTGGAAGAAGCTACGCGCG
>Ga0105242_10003332_pt1 | contig 12493 bp, 8 predicted proteins | sample KBSM24metaG_FD_81521 | JGI IMG/M metagenome (GOLD analysis project Ga0105242, IMG submission 81521) | Miscanthus rhizosphere microbial communities from Kellogg Biological Station, Michigan, USA - KBS M2-4 metaG | ecosystem: Host-associated > Plants > Roots > Rhizosphere > Soil | place: Michigan...
GTATTTATTGTGACTGCAAGCGCGGTGCCTGACACTCGACCCATTCCCATTGTCCCCATTGGAGTTTGGTATGAGTCAGTCAGTGCAGTTCCAGGATAAGGTCGTGATCGTCACCGGCGCCGGCGGCGGGTTGGGCCGTGCCCATGCACTGCTGTTCGCGCGGCACGGAGCCAGGGTGCTGGTCAACGACCTCGGCGGTTCCACCCAGGGCGAGGGGGCGAACGCATCAGCGGCCGACCGCGTGGTGGCCGAGATTCGCGACGCTGGCGGCATTGCCGAAGCCAACCATGATTCCGTCACCGACGGCGAGAAAATCGTCCAGAACGCCTTGGACGTCTTCGGCCGTGTCGACGTGGTGGTCAATAACGCGGGCATCCTGCGCGACAAAACCTTCCACAAGATGGACGACAGCGACTGGGACCTGGTTTACCGCGTGCATGTCGAAGGCGCCTATAAAGTCACTCGCGCCGCCTGGCCTCATCTGCGTGAGCAAAGCTATGGCCGGGTGATCTTTACGGCGTCCACCTCAGGCATCTACGGCAATTTCGGCCAGTCCAACTACGGCATGGCCAAGCTTGGCCTGTATGGCCTGACCCGTACCCTGGCCCTGGAAGGCCGCAAGAACAACATCCTGGTCAATGCCATTGCGCCCACCGGCGGCACGCGCATGACCGAAGGCTTGATCCCGCCGCAGGTATTCGAGCGCCTCAAGCCGGAACTGGTCAGCCCACTGGTGGTGTACCTGGGCAGCGAGGCATGCCAGGAAACCGCCGGGCTGTTCGAAGTCGGCGGCGGCTGGATCGGCAAGACCCGCTGGGAGCGCAGCCTGGGTGTGGGCTTCGACCCGGAGGCCGGGTTCTCGCCGGACGATGTGGCCGCGCACTGGCAGCAGATCTGTGACTTCGAAGGCGCCGCTCACCCCAAGGACAATATCGAGGCGTTGAAGGAGATGATGGCCAATTTGCAGAAATTCAGCCTTTGATCATTACGTGATCGTTATTAAATACTACGGGGCGCTGAGGGCGCCCCGTTTTATTGCGGGCATAAAAAAGGCCGCTGCAAAGCAGCGGCCGAAGTAAGACGTTGGATCAAGGAGCGATAAATCAACGTCAGTGAACAGCGGTAACAGATTGAAAACAGGCACCAATCTATCGAAGTCTGGCTTGTCTCCCGGTTGCGGGAGTGGGCTGTTTGCCCTGAAAGCCAGGTAAGAATAGTCGCTTGTAACAAAATGAGTAATCCCGCTTCGTGACAAGGACTGTTACTGAATCAGCAACAGTACCTTCGCGGTGCCCGTCCTGCCGCCAAGCCGCCCATCCATTCCCCTGATAACCCGCCATCCACCCAATCCATGGCCCCGCCCAAACCCCGGCCAGAGCGCCCATTCATCCTTTCGAGCGACAACACGAATACCTCCTTGGTGCGCTTATCGCTCCCGTTGGGCGGCAGTAGGGTGGGGCCTTCTGTCACTCACCGGGGAAGACGCATGACAAAAACAACAATGCGCGCCATCTTCACGCCACAGGCGCTGGCTGCAGCGGTTGCACTGGGCTGCTGCGCCCAGGCACAGGCTGTTTCGTTCAATATTGGCGAGATCGAAGGGCAATTCGATTCCTCACTGTCGGTTGGCGCCAGCTGGGGCATGCGCGATGCCGACAAGAAGCTGGTGGGCGTGGCCAACGGCGGTACCGGCCAGGCGTCGACCGGAGATGACGGACGGTTGAACTTCAAGAAGGGCGAGACCTTCTCGAAAATCTTCAAGGGCATTCATGACCTGGAGCTCAAGTACGGCGACAGCGGTGTGTTCGTGCGCGGCAAGTACTGGTACGACTTCGAACTGCAGGATGAAGACCGTGAGTTCAAACAGATCAGTAACCACCATCGCGACGAAGGCGCACGTTCTTCCGGCTACGAGCTGCTGGACGCGTTCGTCTATCACAACTATTCCATCGGCGACCTGCCGGGCAACGTGCGCGTGGGCAAGCAGGTGGTCAGCTGGGGTGAGAGCACCTTTATCGGCAACTCCATCAACAGCATCAACCCCATCGACGTCTCGGCCTTCCGCCGCCCCGGTGCGGAGATCAAGGAAGGGCTGATCCCGGTGAACATGCTGTTCGCCTCCCAAAGCCTGACCAACCAATTGACGGTGGAAGGTTTCTACCAGTTGAACTGGGAAAACACCGTGGTGGATAACTGCGGCACCTTCTTTGGCAACGATGTGGTGGCCCACGGCTGCAACAACAACTACACCGTCGGCAGCGCGGCGGCGGCGGGCTTCCAGCCGCTGGCCAATGCGTTCGGGCAAGGCTACCAGGTGACGCAGGAAGGCATCGTGGTGCAACGCGGCAAGGACCGCGATGCCCGGGACAGCGGCCAATGGGGCGCAGCATTGCGTTGGCTGGGGGACGACACCGAGTACGCGGTGTACTTCATGAACTACCACAGCCGTACGCCGACCGTCGGCACCACCAGTGCAGGGCAGAGCACGCTCACTGCTTTGGGCGGCATGCTGCCTCTGGTGCCGGGCGCGCTGCGTCCTTCGCTGGCTTCAAGCGTGATGCTCGGCCGTGGCCAGTACTACCTCGAATACCCGGAAGACATTCGGCTCTACGGCGCCAGCTTCTCGACCACCTTGCCCACCGGCACCGCCTGGAGTGGTGAGATCAGCTACCGGCCGAATGCACCGGTGCAGTTGAACACCACTGACCTGACCCTGGCCCTGGTCAACCCGGCCGCTCCCGGCACCTCAGTGATCAGTTCCTCGGCGGGTGCAGACAACACCGGTTACCGCCGCAAGCAAGTCACCCAGGCGCAAACCACATTGACCCAGTTCTTCGACCAAGTGATGGGCGCCGATCGCCTGACGCTGGTGGGCGAAGCCGGCGTCACCTACGTGGCGGGCCTGGAAGCCAAGAGCAAGCTGCGTTATGGCCGTGACTCGGTCTACGGCGTCTACGGCTACCAGGGCGATCATGATGGCTTTGTCACCGCGACCTCTTGGGGCTACCGCGCCCGCGCGATCCTCGACTACAGCAACGTGTTCGCCGGGGTCAACCTCAAGCCCAACCTGTCGTGGTCCCACGACGTCAAGGGTTATGGCCCCAACGGCTTGTTCAACGAAGGGGCCAAGGCGGTCAGCATTGGGGTCGATGCCGACTACCGCAACACCTACACCGCCAGCCTGAGCTACACCGACTTTTTCGGTGGCCACTACAACACCCTGACCGACCGCGACTTCCTCGCCCTCAGCGTCGGCGCGAACTTCTGATCACGGTTTGATAAGGACGACTTTATGCGCAAGATGATTCTGCAATGTGGCGTATTGGCCCTCAGCCTGCTGGCCGCCAACGTGATGGCCGCGGTATCGCCCGAGGAAGCCGCCAAGCTCGGCACCACGCTTACCCCCGTCGGCGCGGAAAAAGCCGGTAATGCCGACGGCTCGATCCCGGCCTGGACCGGCGGTATCCCGAAAAACGCCGGTGCCGTGGACAGCAAAGGCTTCCTCGCCGACCCGTTCGCCAACGAAAAACCGCTGTTCGTGATCACCGCCGCGACGGTGGACAAGTACAAGGACAAACTCTCCGATGGCCAGGTGGCGATGTTCAAGCGCTACCCCGAGACTTACAAGATCCCGGTGTACCCCAGCCACCGCACGGTGAACCTGCCGCCGGACATCTACGAGTCGATCAAGCGCAGCGCGCTGAACGTGCATGCGATCAACGACGGCAACGGCCTGGAAAACTTCACCGGTAACCGTTACTACGCCTTCCCGATTCCGAAGAATGGCGTGGAGGTGCTGTGGAACCACATCACCCGTTACCACGGCGGTAACCTGCGACGCATCATCACCCAGGCCACCCCGCAGACCAACGGCAGCTACACGCCAATCCGCTTCGAGGAAGAAGTGGCGGTGCCCCAGGCGATCCCGGATATCGACGCGGCCAAGGCGGCCAACGTACTGAGTTTCTTCAAGCAATCGGTGACGGCGCCGGCGCGGTTGGCGGGCAACGTGCTGCTGGTGCACGAGACCCTCGACCAAGTGAAGGAGCCGCGCCTGGCCTGGATCTACAACGCCGGCCAACGCCGTGTGCGGCGTGCGCCGCAAGTGTCCTATGACGGTCCGGGCACGGCGTCGGACGGCCTGCGCACCACCGACAACTTCGATATGTTCTCCGGCGCCCCCGACCGCTATGACTGGAAACTGGTGGGCAAGAAAGAGATGTATATCCCCTACAACAGCTACAAGCTCGATTCGCCGACCCTCAAGTACGACGACATCATCAAGGCCGGGCATATCAACCAGGACCTGACCCGCTATGAGCTGCACCGTGTGTGGGAAGTGGTCGGCACCGTCAAGCCGAGCGAGCGGCACATCTATGCCAAGCGCCACATGTACATCGACGAAGACAGCTGGCAGGTGGCGCTGGTGGATCACTACGACGGCCGTGGCCAGTTGTGGCGCGTCGCCGAGGGGCATGCGCAGTTCTACTACGACCATCAGGTGCCGGCGTACACCGTGGAAACCCTGTACGACATCATCGCCGGGCGCTACATCGCCCTGGGCATGAAGAACGAGGAGAAGAGCAGCTTCGTGTTCGGCTTCGCGGCGAAGGCGGCGGATTACACACCGGCGGCCTTGAGGTCTGAAGGCGTGCGCTGATGCCTGTTTGAAATGCAATCCCAATGTGGGAGGGGGCTTGCCCCCGATGGCGGTGTATCAGTCAGCTATCTGTAGCTGACACTCCGCTATCGGGGGCAAGCCCCCTCCCACATTGGGTTTTGTGCATGGCTATTAATCAGTGTGCTGAATACTTCTTCAACAACCGCCGCCCACAGGACTAGGGTAGGGATCAAGTTGCATAACAATAAAAACGCAGGATGCAGCAATGACCGCCATGACACGCTGCCTGGACCGTCCTGGATTCATGCCACGGCTGTCCGCCCACCATCTGTTGCGTCCACGCCTGGCCGAGCCGTTGCTGGCGGCGCAGGTTCGGGTCAAGTTGTTGTGTGCGCCGGGTGGCAGTGGCAAGAGCGCGCTGTTCGCCGAGTGCGCGTTGCAGGCGCCGGCGGGGTGCCAGGTTTACTGGATGGCGCTCAATGGTGTCGTGCTCAGCCCCATCGAACTCTGCCAGCGCCTGGCGCAAAACCTTGGCCTGGGGTTTACCGACGAAGCCACGCTACTGCTGGACCTCAGCCGCTGGCAGACGCCCGCGTGGCTGTTCCTGGATGATTTCTGCCGCCTGCCCGCCCCCGAACTGGACGCCTTGCTCGACCGCCTGCTCAGTGCCAGTAGCCCGGCGCTGACCTGGTGGCTGGGCGCGCGGCGGCGTCCGGCGTGCAACTGGCCACGTCTGCTACTCGATGATGAACTGTTGGAATGCAACGGCGCCGAGTTGGGGTTCAACGCCGAGGAGATCCAGCAACTGCTCAGCCAGGCGCCCGGCCAGACGCTCGAGAACGTGCTGCACTTCAGCGCCGGCTGGTGCGCCGGGGTGCGTATCGCGCTGCTGGGCGACGGTCATCCCGACAAGACCTTGCTCGATTACCTGCAACACGAACTGTTCAGCACCTTGCCGGCGGAACTGGCCGAAGCCTGGCGCGTGCTGGCCCATCTGCCGCGCTTCAATGTGAGTTTGTGTGAGCACCTGTTCGGCTTTGGTGATGGCGCGCACTACCTGTGCGAATTGCAGGCCCTCGGCGCGTTTATCCAGCCCTGTGAAGATGCCACCGACTGGCTGCAGGTGTTTGCGCCGCTGGCGCGATTGCTGCGTGATGAGCCCTGGCCGGCCAAGCGCTCCTGGCACCGGCGCGCCTGTCAGTGGTTCAGCGCCCAGAGCGACTGGCAAGCTGCCTTCGAACAGGCGCTGTTGGCCGAAGAGTACGAAGTGGCGGTCAGCCTGTTGCAGCACTTCAGTTTCGAAGACCTGTTCCGCCAACAGAACGCCGTGCTGCTGTTGCGCCTGCATGAGCAGCATGGCGATGAACTGATGCTGTGTTCCGCGCAATTGGTGGGGCTGGTCACGGCGGCGTTGCTGTTTGCCGGGCGTTTCGACCAGGCGGCGTTATGCATCGATCAACTGGCGCGTTTCGCCCCGCAACCCACGGCGGCGGCGCAGCGGCACTTGCTGGCGCGCTGGCAGGCGCAATGGGGTTGGCTGTTGCACCTGGGGGGCGATGCCGAACGCTCCCGCGAACATTTCCTCGAGGCGCTGCAAGCCTTGCCTGACAGTGCATGGACATCGCGCCTGATGTGCCTGTCGGGGTTGACCCAGCAAGCCTTGCTGCGCGGCGAGCTGGACGTGGCCCAGGCCCTGAATCGCGAAGCGCTGTGCCTGGCCCGCGCCCATGGCTCGTTGTTGCTGGAGGCGCTGTTGGAGCTGGATCACGCCCAGTTGCTGGAACAGCGCGGTGCACCGTACCGGGCGCAGAGCCTGTTGGAGAGCGTGCAGGCAATGTTGCTGCAGCAACACCTCAAGGCTGGGCCGTTGGTGGGGCGCATCGCGTTGCGCCGTGGGCACCTGGCGTTGCGCCAGGGGCAGGACGCGTTGGCGGCCGAGTGCTTCGAGACAGGCTTGACGATGTGCCTGCACAGCCAGGACAAGCGCGTGTTGTACGGCTTCCTCGGCCTGGCGCTGCTGGCGGCCAACCGCGGCGATTACGCCCAGGCCTTTATCCAGCTGCGCGATGCTGAGCGCCTGATGCAACAACGCCAGGTACCGGACACGGTGTATCGCGCGGTGTTGCTATTGGTCAGCGGGCATTTCTGGTTGCAGCAGGGCCGCGCCGAGTTGACGGCGCAAGCGGTGCGCCGGGTGCTGCGCCACTTCCGCGGGCCGAATGCCAAGCAGGCACCGCCGGCCACCCTGGAATTGATCCCGCGCCTGGAATACCTGTTGGTGCTGGCGGAAGTGAAACTGGGCGGTGCCGACCAACCGGTCGCGCGGCTCAATGCGTTGCTGGAGACCACCCGACAACGCGGCATGCTGTGCCTGGAAACCGAATTGCAGCTGGTGTTGGGGGAGGTGGCCTGGCAACTCGGTGACGGAGCGTTGGCCCGTCGCTCGTTGCAGGCGGGCCTGGAGCTGGCGGCGCGCTGCCAGGTGCAGCAGGCGATCCGTGAACTGCGTTTGCGTTCGCCCGGCCTGCTCAGTGAACTGGGCCTGGAGCCACAGGCATCTGCGACAAGCGCGACGGACAACCCCCTGAGCCAGCGCGAACTGGAAGTACTGCAACTGATCGCCCTGGGCAATTCCAACCTGGAAATTGCCGATCGGCTGTTTATCTCCCTGCATACCGTCAAGACCCACGCGCGGCGTATCCACAGCAAGCTGGGGGTGGAGCGGCGCACCCAGGCGGTGGCCAAGGCCAAGACGTTGGGCTTGATGGCCTAGGCGCAGAACGCCTGGCGATATTCCCCGGGTGTCGCGCCCAGGGCCTGGCGAAAGCGGTGGGTGAAGTGGCTGGCGCTGGAGAACCCGCACGCCAAGGCAATTTCGCCCAGGGGCAGGCTGGCGCCGCGCAACAGGGTTTGCGCACGGGCCAGGCGGCGTGCCAGCAGGTATTGATGGGGCGGCAAGCCGAAGCTTTGGCGAAACATCCGCGCGAAGTGATATTCCGACAGGGCGCACATCCCGGCCAATTGGCCGAGACTGATCGGGTCTTCCAGGTGGTGCTCGATGTATTCCACCAGGCGTCGGCGCAGGTGGGCCGCCAGGCCGCCCTTCAAGTGCAGCCCATCGCGCACGCCGACCTGGCTGAGCAGGGTGTGGCTGAGCATTTCATGGGCCAGGCTGCTGGTCAGCAGGCGCTCGGCAGGCTCTTGCCAGTTGAGGGCAATCAACTGGTGAAAGCGCCGGGCCTGGCTGGGGTCTTCGAGAAAGGTGCTTTCCCGCAATTGCAATGTGCGCGGTTCGCGGTCAAGCAGGGTGACGCAGCCGAGGGCAAATTGCTCCGGGCTGAAGTACACATGGGCCAGGCGAATTTCACCATTGATCACCCAGGCCGACTGGTGCTCAGCCGGCAGGATGCACAACTTGTCCGGCCCACCCTTGGTGCCCGGCTGCTCGCGGCGAAAGGTGCCAGTGCCGCCGCCGATGTAGCAGGACAGTGTGTGATGACTGGGCGCCTGGTAGTCCTGGGCGTCGTGATGGTTGCTCCACAGGGCCGCAGACACGCCGTCACCCAGCTCGGCGCAGGCTTCGAGGCGTGCGTTGGGCGAGCGGTTGAGGGCTTGAAAGACGTGCAGGGATTCCAGTGCTGGCATGGTGTGTACTCTCCGACGCCTTGCATCCTACTCCGCCGGGCTGGCGCTGTGATCACTCGGGCCGACAAAAGCGCAAGATTGTGCAAGTGCCCGTGCGTGGTTGAAGGTGACACTGTGGCTCAACCACCGGAGCCCGCCATGAACCTTTTCCTGTATTTACTCACCGTGCTGATCTGGGGTACCACCTGGATCGCCCTCAAGTGGCAATTGGGCGTTGTCGCGATCCCCGTGTCGATCGTCTATCGCTTCGGCCTGGCGGCGCTGGTGCTGTTTGCCCTGTTGCTGCTCAGCCGTAAGTTGCAGGTGATGAACCGGCGCGGGCACGTGATCTGCCTGGCCCAGGGGCTGTGCCTTTTTTGCGTCAACTTCATGTGTTTCCTGACCGCCAGCCAATGGATCCCCAGCGGGTTGGTGGCGGTGGTGTTTTCCACGGCTACGCTGTGGAACGCCCTGAATGCCCGGGTGTTCTTTGGCCAGCGCGTGGCGCGCAATGTCTTGATGGGCGGTGCCCTTGGCTTGCTGGGGCTGGGCCTGTTGTTCTGGCCGGAACTGGTGGGGCATACCGCCAGCCCACAGACATTGCTTGGCCTGGGCCTGGCGCTGCTCGGCACGATGTGTTTCTCGGCCGGCAATATGCTGTCGAGCCTGCAACAGAAGGCCGGGCTCAGGCCGTTGACCACCAATGCCTGGGGCATGTTGTATGGTTCTTTGATGCTGGCGACCTACTGCCTGGTGCGCGGCATTCCGTTCGAAATGGACTGGAGTGCGCGGTATATCGGCGCGTTGTGGTACCTGGTGATCCCAGGGTCGGTGATCGGCTTTACCGCCTATCTCACGTTGGTGGGGCGCATGGGGCCGGAGCGTGCGGCGTATTGCACGGTGTTGTTCCCGGTGGTGGCGCTGAATGTGTCGGCCTTTGCCGAGGGGTATCAGTGGACCTTGCCGGCGTTGGCGGGGTTGGTGCTGGTGATGCTGGGGAATGTGCTGGTGTTCCGTAAGCCCAGGCCTGTGAGCCCTGCCCTCAAGGCGAACGCCGTCTAACAATGTAGGCGGTCCCGCTAACGTGGCGAGCGGGCTTGCCCGAATGCCAGTCAGTTAAGCGTGCGTTGCCTTCTGTAGGAGCGAGCTTGCTCGCGAAAAACGTCAACGATAATGCGTGCTTCCTGAATGAACGCGGCGCCTGTGAGTTCTTCGCGAGCAAGCTCGCTCCTACAAAAAAAGCCTTCACTGACTGGCATTGTGGCAAGCCCGCTCGCCACAGCAGCTTGCTTGCTACACAGTTCGGTCGTTTGATAAAGATATTAATCCTTATTAATCAATAAGTTATTTTGCATTTGATAAACGTTGACCTGGCTATTTTATTCCAAGGCGCTTGGCCATTCGCCCGAGGTTGGCGCGGTCCAGCCCCAGTTCACGGGCGGCGCTGGCCCAATTGTGCTGGTGGCGTTCCAGGCAGGCGTTGATGACTTGACGCTGGTAGTGCTCGGTGGCCTGGCGCAGGTCGCCGCTGACGAGGGGGGCGGCATCGGCTGGCGCTTCGACCTGGGCCGCGCTGACGCCTGGCAAGTCCAGGTCCTGGGCGCTCAGGCTCAAAATCTTCGGACGCTCGCGACAGTTACCCAGGGCCTTCAGCGCGCTGCGCCCGATCAAGTGTTCCAGCTCCCGGACATTGCCCGGCCAGTTATAAGCCAGCAACGCCGCCTGGGCGTCGCTGGTCAGGCGCAAGCTGCCCAGGCCCATGCGTGAGCGGTTCTGCTCCAGGAAGAAGCCGGCCAGCAGTAACACATCACGCCCGCGCTCGCGCAGGGCTGGCACTTGCAGTGGGTACACACTCAGGCGGTGGTAGAAGTCGGCGCGGTAGCGGCCGTTGCGGACCTCTTCGGCCAGGTCGCGGTTGGTGGCGGCGATCAGGCGCACATCCACTTGATGTTCCTTGTCCGAGCCCAGCCGCTGCAACTGGCCGCTTTGCAGCACGCGCAGCAACTTGGCCTGCACGCTCAGCGACAACTCGCCGACTTCATCCAGGAACAAGGTGCCGCCGTTGGCCAGTTCGAACTTGCCCCGGCGCTCGTTCAATGCGCCGGTAAAGGCGCCGCGTACATGGCCGAACAGCTCGCTCTCCACCAGGGTTTCCGGCAGTGCTGCACAGTTGAGGCTGATCAGTGGTTTGTCGGCGCGGGACGATGCCGCGTGGATCGCCTGGGCCACCAGCTCCTTGCCGACCCCGGTTTCGCCGGTGATCAGCACCGTCAGGTCACTGCCGCCCACCAGGTTGATCTCTTCCACCAGGCGCTTGTGGGTCTTGCTCTGACCGATCATTTCCTTGTGCTGCTGGCCGCTGGCCTGGCGGTAGATTTCGGCGCGCTGCTGTTCGTCTTCCACGCGCAGGGCCAGGCGTTCGATGCGCTCGGCAACGTTGACCGTGGCGGCGGCGAGGCTGGCAAAGGCTTGCAGGGCGTCGAGCTCGACCCGCTCGAAGCGCTCCGTGTCGAGGGCGTCCAGGGTCAGCAGGCCCCAAGGGCGATCATCGACAAACAGCGGGCAGCCCATGCAGTCGTGAACTTCGAGGTGCCCGTGCACGCCGTCCACCAGGCCATCGTAGGGGTCGGGCAATTCGCTGTCGCTGTCGAAACGCGTCGGGCCGGGGCTGCCGAGCAGCACGGCGAAACGCGGGTGTTCGCTGACCTTGAAACGTCGGCCCAGGGTATCGGCGCTCAAGCCGTCTACCGCCAGCGGTACCAGCGACTCACCGTCCAGGCGCAACAGCGCGGCGGCGTCGCAGGGCAGCAAGGCGCGCATGGCTTGCAGCAGGCGACGGTAACGCTCGCCTTCGGGGAGTTCGCGGGACAGGTCGGCGACGAGGGGGAGCAGGGTGGTGAGCAGCGATTGCGCAGTCATAATGACTCCTTGTAGTCCTTATGACTATAAGGTGTAGGAGGTCATACTGACTACGTGTAATTTAAGCTATTGAATTTAAACGTTTTATTAGTTGGCACGAATACTGAGTACTCCATGGCAATCAGTAAAGAAGCCCAGGAGGCTCCATGCTTAGTGCCCAAGACCGTGCCATCGTCAAATCTACCGTGCCCTTGCTGGAAAGCGGCGGCGAAGCGCTGATCACCCATTTTTACCGCATGATGCTCTCCGAGTACCCGCAGGTTCGCCCGCTGTTCAACCAGGCCCACCAGGCCAGCGGCGACCAGCCTCGCGCTCTGGCCAACGGCGTATTGATGTACGCGCGGCATATCGACCAGTTGGATCAGTTGGGCGACCTGGTTGCCAAGATCATCAACAAGCACGTGGCTTTGCAGATCCTGCCGGAACACTACCCGATTGTTGGCGCGTGCCTGCTGCGTGCCATTTCCGAAGTACTGGGCAGCGAAATTGCCACCCCTGAGGTCATGAGTGCCTGGGGCGCTGCGTACGGCCAGTTGGCGGATATCCTGATTGGCGCCGAAGCGGCCATTTACGAAGAGAAAGCCCAGGCGCCGGGCGGCTGGCGCGGTGCGCGGCCGTTCAAGCTGGTCAAGCGCGTGGACGAGAGCGCCGAGATCACGTCGTTCTATTTTGCGCCGCTGGACAACGCCCCGATTCTCGCGGCCGCGCCAGGCCAATACATCGGCATGACGTTACACCTGGATGGCGAGGAAGTGCGCCGCAATTACTCCCTGTCGGCCTTGAGCGATGCCGGCCAGTACCGTATCAGCGTCAAGCGCGAAGCCGGTGGCCGGGTGTCCAACTACCTGCACGACCAGTTGCAGGTGGGGGCGACCCTTGACCTGTTCCCGCCATCCGGTGAGTTCACCCTGGCCGCCAGCGATAAACCACTGGTGCTTATCAGTGGCGGGGTGGGCATCACGCCAACGCTGCCCATGCTCGAGGCCGCCCTGGCCACCGAGCGCCCGGTGCACTTTATCCACTGCGCGCGTAACGGCGGGGTGCATGCGTTTCGGGAGTGGGTGGACGCCTTGGCGGTCAAGCACCCGCAGCTCAAGCGCTTCTACTGTTATGACGAGGACGATGGCGTGAGCCCGGCGGCGGACAAGGTCGGCCTGCTCAGCCAGGAGCAACTGGCGGCGTGGTTGCCCGAGCAGCGCGACCTGGATGCCTACTTCCTCGGCCCTAAAGGCTTCATGGCGGCGATCAAGCGCCACCTCAAGGCATTGGGTGTGCCTGAGCAACAAAGCCGCTATGAATTCTTCGGCCCGGCGGCGGCCCTGGAATAAC
>Ga0105242_10003334_pt1 | contig 12490 bp, 8 predicted proteins | sample KBSM24metaG_FD_81521 | JGI IMG/M metagenome (GOLD analysis project Ga0105242, IMG submission 81521) | Miscanthus rhizosphere microbial communities from Kellogg Biological Station, Michigan, USA - KBS M2-4 metaG | ecosystem: Host-associated > Plants > Roots > Rhizosphere > Soil | place: Michigan...
AGCCTTGTTCAATCGCATCGAGGGACAGGAGATCTACTACGGCTCAGCGTCCCCGATCGAGATTTCCAACGGAGTGCGCCCCGGAGGCGCTTTCTACGGACAGTGGGATCATCAACTACTGGACACCGTAAAGCTGGTGGGCGGCTTCCAGTTCAATAAGGTGGACGACATTGACCTGAACGTGGTGCCCAGGATCGGCGTGATCTGGAACCCCACTTCGCATGTCGGTGTGAAAGCTCTCTATAGCGGCGCCTTCCGGGCGCCTAGCATCGATGAAACGATGCTGAATCATCCTGGGTTGGCGGGAACACCCGGATTGAAGCCCGAAAAGGTACGGACCATGGACCTAAGCGTGAGCTATCAGGCGAATCGTTTTCAAGGGGCCCTTACCTTTTTCCGTAGCCGGCAAACAGACAGTATCGTCGTCGTTCCATTCCCGGTCCGGGCGAAGTATTTGAACCTTGGTGAAGCCACATTTCGAGGATTCGAGCTGGAAGGAAAGTATTATCTGCGAAAAAACTACTTCCTCACAGGATCGGTATCCTATCAGGCCAACCACGATGGAAACGGAAATCACGATATCACCCCAGTTCCGAACTTCGGGGCCAAGACGGGACTCAGTTACCGCGCGGAGAACGGGCTGACCTTGAGCCTATTCGACAACTACCAGGGGGCCCTGCATACAATCAGCAACACAGCCAACCCGAGTCCCACTGCTTACCATATGCTCAGTTCCCATGTTCGATACGACCTTTCCCGCCACATAGGGGCTCAGGACAAGGGCGGGGTCGCCTTATTCGCGCACGCGGAAAACCTCGCCAACTACCAAGTGTGGCTTCCGGGTTGGGGGGACGCCTTTCGCGATACGATGCCCGTCAACCGCGGCCGGACGGTTTATTTCGGTCTGGAGTTTTCGATTGGAAAAGAGTAATCGAGGAATCATCGCCTGAACCGTTGGGGATATTTCCAATGAGCATCACGACTCGATACCGCAATCTTTCCATCAAGCACAAACTGCGCCTGGTCATTATGGTGACGGTCAGCTGCGCGCTGATGCTGGCGTGCGCGACGGTTCTAGTTTTTGACCAGATTGCGGCGCGGGAGTCGATGCGGAATGACTTGGAAATCCTGGCCGAGATCTTCAGTGCGAACAGCACGGCGGCCCTGAGCTTCAATGACGGCCCGGCAGCCGTTGAACTGTTCTCGACGCTGCGAGCCAAAGAGCATGTCACGTTTGCCGGCCTCTACCGGCTCGATGGCACTCTTTTCGCGAGATACCGCCGGGAAGGGGCCATTCCCCGGCCCGTAACACCTCCTCCGCCGGTAGATCGCACTTGGTTCGAGGGCGACCGCTTGGTCGTGTTCAAAAGTGTGTGGCTCAATGGACAAAAGATCGGTTTCGTGACGATCAAGTCGGACCTGGAAGAACTCAATGAAAGGCTCCGCCGCTTTGCGGGGATCGTTCTGGGAATTCTGACGGGCACGGCGCTGTTGGCTCTACTGCTTTCCTCTAGGCTGCAGGGTATTATCCTCCGGCCCATCGTTCATCTCGCCCAAGTGGCGAAATCGGTTTCGTTAGAAAAAAACTATGCGCTGCGGGCGGTGAAGCAGGCCGATGATGACTTGGGCCAACTAACCGACTCGTTCAATCACATGCTCGAAGAGATCGAACGCCGGGACGAAGGGCTCACCGGGCACCGGGACCGCCTGGAACAAGAAGTCGCTTCGCGCACGGAGGACCTGGTCATCGCCAAAGACAAGGCCGAGGCCGCAAGTCGCGCCAAGAGCGAATTCCTGGCCAACATGAGTCACGAAATCCGGACCCCCATGAACGGTGTGATGGGCATGACCGAGCTGGTCCTCGACACCGAGCTTACGGCGGAACAGCGCGACTACTTGAACACCGTCAAGTCATCGGCGGACTCGATGCTAACGGTGATCAACGACATTCTGGACTTCTCGAAAATCGAAGCAGGCCGGCTGGAGTTAGACCCGATTACGTTCAACCTGCGCGACCACATCGAGGAGACCGCGCGGGTGCTCGCACTGAAGGCCCATGAAAAAGACTTGGAGCTGCTCTGCAATGTGCACTCCGATGTGCCCGAATACGTGGTCGGGGACGTCACCCGGCTGCGCCAAGTTCTGGTAAACCTGCTGGGCAACGCCGTCAAATTTACAGAATACGGCGAGGTGGAGCTGGAAGTGCGTCTGGCCTCTCAAGAGCGGGATCAGGTGGGGCTGCATTTCACGGTGCGCGATACCGGCATTGGAATTCCGAAGGAGAAGCAGAAGCTGATCTTTGAGGCATTCACACAGGTGGATGGCTCCACCACGCGCAAGTATGGCGGCACCGGCTTGGGATTAACGATATCGACAAGGCTGGTGGAAGCGATGAAAGGAAACTTGTGGGTGGAGAGCGAACCCGGCAAAGGAAGCGCATTCCATTTCACCGCTACGCTGGGGCTAGCGCCGGACTCCGTTCAAACGCGGCCGGTAGACGAGCCCTCCCTGGAGGGAGTGCGGGTCTTAGTGGTCGACGATAATCTGACCAATCGTCGCATCCTGTCGGACCTGTTGTGGTCTTGGAAAATGCAGCCCACGCCCGTCGCGAGTGCACCCGAGGCTTTAGCCCACATGCGGCGAGGCGTCGAGCGCGAACAGCCGTACAGCCTGGTTCTGACGGATGTGCACATGCCCGAGATGGACGGCTTTGATCTGGTAGAGCGCATCAAGCAGACGCCCAACCTGACCAACGCGTTCATATTGATGCTCACTTCCGGCGAACACCTGGGCGATTTGGCACGGTGCCGGGAACTGGGCGTTGCCGCATTTCTCACCAAGCCCGTGCGGCGCGCGGAGCTGCGCGCGGCAATTGTTCACGCAATCTCGGATCAGAGCCGCGGTATGGTTCACGGCCAAGGAGAAGTCGGGAATCCGGCAGTCATTACGGAACGGAGCGTAAAGAAGACGGCGGCTGGTTCCGGCGCGACCATCCTGCTGGCCGAAGATAACGTCGTCAATCAGCGGGTGGCGCGCGCGATCTTGGAAAAAGCCGGCCACAGTATCGTAATCGCCGGCACCGGACGAAAAGCCGTCGAGCTATGGGAAGAGCAACCCTTCGACCTCATCCTGATGGACGTGCAAATGCCCGATATGGACGGGTTCGAAGCAACCGGGGCGATTCGTGAGAAAGAGAAACAGGGCGGCGGCCATATCCCCATCATTGCGATGACGGCCCACGCGATGACCGGCGACCGCGAGCGCTGTCTCGGCGCAGGAATGGACGACTATTTGACCAAGCCGATCCATGCTCCGGCGCTGCTCGATCTCATAACGCAGTACAGCAAAATCACTTCGCATGTATGACATTCGCCCCGGAAACTAACGCCCTTCGGGCCGGAACATCCGGGACAGGATCGGGATTCGCGTCGCTGGTACGCTGGGCCGCGGGATTGCTTGCCAGGTGCGCCGGCGACTACCGCGTCGTACAGGCCGACGAATATAAGAGAGAGTTGGCAGCCGCGGGGGAGCAAATAACCGCGGACCTACTACACGCCAAGGAATCCGCGGAGGTCGCCAACCATTTGAAAAGCCAGTTCCTGGCAAACATGAGCCGCGAATTGAGAACGCCCATGAACGGCGTTCTGGGAACGTTAGAGCTGGCCCTTGGAACAAAGCTGACTCCCGAGCAGCGGGAGTACGTGGAGATGTCGCGGACATCGGCCCATTCTCTGCTGACGCTGCTCGATGACATTCTGGATTTTTCCTCTCTCGAAGTCGAGCAGCTGGAACTTAACAATATCGAGTTCTCGCTGGGTCATTGCATGAAGGGCGTTCTGAACACCGTCAAGAGCCGCGCGGAAATATCTGGAGTCACCCTCCAGACCGAGGTCGGCCCCGGTGTTCCCGACCGCCTGCGAGGCGATCCAGACCGGCTCAGGCAAGTCCTTCTCAAGATCGTCGAGACTGTTATGAAAGGTCCTGGCGGGGGAAAGATTCTTCTATCCGTGCGCATCGACAAGGAGGAGGACCAAAAGGCAGCCTCCCATCACTCCCGCTTGCTCCTGTTCTCGATTCAGGACATCCGGCCACGAACCGGCAAGGTTCAGGCGGAAGCGAAGGCGGGCGGCTTCGGATTGGGGTTGGAATTGTGCAGTCGGCTAGTAAGGATCATGGAGGGCCGCCTATGGCTCGACAGCGACTCCGGATCGGGAAGCAGATTCTGCTTCACGGCACGATTTGCGGTTCCGGAGCGTGCACTTCCCAGGTCCGAACATCCAACCGTGGCGGTCCAGCGGAGGGATTCCATGCAGGGCGCCCTCGTGCTGGTAGCCGAGGACAATCGGGTCAACCAGGTGGTTGCGGTTCGTTTACTTGAAAAACGAGGCCTGCGTACGCTGGTAGCGAATAACGGGCGCGAAGCTCTCGAGATGCTCAAGGGCGAACCCGTGGATCTGGTTCTGATGGATATCCAGATGCCTGAAATGGACGGCTACGAAGCCACCCGCCGAATTCGCGAGCAGGAGAAAACTACGGGTGCGCATCTTCCCATCATCGCGTTGACGGCCCACGCCATGAAAGGTGATCGTGAAAAGTGTTTGAGCGCGGGAATGAATGCGTACCTCACGAAACCGATTCAAGGCGACCAGCTCCATCAGGCCATCGAAGAATTGCTACTGACGAAAACAGTGTAGGCCCGAGCTCTCTAAGGAAGTGGCGTGCCGTCCAGGACGAACGTCATTAACTTCGGGAACACCGTTTGCGCCGTGGGAGGCGGCGGCGGAGCGCCCGGTTCCGCGTTGCGGCCAATCACCACTCCGGTTCCACCCATGAGCGCGATGTACTGCTTGCCATCCAGCTGATAGGTGATGGGAGGGCCCATGCCCCCGCGGAGTCCGGTCTGGATGTCCAGGAGCTTTTCGCCTTTGTCAGCGCTATAAGCGACCAGGCGCCCGTCAGGGATCACCTGAATCACCAGGTTGCCCGCGGTGGTCACCGTTCCCCCGCCGGCCGATCCGCCGCCTTGTGTCCGCCAACGTTCCTTCTGCGTCACCGGATCCCACGCCACCAGCACACTCGTTTGACCCGCGGGAGGCGCTTCGGGACCGATGGCAGGAGGTGCGGGGAGCGTGGCCGGTGGCGGCGGCGCGTAGCCCTGGCCATTGGCTGGCGGCGGACCCCTCTTCACGCCGATGTTGCTGCGACCGGGCTGAAACTCGAACTCGGTATCGATCGCAAAGTTGGAACTGCTGACCAGCGAGGTGGGGATGTAAACCAGCCCTGTGGCGGGATTGAACGACATGGGCGCCCAGTTGTGCGCGCCGAGCGGACCAGGAAAAATCGGGATGGCCTCAGCGCCGTAGTGCGCTTCCGGGTTGATGAAGGGACGGCCGGTGCGTTCGTCCAGGCCTCTGGCCCAATTCACTTTGGCGAACGGCTGGCCGGAAATGAATTGTCCCGAAACCCGGTCGACCACATAGTAAAACCCGTTCTTATTGGCCTGCATCAGAACTTTACGCTGCTGGCCGCGAATCGTCACGTCGGCCAGCAGCAGTTGCTGGACGCTGTCGTAATCCCACGAATCGCCGGGCACCAACTGGAAATACCATTTGAGCTCGCCGGTGTCGGGCTTCACGGCAAGAATGGAAGCCAAGTAGAGGTTCTCCTTGCCCTTGGACTTGCGCAGATCTTCGGGCCAGGGACCGCCGTTGCCGGTGCCGACGTACAGGAGATCGGCATCAGGGTCGTAGGCCATGCCGTCCCAGACCGATCCACCGCCGCCCAGCTTCCAATAGTCGCCCGACCAGGTTTCGGCGGCTTTCTTGAGGGCTGGATTCTCGAAAGGCTTCGAGGGATCGCCGGGAACAGTGTAAAAGCGCCAGGCGAGTTTCCCGGTGGGAGCGTCATAGGCGGCGAAGAATCCCCGGATCGGAAGTTCAGCGCCCGCGACCCCGATAATCACTTTCCCTTTGGCGATACGCGGCGCCATGGTCAGCGTGTAACCTTCGTTCGAATAGGACACGCGGGCTTCCCAAACCGGCTTCCCGGTTTCCGCGTTGAGAGCGACCAGGCGGCCGTCGATGATTGGCGCGATGATCAGGTTCTGATATAGGGCAAGGCCGCGATTCACCACGCCACAGCAGATCTGCGGGCGGACTTTATCCTGATTCACTTCCGGATCCCAGCGCCATTTCTCCTTGCCGGTGCGTGCGTCGACCGCGAAGATGATGCTCCAGTTGGTGATGCTATAAAGGGTGCCGTTCGAGAATAGGGGTGTTGCCTCCTGGCCTCCGCCGCCGCGGCCGGCTTCGTAGGACCACGCGAGGCCCAGACGGCTGACGTTCGATGCGTCGATCTGTTTGAGCGGGCTGTAGCGAGTTTCCCCCGGAGTCAGGCCATAGCTGGTCCATTCATTGGGGCTGGGCGGACGGACCGACTGAGCCCCAGCTTGGGCATGGACAAACTCGACGGCAATCAAAGCAACAAGCAGGATCTTTCGCACGGCGAACTCCTTTCGCAACTCATCAGCCCGGCATCTTTTTAGCTCGGCATCGGACCGTCCATGCCGGCCCACAGATTCATGGTGTTCAGCTCGTCGCGGCCGCAGGCTTTCAAGTAACAGAACAGCTGCGTACGGTAAGCTGCGAACCCGCAGAGGACCAGATTCACGATCAGCGAGCCCCGGCTGGACTTGCGGCCAAACATCTCAATTTCGCCGCGGAAATCGGCGTCCGGCCATCCGCCGAGCTGCTGCGCATAGTCATTGCCCTGCTTCTCAATCGCGGCCAGGACTTGATCAAAATTCATGGCATTCGCGGCTGCCTGCGCGGCGCCGAAGGCCGCACCGTCGAACGCCCCAGTCTTTATCGCCGGGATCAGGCTGGGCCCCATGATGGTCAGGTAGCGAAGCAGCTCAATGGTGCTGCGCTGTTTCGGCGTGGGGCGATAGTCAAGCTGGCTGCGATCGATTTTACTCGCCAAGTGGAGGAGGATTCGAACCTCGTTCTGCAGGGATGTGATGAGTTCTTCTTTTGTGAGTACCATATATCTTCCGCACGTTAACACATGGCAGAAGGCATTGTCGCGGGAAGGCGCCCGGGCTTCTACCGCCCGGAACTGGATGTCCTCAGGTTCGGGGCATTCCTGCTGGTTTTTATCCACCATGGATTTCCGCTGACGGCGGCCGAATACTCGGGCTGGGGCATTCCTCCAACCCTCGCGACGCTGTTCGCCTCGGGGGCGCGCGCCGGCGCGTTGGGCGTGGATCTATTCTTCGCCCTCAGCGCGTACCTGATCACCGAACTGCTCTTGCGAGAGCAGCGTTCCCACGGGAAATTCAATATTCGTGCGTTCTACGCGAGGCGGATCCTGCGCATCTGGCCGCTGTATTATTTTGCCTTGCTGATCCTGCTTCCGCTGTTGGGGCTCGCCCTGCCGGCCGACAAGATGTCCGCCAATTTCTGGCTGGCCTTCCTGTTTTTTGGCGGTAACTGGGCCTGCGCCTGGTGGAATCTGTATCCGACCTCGCTTGCACTGCTGTGGTCGGTCTCGATCGAAGAGCAATTCTACTTGGTCTGGCCGTGGATGATGCGGATGTTCGGATCGCGCTTGCCGCTGTGCTGTTGCGGAATGCTGGCGGTCACCACGATGACACGCGCTTTTCTCATTGATCGTGGCGGGTTGACCGGTATGGACGCTCGCATCTGGACCAATACCTTGGCGCGGTTGGATCCAATCGCGGGCGGCGCGCTGCTGGCTCTGTTGCTACGGGGAACCGTTCCGAAACATACGTCTCTCCGCCGCCCGTTGTGGATCGCGGGCGGAGGCCTGGCACTGTGGATCGCGGGGAGCGTACTCAAAGATCCGGGCTGGATCTGGCTGGCGACCTATCCCCTGGCTGCCGCGGGATGCGTCGCGATTCTCTACGGCAGCTTTGCTCCAGATGGCTGCCGGCCCTCGAAAACTCTTATCTATTTAGGAAAGGTCAGTTACGGACTGTATGTATTCCATGTCGCCGCGATCCGGCTGGTGCAAACGGTACACCCGTCGCTCGCGGGGCCGGTTGTACTGGTCATTGCGTTTGCGCTGACCGTCGCGATGGCGACGCTCTCTTATCGATTCCTCGAAAGTCCGTTTCTACGCTTGAAAAATCGCTTCGAATACATCGGTACGCGAGCAGTCTAATTCGAAGTAGCTTGTGCCTACTTCGCCAGTAAGATCTTGCGGCCGGTGCGGGCGCTTTCGCGCGCGGCGTCCAGGATTTCCACCACGATGATGTTATTTTCGAGCGAGTTCAGGCCGGAAGGCTTGTATTGGCCGCGCGCCACGCCCGTTAGGTACGAGATGGAATCGCGGTCGGCGGTCGGAAGATCCGCCAGCGGACGCGCCTCCTCTGCGCTACCGCGGCCTGGCATGCGAACGCGCAGGCTGTTGCCGCGGGTGGCGACGGCATACCCTGTTTCGCCATAGACCTCCAGATCCTTGCGGTCGAAGGGCCAGCTCCAGGAGGCCTGGATGATGCCCTGAGCCTTGGGATACTGCACCAGGATGGTGGCCTCGTCGTCGACTCGGGGGTAGATGGCCGGCTTGTTGGTCTGGACGATGGCCGTAACCGCCAGGGGCCGCTGGTTGTCCATCAGCCAGGTCATTAGGTTGGCGCCGTAGCAGCCGAAATCGAAAAGCGCGCCCGCGCCGTTCTTCACCGGATCTTTGAGCCAGGCCAGAAACTCCGGCTGAACATTGACTTCCTCGGGTCCCCGGTGCCCGTCCATGGCGACCATTTTGCGAATCTCGCCGAGCGCCTTCTCTTGCTTGAAGATCTTCCAGATCTCGGCGTGGCTCTTGTACCAGGTGGTTTCGTAATTCACCATCACGGAAATGCCCGAATCGCGCGCAGCTTTTTCAATGGCGCGTGCCTGGGTCATATTGACGGCCAGCGGCTTCTCCATCATCACGGCGATGTGGCGGCGGGCGCAGGCTTCGACCACCATGGCGTGATCGTAGGTGCTGGTGAACGTCGCGACGCTCTCGGGCTTTACACGGTCCAGCATGGCGGCCAGATCGGTGAACAGAATCTCGGGCGCCAGAGCGTAGGTTTTGGCGTAGGACGCGAGCAAGGCGGGGTCCGGGTCAAACACTCCGGCGATCTCGACGTCCTTGCGGGGCCTGGCTCCTTGCAGGAATCCCGAGACGTGTCCGTGCACCAGCCCGGCGATGGCCAGCCGCAAGGGCTTTGCCTCCGCTGCGGGGCCAGATTGCGCGCGGACCAAGACGCTGCATAGCAAGAGGCCGGCGACCGTGCGAATCATCTGTCGATAATACCGCCTTGCGGACGCTCGCGTTCTTAGTTTTGATTCTCGGGAGCCGGACCGCGCCCGCCACCGCCGCGCCCGCCACGGCCGCCCCCACCCGCGGGCGGGATGGCCAGCGCGACCATCTCAGCCCCGCTGCCCTGCGTGCCGTTCACGATGGCCACCAAGAACTGTCGGCCGTTGATCAGATACGTCATGGTCGGGCCGACTGTCGAGCCGAGCGTCATTTCATGGATCACCGCGCCGGTTTGCTTGTCGAGGAAGCGAAGGTCGGCGCTGCCTTCTACCAGCAGGGTCTTGGTCACGAGGATGGGAGCGCGCTGTGTGCCTCCCCAGTTGCTGGCGTCGATCCCGGCGGCCTTAAGCGCTGGATGATTCGCGATCGCCTCCGCGGGCTTACCGTTGGGGATCATCCACGCGTGATCGCCGGTGTTGAGATTGATCGCGGTGATGCGCCCATAGGGTCCTTTGATGAGCGGAAGGCCGCCAGTCAAGGTTCCGCCTCGGCCCCCTGCCCCGATGTAGGGCATATCGGAGCGAGTGCCTCCGGGCTGTAAAGAAGCAAAGTAGGGACTCGTCACCGACGGGATGTACAACATCCCGGTTTCGGGGTCGACCGAAGCCCCTTGCCACAGGGCCCCGCCATCGGTGCCGGGCAGTTGAATGGTCGCGCGCTTGCCGTTGGTGTCCTGCACAATCGGCGGCGTGTAGATGGGTCCCAGCTGATACTGCCCAGCGAGCTTAAGCGCCTCGGCTTTGATCTCGGGCGTGTAATCGGCCAGATCGGCTTCAGAGACGCCCTGGCGGTCGAACGCCGCGGGCTTGGTGGGAAAAGGCTGCGTGGGCGAATACCACTCGCCTGGCGTGTTCCCTTGGGGAACCGGGCGCTCCTCAATCGGCCAGACAGGTTGGCCGTTGGTGCGGTCGAACACGAATGTGAACGCCGATTTGTTCACCTGCGCCAGCGCTTTGATCTTCTTGCCATTCACCGTGATGTCGAGAAGTACGGGTGCGGCGGGAATATCGTAATCCCACATCTCGTGATGAATTAGCTGGTAATGCCACACCCGTTTCCCGGTCTTGGCATCCAGGCACACGACGCTATCGGAGAACAGGTTCACACCGGGACGCTGACCCCCGTAGAGGTCGCCGCTGGGAGCCTCGACGGGAATATACACGTAGCCGAGCTCTTCATCGCCGGTCAGCGGTCCCCACGCGCCGGTGTTGCCGGTGAATTTCCACGAGTCCTCGCCCTTGGCGTTCTTGCCCCAGGTATCGTTGCCGAACTCGCCCGCCTGCGGAATGGTATGGAAGGTCCACAGCAGTTTGCCGCTGTGGACGTCGTAACCGCGGATGTAGCCGGGCACATTCAACTGCGTGGGCAGCGAGACGCCGACCTTAAGGGCGGCGCCGACCACCGCCACGTCGCGAATGATGATGGGAGGCGAAGTGGATCCGATGGTCCCATTTTCGACCTTGGGCCGGTCGAGACCCACCCACAGGTCCACGTGACTGTCCTTGCCGAAAGCCGAAATCGGCGCGCCGGTCTTGGCGTTCAGCGCCACCAGCTGATAGCCCGGAGTAATGTATATGATTCGTTCGTCTCCCCGCCCGTCGGTCCAGTAGCTGACGCCGCGATTATTGGCGCGCACGGAGCCGCGCTCGGCGGTATCGTCACCACGATAGGTCCACAAGGTCTCGCCGGTGGCGGCATCCGCGGCGATCACGGTGCGCCCGGTACCGGCCGTGAAGTACAGCTTGCCGCCGGCCATCAGCGGAGTCACTTCCCAGACGGCCTGCGGCGTGGGACCCATGTTCTGGGCTTTCCAGCGCCAGGCCACTTGCAGATTCTTGACGTTGGATGCGTTGATCTGATCGAGCGGCGAATACCGGGTGCCGCCGGAGTCGCCTCCATACACACGCCATTCACCCGAGACGGGCGTTCCTTGCTGCCCACGCGCGGGCGGCAGGGTCCAGATGGCCAACGCGACTGCGCCCAGAGCCAGCGCAACCCATGATTGTGTGCAATTCATATCACAAGGTAGTGTATAACAACCCAATCTTGCCAATCTTGATATACTCGCCGTTAGGATCTCCGTTATGATCACTCACTTTAAACCTCGCACGTTCATTCTCACGTTCGCTCTGACGGCCAGTTTCGTGGCGTTTGCCCAAGAGGGCGGGAAGGGTGACCCGGACCGCGCCGTCGTGGGCGGGCAGTTTCCCGCAGGCTGGAATGCGCGCCCGGATCGCGGCGCCGCCACGGGAATCAAGTTCTCCGAGACCGGGGATGTCTACCATTTCCAGATGGGCACAGCTGGAACCATGTGGCGCAACGACTGGACCAAGTCCGGCAACTACACCTACTCTGCGCGTCTGACGCAAGTAGCCAGGGCCTCGCATTCGATTTCCTATGGTCTGGCGATCGGCGGGACGAATATGGGCCCCACGCCGACCTACACCTATTTTCTGATCCGCCAAGCGGGCGAGTATTACATCGCCAATTGGGAGGGAGCAGGGCCCGTAGCGGTGGTACCGTGGACCGCCAACGCCGCTATCGTCAAGCAGGGAGCCGACGGCAAGCAGCAAAATACACTAGGCGTTCAGGTTCAGGGCGATAACGTGATCTTCAGCGTCAACGGCACGGAAGTGGCGCGGCAGCCCAAGAGCAAGGTCCACGCGGATGGCGTGATTGGTTTCCGTATCGGCCACAACCTGGACGTGGATGTCGATCAGGTGAAGAAGTAAGTTTAGTTCCGGCGATCCCGGGACGTCATCAGCTCTTCGATATTGATCAGCTCGGTGGGATAGTTGCCGGTGTAGCAGGCGTAGCAATAATCCTGGCGATCGTCTTGTACTGCTTCCCGCAAGGAGCCGAGCGACAGATACCCGAGAGAATCGGCTTCGACGAAGCGGCGGATCTCTTCAACCGAGTGATTCGCCGCGATCAGTTCACCCAGGCTGGGCGTATCCACCCCATAGAAGCACGGTGAAACCGTGGGCGGGCAGGAAATACGCATGTGCACTTCGCGCGCGCCCGCGCCACGCACCATGCGGACGATTTTGCGCGAGGTGGTCCCACGGACCAGGGAGTCGTCCACCAGAATCACGCGCTTGCCCTCGAGCAGATGCCGCACCGGGTTGAGTTTCAGCTTGACGCCAAAATCGCGGATAGCCTG
>Ga0105242_10003337_pt1 | contig 12484 bp, 6 predicted proteins | sample KBSM24metaG_FD_81521 | JGI IMG/M metagenome (GOLD analysis project Ga0105242, IMG submission 81521) | Miscanthus rhizosphere microbial communities from Kellogg Biological Station, Michigan, USA - KBS M2-4 metaG | ecosystem: Host-associated > Plants > Roots > Rhizosphere > Soil | place: Michigan...
GCGTTGCCTGTAGCGAAATTAAGCAAGTTGTGTCACTCGCCGGGTCGATACCGAACGACCGCCTGAGCGTCGACGTCTTTGGCGGTGAACGCCACCGGCTTCAACTGGCCTTTCGCGAACATTCCGCTTGATCGGCGAACCAGGGCGAGTCGCGCCGCGGGCTCTCTCCGTACGCCAATATCGAAAGCGCCTGTGGTACATCGTCAAATTCCACCGCGAGTACCCATCCGTCTCCGCCATTCGCCGCGAGTTTACCGTCGGGTTCCCGGCTGAACGCGAGCGCGCGAAAACATCCCATAGATGAAGCGCAGCCACCCACCGGAACATCGACGTTGCCGCGGCGCACGCGGTGTACGTCGCCCCAGGCGACGTCGAAACTTCCGTAGCGGCGCGCCGTCTCAGCCACGGCCCAATTGAAAGACGCGACGGCCCGATCCGGATCGGCTAAACCGCGCGGTGTGTTGAATGGGTCATCGGCAGTCCAGACTTTCGCAAATCGTTTTTCATCCGGTAAGGGGGTGCGGTTCGGAGGACGCAAACCTGAATACTCGGCCCACCAGATTTCGAACAGCACTGCGCCTTTGCTCTCGGGTGCAGCCGTGTTGTCCCAGTGTTCAAGCAACTCAATCGCTGAGGTTACATCTGCCGTGGGTTCTTTCGCTTTCACCGCGGCGATCAAATCTGACTTGACCCGTTCAGCCAACAGCATGCGATAGCTGTGCTTCAATCGAATTACATCTGCGAGACTCAATTTGTTGTCGCCGCCGATCAACTGAATTGCCAGCTGACCGCGCAGGGAGAGATCGGGCGGCTCGAAATTCGGATAAGCATTTGTCTTATCGACGGGGCCGCGAACGTTGGTGAAGTGCGGCGAATCGTTTTCATTGTGAATATAGCCGCCCTTCGGATTGAGTACCTGCGGCAACGATTCGAAAGGCACATAGCGCGTCCAGACGTCGCGCATTGTGTGCGCCGGCGTCGCCGCTGCAATCCCGCCCGCCGCATGCGGCAACAACGGTAATGAAGCATTCCAGACGAAATAGATGTTGCCCGCGTGATCGGCATAGGTGAAGTTCGAAGTTACCCGCGCGCGTAGCTTCATGGCGTCTTTCCATTCCGCGAGTGACTTTGCGCGCATCATGCGCAGAAACTGTTCGCCGGCGCGAAACTCTCCATCGCCCGCTGTCTTCACGATGTAGATCTTTCCGTTGGCGCGATAGATCACCGGACCGAGCGGCGTCGACCAGAACTCGTTTGTGATCGTTGAAAGGCCCTCGCCATTTCGAAACGTGACGGTGCGCGACTCGTGCGAGAGCGGCAGCGAAGTGCCGTCGAACAAATAATGGTCAGTGGCTTTAGGATCGACATCAAGCGCGTAGATCTCTGACAGGTCCTGCGAGTTGTTGGTCGTCGACCAACCGAGATATCGATTGAAGCCGCCGACCACGATGAAAGGTCCGCCAATCCGAAAGTCGCCATAGAAATCCAGAATGCCCGGCACCGTCACGTGCGCTTCGTAATAGCCGGCGGTCCATGCCAGATGCGGGTTGCGCAGCAGAATCGCTTTGCCTGATTTGGTCCGGCTGGGCGCAAATGCCCACGCGTTCGAACCGTCGTCAGAATTGATTTCGGGACCTTCGTAGCTGGTCGGTCGGGCTGACGGCGAGGCCGCCGGTGTCGGTGTCGGCGATGGATTAATCTTCGCGAGGAACGCACGTGCCTTTCCGTAGGCTGGTCCGCCAGTATCAATCGCCGCGATGTCGTAGCCGCTGAAATCCGCAGGCATGTGCGGCGGAAATTCTGCCGTGTGCAATTCGATATAACGATTCAATCCGTCCGCAAAACCGTCATAGACGTCGCGCGTTTCCGGCTCGAGGAATTGATAAGTTTCAATCGCGCGTTTCAGACCGGGCTGCGCCAGGAAATCAGATTCAATGTTTTCGCGCGTGCCGTTTAGCAGGGCCAACTGACCGCGATTTTCCATCACGTTCATCGCCGTCCGCGCGCCGTAATCTTCAGACTGCAACCACGCGAGCGCGTAGCCCGCCGCACGCAAATTCTCAGCGCGAATATGCGGCACGCCGTGCGCCGTGCGAATGATTTCAACCTGGCGTGAGAGTTCGGGCGTGGGGGTCTGACGCGGAGTTGCGTCGCGGGCAGCTGAGCTTATAGTTACAGGTTCTCTCTGCTCGGCAGAGACAGCCTGCGAAATCAACCAGACAGATGAAATTAGTGTGAGCGTTGCAATGGTCAGAAGCTTTTTCATTTTTTGAAAAGGCAGCCCGCAGAACTGCAAGAAAGTAGCCGGTGGTCGAAGACCGCTGGACGCTGGACGGATACGACCCGATAGTCAGCACCCTGAAAGGGTGCAAGACTCTTACGCCACTTCAAACCCTGGGTCGTGCACTCTTTCAGGGTGCCCAATTGTCTATCACTATTACCGGTGGTCTTCTCCCGATAAATCGGGATCCGACCACCGGCTACTTTCTTGGAGCCCTGCGGGCTGCCTTCAGTGAGTCAACGATATATTCGCCCATTAATGGGACTATTTACACCAACCTGCTCCGCGTTCCCCCAAGCGTGAGCGCGTGGCTATAGAAAATCATTCAAATTAGGCCGCGACCTGGTTTGGCCTTCGTCTTCGCCCCGGAAGCCAATTATGCGATTTTGCTCAGGAAAGTTGAAGGTCAAGTCGCTCGACTCAAGAGTTTAGTCGATTGGATCGCGAGTCTCGTCGATCAGATCGCGAGTCTGGTCGAATGGATCGCGATCTTGGCCGATCAGATCGCGAGTCTGATCACTCGAATCGCGGTCTTAGTCGATTCACTTCCAGGTTTTGTCGATCAAGCCAAAGGTCTAACGACGCTTCGAGGTGCCTGTGTCAGCCCGGTGAGAAAGCGGCTTTGCCGCCGCACCAGTGCGGTAAGGCTCGGCCGTACCGAGATGACTCTCTGGAAACCCGGAGGGCTGCGCCTCCATTCGAGGCGTAGCCTCGGAAGAGTCCAAGCCCAGTCCCGGAAAGGCACAGCCTTTCCACACTGATGCGGCGGCCCAGCCGCTTCGGTTTCACCCTTCTTTCAGCGGCAACTTAAAAAATTCGCGCGCCGGCTTCAAAGGCCGCAACATCCAGTAAAGACGGCGCTGGTATTAATCGAACAGCAGTCCGGCAATTTTTCAACGAAACGGAGTGGTATGTTCCAAATGAAACGTGCCTGGTTGCTGCTGCCGATCGCGATCAATATTCCGTCTCGAACCTCGGATGCACCCACAGGAACTCATGACGTTTGTTCTGGACCCGCACCAGCCCGCCGAAACTTGGATCCTTCTCTTTCAGCCACACTTGAAGTTGTCGCAAGACTGCGCCTTCGCCGCGAATCGCTCTACTGACACCGAGTTGCAGTTCGTCATCTTTTGCCAGCCATTCACCTATTTGCTCGCTGCCTTTAAGCAAAGATTCCGAGGCCGCTTTTCCCAGCGCCAGCTGCGCCTCAATTCCTTTGTAGTCGACTTCAGGAATCACAACCTTGGCGCCCGCGGCTACGACCGGCAGCATCAAGCCCAGCGTGCTCGACAACACTTTGAGAAACGGCGCCGCGTGCACCAGCCAGTCACGTGGAAGGTCAATCGTATAGACTCCCTGCTTCGGATCGTTCGAGAGCTGCCACACCGGCACGCGCGAATGTTCGCACCATAGCGTGAGTTTGAATCTCGCGCTGATCCATTTCGGACGATCGAAGAAGCTTGGCTCTACCGGCTCAAAACTGAACAAGCGCGGCCCGTCCCTCGCTTCGTCCGTGAGCGTGCGCAACAAACCGGAGTAGGCCGCTTCGACCTTGCTCACCGTCTCCTTACTGGACGCATCGACGTTGTCGAAACGTCCAATCACCTCGGCATGTTGAAGGTTAAGCTGAGCGCCAAGCTGTGCGCGAACTGATTCCAATGTGTCTTTGACATCGACAAAATCTGCTAACAACTCTGCGAGTGGATCGGGATGAGCCGCTGGCGCATTGCCGAGCAGTTGCTCGACGCTTTGCCATTCATTGCAAATCGGACAAGGCTGCTCGGGACGTCCGCGCTTTTTGTTTTCGAGCAGCTTTTCGACTTCAAACAAACCCTTGCAAGGATCGCCGTCCGCTTTCGGCACCAGACACGGCACCGTGACCTCGCAACGCATTCCTTTCCACCGGTCTTCCACCAGCCATTTCGTTTCGTAGGTGAGCGCGCCAAGGAAGCTTGGTGGGTAAGGGGAGCGCACGGTGATGCGGACATCGTTTCCGAAGTGTTCCAGAAAGGCCCGCGCGCCGGTGTAATCCTCGAGCACAAGACCGCGCTGCCAGTGCACGCTCTCGCGGAAATCCGCACGACCCAGCGAGTATTTGTGCAAGCGTACGATGAGTTGGAAAAAGAGTCCTTCGGCAGTTGCGGACTGATTGTTTGATGTCTCAACGATTCGGCAAATCTGCACCTGTTGCTCGTCACCGGGTGAAGGGCCCGCGGTCCAAACGCGCGTGAGGTCTCTTTCGGGCCGAACATCTGGCACCAATTGCGCGATGAGGCTCTTTCCATTTGCGGCACCATGCTCGGCGATCCGGTAGGAAATATCGAAGCGCTCCATCAGCCGCAGGAAAAGCGGATGCAGCTCTGTCGCATAACGATTCTCTTCCTGCCTCTCCGGATCGTTCCAGAGCAATCCCAGTCGGTCGAAGTTAATCAGGCCATGGCCGACATCACGCGTTTCTTTGTCGTCGAGAACGAAGCTAATAGCGGTCGCCAGCCAGTCCGGCTTGAGCACGACGATGTTGCGCAGCGTCGCATCGTGTTCGTAATGGATGAGATCGCCGACGCGATGACAGATGCGGAGCAATAGCCGCGCATCCTCCTCTTCAATCTTGTGTTCTTTGAAAACGGTGAAGGCCCGATCGAGCGGCAAGTAGGCTTCAGTCATCTTTCGCAAAGCCTCCCGCGCTTCTTGCCAGTGCTTTGGGAAAGTGCGCCCCATCTCAGGAAGTGACGCCGCAACTCGCGTGATTGCGTCCTTCAGTTCCTGGATCCCGCGACACTCGCCAGAGCGTAGGCCGGTCTTCTCGTCAAGGTCCGGCGGTTGACTGTCAACGTGGAAGAAATCGATCACCGTCTCTTTGCCGAAGAGGTCGAAGATCTCCTGCCGGTCGATGTCGGGCTGGCGCTCCTTAGGGCCGCCGTGCGTGGCTACGACAAGAATCTTCGCGTCCGGCTCGCGGTGCTTCACCAGCTTGATCCACTCCTTCACAGCACCCGCTTGTGAGCCTTCGCGTGGCTTCCACACCACTAAATAAACCGCCGGCGAGCTGAAGAACAACTGATGCGTCGGTCGATAGACTCGCTGCCCGCCGAAATCCCAGCCGTTGAGCGTGATCTCGGTTCGAGTCGCGGGATCGGTCACTTTCACCGGCTTGATTTCAATTCCGTGCGTCGTAACGCGGCCCTCAATCCATTCATCGTCGCGCAACGCGCCGAGCAGGCAGCTCTTACCGACCTCACCCTCGCCGACTAGAATCAGCTTCGCTTCGTTTAGAACGACCTGAGCTTCCGCTTTCGCGCGCAGGTAGCGTTTGACGGCGTCGAGACCCTGATTATACGCGGCGTCGAGTTCGGGGTTTAGGGGATTATGTTCAAGCGAGAGCCGGCTTAGGCTTGCGAGCTCACCCAAGCTCGCGGGAATCGCCACGATGCAATTTCCAGGTGAGTTCTTTTCAGTCCATTCCTCGTTATACTGCCAAGATGACCAACCAAACACCGATTCTTCTCCGTGAGAATCGGCTATTAGGCTGCCACCCAGTATTAGGATGGATAATTCTTTGAGGTTGCCGATCTCTTCGGGCACTTCCGTGATTTTATTATTCGTGGCGCTGATGGACCGCAGATTCACACATCGACAAATGACTTTTGGTAACGAGATAAACTCGTTCGATGCTATAGATAACAACCTGAGCTCACGCAGTTGAGCAAACGAATCTGGCAAGTCCTTCAGTCTGTTGGAAGCTACCAATAGTCCCCTCAACTGCGTGAGCCGGCCCACCGACTCCGGCAGCGCTGCCAGTTGGTTGTGGGAGAGGTTCAGCGATTGCAACTGGGTGAGCTGGCTTAACGACTCGGGCAACTCGGTGAGTTTCTCCGAATCAAGTTGACCACCGCTAAGATCGAGATCCTTCGCCCCCGATCGCCGTGCAGCTTCGATCTTCTCTTCCGCTACTCGATAAGCTTCGTCTTTCGCCATGAGCGCACTCGCCTATGTGGTTTCAGTTGGCAATTTATAAAACTCGCGCGCCGGCTTCAAAGGCCGCAGCATCCAGTAAGGACGGCGCTCGCCGTTAGGCGAATATTTCTGCGCCGGTCGAGTCTGCGCGAGCCACTTCTTGTAAACCTCGTGCGACTTCGCTGTATCGACGTGGATGTCGCCGTAGTTATCGGTCGGGTCAGCCTTGCGCACGCGCACGGCCTGGTGCCAGCAGTGCATTCCTGAAATTGGATCGGGATGAACCGGAAAAGTGAGATTCTGATGGACGCCGACGTCGTTCCACCAGATGCGCAGCGTGTCCTTATCGCTCGATTCATAAGGGCCGACGCCGGCTTCGCGTTTCAAGCCCCAGCGGTCGCCGGTGTGATCGAGTTTGACGGTCGCCATCATCTGTTTCTGGCCCGTCTCATGAATTTTCCAACGGCCCATGTGGTGGCTGCACGCGACAATTCCCGGCTTGATGCCTTCGGTCACCCACGCGCGCACGACGAAATATCCGATCTCAGTTTCGACGCGGACCAGATCGCCGGTGCGTACACCGAGTTTCGCTGCGTGACTCGTGTGCAGCCACAGCGGATTCGTGTGCGCAATTTCATTCAGCCATTTCGCGTTAGCGCTGCGCGTGTGAATTTGAATCGGCAGCCGGAAGGTTGAAATCAGAATTGTCTGATCCGCTTCGAGGTTTTGCGGGTGAATATGACCGCGAATATAAGTCGGGATGGCGTATTCGTCCCAACCCCAATCCACGAGCGTCTGTGAAAAGAATTCGAGTTTGCCACTCGGGGTAGGGAAGCCGCGTTTGATTTCACCGTCGACGTTGATGCCGACCAGACGGCGGCCGTCGGCGTCGCCGTCAGGACCGGGTAGCGGAACTACGTTCGGCGAAGCAGGCTTGGCCGCGCGGGTAAAGACGCGGCCGAAATCATCCTCGCGCTGATCATCCAATTCTGCCGCGGCCACGTTCTCGTCATAAAGCGCGCCCGTCTTCTTTTTGATTTCGTATGAGCCGTAACGGCGCATGAATTCGAGAGGCGTCAAACCTTCGGCCGCCGCCTTTTCCGGCAGACCCGGCAGAGAGTTTTCAAAAATCCAACCGTAGTATTCATCCACGCTCAAACGCGTTCCCGGCTTCTTCTTTGATTCAACAAACTGCCGAATCCCGAGTGACCCGTCGCGATCGATGCGCCAGGTGAGTTCCATCCAGAATTCATTCTCTTCCCAAACTTCGCCGGGATTAACTTCACGCGTGTCGTGGACATCTTCGCCGTTCCGTTGACGCGCCGCGCGCATCACCGGTTGGCGAAAGCCGAGCCACTGCGAGTCATGCGTCTCATAAGAATGAATGTCGTGACGCTCGGGCCCGAGACCCATCGGCAAAACGTAATCGGCGAAGTAAGCAGTTTCGCTCCACACCGGCGTCAGGGCCGCGTGACAACCGATCAGGCTTTCATCGGACAGGGCTTCAATCCACGAAAAGCCGTCGGGATTGGTCCAAACCGGGTTGTAAACGCGCGTGAAATACGTATCGAGTTTCCCGCGCCCTTCTTTCAAAAGATGCGGCAGCAGGAAAGACATTTCGTGCATCGAAAGCGGAAATTCCTGCGGCCAATTAATCTCGCCCCACATCTTCGGGTGCGGCGGCGTGTGGATTGGCTTCGGCACGAACTTGTTCCAGGCATTCGGAAAGACGCCGCCTTCGGTAGCGACCGCGCCCATCAAACAATTCAGCATGAACAAACATCGCGCCACCGACCAGCCATGGCTGTTGCCGGACGTCACGCTCCGCCAGTTGTGACTGCTGAGTTGCGTGCCGGCAGTAGCAACGAGCTGCGCGATCTCTTCGAGTGTCTTTGCGTCAACGCCCGATTCCTGTGCGGCAAATTCGAACGTATATTCGGCGTAGAGCGCTTTTAATTCTTGGTCGAAATCCTCAAACGTAAGCGGGGGCAAGCCACCCTTCCCAACCTGAGAGGTCGCGGGCGGTTCTTCTGACTTCTGACTCCTGACTCCTGACTCCCGTTTTAAATATTCCTGCCAATTCCACCACTTGCGCACGAACTCGCGATTGTAGAGATTGTTCTGAATTAGATAATTCGCAGTCGCCAGCAGGATCGCTGCTTCCGATCCGGGATACGGCGCAATGTAGTAATCGGCATGCGTCGCCGTGTTCGACAGACGCGTGTCCATCACGATCAACTTCGCGCCGTTGGTCTTGCCATCGATAATGCGCTGCGCATGCGGATTGAAGTAATGACCTGACTCGAGGTGCGCGCTGATCAGCAGAATGACTTTCGCATTCGCATGATCGGGACTCGGGCGATCGAGACCCATCCATAATTGATAGCCTTCGCGCGCGCCCGATGAACAAATGTTCGTGTGCGAGTTGTGCCCGTCGACGCCCCAGGCCGCCAGAATCCGTTCGGTAAATCCATCTTCGCCGGGACGGCCGACGTGATACATGATCTCGCCCTTGCGATCTTCGACGATGGCCTTTCGAATTCGCGCAGCGAGATCGTCCAGCACCTGATCCCAGGTAACCCGCTCCCAGTTGCCTTCGCCGCGCCGGCCGACTCGCTTGAGCGGATAAAGAATCCGATCAGGATCGGTAACCTGATTAAGCGTGGCCGGCCCTTTCGCGCAATTGCGCCCGCGGCTCCCCGGGTTCTCCGGGTTGCCCTCAAACTTCTGAATCTTCCCCGTCTCTTTGTCGATGTAGGCCAGCAGCCCGCAGGCCGACTCGCAATTGAAGCAGGTCGTCGGGACCAGTTGATAGTGCCGCTCCTTGCGCTGCGGCCAGGCCTGCGAATCAAGTTCAGTCCAATCGTTCCAACGTTCCTTTGGCGGGAAGGCGGAGAGATGGATGCGAGATGGGCCGGGATATCGGGTACTCATATGCTTTTTCCGAACAACCTTTTCAAGCCGCTGATGCGCGCCAGGTGATGATCGTCATGCTCGGCGATGAAGAATATTAGATCGATGACGCGCATTGGCTTATTCAAACGCGGATGGAGACCGGTGCGCTGCACAAAAGCTTCGTCGTACGAGTCGAGCCGGGCGACGAAAGCCATCCGCTCCTGGCGAAATCGCGCCAGGATGTTTTCGATCGAGTCCGCGTTGTGATTCGCTTCGTGCGTCTTGCGATTAGCCAGGTCGGCCGCAAATAGTGTCTCACTTCCGGCCTCGAAATCGTCGAGCCGCTTCATGCCCAACCCTTCCAAATCGAGCAGATGACCAGCCTGCTCCTGAATCGACCATTTATCACCATCGCGATGCGTCAACAACTCCGGCGATAATCCGCTCGTCAATTCTTCAAGCCTTGCCGGCGTGCCGCGTATACGCTCGACGATGTTCGAATACATCTCAAGCGGCAAGTCGAAAGAGAATTTGCGTTTGAACCATTCCATGCGCACAACCAGTATTACTGCATTCGAACCGGTTTCAGAATCACTTCTTCTTACTTTTCGGCGTCGGAGTGGGGCTGGGACATGACAGGGCCATGGGACCTGTCTGATTCGTCTGGCTATCCCAGAGCACTGTGGTTTGGCCCCCGGCGCAGATCGCCGTCACCGTCTGAACGATCGCCCTCTGATTGCCGCTGCGCGTGATGTGCAAAGCGCCGCCAATACTCTTATTGCCGCTAATTCCCACGCTCATGCCGCCGTCGTTCAGGAACAGCAACCCATATCGTTGAAAAAGACTGTACTTATTCCGCTTCACTCCGTCCGGGAACTCAACATTCCCAGGTTGATGACCTTGAATCAGATGATTTACTCCTCCGAGCGCGGTTACGTAGCTTTGGAGAAGTGTCTGCGGGTTATTAGTCTTCTTGCCGTTGTCGAACCAGGGCAAGCCATTTGGGCCCTGGCTATTCAGGCGGGCTTCGAGAATCGAGTTGCTGCCCTGGAGTTGGGGGGTGGCGAATCCGTCCTGGCAGATACCGCCGGCGATCGCCGCATTCAGTCCCGCGATCGATTGACCGTTCGTATTGCCCGCGTGACTGAAGAACCAATCATTGACGCGCGCCGCAACGGGTAATCCGCAAAGGAAAGTGCCTAAGTCACCCTGACAACTCGCGACCTCATTGCGTTTCAATCCGGCCTTCTTTAGTTCAGCCTGAAACTCGCTGGTCTTCTTTCCGTGCGGACTTGCCAGGAACTCCGCCTCGTGATTTCCCATCGTTATGATCACCTGACCGCGCTGAGCAGCCGCGGCGGTTTGCAGCGCTCGGAGCAGCGCGATCACTCCCAATGAGTCGGGTCCTTTATCGATCATATCGCCGGTAACAACCACCACTGACTGTCCGGCCGTCCAGGTCACAGCGCTCGGGGTTTTGGGGACGCTGCCAATAATGCCTGCCTGCACCAGCACGTTCGCCAGCCGGCCCGGGTCGGCATGTGGGTCACCAACCGCGAAGATGTCCTGGAGGGTGTCCACCTCAACCACAGCCGGGTTGCTGGCAAATCTCGCTACGGGGTTTGGACTCGCACAAGGTGTCGGGGTCGCTTGGGCCCCCGGGACCCGTTTAGCCGGCATCAGTTCAACCGAGGCGCGTATCAAGAAAATAGATCCGCCGCAAATAACCAGAACGATAGCTACGACTTTCAGATCTAGTGCACGCCTCATGATTAAGATCCCCACAGTCAGGTTACGGGTGTCAGAGTACCGACTTTAGTCGAGCACTTCTCCAGCATTGAAGGAAGGCCCAACTGAGGTTGGTACTCTCACGCCGGTGGCGTTGAATCTCCCTTAGGTCTTCTTGAAGATGTCGGGATTGTCCTTCTGTATCTTGTCCGCCTGCGCGGCCAGGTCGTTCGCTTCTTTCATAAGTTGTTCGATCTTGGACTGATTCGAATTGGCGCGGATAGCGAAGCTGGACCAGTTCGTGCTCTCGATTAAGGCTTGCGGCGTGCCCTTGGCGGCTTCCATTAGCTCACCACGTTTGTTGAATTCTTTCGTCTTCACGATCAGGTACTGCTTGAATTTGTCGTTGACCTGAAGACGGCTCGCCTCGTCGTACTTCGACGCGGCCTCTTTGCATTTTTCTGCGGCCTTGTCATAAGCGGCGATAGCTTCGGCGGCCCGCACGCGCGCTTCCGCGACACGCCGGCGGTCCATGTGCATCATCTGGTCCTTCTTGCCATCGGCGTCTTCAAAGAATTTCTTGACCTGGTCCACGGCTGCGTTGCCTTCGTTGACGAGTTTGTTGGCCTTATCCGTGTCGGCGGTGTCGGTGTTACTGCTACCGCAAGCCCAAATCGCGGCGATGAGCAGAACCAAAGCAACGTGACTGCTGAAGTATCTGGGGAACATTTGGTTGGGTCCTTTCTGGTTTATAGAAAACGAAGCAGATCAATTTCCAATCTACAAATTGAACATCGCGCCACAAGGCCGCTTTGTCGCACGGCGAGCCTTAGGCCAGCGGCACCGATTGTCCCGCTTGCACGTAAGCGTGTTCGTAAAGTGCGAGCCCGACCAGCGCCAACGGCGTGGCGCCGGCAGCAATCGTCGGCGCTATAACCGGCACTCCTTCCATGATTGGAAGCTGACCCGCCAACACGATGACTGGCAGCACGCCGCCGAGCGCGCTCAGGATAATTCCAGCCCAGAAAAATGATCGATAACGCCCGCGCGTCATTTCCCAGATCGCAGCCCGCGTATGCGCCGTCGCGTGCGTCAGCGACAATTCACCCGCCACCATCAAAAGATGCAGCAACGTTGCAACAGCCAGAATCCAGAGCAGAGGGAATCCGGGCCGCGGAAAGGACAAATAACCAACTGGCTCGTTGAACGATCCATTCCACACCGCGAACGGTAAAAGGACCGCTGATCCGAGCAGCATTGCCTGCGTCAAAAGATGTGGCGGCAGCAAAGGACTCTGCCAAAGGTCGCGAGCCTTCGCTTGCGCGAACAGGTAAGCGGTATAAACGGCCGTCAGCGCTGACAGGATGATTCCCGGCAACACCAACCAGCGTAAGACTGACAAGGTGAGATCGGGTTTACTGTTGGCTATTACGAGCAGAAATAGATGGATACCCAGGACCAACGAATAGGCCGCGATGACATAGGCGCCCTTCACCAGCCAGCTCCGCCACTGCGAGCGCGTGAAGATCATAAAGAAACGGGCCGGGTGCTCGAGGTCCCAAATTAAAAGTCCGCCGGTGATGCCGAGGAATGCCGCTGACAAGACCGGGGCGACCGATACCCACA
>Ga0105242_10003338_pt1 | contig 12483 bp, 10 predicted proteins | sample KBSM24metaG_FD_81521 | JGI IMG/M metagenome (GOLD analysis project Ga0105242, IMG submission 81521) | Miscanthus rhizosphere microbial communities from Kellogg Biological Station, Michigan, USA - KBS M2-4 metaG | ecosystem: Host-associated > Plants > Roots > Rhizosphere > Soil | place...
AGGGCGTGACGTGCAGAAATATCATACATTATTACTCCAGAGCTTTTTTCTATAGTAAGATTTTCTATTTTTCCGTGTGCGTTAACAAAAAATGAAATATCGCATGCGCATGTTGGTGATACGCCACACGGTGGTTTCCATTGTTTTGTAACTTCAGCGTGCAGCTGTGCGTGGCGACGCACGGCTTCTACTTCTTTATAATTGTCGCAGATCTGTGCATTGTCTGGAATTACTTTTTTTGCCGGTGCAGGTATTGATTGTGGAGTGGGAATTATTTTTGTCGGTTCTGCTTTTGGCTTAGTTTCAGTTGGTGCTGCTTTTACTTCTGGTTTTTTTATAACGGTGGGCATTATTGGCCTGATTGCAGTCATAGTAGATTCTTTTTTTTGTACAACTTTTGGTGTTGCAACTGTTTTTGGAATGATAGGTTTTACCGTTGCAGGAACTGCTTGAGCAGGTGCAGTGCAGGGCTTGTCTATGACAGTTTTTACATAGGCTGGTTTAAATACAATGGGTATAGTAAAATCTATTTTTTTGTTTAAAGAAATTGAGAATGTATATATATTATCACGATACATGCACAATATCCACAATAAAAAAATAAGATGAAAAAAAAAGCAAACGCCAAAAAGCTTAGCCCACAGCAGATGTCGTTTATGAATGTTTTTGTGTTGCCAAAGCCACATATTTTATACCGCCAATAAATTTAATATCATCAACTAATTCAATTACCGTTCCATATGGTACTGCTGTATCAGCATGTACGTAGACTGTTTTTTCTTGATCACTACCAATAATTTTTTTTATATGATCAATAAATTGTGATTTTTCAATTTTTACTGAATCAATATAAATATCTCCCTGTTTATCAATAAAAACTATTAATTCGTTGCTCTGATTGTGTGTGTCCTCTTGAGTGTTGCCGCGTGGCAGAGTAACTTTAATTGCGTTTTGTATCATTGGTGTTGCAATCATAAAGATAATAAGTAACGTAAGAGCTGTATCAATAAGCGGTGTCATTGATAAGTCAGAGAGGCTGTTATTTTGTTTTCGTAATCGTCTTTTATTATATCGCATAAATGTACAACCTTACTTTTCACGACGTTGCATAAAAATGAATGTTACACGATCTGCAAGAATGATAAGGCTATGTTCTAAAGAGCGAGTTTTTGTTTGTAAATAATTGAACATAATCAGTGCGGGGATTGCAACAATTAATCCTGCAAGTGTTGTGATAAGTGCTTCTGCTATGCCCGGAGCAATGGTTGCAATGTCAGCTATCTGCGTTTCACTAATACGCATAAATGAATGTACTAATCCCCAAACGGTTCCAAATAGACCAAGTAATGGTGCAACGGCAGCGCTTGATGAAAGAAGAGAGAGATATTCTTCATTGTGCAGCAGTAATGAATCAATGGTATTATCAATGTGTCTTTCAATTAATTCCCATTCATTTTTATTGATATTTTGTTGAAGATTGCCCTGTAAAATTTCTTTTAAAAATGTGATGTTTTTTGCAATAAAATAACCAGGAGCGGTTGAAGCTGCATGAGTTGTGATTTCAATAAGGTCAGTAATGTTTTTTGCTTTTTGTGCTTTTTTATTTACTGCATCGAATTGTTTTTTTTTGAGATAGAGCAGTGCAAGCTTGCCAATAAAAAGCGTCCAACATATAACAGACATAATGAATAGTACAAGTAATACAAATTTACTGACAGCATCAGATTGATATACAAGTTGCCATAATGAGTTACCGGAAAAAATATTCATAAATTAAAATCCTTAATTTTAAAAAAATAAAATTGTTTGTTGTGTTGTGTAAAAGATGATTTGAGCGTATCAGAAGTTGTAGTTTTTTGAAAATAAATTAATAGCGTTATTTTTTTATGACATTCGTTGTAAATAATTTTATACTTATGAAGTTCTTTTTATAATCAGAAATTTTATTATTGTTGCAACTAGTGTGGGTAAAAGAGAAATGAAATTATTGAGCATGATTAAAAGTGTTTGTGTGATGATTGGTTTTGCTGTTGCGAGTGATGGATGGGCTATGGATTTGGTTCAATATAAAGATTCTCCAGAAAAATTTGTACGTGAATTTCCATTGATGACATTGCAGCGTGCAACTTTTAGATACAATCGATGTAGTGGTGGAGATAAGGCAATGATAGATAAAATAATTGTTGATAAAAAAGATGAATGTCTTTCGATGATATTTTTTATGGCCACTAAAAATGTAAACGATAATCGGAGGATTATCTTAGGGTTATCTTTTAATGATAATCAAGCGGTAATTAATAAATTTTTAAAGATGCCAATAAAGGATATTTGGGAATTGTATGGATGGGCACAAGAAGCGCATGAAGGTAAGCTGTGTCCGTATTTTAATTCATTGATTAAAAAAAAAAATTTATCGCTCACAGTAACAGATTTTATTCAGTTTTCTGATGGCATAGCGCTTGTAGATAAGCATTATTATGATGTAACAGATTTACCATTGACAACTATTAAAACTTTGAATGATTTTTTTTCTGTTGGTTCAATAGGGCCGATTGTGCGAAAAAAATTTACAGCGCGAGAGAATTGTTTTAATTATTATAAAACTTATACTTTAGCAAATTCTAGTTCTGCTTTTAATGAAATATTTTATGATAAGTCTGGAGAGCCTACCTGGGATATGTTTTGCATGAAAATTTTGAGTCCTGGAATTGTGGCTTCTTTATTGTTGCGATTAGTTGAGTTAAATTTTTTTCATAAAGATATAGACTCAACAATTGTATTAAATAATGAGAGACGTCGGGTGTTGAATGATGTGATCAATAAATCGGAATTTGCAGAGTTGTTATCAGATTATTTAAAGCCAATCAAAAATCCCATGAGCCTTTCTATTTCTTCTTATCTGAAATTATCTGGCATAACTCTTCTTTCTTATTTAATTCTTGGTTGGCAACCATGCTTTTTCGGCAATATTCATTTACTTGGTGGTTTTAGTCTGTTTTATATTGGTTTGATGCTTTTAAGGCTTTATTTAAGTCTGCATTCTATTAATGATAGAGTATTATTAGTTGGTTCTGCTATATGCCTGTCCTTCATGGCTGTGTATATTATTATTTGGACTGTGGTGCAGATGCAGCAATTAAAATCTGAAACTATTTCTTGGGATAAGATTCCTGAGTTGTTAAAAAAACATGATGATGGTCACATGGTAATTCAGTGATAAGCTTTTAAAATTAAATAGAGATGAGATATTTTTATTGTTGCAACTAGTGTGGGTAAAAGAGAAATGAAATTATTGAGTGTAATTAAAAATGTTTGTGTGATGATTGGTGTTGCTGTTACGAGTGATATTTATGCAATGGAGCGAGAGCTCCACCAGCAAAGGGAGCTGGAATTATTCAGTTATGAGCATACAGCAGATAAATTTATGCGAGAATGGCCACTTATGTCTTTGAATTTATTGAGGTATAGATACAATCGATGTGATGCTGATACCAAGAAAAAAATAGATGAACAATTTCTTCAAAAAGAAGAGATGTATAAAATATATCAGTACGCGGATATTCGCGTTTGGGAAGCTGTTGGAAATACACTATTTACTGGTAGTGAGTTATACAATTTTTTTTTAAATGTACCAATTATAAAAATGCATAAAATGTTTGAAGATCGGTCATGGGCTTTTAAGGTATATAATGGTAAAAAGGCATTACATTTTATTGGTTCTATGGCAGCACATGGAGATACAAGGAATATTATTAAAAAAAAGTTATTTAAAGATGGTTATATAGTGCGATATGCTGATCAAATCAAGAAAATAAATTGTTATTTGAAGGATATAAGTAATTATTATTCTAAAGCAATTTTGTGGGGGCGTGCGCCTTTAGCTAATCGAAGCATTTTAGAAGCCTTTGATGTGCTTAATAAAAAAATAAAAGGAATTCATAGTGATGGTGGGATAAAAATAAAAAAAGATTTGATTGTATATGATTATCGTGAGGTACTCACGGTGAAAAATGTTTTTAATAAATTTAAAAATCAGCGAGAGATTTTAGTTGTATATATTGTTTCTATAATGCCAATAATAACTGGGTGTTTATCGAAGTTTATTGAACGTAATCATTGTCAAAAAATTTTGACCGCAGATGATATACGGTTTAATGAAAGAGCAGTACTATTTAATGAAGGATTGAGTAGAGCGAAAGCACAGAGGGCGGCGATTATGGATTCTTTGGATCACATTATTTTGCCCTATAAATCTTACGCAAGGGCTAGATTGATGTTTGAATCTCCTATGGAAATTATTGATCCTTATTATAGTTGGTCTGATTTTTCCAAGATAAATGCGCCTTTTTTTACGGCAATTTTTTTGCTACATATTCCTGTTTTGGTATCTTTGTTGCGGCAAGGAAAAATATTCTATGATGATGGATCGAGTCCTTTGGCATGGGTTTTAGTGTATGGATGTGTATTAAAATTTGTATCATGGTTGATATTAGATAGTTTTCAATTAAGTGTTGTAGGGACATTGGTTATGGTATCAGCAATTTTTTTTGGATTGGCGTGTTATAATAGTTTAATTGAGATTACCGAGTCGAGCGGTACAGGTATGAGTTCGGTTAAAATAGAAGATATTTCTAACCTGTTGCAAAAGCATGATGATGGTCAGATTGTAATTCAGTAATTAGCCGCCAAACGTAAATACATATGCAGTAATGCCTTCGTTGCATTGCAACGTCAGTGTATGTCTATCGTAATCATTTTTTAAATCAATCAGCTCATACAGGCGTGGTTGCAGAAACGAGAATTTTTTTTCAAATGTCATAATTATGTTTATGACATTTGCTGTAAATAATTTTATACTTATGAAGTTCTTTTTATAATCAGAAATTTTATTATTGTTGCAACTAGTGTGGATAAAAGAGAAATGAAATTATTTGGTGTGATTAAAAGTGTTTGTATGGCGATTGGTGCTATAGTTGTAACCAATAACATTTGTTCTATGGAGTTGATTCAAAATCAAAATAAGCTACACATTGAAATTTTGGCAAGAGATTTCGTTAAAAAAATTCCATCAGATACGTTTGCGCAAGCTTGTACTCGTAGTCAAAATCAGGGTGTGTTGAAACGTCCATCGTTTAAAAATAATTGCTACAAGCCAACATTAACTTTTGATGTTGCTACAAAATTGCCATACGATGTGCAACAACTCATTGTATTGAAATTTTTTAATAATAATAAAGAACGTGCAGAAATGTTTTTGAACATGCCTATAGCGAAAGCGATTGAAGCGTGTGCTTATGCTAAAGAGGTTATGGCGGGTAAAGTAGCACAAATTTTTAAAAATGAAGTTAATGATGCGTTATTGCAAGCGCCTCATGGTGCGCAGCGAATAGATAATATTTTTGTGGACAGTGATGCGGTATTTGAGCTTGCAAAGCATATTAAGATTGTTGATGTTTTATTACAAAGAGATAGAGTATTTGCTATGGTCTCGCGGGAAGAATTGAAATCTTTGATCAAAGTTATAGAAAAGAATCCCTTTTTAGTAGATAGGTGGCGATGGTATGAACCGTATTGTCGTACGTATAAAACATTTACAGTATCCTTATTTAAAGAACATTTTAAAAATGCTATAAGTTCTATGAATGGGGCTTTCATGATTGCCAATGCACCGCTTCTTTTGGGATTGGTCTCCCGTGTTATTGAAACGCAGTTGTGTAACAAAGTTGTTATAGAAAGTATCATACAAGAAAATAGTACAATAGAGTTAGTAAATGCATGGATAGCACAATCAGGTGATAGAAAAGTAAGAAGCTATCAGTTTCCAATGCTTTCTATTATGGATTATAGCACAAATGATTATTTTAAGATGTATATGCCTTATGTTGGGTTGTTACTTTGGTTTCCAATTTCTGACAAAATAATATCTGACAAAATAATAACAGACTGCAACTCTTTAGAAGAAAAAAAATTGTTGGTTGCTGGGTGGGGTATCGGACTTTTGTTTATGGCGGCAATGTTATTTATAATACCACGGGAATATTTTATGTTGGCAAATGTTGTTGTCGTTATTTTTCAAGCAGCTTTATGTTGTATTCCTGCTATTATCGATGCTCGATCTCCAAGGAATTATAAGGTTCTTTGGAGTGATATTTCTAATTTTTTAAAGCGCGAAGACATTCTAATTCTGTGATGTTAGCCACCAAATGTAAATACATATGCAGTAATTCCTTTGTTGCATTGCAACGTCAGTGTATGTCTATCGTAATCATTTTTTAAATCAATCAGCTCATACATGCGTGGTTCAGAAACAAGAATTTTTCCTTCCGCGGTCATATCGCGCGAGTAGTATTTTTGCGGAATTGGTTTACCATCAAGAAGTATTGATATTAATTGTGGCGTGTCTGATTGCATAACAAGATATACATGATTAGCAACAAAATTTATTTCTAGCGTATTGTCATCGCTATTGCTGTATGCATGATCTTGTGCAATAGTCCATGTACCACTTAAGCTGACTTGATCACTATCAAGCGTTTCAGCGCGTTGATAGTTGGCAGGTTTGTTTTTTTGTATTTGCAATGATGGGTGATATGTATTTGCCCGTTCAAAACCAAGATATGTTTCTGGCGTGAGAGGCCTGTGTGAGGGCAGTTTTTCTGTTTTTTTGCATGCAGGTAAATTAAGCAGGGCACAGATTGCGTTTTCCATTTCTACATAGTTGCCTTCGCCAAAATGTGTTTTTACAATTATGCCATTTTGATCAATTAAATAATGCGCTGGCCAGTAATGATTGTCATATGCTTGCCATGTTTTATAATTATTATCCAACGCCACTGGGTAGGTAATATTGAATTTTTTTACTGCATTTTCTACATGATTTTTATTTTTTTCAAAGGCAAATTCTGGTGTGTGAACACCGATAATTTCAAAGCCATGCTTTTTGTAGGTGTTGTACCATTCAACTACGTGAGGTAACGTACGAATGCAGTTAATACAGGTGTATGTCCAAAAGTCGATGAGTACTACTTTGCCATGTAGTTGTGCAAGCGTCAGTGGTTGTGAGTTAATCCAATCGGTTATACCAGCCAATGCAGGGGCATTTTTTTTGTCTAATGATAGTGGGGTGGGATTGAGCATGTCTAATTCCTTTTGGAGCATAGTATTTTTTTCAATGGTAATGGTAGGGAATAAGTGCGCAATTTTTTCTTGAATAAATGTATCAGCATGAAATGCAATTGCAAGAGCGCTTATGATGATAATAACGCCAAATATCTTTTGAATGATATGCATGTATGGTGCAATAGCAGTTGTTGAGCTTATTATTTTATTTCCACCAAAGCAGAACGCAAGCATTGGTATGGCTGCTCCCATGCTATAAAAAATGGTAATAAGTATGGTAGAAAATGTAATGCCATTTGTTGCAGCAAGAGTACTGATTGTTGCAAGTATTGGGCCTGCGCATGGTGTCCAGATAAGTCCAAGGGCGCTACCAAGAATAAGTCCGCTTAAAAATTCTGTTTTTATATATGTTGATTGTTGTTCTAGTTTACTGCCGATGCGTACTATGGAGCTGGTAAGTGTGGTAAATATGGTTCCTAGTGTTGGGATAATCATGGTAAGTCCAAAAAATATAATAATAATGATTGCTATATAACGGAATATGTCAGGCGATATACCAGTTATTTGTACGATAGTATTCATGGAAAGGGTAAAAAATGAAAAGCTAATAATAAGTCCTGTAATGATGCCAAGCGGTTTTTGGTAATTATGTTCTGCACCCGCAGTTAATAAAATAGGTGCTATTGAAAGTATGCAGGGAGAAAAAATGATAATAAATCCTGCGATAAATGCGAATATAAGTAATGTAATCATGTATTTAAATCCTTAATGTTTTTTTTGCAACCCTTCGATACTTTTTTGAAACAAAAAAACTCAGGGCGAACGGGTTGGGGGAACTGTAGGCAGATTGTTACATTTTTGAGCATATAATGGGAATAAATATGTAATTTTTTCCTAAAAATAGTATGCTAGAAGTAGATATTGTGCTGCAAGTTGAAGGAAAAAATGAAGAAAATGAAAATTGCGGTTCTTGTTTCAGGGGGCGTAGATAGCTCTGTTGCCCTCAAACTGCTTAAGCAGCAGGGGCATGATGTGACCGCTTTTTATCTTAAAATTTGGCTAGAAGACGAATTGTCATACTTGGGTGACTGCCCATGGGAAGAAGATTTATCATACGTAAAGCAGGTATGTGAATTGCTTGAAGTTCCTCTCGAGGTAGTTTCTTTACAAAAAGAGTATAAAGATGAAGTTGTTGCGTATACCATTGCGCAGGTGAAGGCTGGGCGTACGCCAAATCCTGATATTTTATGTAATCAACGGATTAAATTTGGTCTATTTCTTGATAAAATTGATGCTAGTTTTATAAAAGTTGCGTCAGGCCACTATGCACAAGTGCGTGAAAAAGATGGGATATTTGAGCTTTGTCAGTCGCCAGATGAGATTAAAGATCAAACATATTTTCTTTCACATTTAAATCAACAACAGCTTGCGCGTGTATTGTTTCCCATTGGGCATTTACAAAAAAGTGAATTGCGTGCATTAGCGCATGAATTTAACTTGCCCAATAAAAATCGCAAAGATAGTCAGGGGATCTGTTTTTTAGGTAAATTTAAGTTCAGTGATTTTATTAAACATCATCTTGGCGTACAAAAAGGTTTAATGGTTGAAAGCGAAACGGGCATTGTGATGGGAGATCATGATGGTTTTTGGTTTTATACCATCGGTCAGCGGCAGGGACTTGGTCTTGGTGGTGGACCGTGGTATGTTGTTGCAAAAGATGTTCATAAAAATATCATCTCTATATCGCGCAACTATTATGATGATGAAAAGAAACGTGATTCTTTAGTAGTTGAAAATTTTCATTGGTTATCTGGCGTGCGTCCAATTAAACATAATTTAGCGGTTAAATTGCGTCATGGAGCACAGAGATATGATGCTACTATTGAATATGATATGTATGGTAAAGGAATTGTTAGTCTTGCCGGTCGTGATCAAGGGATTGCCTCAGGGCAATTTGCTGTTTTTTATGATGGAGATACATGTCTTGGTAGTGGTGTTATTGAGTAACCCTTTTTCCGTTCGCCCTGAGCCTGTCGAAGGGTCATTACGAACGGGATTAAATAAATTTTTGTTATGTTTGAATGAAAAAAATTAATCTTTCCAAATTTACTTTAAAAATTCTTAGTCATTTACCTGATGAAGAAATGCGTGTAACAATACCAACATTGTTTACATTGATACGAATAATACTTATTCCGGTGATTGTTGGTTGTATGATATATGGTTGGTGGGGATATTCATTTTTTTCTTTTGTTGTTGCATGTGCAACGGATGTTATTGATGGATTGCTTGCGCGTTTGTTAAATGAAAAAACGTTTCTTGGGGCATGCCTCGATCCAGTGGCAGATAAATTATTACTTACATCATGTTTTTTGACATTGGCATGTGTTGATACTCCGTTATTTTTAATTCCGCAGTGGTTTGTGTTGTTTGTAGTCAGTAAAGAAATAATGCAAGTTCTTGGCTCATTGATTATTTACCATGTTCGCGGGCATATGGATGTTCACCCCACTTTTCTTGGAAAAATAACAACATGTATTCAAATGATATTTATTATGTGGCTTTTTGCGTGTTATTTTTTTTGTTGGATGCCAATTAAAACATATTATACAATGCTTGGTATTATGATTTTTTTTATTGGTGTTTCGTTTGGACAATATGTATGTATTGGTGTGCGTATGCTTAACATTGTAAGGTAGTAAAAAAATAATGAAAAAGTATGGATATTGTATTGGTGCAATTATTTGTTGGTATATTGCCGTTGCCGTTGGTCAAGACTTTATAAAGTTACCAAAAACAAAAAAAGTGTATGTTTCTTGTCAGCAATATCTTGAACTTGCCGGTGATGTTATTGCAAGAACAAATAGTTTTTGGGGTATTTGTGCTGATTTATCAAAAAAGGCATTTGCGATTCAAAAAGAGTCATTGGATACGGTAAATAGCCATATTGATGGAGATAAAAGTTGTTTTTTGCAACAAGCAGATAAAGTTGAACGAACGAATAAATATACAAAATTAATGAAAATAAAAAATGAATTAGATCGTTGCATTGAAGATTTTTATGCAATGAAACAACGTCTTGAGGCTCTTGTTGATGATTTTAATAAAGGCACAGTTGTTAATGCATTTCAAATTGAATAATTAATAGCTGTTTTCAAAAGCTGGTCTTTCTGGTATAATTAAATAAATTATGACAATAATGATTAAGGGCCTATTTTTTAAAGTTTAAAAATAACATGGTTATAAATAGATATATATTCGCATTATTCTTTGTGTCTGCAGTAAGTTTTTGCGGCGATAGTGATAAAAAAGAAGCAGATAATTTGTTCATAGCAGCTGTTGTAAATCAGGTTAATAAAGTTTCTAAAAAATCAATTCATAAATCACCAGTAGAATATCGTCAAGCTGTAGAGCGGTATATATCAGTTACAAGGCTTAATTCTTTGACCGGTAAAGGCAAAAAAGTATCATATGAAATAGAATTGCAGTATCTTTTTGATAATTTTGCACGGTTTTCTACTGTTGCGTTGCTTTATCGTCTTCGTTTAGCTCATTGTGATATGGTTAAAAACATTACTGACGTTCATAGCGAGAAATATCGGTACTATGAGCAAATTTGTAGTGCGTTGCTGTTGCAATGTACACAGAAGTTGTCTGATAATGCACGTAAGCAGTTATTGGATGCTTTGCATGAAATTGATGATCATATTGTGTATTGGCGATATCAAAAAAGTCATCCGTTACGCTACTGTTTTGGTAAATCACCACTTAAATGGGTCATGGGTAAAAAGCAGGAAAAAGAAGTGAGTGATAATATTAAGCGACTTGAACGTAGGCAGGCAGAGTTATATAATATTATGGGTAGACTTACTACGCATGTACATTCTTTTACTGAATGTGATGTTCATTTTGCGGATTGTTATACGTGGATTGAAGAATTATTGTCTGTATTATCATGCATAAAAATTGGTCCTGAAAAAATAATTGACGGTACTCAATTTGATAAAATTGCGGCGCAATTAGAGTTAAAAATTAAACAGGTTGGTAATCTTAAGTATAATAGTTTATGCACAATTGTATCTGCTAAAAAATCAAATCATTTGGTACGCCATTGGATTGCATATACTACTATGTTGGCTATTGCTGTATATTGCGCACATTATTATGTTAATAATTATGGTGTAGTGAATAAGTTGATTGGTGATCGTTCTGTTGCCATACATAAAAATTGGTATGAATTAGTTGTTAAACCAGGTCATGATGTATGGAATATTGTTTGTGGTAAAATTCCCGAATCTGATAGTAAAAATTTCGTAATAACTGATATTAAGAATGACATTGAAACATTAGAGATTAAATATGGTGCAAATAAGGAAACATCAAGACAATTGAATAATTATTTAAAAATTGATCGTGCTAATACGCAGAAAACAATGAAATATTTACTTGATAAATGGATGCAAGAAAAAAAAGAGTTTGTCAGTGGCATAGATAATAAAGGGTATAATATTACGTACACACTTGATCAAGAAGCTTATAATAACGTAATTAATAGTGAGCTTGTTGGGGATGTTGCACCATTTCAGCAACTAGTTCATGACATGCCAAAAGGAGTGTATAATCATTTAATTAAGAGTGATGATTTTCTTGATTCATTAATTGTTTATGCTGAGTTGAAAATATATCATTATGGGTCAAGTGTGGTTAGTATTATTTTTGAGTTTTTTGTTTATTATGGAATGTCTGTTGTTAAGGCAATATATAATGTTGTGGCGTATGGTAATCCTGAATTGATCGCGAAAGTAAATTTAATTGTGAATGTTGCAGTGCTTATGCCAACAGTTATTGTTGGTTGTGCTGGAATTTATGGATTGAATAAAATTTATAAAAGAGCTACAAAGCGTAATTATACTCCAATACGCATAGCGCTTGCAGATGTAAATTCATTGCTCATAGAGTCACCAATGCCTCTTGATGATTATGATTATGGTAAACTAGTCTACTTAGTTCATAAGTTACGCAATAAAGCTCATTCATTAAAAGATGCTTTATGCAATGAATTTTTGGTTGATATTACAAAGCTTGAATCTAAGCGTTTTGATGTGGCAGCTAAGCGTGGCATTGTAGATAACATGTTTAATAAGTATGCATTTTTGGGGCGCATTGCTGTTTAACAATAATTAGCCAATAGTCTAGATTATTGTTTTAGTAGTATATTATACTTTCAGCAGAGATTAGTGTTTATATAAGGGGGTATGATGAACGTGTTAAAAAATAAATTCATACTATTTTTAATGATTTTTTTTGTTGATGCTATTGCGGACGGCATTGATATTTCTTCAACAATGAAAAATGTTTATAGTG
>Ga0105242_10003342_pt1 | contig 12476 bp, 12 predicted proteins | sample KBSM24metaG_FD_81521 | JGI IMG/M metagenome (GOLD analysis project Ga0105242, IMG submission 81521) | Miscanthus rhizosphere microbial communities from Kellogg Biological Station, Michigan, USA - KBS M2-4 metaG | ecosystem: Host-associated > Plants > Roots > Rhizosphere > Soil | place...
CTGAGCATGGCCAAGACGCATCCTAAGGTCGACGTCGTCACGATCGGCGCGGGCATGACGGCGTCGATCGTCGCCGCGAAGCTCTGTCCGGCCGGGTACGACGTGCTGTCGCTCGAGCAGGGCCCGGGACGCTGGGGCTACCCGACGTTTTCCCACGACCACGACAGCCTCCGCTACTCGGGGCGCTACGCGATGATGGTCGACCTCGAACGGGAGACGTGGACGTGGCGACCGAACGCGCGTGCCCCGGCGCTGCCGATGCGGCAGTACGGCTCGTTCAACCCGGGTGAGGGCCTCGGCGGCGCGATGGTGCACTGGTCGGGCCAGCTCTGGCGCTTCCTGCCGACCGACTTCCGCTACCGCTCGCACGTGATCGAGCGCTACGGCGAGCAGAAGATCCCCGAGGGCTGCACCGTCCAGGACTGGGGCGTCACCTACGACGAGCTCGAGCCGTACTACGACACGTTCGAGCACGACATCGGCGCCTCCGGCCAGACGGGCAACCTGAACGGGAAGATCATCCCGGGCGGCAACCCGTTCGAAGGACCGCGCAGCCGGCCGTACCCGCACCCGGCCCTGGACGTGACGACGTACGGCGAGATGTTCGCCAAGGCGAGCGATGACCTCGGCCTGCACCCGTTCACGCAGCCGGCGGGCATCCTCTCGGAGGCGTTCACCGATCCCTTCGGCAACGAGCGGAGCGGCTGTCTCTACTGCGGCTTCTGCACGCGCTTCGGGTGCGAGGTCGACGCGAAGACGAGCCCGCAGACGACGTGGCTTCCGGTCGCGTTCGACACGGGGCGCTACACGGTGCGCGGCGAGTGCAAGGTCACGAAGATCGAGGTCGACGACAAGGGACGGGCGACGGGCGTCAGCTATCTCGACTCGCACGGCGGCGAGCACTTCCAGCCGGCCGAGCTCGTGCTCGTGTCCGCGTTCACGCTCGAGAACAACCGGATGCTGCTCCTCTCGCGCAGCAAGGCCCACCCGGGCGGCGTCGGCAACGACCGCGGGCGGGTCGGCAAGAACTACTCGTACCAGATCTATCCGGCACCGGTCGTCGGCGTCTTCGAGGGCCGCACGCTGCAGATGTACATGGGAAACACCTGCACGATCAAGATCATCTACGACTTCAACGCCGACAACTTCGACCACTCCGACCTCGACTTCGTGGGTGGTTCGCAGCTCTACTCCGAGCCGTGCGAGCGCGAGCCGTTCAACTCGGTGAAGGGGCTGACGACGAAGGACGGCAAGTCGTGGGGCGCGGACTGGAAGAACGAGATTCGCAAGAACTGGGACTCGTACGCGGCGATCGTGACGGAGGGCGAGAGCCCGTCATACGAGGACAACTTCCTCGACCTCGACCCGAACTACGAGGACCGGTTCGGCAATCCGCTCCTCCGCCTGACCTTCGACTGGCACCCGAACGAGCAGAAGATGTTCCGCTACGTCGCCGCGCGGGCCAGGGAGATCATGGCGCGCATGGGCCCGAGCCGGATCGTCAAGACGCAGGACGAGCTCGGCCCCTACAACATCCACGACTACCAGTCGACGCACCCGACCGGTGGCTGCATCATGGGCACCGATCCGAGCCGCTCGGTGACGAACACCTACGGCCAGGTCTGGGACACGCCGAACGTGATCGTCACCGGCGCCGCCCTCTTCCCGCAGAACGCCGGCGCCAATCCGACGGGCACCATCGGCGCGATCACGTACCGGATGGCCGATGCGCTTCGCGAGCGGTACTTCGACCACCCGGGCGAGCTTCTCTGAGCCCGCATGCCCGAAGTGCTCCTCACGCTGGCGTGGCTCTCCGTGCTCGTAGGCGCCTACGGCGCTCGCGCCCGGACGCTCGCGCGCCGAGACGCTGCGGTGCCCACCATGCGCATGGCCTGTTTCGCGGCGGGCGTCGGGGTGCTCGGCGTCGCGCTCCTGCCGCCGTTCGCGGACTTCGCAGAAGGGGACCTCTTCGTCGCGCACATGGCGCAGCACCTCCTGCTCGTCGACCTCGCACCGCCGCTCCTGCTCGCGGGGCTGACCGGCCCGCTGCTGCGGCCGGTGCTCGCCGTGCTCCCCGCGCGAGCCCTGCGGCGGATCACGCATCCGTGCGTCGCCCTCCCGGTCGCGTTCGCGCTGCTCGTCGGTTGGCACGTCCCTCTGCTCTTCGACGCCGCGGTCCGGCAGGAGCCGGTCCACGTGCTCGAACACGTCTCCTTGGTCGCCGCGGGCATGCTCGTGTGGCTCCCGGTGCTCGAGACGCTTCCCGCCCCGGCGTGGTTCGGCACCGGCGCGAAGCTCGGGTACCTGCTTCTGTGGCGCCTCGGCCAGACGGCGCTCGGCAACGTCCTGCTCTGGGCGACGGTGCCGCTCTACGCCGTGTACGAGGGCGTCGACCGCATCGACGCCCTCGAGGACCAGCGGCTCGCCGCGGCGCTGATGATGGGGGAGGGGTCCGTGCTCTTCCTCGCGCTCGCGGTCTGGCTAGGCGCCGCCGCGTTCCGTGACGCCGAGCGCCGCCAGTCGCTGATCGAAGGCGGCATCGAGGAGCGACGGGCGGGTCGGGCGGTGAGATACGGCCGGTGAGCTGGCGCGGCGGAGGTGAGCCTGCTCACGCGCGCGGGATGATGCTGATCTGACCGCCGGGCTCGACGATCGCCCACTCGACGTCGTCGAGCGAGGCGACCTGCTGCATCCGCGCGGCCTCGGCGAGCTCCTCGACGGTCAGCCGCTCGGCGCGCAGGTTGTGCTCGACGGGCTTTCCGTGCTCGACGACCACGAGCGGCGCCGCCTCGAGGATCTTGCGCATCGCCTTGAAGCGGAAGCTGAGCCACGACGTGGCGACCGCGAGGATCGTGAACGTGCCGACCGCGAGGACGAGCCCGGTGAAGGACATGTCGCTCTGCGTCACGCCCTGCTGGACGAGGTCGCCGATCACGACGATGAGGATCAGGTCGAACGGCTCGAGCGTGGACAGCTCGCGGCGGCCGGTGACCCGGAGCAGCACATAGACGAGGACGAAGGCGGCGGCTGCACGAATGACGATGTCCATCGCACGCCGCCTACGGGAAGACGTTCACGGAACGGTCGATCGAGGCGAGCGTCCGGTTGCCGTCGCGCAGCTCGACGCTCTGGTCGCGCCGGCCGGCGGTCGTCGGGTTGGCCTGGAGGTACAGGTAGATGGTGAAGCGCCGCCCCGCGGCGACCGGGCCGAACTGCATGGCTACGTGCCCCCCACGGCTCCAGCTGCGGAGCGGCTGCGGCTCCACGCTGTTGACGCTCATCGCGTCCCACCAGCCTCGTGCGAGGACGAGCGTCGGCCTGCTGAGCCGTTCGCGCGCGTCGACCTCGAACCTCCCCTGGTAGAGGAGACCGCTGCGCAGCGCGCCGGGGGCCGAGACCCGCAGCGTTGCGGCTCCGGAGTCGGCGACCAGCACGACGTGGTGCTGGCCGAAGACGTTCGCGAGTCCCGCGACCGCCACCGCCGTGAGCAGTGCGACAACGCCCCACCTGATCGACCGCTCGACGAGATGGCGGTCGTCACGGTGCCGCTTCAGGCTGATGTAGTCGGGCGTGTGCGCCGTCCCGGGCACAGGCGTGTCGTTCCCGCGTCGAGGGTGTCGCAAACGGCGCCGGCAGGCGATCCAGACGACCCGCGCCAGATCGCTCCTACGGCGTCCGGCGGCGCAGCGTTGCGGCGCCGAGCACGACCGAGAGCACCGTGCAGCCGACGAGGACCGCAACGTCGAGCGCGAGCCTCGCGTCGTAGGCGCCCTCGACCGCGACGCGCTCGAGCGCGTCGTACGCGTACGTGAGCGGAAGCGCGTACGACAGGATCTCGAGCGGCCGGGCCATCTGGTCGGTCGGGACGAACAGGCCGCAGAGGAGTAGTTGGGGCATCACGAACGCCGGCATGAACTGGACGGCCTGGAACTCGGTGCGGGCGAACGCGCTCGCGAACAGGCCGAGTGTGCTCCCGAGCACCGCGTTCAGGATCGCCAGGAGAACGATCAACCACGGGGAGCCGGCGACGTCGAGCCCGAGCAGGAGGAACGCGAGCGCGGAGACGAGCGCCGCCTGCACCGTCGCGGCGAGCGCGAACGCGCCGCTGTATCCCCCGAGCAGCCCGAGCTTCGTGAGCGGCAGGGTCATCAGCCGCTCGAGCGTCCCCGTCGTGCGCTCCCGCAGCATCGTGATCGACGTGACGACGAACATCGCGATGAAGGGGAAGAGCCCGAGCAGCGGTGCGCCGATGCGGTCGAAGACGCCCGGCTGGTCGACGAAGAGCCAGTCGAGCAGGGCGATGAGCACGATCGGGACGAGCAGCAGCAGCGCGATCGTGCGGGGGTCGCGGCGGACCTGCAGGAGCACGCGAGCGCTGGTGGCCACGGCACCGCTCACGCGATCGCCCCGGTCTCGACGAGCCGTAGGAAGGCCTCGTCCATCGACTCGCCGCCGGCGCGGGCACGGATCTCGGCGGCCGTCCCACGGTCGAGGAGCCGCCCGCCGCGGACGAGCAGGAGCTCGTCGCAGCGCTCGGCCTCGTCCATGACGTGGCTCGAGACGAGGAGCGTCGCCCCGTCGGCCGCAAGCCGCGCGAACGACGCCCAGAGGTCGCGCCGCAGGAGCGGGTCGAGGCCGACCGTCGGCTCGTCGAGAACGAGCAGCTCGGGCCGTCCGACGAGCGCCGTCGCGAGCGAGACGCGGGAGCGCTGGCCGCCCGAGAGCCGGCTCACGACACTGCCGGCATCGTCGCCGAGGCCGACCAGCTCGACGACCTCGTCCGCCTGCGTGTCGGCCGCCCCGACCAGGCGGGCGAAGTACCGGACGTTCTCTCGGACCGTGAGGTCGTCGTAGACGGCCGGGCTCTGCGTCGTGTACGCGACGCGCCGGCGTAGGCCGGGCGAGCCGGCCGGCTCGCCGAGCACCGTCACGGAGCCCGATGTGACGAGCTGCGTGCCGACGATCGCCCGCATGAGCGTCGACTTCCCGCTCCCGCTCGGGCCGAGCAGCCCCGTGACCGTGCCGCGCGCGACATCGAGCGTGATTCCGTCTAGCGCGTTCCGGCCGCCGCGGACGACGTGGAGCCGGTCGACCTCGACGGCATGCGCGTCCGACACCGGACTGTTCTACCTCAGAGGCCCGTCGTGAGGTTTCCCACCAGACCCCGGGGGTAACGAGCGTCGGAGATGGGCGAGCGACCCCGCCTGAAGAACGAGAAGCGGTAGGAGAGCCGTGCCGCGCGCGATCTGGTCCGGCTCGATCTCGTTCGGCCTCGTCAACGTCCCGGTGCGGATGTACAGCGCGATCGACGAGCAGGACGTCCGCTTCCACCTCCTGCACGAGAAGGACGACTCGCGGATCGGGTACGAGAAGATCTGCAAAGAGGAGGGAAAGCCGGTCCCGGACGACGAGATCGTCCGCGGCTACGAGGTGTCCGAGGGCGAGTACGTCTACGTGACCGACGAGGATCTCGAGGCGGCCGCGGGCGAGACGTATCGGACTATCGACATCCAGGACTTCGTTGCCGTGGAGGAAGTCGATCCGATCTTCTTCGAGCGCACGAGCTACCTCGGGCCCGCGGCGGGCGGCGAGAAGACGTACGCGTTGCTCGTGCGGGCGATGGAGGAGTCGGGGCTCGTCGGAATCGCGAGCTACGTGATGCGCGACAAGCAGCAGCTCGGGTGCATCCGTGTGCGGGACGGGATGCTCGTTCTGGAGAAGATGTTCTTCGCCGACGAGATCCGCCCGACGGAGGACATCGCGCCGCGCAAGGCGCGGGTCGGGAAGCAGGAGCTCGCCATGGCGCTCGATCTGATCGACCGCTTCCGCGGCCCGTTCGAGCCGGAGCGCTACGAGGACACCTATCGCACCGCCCTGCTGCGCGTGATCGACCGCAAGCGCAAGGGCAAGGATGTCCATGTCGAGCCGCAGGCCGAGCGCGAGGCGCCGACCGATCTGCTCGAGGCGCTCCGCGCGAGCGTCGAGGCGCACGGCCGGAACGGCCGGGGGTCACGGGGGAAGAACGGAAACGGCGCCCTGGCCGGCATGAGCAAGGCCGACCTCGAGAAGCGCGCGCGGAAGGCAGGGATCGAGGGCCGCTCGAGGATGACGAAGGACGAGCTCGTGGAGGCGCTCGAGGCGGTCTAGGGCCGCATGGTGTCCGATTTCAAGTCGGACCCAAGGGTCCGCTGCGGAGCTCAGACGGTCTCGGGCACCATCTCGATCGCGCCACAGGGGCACTCGGCCGCGCAGATGCCGCAGCCCTTGCAGAAGTCGTAGTCGAACGCGTAGCCGCGGCCGGCAGCCTCGCGGTCCCGCCCCTCGAGCTTGATCACCGAGTTGTCGGGGCAGACGCCGAAGCAGTTGTCGCAGTCGAAGCAGTTGCCGCACGAGAGGCAGCGGCGCGCCTCGAAGAGGGCGGTCGTCTCGTCGAGGCCGCTGACGACCTCCTCGAACGTCGAGCTCCGGCGCGCCAGCTCGAGCGTCGGCTGCAGCGAACGAGGCGCGTCCGCGTAGTACCAGGTGTTGAGCGCCTCGAGCTCGGCGAGCCCGTGCTTGGGTGGTGGCTCGTAGACGCCCGCGCGGAGCCACGCGTCGATGTAGCGGGCGGCCTTCTTCCCGTGCCCGACGGCCACGGTCACCGTCCGCTCGGCGGGCACCATGTCGCCCCCGGCGAAGATCCCCGGGTGGCCCGTCATGAGATTCCGCCCGACCTGGACGACGCCGTCGGAGACCTCGATCCCGGGAACGTCGTCGAGCAGCGCGAGGTCGGACTCCTGGCCGAGCGCGAGCACGAGCGCGTCGGCCTCGAGCTCCTCGAGCTCGCCCGTCGGCTGCGGGAAGCCGGTCTCGTCGAGCTCCATCCGCTCGATCGTGAGGAGGCCAGGCTCGGCCCGCTTGACCGTCGAGAGCCACTTCATGCGAACGCCTTCCTCCTCGGCCTCCTCGACCTCGAAGTCGTGCGCGGGCATCCGGTCGCGCGTGCGGCGGTAGACGACGACGGCCTCGGTCGCGCCGAGCCGCCGCGCGGTGCGGGCGACGTCCATCGCGGTATTGCCGCCGCCGTAGACCGCGACGCGGCGGCCGAGGAGCGGCTGCTCCTCTCCCTCCATCGAGTGGAGCACGGTGACGGCGTCGAGGATCCGCGCCGCCTCCCCCGCCGGGACGTACGCGCGCTTTCCGATGTGCGCGCCGACCGCGAGGAAGACGGCATCGAACCCTTCGCCGTGCATCGCGCCGAGGACGTCGTCGACCTTGACACCGAGCTCGAGGGTGACCCCGAGCGACAGGATCCGGGAGACCTCCGCGTCGAGGATCTCGCGCGGCAGGCGGTAGCGGGGAATCCCGTAGCGCATCATCCCGCCCGAGTGCTCCTCGGCGTCCCGCACGGTGACGTCGTGGCCGAGGCGGGCGAGATGGTAGGCGGCCGAGAGACCGGAGGGTCCGGCACCGACGACGAGCACCCGCTTTCCGGACGCGGCCGCGTCGGCCGTCACCGTCCAGCCCTGCGTGATCGCCTCGTCGCCGAGGAACCGCTCGACGGAGTTGATCCCCACCGCCGAGTCGAGCTCGGCGCGGTTGCAGGCGGTCTCGCAGGGGTGGTAGCAGACCCGCCCCATGATCGCCGGGAACGGGTTGTCCTCCATCAGCTTCCGCCAGGCCCGCTCGTAGCCCTCGCCGCCCTCCTCGGCCTCGTAGAGCCAGGCCTGGATGTTCTCGCCGGCCGGGCACGCGTGGTTGCACGGCGGCAGGAGGTCGCGGTAGACGGGCCGCTCGGTGCGCCAGCTGCCGGTCTTGTTTGCGAGGCTCGAGCCCACGTCCAGCGTGATCGCGAAGGGCTTGTTCATGCGGCCGCCTCCTCCTCGAGCAGCCCGAACCGGCGGATGTTCCGGTCGGCGATCGCCTGCAGCCGCTCGATGACGTCCGTCCTGGGCGGGTCGCCGAAGAGGTGCGCGAAGCGGCGCTGAAGGCGCAGGTACTCCTCGACGGGCGCCGGGCGCCGAATTTTCGAGACCGAGACGACCTCGCCGTGCTCCGCCTCGAAGACGGGGAAGAGGCCGGTCTCCTTCGCGAGGCGCGCGATGCGGATCGTGTCCTTCGACTCGGCACCCCAGCCGAGAGGGCAGGGGACGAAGACATGGAGGTAGCGCGCGCCGTGGAGCTCCATGGCCCGCTCGACCTTCGCCTCGAGGTCGTGGAGCTCGGCGACCGTCGCCGTCGCGACGTAGGGAATCTCGTGGGCCATCGCGATCAGCGCCGCGTTCTTGCCCTGGCCGAAGGCATTCCCCGGCTCAACACCGACCGGCTTCGTGGTCGCAGTGCGCGCGGCGGGCGGTGTCGCGCCCGAGCGCTGGACGCCGGTGTTCATGTACGCCTCGTTGTCGTAACAGACATAGAGCACGTCGTCGCCGCGCTCGAACATCCCGGACAGGCAGGCGAAGCCGATGTCGAGCGTGCCGCCGTCGCCGCCCTGGCCGATCACGCGAACGTCGGTGCGGCCCTTCGCCTTGAGCGCCGCCGCGATGCCCGAAGCGACTGCCGGCGCGTTCCCGAACAGCGAGTGGAGCCACGCAACCTGCCAGGAGCTCTCGGGGTACGGCGTGGAGAAGACCTCGAGGCAGCCGGTCGCGTTCGCGGCGATCAGGCGGCCCTCGGTCGCCCGCATCGCCGCGTCGAGGACGTACCGCGCGCCGAGGGCCTCGCCGCAGCCCTGGCAGGCGCGGTGCCCTTTCGTCAGCGCGTTCGTCCGCTCGACGCCGGCCTGCACCGACCGCTCGTCCTCCTCGAGCAGGCGGTTGCCCACCGCGAAGCTGCCGACCTGGAAGAACTTGACCGGGCGATGGGCCATCAGTGTGACCTCCCCGCGACGACGCCGACGTCGCGGAGGATGTTCTCCGCGTGCGGCCCGGAGCGGCGCGTCTCCTGCAGTCGCTGCAGCTCCCGTTCCACCAGCTTCCAGTCCAGGTCGAGGAAGTGAAGGCGGTTGGGCTCGATCGACCCCTCGTCCACGTCCTCGATCAGCCCGCGCAGTGAGCGACGGGTGATGGCGCGTCCCCCGAGCCCGGCGACGACGTCGTAGACGACCGGCGGCAGCCCGGAGAGCGCGAGCCGGACGTTCTGCCCGACGATCCCGCCGATTCCTACCGCGAATGCGCGCTCGACGACGACGACACGGTCGGCGCCGGCGAGTGCATCTCGGACCTCGTCGATCGGGAAGGGGCGGAAGCAGGTGATGCCGAGCGCGCCGATGCGCTCGCCCTCGTCGCGCAGCTCGTCGACGACGTCCTCGATCGTGCCGAGCACCGACCCGAGCGCGACGAGGATCGTCTTGGCGCCTTCGGTGCGGTAGCGGCGCAAGAGGCCGCCCGAGGGGCGGCCGAACGACGTCGCGAACTCGGCCGCGAGCTCCGGCACGAGATCGAGGGCCTGCATCTGCTTCGCGTGCGCGAGGTAGCGCACCTCGGTGAAGGCCTCCGGCCCGACCATCGCCCCGATCGTCACCGGATCGTCCGGGTCGAGCACCTGGCGCGGCTCGTACGCCGGCAGGAAGGCGTCGATCTGCTCCTGTGTGGGGATCTCGAGCGGCTCGACCGCGTGTGTCAGCACGAACCCGTCCATGCAGACCATCACGGGGAGCGAGAGCGCTTCCGCGAGCTTGAAGGCCTGGATGTGGAGGTCGACCGCCACCTGGTTCGACTCCGCGTAGAGCTGGATCCACCCCGAGTCGCGCTGCGACATCGAGTCGGAGTGGTCGTTCCAGATGTTGATCGGCGCGCCGATCGCGCGGTTGGCGAGCGTCATCACGATCGGCAGCCCGAGCCCGGACGCGTTGTAGAGCGCCTCGGCCATGTAGAGAAGCCCCTGGCTCGCGGTCGCCGTGTATGCACGCGCGCCCGCGGCGGAGGCGCCGATCGCCGCGGACATGGCAGCGAACTCGGACTCCACGAGCAGGTACTCGCACGGCGCCAGCTCGCCCGTTCGCACCATGTCGGAGAGCGCCTCGACGATGTGCGTCTGCGGTGAGATCGGGTAGGCGCTCACCACCTCCGGTCGGCAGCGTGCGACCGCCCGGGCGACCGCCTGCGAGCCTTCGAGCTGGTCACGCACGGACGGTCCTCCCTTCGCGGACGGCCTCGGCGGCCGCGAGCGCGGCGGCGACGTTCCCCTCGGCGATCTTGGCCGAGAAACGCCCGCGGATCGCGTTGGCCACCGCCTCCACGGAGACCACGCCGGTCAGCGCCGCGAACCCACCGAGCAGCGCTGCGTTCGGCAGCGGCCTCCCGAGGTGCTCGCGTGCCAGCTCGGTCGCGGCGACCGTCACGACACGCTCGGGGCGAAAGCGGCTCGCCGCAAACTCGTCGAGCCCGAGCTCGTCGAGGCCGCGGCCCGTGTTGATCAGGACGTACGCCTCAGGCCCGACCCCGCCGAAGAGGTCGACCTGGTGGAGCAGCGTCGTGTCCTGCACGATCAGCGCGTCGGGCTCGACGATCGGCTCGCGGGAGCGGATCGGTCGTTCGGCGATGCGGCAGAAGGCCGTCACCGGCGCACCTGTCCGCTCCGACCCGAACGTCGGGAACGCGAGCGCGTCCTTGCCCTCCGCGAACGCCGCCACGGAGAGAAGCTCGGCCGCCGTGACGACTCCCTGCCCGCCACGCCCGTGGATGCGAATCTCGAACATGCCGACATCGTCGATCGCCAGCCGCCGGGGGCGCATCAGCGCGACTGCGGTTTCCGCTCCGTAGTTCCCCGCGGCTCGTCGCCGGCCCGGCGACGGAGGTAGACGAACCAGTAGACCGCGCCGACGAGGAGGCCGCCGCCGATCACGTTCCCGATCGTGACGGGCACGAGGTTGTCCGTGAGGAAGCTCCCCCAGCTGAGCGCGCTCGTGTCCGGCACGCCGCTCGTCGACGCCATCCAGGCGTGGTCACGCTCGATCAGCAGCGCGACGGGAATGAAGTACATGTTCGCGACCGAGTGCTCGAAGCCGGTCGCGACGAACGCGGCGATCGGCGGCACGACCGCGAGTACCTTGTCGGCGGTCGTGTGCGCGCCGTACGTCAGCCAGACCGCGAGGCAGACGAGCGCGTTGCAGAGCACACCGAGGGCGATCGCCTGCCCGAAGCCGAGACCGACCTTGTTCACGGCGGTCGTGAGTGCCGTCGTCCCCACGACGCCTCCGCCGAACGTGTACTGCTTGCCGAGCCAGACGAGCACAGCCGTGCCGAACGCGCCGACGAAGTTGCCCGCGTAGACGATCGCCCAGTTGCGCAGCAGCGCCCACGTCCCGATGCGTCCACTCGCCCGGGCCATCACGATCAGGTTGTTCCCGGTGAACAGCTCGGCTCCGGCGACGACCACGAGGATCAGGCCGAGCGTGAAGGCGAGGCCCGCGAGCAGCCTCGTGACGCCGTAGGGCAGGTCGCTGCCGCTCGCGACCGTGGTCGCGAACGCAGCGCCGAGCGCGATGAACGCCCCGGCGAGGACGGCGAGGACGAACAGGTCGACCGCGGACGCGGTCGCCTTGGCGACGCCCACGCTCTCCGCCTTCCGCGCGACCTCCGCCGGCGGCAGGGCGTCGAAGGAGCCGATTGCGGATCGCGAGACCTCGGCCATCCTCGTCAGCGTCTCAGGCGTTGCGCGGCAGCTCATCCGCGGGGCCGCGGATCGTCGCTACGGCTTTCCCGTCGCACCGGCGGAGATGCGCACGTCGCCACTCGTCGGCGCCCCAGACGACCACCGGGAAGGTCGCGAGCAGCGCGAGCTCGACGGGCCCGAGGGCGGCCGTGCCGAAGACGTCCTGGAGGAGTGGGATGAACACGATCGCACCGCAGAAGAGCACCTCGAACGCGATCCCCCAGAGCAGCATGGGGTTCGTAAAGAGCCCGACGGAGCGAAGCGAGGCGCGTTCCGTGCGGGCGGCGACCGCCGTGCCGATCTGGCAGGAGACGATCCCGGCGAACGTCATCGTGGTCGCGCGGAGGTAGTCGTCGTGGAGGGGCGATCCGGAGGACGTGTCGTCGCCGGGGGCTCCAGCCGGCGCGCCAGACGATCTCGGGCGTTGCGTGGGCGAAGATGTAGAGGATGCACTTGCCGATGTTGTCGTAGACCCGTCGGCCCGCTGCGACCGCTGCCACGACGGTCGCGAAGTTGTCGTCCGTGAGCACCATCGTCGCTGCCTCGCGCGCAACGTCGGTTCCCGCGATTCCCATGGCGATGCCGATGTCGGCTCGCCGCAGCGCGGGCGCCTCGTTGACGCCGTCGCCGGTCATCGCGACGACCTGGCCCTCCGCTCGGAGCGCGTCGGCGATCCGCAGCTTCGCCTCCGGGCCGTCGCGCAGCCTCACGGCTCGAGAGCCCCTCCGGCCCGGCGCGCAGGTCGCGGTGCAGCCGTCCGAGCGGCTCACGCGGGTCCGCCTCCGCTGCGCGCGGCGCCTCGGTCACGCCTCGGGAGCGGGTCGCTGCTCCCCGGGTCATGC
>Ga0105242_10003346_pt1 | contig 12471 bp, 10 predicted proteins | sample KBSM24metaG_FD_81521 | JGI IMG/M metagenome (GOLD analysis project Ga0105242, IMG submission 81521) | Miscanthus rhizosphere microbial communities from Kellogg Biological Station, Michigan, USA - KBS M2-4 metaG | ecosystem: Host-associated > Plants > Roots > Rhizosphere > Soil | place...
CGCGCAACCGGATCCGCCATGACGTGCTCCCGTTCCTGGTGGCGCGCTGGGACGCGGATGCGGTGGAGTGGCTGACGCGCGCCGCCGAGCGGGCGCGCGCGGCGGAGGCGGAGCTGGAGACGCAGGCGCGCGCGATCGCGGTGGCGATTGGCCGCGCCGCGTCCGGCGCCATCGTGTTGCCGGCGCGGGAGCTCGAGCGCCTGCCCGGCGAGCTCGCCGCGGAGGTTCTGCGCGCGGCGGCGGCGGGCCTCGGCGGCGGCGGCGCGCAGCGGGCGGCGGGCGAGCGCGCCCTGCGCCGCCTGCTCGACGGGGGCCGGCCGCGCGCGGCGCGGCTCGGGCGCGTGCGCTGCGAGCGCAGCGGGCCGTGGGTGCGAGTGGGGGGCGTCCCCCCTGACGACCTGCGCGAGCGCGTCTGGCAGGTGCCGGGCGAGATGGCGCTGCCCGAGCTGGGCGCGCGGCTGTCCGCGCGCTGCTTCCTCCGTCCCGCGGGCTGGGCGCCGGCGCGGGATCCCGCGCACGCCGAGTTCGATGCCGATCGCGTTCCCGCGCGGCTCACCGTGCGGGCGCGGCGCGCCGGCGACCGGTTCCTGCCGTGGGGAGGGCCGGGAGAGCGGCGGCTCAAGACCTTTCTCATCGACGCGGGCGTGCCGCGCTGGGAGCGGTCGCGCATCCCGCTCCTCGAGGCCGACGGCGAGATCATCTGGGTGGCGGGGCTCCGCCGAGGCCGCGCGGCGCCGGTCACCGAGGACACGCGCCGTATCCTCGAGGTGACACTCGCTTCTCCGCTGGCGGTGCCCATCGCGCGAGGGTAAGATGGCCGCCGGAGGCCAGTTCCCATGATCATCGTCCGTAGGATCTTCACTTCCGGCGCGCTCGGCACGCTCGCGTTCGTCGCGCTGTCGCTGCTGTCGCCCGCCTCGGCTCCCGCCCAGCGGCCGGCGCCCGCCACTCCCGAGCCGGGCCGGATCCTCGAGGCGCTGGAGACGGCCTTCGTCTCCGTGGCCGATCGCGTGATGCCCGCGGTGGTCAACGTGAACGTCAAGTCCAAGCGTACTCCCGCCGTGTCCGAGGTGCCCGATCGCCCGGAGATGGAAGAGCGCTTCAAGGATTTCTTCGGCCAGGAGTTCTTCGACCGCTTCTTCCGGCGCCGGTCCCCCCGCGACGAGGGTCGCGCGAGCGGATCCGGCGTGATCGTCGACCCGCGCGGCTACATCCTCACCAATAGCCACGTGGTGGAAACCGCCACCGAGATCGAGGTGGGGCTGTCGGACGACCGCAAGTTCAAGGCGACGCTGGTGGGCCGGGACGCCAAGACCGACCTGGCGGTGCTCAAGATCGAAGCGCCCCCCGGCTCGCTCCCGGTGGCGGAGCTCGGCGACTCCGACCGGCTAAAGGTGGGGCAGTGGGCGGTGGCGATCGGCAATCCGTTCGGGCTCGACCGCACGGTGACGGTTGGCATCATCTCCGCCACCGGCCGCACCCGCGTGGGCGTGGCCACCTACGAGGCGTTCATCCAGACCGACGCCTCCATCAATCCCGGCAACTCGGGCGGGCCCCTGCTCAATCTGCAGGGCCGCGTGGTCGGCATCAACACCGCCATCGTCGCCACCGGCCAGGGCATCGGATTCTCGATTCCCATCAACATGGCGCGCGAGGTCATGGGCCAGCTCATCGCCCGCGGGCGCGTGGTGCGCGGGTGGCTGGGCATCGTGATCCAGGATCTGACCCCGGACCTCGCCGCGGGCTTCGGCCTTCCGGACGCGGGCGGCGTGGTCGTGTCGGACGTGATGAAGGACGGGCCCGCGGAGGTCGCCGGGATGCGCGCCGGCGATGTCATCGTGGAGTTCGCGGGAACGCCCATCAAGGAAGTCACCGACCTCCAGAAGCGCGTCGCCGCCGTGGAGCCGGGCAAGGCGGCCGCCCTCACCGTGATTCGCGACAAGCGGCTCACTTCGCTGTCGGTCCGCATCGGCGAGCAGCCCTCGGAGGAGCTGGCGGTGGGGGCCCTGCCGCGCGAGGAGCGTCTCGGCCTCACCGTGGAGCCGCTCACCGCGGAGGCCGCCGACCGCTTCGGCCTCTCGGCTCGCGCGGGCGTGGTGGTCACGGACGTCAAGGCGGGCAGCGCGGGCGCGGAGGCCGGCATCCGGCCCGGTGACGCCATCCTCGAGGTGAACCGGCGTCCCATCACCGGGGTGGACAGCTTCCGCGAGTCCATGACGGCGGTGCGCCCGGGCGACGTGGTGCCCGTGTACGTCCAGCGGGGCGGCGGCGGGAACGAGTACGTCGTGCTCAAGTCCGAGCCCTGAGCCCCGTGTCCGCCGAGCCCGATCCCACGCACGTCTACCGGCCGCACCCCGTGGTGCTGGTGATCGACGATGAGCCCGGGGTGCGCGAGTCGCTCCGGGAGATCCTCACGCACGACTTCGAGGTCCTGGAGGCGGAGGACGGCGCCGCCGGCCTGGCGCTGGTGCGCTCGCGGCGTGTGGACGTGACCATGCTCGACGTGCGGCTGCCGGGCGAGCGCGGCCCGGTGGTGCTGCCCAAGATACTGGCCCTGGACGATTCCATCGCGGTGATCCTGATGACGGCGGTGCCGGACGTGCGCACCGCGGTGGACGCCATCAAGGCGGGCGCCTACGACTACATCGTGAAGCCCTTCGACGTGGACGAGATCCACCTCCTGGTGCGGCAGGCGGCGCAGCAGCGGGTTCTCGAGCGCGAGGTGTGCTATCTCCGCGCCGAGCTGGATCGCGCCCACGGCTTCGATTCCCTGGTGGGCCGCCACCCCGCCATGGTTCGCCTCTACGAGCAGATCGCCCAGGTGGCGCAGACCCACGCCACCGTGCTCGTCACCGGAGAGAGCGGGACCGGCAAGGAGCTGGTGGCGCGCGCGGTGCACCGCCAGAGCCCCCGCCGCGACGCGCCCTTCGTCGCCGTCAACGTGGCCGCCATTCCCGACGGGCTCTTCGAGTCGGAGATGTTCGGCCACGAGAAGGGAGCCTTCACCGGCGCCCACGCGCGCAAGCTCGGCCGCTTCGAGCTCGCCCACGGGGGCACGCTCTTCCTGGACGAGGTGGGCAGCCTGCGGGTGGATCTCCAGGCCAAGCTGTTGCGGGCCCTGCAGGAGCGCGAGGTGGAGCGGCTGGGGGGCACCAAGACCATTCCGGTGGACGTGCGGGTGATCGCCGCCACCAATGTGGATCTCCGCTCCCTGGTGCGGGCGCGCGCCTTCCGCGAGGACCTCTACTACCGGCTCAACGTGGCCACGCTGTCGATCCCGCCGCTGCGCGAGCGGAAGGACGACATCGCCATCCTGGTGGAGCACTTCATCCGCAAGTACGCGCGCGAGTTCAAGAAGGACGTGCGCGGCATCTCCCGCGGCGCGCTGCCCTCGCTGGCCGCCTACGACTGGCCGGGCAATGTCCGCGAGCTCGAGAACGTGATCGAGCGCAGCGTGGCCCTGGCCACCCGCGCGGTGATCCGCCTGGACGACCTTCCGCTCGACCTGGCCATCCACGACGAGCCGGCGCGCGGGCCGGCGGGGGCGCCCCAGTCGCTTCCGTTGTCCCTGAAGGAAGCGCGCGACCGATTCGAGCAGGTGTACATCCTGCGCGCGCTCGAGCGGGAAAACTGGAACCAGAGCCGGGCCGCCCGCAGCCTCGGCGTGCACCGGAATACGCTCCTGGCGCGGCTGGCCGGGTGGGGGATTCGCCGCGACGACGAGTCCGGGGCCATGCGAGGAGACGCGACCGCCCTGTGATGCGATCCCGCCCGTTGCGGCTCCCCTGCGCCATCATCCTCGCCGCGATGGCCCTCACCCTGCCGGGGTGGGGGAGCTTCCCGGCGCCCGCGCGAGCCGCCGACGCCCCGCTCACGATGGCGCTCACCCCGTCGCGCGACCCCGCCGCGCTCCAGGAGGCGGGCGATGCCTTCGTCCGGACCATCACGCGCCTCTCCGGCGTGCCGATGCGGGCGCAGGTGGCGTCCGACTACGCGGGGGTGGTGGAAGCGCTGCGGAGTCGCCGGGTGGATCTGGCCTTCGTGCATCCGGTGGGCTACGTGCTCGCCAACCGTGAGGCCGGCTGCCTCATCCTGGTCCGTGACATCTGGCAGGGGAAGACCGCCTATACCGCGCGCTTCTACGTGCGCAGGGACAGTGGGATCCAGCGCCTGGAGGACCTGCGCGGCAAGACCGTCGCCTTCGTGGATCCCGCGTCGAGCTCGGGCTATATCTACCCGATGATGCTCCTCATCAAGCAGGGGCTGGTCCGCGATCGCGACCCCAAGACCTTCTTCAAGGAGGCGCTGTTCGCGGGGACGCACGAGTCCGCCTTGCGCTCGCTCATCCAGGGCCGCGTGGACGCGGCGGCCTCCTTCGACAAGTCTCCCGAGGTGGAGCTGAAGGATCCCGCCCTCATCGCCCGGCTGAGCTTCGTGGGCGAGACGCCGCCCATTCCCGAGGCCGGGATCTGCGCGCGGCCCGGACTCCCTCCCGACGTGATCGCGCGCGTGAAGGCGGCGCTCTTGGCCATGAAGGGCCCCGAGCATGCGGCGGTGCTGAAGAACATCTACAACATCGACGGCTTCGAGGAGGCCGCCGACGCCGACTACGATCCGGTGCGCGATGCGGTCAGCCTGATGGGGCTCGCCCGACCGAAGTAGCGGCGAACGCGCCGGCTTTGCGGGGGCGGCTCGGGTGGTTGGCCGCCTACGGCGCTACTTCCGGTTCGTGCACTTGATCAGGCGCCAGCCGTTGAAGAGATTGACCTTGGCGGAGATCTCGGGGGTGAGCCCGACCCGCTCCAGGAGCGGCTCCAGCAGAAGATTGGACTTCCATCCCAGCCGCGTGCAGACGGGCGCCACCAGGTCCTCGATGCGCCCCACCACCCGCCGGTCGCTGCGGAAGTGATTGAGCACCACGATGCTGCCGCCCGGCTTCACCACCCGCTGCATCTCGCGCAGCACGCCCACCGGATCCGGCACCGCGCTGATGGTATAGGTGGCCAGGGCCGAGTCGAATTCGTTGTCGGGGAATTCCATGACGGTGGCGTCCATCGCCCGCAGCGTCACATTCGTCTGCCCCAGCTCGCGCACCCGCTCCTGCGCCTTGCGCAGCATCTCCTCGGAGAGATCGATCCCGGTGATGCGGCTCCACTTCGGGTAGAGGGGAAGATTGAGCCCGGTGCCGATGCCCACCTCGAGCACGTGGTGGCCGGAACGGATGTCGCACAGCCTGACCGCAGCCTCGCGACCGGGATGGAAGATCCAGTCGAAGACCAGATCGTACGCCGGCGCGTACAGCTTGTAGGCTCGCTTGACCTGTCGTTTTTCCAGCGCTACGTCCACGCTCGAAGCCCTCCCTGGTACCGTCGGTCCCGTGAGGCGCAGGCCAACGTGCGAAGGTTTATCACAGGGCCCGCGGGCTTGCCAAGTGCTTTCTTACCTCCTGGAATCACAGGAGGAATTTGATGAGCAGCGTGGCCAGCCCGAGGAAGGAGAAGAACCCGCATACGTCCGTGAATGTCGTGATGATAACACTGGACGCAATGGCCGGGTCGATCCGAAAGATCTTGAGAGCTATGGGTATGGTGACTCCCACCACCGCCGCCACCATCATGTTGACGACCAGCGCGGTCCCGATGATGAGGGACAGGAGGAGCTGGCCCTTCCACACATAGGCGATCACCGCCATCACCACCGCGTTGGCGGCGCCGGTGGACAGCCCCAGCCAGAGCTCCTTCTTGAGCACCCGCCAGAGATGGGCCGAGGTCATGTCGCCCAGGGCGAGTCCCCGCACCACCACGGTCGCGGTCTGGGTGGTGCCGATGCCCCCCATGGAAGCCACGATGGGCATGAAGATGGCCAGAGTGGCGAGGGACTTGATGGAATCCTCGAAGAGGCCGATGACCGAGGCGGCCAGGATGGCGGTGGCGAGGTTGATGAACCGCCACAGCAGCCGCCGGGGGAAGACCACGGAGGGCGAGTCGAAGACCGTCTCGTCGCCGGCGGCGCCGGCGAGACGCTGGATGTCCTCGGTCGCTTCCTCGCGGATGACGTCGATGACGTCGTCAACCGCGATGGCGCCGAGGAGGCGGTGGTCGCGGTTGACCACCGGGAGCGTCACGATGTCGTACTTGGCGACGAGGCGCGCCACCTCCTCCTGATCGGTGTCCGGCGTCACCGTCACCACGTCTTCCTGGGCGAGAAGCCGGATGGGCGTGGCGGGATCCGCGGTGAGGAGTCGCCGCAGGGGCAGCACCCCGACCAGGTGGTCGTGGTCGTCCACCAGATAGAGGTAGTGGGCGGATTGGGCGGCGGGGGCCTTGCGGACGTGGTCGATGGCCTGGGCCACGGTGGCGTACTCGTGCACGGAGAGCACGTCGGGCGACATGATGCGGCCGGCGGTCTTCTCCCCGTACTCGAGCAGCTCCTGGACGTCCTCGGACTGCTGCTCCTTCATGAGATCGAGGACCTTCTCCGCCTGCTCTTGGGGGAGCTCCTCGATGACCTGGGCCGCGTCGTCCGGCTGCATGCGGTCGAGGATTCCGGAGATCTCGGCCTCGTCCAGCGCGCGCACGAGCTCGAGCAGGGGCTGATCGTCCAGCTCCGACAGCACCGCCCCCGCCTGCTCGCGATTCAGGAGGCGGAACAGCGTGACCTGCTCGGGGACGGGGAGATCGCGGAGCGCGGCCGCGATATCGGCGGCGTGCGCTTCCTCCAGCACCTGGGCGAGGCGCTCGTGGCGGCCGCCGTCGAGGAGGTCGCGAATGGTCTCGCCGAGCTTCGCGGTGGTGTCCTGCTCCATTTCAGGCCAGCGGCGGCGGCGCCGTGGGCGGCGCGCCGGAGGGCGGAATACGCTCGAGCTGCCGGATGCGCGCGCGGAGCCGGAGCTGCTGGATCACGCCTACGGTGGATCCGATGAAGAGACCGACCAGCAGGGAGAGCAGAATCACCAAGGCCAGCGGCATGCCCTCCACGCGCCAGCCGATGAAGCGAATCACCACCGGGTCGGTGTTCTGGACGGTGAAGATCGCGGTGGCCGCTCCGACCAGCACCAGGAGGACATAGACCGCCACCACCCGCTGCTACCCCCTGCCGTTGACGCCCAGCGCGCGCAGAAAGCGCTGGACCACGCGGTCCTGGATGCCGCGTCCATCCTCGACGCCGAGACGCGCGAGAGGAATCACTGCCTTGGCCATGGTGCGGTGTCCGCCCGCGGAGCCCAGGTCGCCGAAGGCGGCGCGCGCGACCTCGCCCGCGCTCCGGACATAGCCGACGTTGCGGATGGAGATGTGGACCTCGCCCCCCACCACCCCCGAGACCACCGACCACTCCACGCCCTCGGCCTGCAGCCCGAAGTCGGCGAACTGCGGGACGAGGTCGGCCACCGCCACCGCGCCCAGGTGGGAGAAGAAGACGCCATGGAGCACCCGGCGCCGGGCCAGCCCCTGGGCGAGAGCGTCCAGCGCGGTCTCGGTCAGCTCCGGCCGCTCGATGCGGCGCATGGCATTGTGATTGGCGAGGAGATAGAGGTACGCGAACGCGTCCAGGTCGGCCTTGGTGCCGCCGCGCTCCAGGCCGAGGGTGTCGGACTTGATCCCGTACAGGAGGGCGGTGGCCAGCCGCTGGCTGATCTTCACGTCGGCGGCGCGGAGGTACTCCACCAGGATGGTGGAGGTGGCGCCATAGGCGGGCCGCACGTCCTTGATATGGGCCTTGATGGGCCGCTCCACGGGGTGATGGTCGATCACGAGGTCCACGTCGGCGAAGCGCTCCTCGAGGAAGGACGGCTGCACGTCCACCATCGCCACGCGGTCGAACTGGTCGATCTCGCGCGCGCTGATCTCCTCGACCTCGATCTCGAGGATCTTGCACATGGCCACGTTCTCCGGCCGCGTGATGGTGCCGAAGGTGCAGAGCGGCGCCGAGGTCCGCGTGCGGCCCAGCAGAGTCTTCAATCCCAGCGCGGAGGCGATGGCATCGGGGTCGGGGTCGTCCTGCATGAGGATGAGCACCCGCTCCGCTTCCGCGAAGTGCTCGCGGATGCGCTCCACGCGCGCCCGGCCGCAGGCGCGGTCCAGGGCGGGACGAATGAGCGATTCGCCGAGGGCGCCCAGCGGCACCGTGGTGGCCCCCGGCACCGCGCGCCCGTCATCCGTCACCGCGAGCACGGGGCCGTCCGGGAATGCCTCGCGCGCGGCCGCCACCGCGCGGGCCAGGCGGGACGGGGGCGCCGCCGCGATCACCGCGCCGCGGTGGTGCTTTGCCGCCTTTCGGTAGGCATCGGGATCCGTGGGATCGCCGGCCACCACCGAGGCGCCCGACCGGGCCAGGCGCGCCCGCAGCCTGGGCCTCGACACGAGATATACCGGCGCATCGCCCGGGAAGGTGGTGCCGGCGGCGAGGTGCTCGAGGAGGTCGTCGGGGCAGAGGAGGACGTAGCGCATCTCGGTATTGTCGGCCTCCCGCGGGAGGCCTCCAAGCGAATTCTACCCCCGCTTCTTCGCCCGATACGCCGCGCGGCCCGCGCGCACGCCGGCTCGGAAACCGCGGGTGAGCACGGAGACCTCGCGCTCGACGCGCGCCCGCGAGCTCGACAGCGCCCGGCTCACGCGGGTCACGGAGTCGCCGAGCGTCGCTCTGGTGGCGGCAATCCGCTCGGCCATCGCCTCCGCCACGCGCTCCAGGCGGAGGCGCGTGGCGCCGCTCGAGCTGCCGGCCTCGGACCGCACCTCGGCCAGCGTCGCCTCGAGCTGGGCCAGCCGCGCCTCGAGCTCCTTGATCTGACGACCCACCGAGGCGGCGGGGGCCTTGGCTTTTGCGCGTTCGGGCATCGGTCTCTCCTTGCGAGTCCGGCTGACCCCGCAGGTCAGGTCTAACCCAATCGGCCAGGGGCGGCAAGCCCCCTCCGGAGGCGCCGCGCGGCCCCAGAGTGAAGGGAACGTCGCGCCGCGCATGCTAGATTGCCTCAATGGTTTCGGACCCGCACGTCTTCACCGATCTCGCCTTCGTCTTCCTCGCCGCCGTGGTGGGGGGATCGCTGGCGTGGGCGCTGCGCCAGCCCCTGATTCTCGGCTATGTCTTCGGCGGACTCCTCATCAGCCCCTTCACGCCGGGCCCCTCCGTGAGCGATCCGCGCTCGTTCGACCTCTTCGCGGAGATCGGCGTGGTGCTGCTCATGTTCTCCATCGGGCTCGAGTTCTCGGTCCGCGATCTCATGCGGGTCAAGTGGATCGCGCTCCTGGGAGGCCCGCTGGCGGTGCTGCTGTTCATCGGGATGGGGACCGGCACCGGCGTGCTGCTCGGCTGGGGGGTGCTGCCCAGCCTGGCGGTGGGGGTGGTGATCTCGGTGTCCAGCACCATGGTGCTGGCGCGGCTCCTCCTCGATCGGGGCGAGCTGCACTCCCACCACGGGCGCATCATGATGGGGCTGTCCCTGGTCGAGGATCTCGCCGCGGTGGCCCTCATGGTCTTGCTCCCGAGCCTGGGAGAGCTCGAGCCCGGGCGCTTCGTCACCATTGCGCTGGCGCTGGGCAAGGCCGGCCTCATCCTCGTTCCTTTCCTCTATCTGGTGTCGCGGGTGATTCCCCCGCTGCTGAACCAGATGGCGCGGATGCGCAGCGCCGAGCTCTTCCTCCTGGTGGCCCTCGCCATCGGGCTGGGCACCGCCGCGCTCACCCAGGCGGTCGGGCTGTCGCTCGCCCTGGGAGCCTTCCTCGCCGGCCTCATCATCAGCGAGTCGGACTATGCGCACGAGACCCTGGCGCGCCTCTTGCCGCTGCGCGACACCTTCGGGGCGCTCTTCTTCGTGACCGTGGGCGGCCTCATCGATCCGCGCACCGTGCTCGACAACTTGCCGGTCCTCATCGTGCTGGTCGCGCTCATCGTGGCCGGCAAGGCCGTGCTCCGGACCGGCGTGGTCTGGCTCTTCGGGGAGCCACTGTCCATCGCCGCCCTCGTGGGCGTGGGCCTGGCCCAGATCGGCGAGTTCTCCTTCGTCCTCGTGCAGGTGGCGCGGAACGCGGGTCACGTGGGCCCCGACATCTACAACGCCATCCTCGCCGCCTCCCTCCTCACCATCCTGATCAACGCGGCGTTGATGCGCGTGAGCCCGGCCTGGATCGGCCGCCTCCGGCTCGGCCGCGGCCGCCCCCGCCGGTCGCGGGCGCGGGAGGCGGGGCCACCGTCGGGGCACGTGGTGCTCTGCGGATTCGGCCGGGTGGGCAGCGCCATCGGCGAGGCCTTCGACAGCTTCGAGCAGCCCTATGTCGTCATCGAGCCCGATGCGGGCATCATTCGCGGGCTTCGGGAGCGGGGCGTGCCCTGCGTGTTCGGCGACGCCACCCGCCGCCGGGTGCTGGAGCGGGCCGGCGCCGCCGGCGCCACCCTCGTGGTCGTCGCGATCCCCGAGATCAATCGCGCGAACATGGTGGTGCGGAACGTCCGCATCCTCAACCGGGACTCGCCGGTCCTCGTGCGCTCCCACGATCCGGCCGCGCTCGACGCGCTGCTCCGCGCGGGCGCCACCGAGATCATCCAGCCCGAGGTAGAGGCGGCCGCCACCCTGATCCGTCATGCCCTCCGACGGCTGGCGCTCCCGCAGGACCGGGTGCTCGCCTATCTCGACCGCTTCCACCAGGCCATGGTCACCGGCGCGGATACCGAGGCGTCCGGCCGTGACCACTTGCCCCAGCTCGCCGAAGTCACGCTCGGGGTGGGCGCCCTCGCCGATCAGTCGCTGCGCGAGGCGCGCATCCGCGAGCGGCTGGGAGTGACCGTGGTGGCGGTCACGCACGGGGACGGAGGCACCACGGTGAACCCCTCCGCCGAGACCGTTCTCCGCTCGGGAGATCGAGTGCGGGTGTTCGGCTTGCCCGAGCAGATCGTGGCGTTTCGACGCGAGGCGACGCCGGAGGACTAGCCTTCGCGCCCCGCCGGCCTCAGGCGGCGAAGGCGGTCCAGAGGGCCAGAGCGAAGCCGGCCACGGTGAGCAGCGCGGTCAGCCCCGCGGCGAGCGTATGCCAGGGGCGATCCGGCCGCGTGCCGGCGTTCCCCAGCAGCAGCCCGGCGAGGAAGCCGCCCACGAAGCCGCCCGCATGCGCGGCATTGTTGACCCCGGGCATCAGGAAGCCCATCACGAAGAGCACCAGCGCCCACTGCCAGTACTGACGGAATACCGCCACCCCGTAGGTGCCCCCGCGGCTCCGGCCGAACTGCACCATGGCGCCGAGGAGCCCGAACACCGCGCCGGAGGCGCCGATGGTGAAGGGAATGCCCAGCGCATTGGAGAGGACGAAGCTCGCCACGCCGCTCGCGGTGAAGATCAGGAAGGCGCGGGCGCGCCCGTACGCCTCCTCGACCCCGGGCGCGAGCTGACGGATCCACAGCACGTTGAAGAGGCAGTGGAGCAGGCTCCCGTGGAGATAGATGGCGGTGAGGAGGGTCCACCAGCGGCCGGCCCCCCACGGGAACGCGCCCGTCATGCCCAGCGCCAGCAGGGCGCTGCTGCTGGGAGCGAGCAGGGAGAACGGTCCCCGCCCCTGGAACATGGCCCCCGGATCCAGGCCGAGTGACGCCACGTAGAGGACCACGCAGGCCACGGTGACGAGGCGGGCGAGGTCCAGCTCCGCGCCCATCCGCCCGAGCAGATGGCCCCAGCCCCAGAGCCCCGGACGGGGAGCCGCGCAGTAGAAGCAGCGGTCGGCGTCGACGCGATTCAGACGGCCGCAGCGATAGCAGAGACTGGAGCCCGACGTCCGGCGAAGCACCCCGCCAGTATCTCACCGGCGGGAGGGCTAGCCGTTGTCCTTCTCCACCGCGGTGACCAGCCGATCGAAGGCATCCGGCATCGCCGCGAGCACGCGATTCCAGCTCGGGATGACGGGCCCGCCCATCGGATCGGCGAGGTAGTGGTCCGAGGCCAGCCGCACCGCGCGGGCGAAGGCCTCCACCGCCTGGCCCTCCTCGTGCGCGTCGAAGACCAGGCTGTTGATCAGCGCATCGCTCTCGTGACGCGCCATGATCTCGCGCGACACGCGGAGATAGGTCACGGGCAGGCTCTTGAGTAGCGCTTCGGAGACGGGTACCCCTTCCTCGGCGAGCGTGCGGAGAAGGGAGGTGGTGATGTCCACCGCCATGCGCATGAGCCCCTTCTTCGGGTCGTCGGCGCTCAGCGCCTGATGCTTGTGCTCGTAGTTGTCCGAGAGATCGGCCTGGCACACCCGTCCCGGCACCACGTTGCGGTAGATCTCGGCCAGTGTGCCCACCTCGAGCCCCCAGTCGCCGGGTATGCGATTGACGCGCGCAAGTGACGCGGCCATGGCGAACTCTCCCGCCAGCGAGTAGCGGAAGGAGTCCATGAAAGCGAGGAAGGGCTGATCCGTCCCCACGAAGCGGCCCAGCGCGCGGATGAGGGGGGTGACGAGGAGCCGGGTGGCCCGCCCGTACAGCCGCTCGGTGACGCGGCCGTAG
>Ga0105242_10003347_pt1 | contig 12467 bp, 8 predicted proteins | sample KBSM24metaG_FD_81521 | JGI IMG/M metagenome (GOLD analysis project Ga0105242, IMG submission 81521) | Miscanthus rhizosphere microbial communities from Kellogg Biological Station, Michigan, USA - KBS M2-4 metaG | ecosystem: Host-associated > Plants > Roots > Rhizosphere > Soil | place: Michigan...
ATCACCTTTTCTGAACAGCTGGGAGCCCACAAGCTGCCCGCCCCAATCGCTAATCCTGAACAGGGAGAAGCTACTGGTACCCGGGCGACCACGTCATTACTTGCCGGATCCATGCGGACGACAAAATTCTCGGCGCGGGCGTTGGTCCAAACCATATCCTCCCCGACCGCCAGCCAGTCTGGTCCTCCTCCGATTGCGTACTGGCCGTCCGGCAGAATGTAAGAAACGGGAAACTGAACACCAGGCACGCCGGGCTTTGGCACGGCTTGCGGAGTATCACTCTGTGCCCCCAATGTAACTGAGACCATTAGCCCTACGATCAAGGTTTTTCTGTTCATATCGTTCTCCCTTTGCTAATCGCTCGAATGAAATGCTTACTGGCGGTGCCAACGATTTAGGGACTCAAAATGACTATTGGCTTAGCATCAGCCGCGCCGAACGCAATGCCACCTTCCGTGTTAGCAGGAACCGCGGCAGTCTTGCCGACCACTTTGTTGGTGGTCAGATCAATCCGGTACAGCGCGTTTCCCCCACAGCTGGTTCCCGTTTAGCAATCGAATCCCAGACGCGAGTATCGTCTTAAGACCTGGTGACGTAATAGGATCAATGTCCATACGAACTCAACTGAAAGTTCCCCAGACTACCACGTCGACCCAAAGGCCACAACGAAATTGGGACAAACGGAGCACAATGCGGTCGAGGTGGAGGCTTTTGGTAAAAGCGCAGCATCAGCTCCCCTTTCTTCTTTCAGTTGCGCCAACAGGGGTAGATGCGGATCGTCACCGCCCGCGCTATGCACGCGAGTTAACCCCAACTCACGCGCATACTTCAGTCCAGCCCGAAGGGCCTCCAGGTTGTCGGCTTCGGTCTTCGGAGGAAACTTTGATGCGACAGGGCGGCTACCGGACTCTTTGAACCAGCCAGTCGGCTTACCGTTCGCATCCCGCAGGATCTTTCCGTTCGGGGATCAGGCGTCTGCTTTGTGATACCGGCGATTTGCAGAGCTTGGCTGTTCGCCCTACCAGGCAGCGAGCTGGAAGAAGGCCCGCCGGGTGGTAGCCAAGGTGGAGCATCACCAGGGCGAGCTGTTCCCGCGAGTGGGCTTCATCGTTACCAACTTGAGTTCGCCGAATCGGTCGGTGGTACGGTCTACAAGAAGCGGGGGACGGCGGAGCAGTGGATCAAAGAAGGCAAGCAGGCCGCTCGGGAAGGAAAACTTTCAAGGCGCAGGAAACAATCGGAGCGGTGTACAAGCACTGGGTAGGGAAAGCCAAAATGGAAATTCCGGCAAGGACCTCCGCTCGACTGCATTGTACTCCGTTTGTCCCAATTTCGTTGCGGCCTTTTGGCTCGCGGTGGTAGAAGACTGGGAGGTGCTTATGGTCGATCTAAGGACATCATTCCCCGCTCTTGGCGTCAGTGCCCGGGCGTTCTTTTGGCTTTGCTTTCTCTGCGCTGGGGCGGTTTGTACCGCGCAGACCGGTACTTCTCTACGCGGCACTATAACCGATCCTTCGGGAGCGTTAGTCCCTAATGCAACTGTTATCCTTGAGAACGTTGGGACCAATGCGTCGCGTACTGTAACGACGAACTCGGAAGGCGTTTATCAGATTCTGCAGGTTGCGCCAGGACCCTACAGGCTCACGGCGGAGCTGGCGGGATTCAAGCCGATCCTCACTGAGAACATCCAGCTCCTCATCAACACGCCAGCAAACCTCGATTTGAAATTTGAGCTCTTAGGCCAGGTTACTAATGTCCAGGTACTCTTCATTTGATCATCGTCGGCAAGTAGAGCGAATCGACTTGCAGGCCTTAGCTGTTGGAGGCGACGAAGTAGGAGCACGCGTGTTGAGCGCCCGTCTGTTACAACAGTTTTCCTTTCATTCACGTCAGTGATTAAGTCGGGGAGAGAGCCTGTGCATTTGGTTCCTACAGACCAAGAAGTAATCGAGTTGCTGCGCAAGACGGGGGGGCTGCGTGAGGGTCATTTCGAATATCCGAACGGGCTGCACGCGTCCGAATATTTACAGGTGGCACTTACGATGCGAAATTACGATGCTGCAAAGGTTCTGAGCGTTGGGTTGAGCAGGCAGCTTCGGGCACACGCGGATATCCGAGCGATCATTCCGCAGCTTTCCATCGTTGCCCCGGCCACAAGTGGACTCCCGGTAGCCTATGGTATGGGCGAAGCATTGCGCGTTCGGCAGGTGTACTGGGCGGAGCGTGACGGGGTAGGAGACAAACACTATTTCCGCCAGTTTCTCGATGTTCAGCCCGAAGAGAAAGTGCTTCTAGTGGACGATATCTTGCGGACGGGAAGGAAGCTGACCGAGGTACGCAAACTTATAGAAGAGCGGGGAGGTGAAGTCGTTGGCCTAGCGGTCGTGATTCACCAGCCCTATCCCGAAGCGGCAATGTTCGATTCGTTGCCTTTCTACTACCTGGCCAAGTTGGAGGGGACGAACTACAAAGAGCCAGTGACCTGCGAACAGTGCAGGAAGGGAGTTCCGCTTACGAAGGTTTTGGTTTAGCTGGAATATCCATCGTTTCCTTCGCCTGAGGCATTCCAACGCGTAAGAAACAAGAGATTCTGTTAGGTCTTAGAGCCGCCCGCACCGTGTCCTGCTCGCGAGGACCCCTCGATTCGTTCTCCACGGCTTCATCCTTCACACATCTCAAAGCTTCGACAAACTCAGCAAAGTTGTGTGGCATTTCCGCTGAAGGTCGAGCATAATAGCTGCGGAGCCCAATCCGCCATGATCCTCCACGTTTCCTCGTCCGAAACTCATTCAATCGCCGAAGCCCCTACTGATGAACTCAATCCACTTCTTGCCGCAGAGGCCCGCTTCGACCAAGCAGCTCAACAGCTGAACATCGATGAGGGAATACAGAAGATCTTACGAACACCGGCGCGCGAACTGATTGCGCATATTCCCATCCGACTTGACGACGGTCGTCTTGAAGTATTTACGGGCTTTCGTGTACAGCACTCAATTGCGCGCGGGCCGGCGAAAGGGGGAATCCGATATGCACCGGACGTCACGCTGGACGAGGTGCGAGCCTTGGCGGCATGGATGACGTGGAAATGCGCCGTAGTGAACATTCCCTTCGGCGGAGGGAAAGGCGGCATCATCTGTGATCCCAAGCTCCTTTCACCCACGGAAATCGAGCGCATTACGCGTCGGTATACCGCAGAGCTATTCGAATTCATTGGACCCGAATTGGATGTTCCCGCGCCGGATGTCAATACAAACGAACAAACCATGGCATGGATTATGGATACATATTCCATGCATGCTCGACACACGCAGACGGCGGTGGTGACCGGTAAGCCTGTGGAGTTAGGCGGCTCGCTCGGTCGTACAGAAGCAACTGGCCGCGGATGCATGATCGTCACGGATCAGGCCATGGAGGTCCTGGGAATTATGCGGCGCAGGTCACGGGTCGTCATTCAAGGTTTCGGCAACGTGGGCGGTATGGCGGCAAAACTCATGTCGGATGCCGGGTACCGGATCATTTGCATCATTGAATACGACGGTGCCGTATACAACGAGCGAGGTTTGGACATTCCCGCCTTAGTGTCACATCGCACCAAGACAGGCTCTATCTGCGGTTTCGCGGGAGCAGAAGACATTGATCGCGAGGAAGCGCTCTATGTGCCGTGTGAAGTGCTGATTCCGGCGGCGCGCGAAAATGTCATTACCTCCCAAAACGCTCATCTCATTCGTGCGAAGATTCTTTGCGAAGGCGCGAACGGCCCAACCACTCATCTCGCCGACGCTGCTTTAGCTGAAAGAGGAATCTTTGTCATTCCGGACATCCTGGCAAATGCCGGTGGAGTCACCGTGTCGTACTTTGAATGGGTCCAGGATCGCCAGGGTTATTTCTGGAATGAAAAGCTGGTGAATGACCGCCTGGAAGAGATCATAGTGAAAAGCTTCCGCGACGTCGTTAGCTATGCAAAACAACACCGCGTCCACAATCGCATGGCTGCCTATATGTTGGCATTGGATCGCGTGCAGTTCACCATCAAGCTGCGCGGAATCTATGCGTAGATCAGCAACACGATCCAGTATGCCGACGTCTCACGCGTGGCCGGATGAGCCGATGCGGAGGCCCATTTGGTAGGCGAGACGTTCGCCCGGGGAATCGCCACCTGGAAGGGTCACGCCGTCAAGAAGGACAATTCTACCGAGGATTCTGTAGGACGTTGGACCGTGCTGTTTGAAAAGCGGGCTGGAAAATGGTTGATCATTCACGAACATATTTCCACCGTCGCCGAAGCGACACCACTGCCCGCTAAGAAGAAATAGTACCAGAGACGGTACGTAGTTGGGGGAACGTCTTCCAGAGAGCAGTAGGGTCAGAGCTTCTTAATGCCTCGTCAAGCGTAGCAATAAAGGGGGGCAGCATTCTCCGTGAGAAACGGCAATGGCGGCCGGCTCTTCAAATTGTTTGCGAACGGTCCCGCGGGACGTCGCGGCTCAGAAGGTCCTGGCGGCGTTCCATCGCTGCGGCCTCCTGATCATTTCGGCAGGCACCTTCGGAAGCGTGATTGGAATGCTGGTACCGCTCATCGCAGCAGACGCGCAGATCGAGGAGGGATTGCTCGTACTCGAACAGGCTTCCACCGAAGCGGGCGGTTAGGGTCTGGGGCTTCTGTGCCCGAACGGAAGGATACAATTTAGCATGTCTCGTCCAGTGATCAGCCGGCGTGAGGTCGTGCAACTTATTGGGGGCGGCAACAGCAACACAAGCACTTTCAGCGCCAACATCCGATATCTGTTTTCTCACCGCCGTAGAGATGGCGGGCCTCATCCGGCGTAAGAAACTGAGTGCGCGTGAAGTCATGGCGGCGCACCTCAGGCAGATCGCACGCGTGAATCCACAGGTAAACGCGATCGTCACCCTGATCGCCGAACAAGCCACCGCGAACGCGCGCAAGGCGGACGAGGCGCAGGCGCACGGGGCGACGCTTGGCCCGCTGCACGGCCTGCCCGTGGTCCACAAGGATTTGCACGACACCGCCGGTGTTCGCACCACCTACGGCTCGCGGATCTTTAAGGACAATATTCCCAAGCAGGACGCGATGATCGTGGAGCGGATCGCTAAAGCGGGCGCGATTTCTGTGGGGAAGAGCAACACTCCCGAGTTTGGTGCGGGCTCACAAACCTTCAACGAAGTCTTTGGCGCTACGAAGAATCCCTACGATCTGACAAAGACCTGTGGTGGCTCGAGTGGCGGCGGCGCGGTGAGCCTGGCCTGTGGATTCGCGCCTATCGTCGAGGGCAGCGATAGTGGCGGTTCCCTGCGCAATCCAGCCGCGTTCTGTAATGTGGTGGGCCTACGGCCGTCGCCGGGCCGCTGCGCGACTGCGTCACAGGGTAATGCTTGGTCCACGATTTCCGTGCAGGGTCCGATGGCGCGCACCGTCTCCGACGTGGCGTTTCTGCTCAGTGTCCTCGCCGGACCCGATCTGCGCTGTCCCATCTCGATCAGCGAGCCGGGGTCGCGCTTTGCGGGGAATCTGGAGCGTAATTTCAAAGGTGCGCGCGTCGCATGGTTCAAGAACATGGGTGGCATCCCGTTCGATCCCCGGATTCTAAAGGTCGTCAACGCCCAGAGAAAGGTGTTTGAGGGCCTGGGCTGCATCGTCGAAGAAGCCGAGCCGGATTGGACCGGCGCCCACGAGGGTTACGACACGTTGCGCGCCTGGGGCTACGCGAAGAGTCAAGCGGAGAACGTCCGCTTGCATCGCGACTTGGTGAAGGACACAATCCTTTGGGAAGTGGAGCGTGGCTCGAAGCTGTCGTCCAGAGACGTCGCACAAGCACTCACGCTGCTGAGCCGGGCGTGGGACCGCATGCGGGTCTTTCAGGAAAAATACGAATACTTGATCACCCCCACTACGCAGGTCCTACCTTTCGACGTCACTCAGCCGTACCCCACCGAAATCGAGGGCGTCAAGATGTCGACCTACATTGAGTGGCAAAAGTCTTGCATTTTGAATCTCGGCGCTCGAAAAGCCGGCGCTGTCCGTGCCGTGCGGCTTCACCGAAGAGGGGTTGCCGGTGGGCTTGCAGATCGTGGGCCGGCACAGGGAAGAGTGGAGTACGCTGCAGCTCGGCTACGCGTTCGAGCAGGTTACCAACAAGATCGGCCACCGTATACCTGGAATCGTCTGAGGCGATCGAACATGAACCAATCTGCTTCGCGAAGGCAGTTTTTGGCTGGAGAAGGTGGCTGCATGAGGACCTGAATCGAGTTTTGAGGACGACAGCTGCGTCCATTCTTTTGGTCTGGCGACTTCAGCACTGTTCATCTCCGCACGGTAGATATGACGCCTCAATCTTCCCAGCATTCCGGTCGCGGGTCCGCCTGTTCTCGCGTTGGCACTGATCGCCTTCGCTAGCCGTTTGCTGCTACCGACCGCTCATTGAAGCGATGTTCATCGCCGTTGCACTAAAATCTTGTAGACTCCGAGAAACCGACCGTCTCCGCTTGTCCGGTGTTTTCCTCTCTCCTTCCCTTTATCTCTCGGGCACCGCTTCGGGCTCATAGCTGCGCCCTGCGGACTGCGGTCTTCTGCTTCGGCTGATCACCGCCCTGCGGGTTCCGGCTCCCCCGCCAAGATTCCCGGCTGAACGCCTTTCGCTAACCCGGCGAAGAATCTTGGTGGTCCCTCCCGGAAAAGACGGACCTTGCCTTGGGAGCAGCAGCCCTCGCGTTTTTGTGCCCCGAGAGAACGGGGCGAAAAAAGGAGAAACACATGTACTTCAATCACTCGACACTCATCGGCTTCCTCGGTAACAAAGCCGAGCAGCGCTTCACTAAAACGAACAACGTTCCCTACACGGTCTTGTCGCTGGCCACCAAAGCTTCGTGGAAGGACAAACAGACCGGCGAATACGTCAGCAGAACGGAATGGCACCGCTGCATAGCTTGGAGAAAGCTCGGGGAATGGGCCGTGTGCCTTACCAAGGGTGCACATGTCCAGATCGCGGGCGAGCTGCGTAGCCGCGAATACGTGGAGTGCGTGGCTATCGGCGAGAAGTCCAAGAAGACTATGGAAGTGAATCGCCGGGTTTGGGAGATCCGCGTGGACTCGATCCTCAAGCTCGATCGCGCCGAGCGTGACAAAGCTGACACCGCTTGATTTCGGTATTCGGATGGAGCCCTGAAGCCCAACGCCCCCGTGGTTTATCCCCGCGAAGGCCACGGTTTGCGGGACGAAAAGCACATCATTGACCGCTGGAATCGAACTATTGCTTGGTATGACCGCTACTTAAAGGGCAATGGTACCTCGGAGGCTATTCGCTAAACAGGAATCGTAAGGTTGGCCTAAGCAAACTATGGACAAAAACTGCAAACTTAGTGTTGACACGAGGCATGTTCGGCGTTAGTATAGCTTATTGTTTTTGTATAACAAAGAGCGCGTTGCACGCCCATGGAGGCATCGTTAACGGACAGGGTCTGTCTGAGCGCCGGTTTCCGCGAAGGTCCGAGGAGTTTCGCTTAGCTTTTAAATATTTTGAAAGTTCCGTCGTCGCCGGTTTGAAATAGGCGTCTGGGGAGCTTTCAGTTAAGTTTGTATGAGTGTGTGAGAAAGGTGGGCACTATGTACAGCTTTAGTCCGTCGACTCGTCGGCAGTGTGTGTTCTCGCTGCTGACTCTAGTTTTGTGTGGGAGCGGGGCGGCGCTGGCGCAGGATGCAACTGGCCGCATCATTGGTATAATCACGGATCCTTCCGGCTCGGTGATCCCGAAAGCCAAAATCACAGCGACCAACGTGGGCACACAGGTGACTCGGGAAACCGAGACTGAGGCCGATGGCAGTTACCAGATTCTGTCGGTGCCCGTCGGCAGATACACGGTCGCCGCGGAAGCGCCTGGATTTCAAAAATCCGTCGCCTCGGCGCAGAGCCTCGAAATCAACCAGTCGCTCAAGATGGATTTGAAACTCGCAATCGGAACGTCCACTGTGTCGGTTCAGGTGGAGTCCACGAGCAGCGGCGTGGAAACGGTGAACTCAACCGTCGCTACCAGCGTTACAGCTTCGCAAATCGTCAATGCGCCTCTCAACGGCCGCAATGTGTTCGACCTGGCGCTGCTTGCTCCGGGAGTAATTCCCGGCATCGCCGGCCCCGCCACTGCCGGAGGCACGAGCTTCAGTGTGGCGGGCAACCGAACCGATTCGGTTAGTTACCTGCTCGATGGCGGCAGCAATAACAACCTGCTCAATAACGGCGCTGTGCTTAACCCCAATCCTGACGCGATCGAAGAATTTCGCATCCTCACCAGCAACTACACTGCAGAGTACGGACGCAACGCCGGAGGCGTTGTCAGCGTGGTCACTCGCTCCGGTACAAACGCGTTTCACGGGAGCGCCTTTGAGTACCTGCGCAATTACAATCTGAATGCGAATGCGTTCTTCAATAACGCGGCCGGACTGCCCAGAGACAAGCTGAAGCGCAACCAGTATGGCGGGACCATCGGAGGGCCGGTGCTCCGCAACAAACTGTTCTTCTTTGTCGGCTTCCAGGGGCAGCGTCTTTCTCAATTGCAGAGCACGGCCAAGACTCAGGTGTACACGCCAGCCGAGCTAAACGGCGATTTTTCGAGATCCAACGACACCCGGAGCGGGCCAGACCCCAGGGTCGTGAACTTCCTCCAGAAGTATCCCTTCTTCCAGCCCAGCCCGACGCTGGCGTCGCAAGGCATCATCGATCCGGCGAAAATCAACAGCGTTGCACGCAACTATATCAAAGCGGGTCTTTTGCCGACTGATCCGTCCGGTTTTTTGGTTGCGCAGTCCGCTCTTCGCAACGATCGCGATGAGCTGACTGAAAAAGTCGATTACGTGCTCACTCAGAGCGACCGGCTGAGCGCCACGCTTGGTTCGAGCCGCAATCCGTCGCTGACACCGTTCGGCACCGGCAGCAACCAAAGCGGCGCTAATGTGCCTGGTTATTCAATCACGAACGGCTCAACCCGCTATTTCGGGACCGTCAGCTACATCAAGTCCGTATCCTCAACAGTACTGAACGAGTTGCGTTTCACGGCGCAGCGCATCAAAACGCTTCAGGCCGTTCCCGCCGTCAGCCTGCCCAAGCCCGCAGATCTGGGCATCGGCATTATATCCGATGATCCGACGGGCCCTACGATGCTGGCCTTCAGTAGCGGTATGATCCTCGGGTTCAGCCCGCAGGGCCCCGCGAACTATAGTGACACCACGTATACCTGGAGCGACACGCTGAGCTGGATCAAGGGCCGTCATGCCTTCAAGGGCGGGTTCACATACTCGCCGTACCAGAATAACACCGTCTATGACTTTCTTGCCAACGGGCAGTTCATCTTCTATGGCACTGGCGGAGGGAGCTTTTCCACCAACGACCGCGCGGACTTTCTCATGGGACTGCCGGACGAATACTCCCAGTTCGCCAGAGCGCCGTCCAATATTCGGTCTCACAACGTCGGCTGGTTTTTCCAGGACGAATGGAAGGTGCGCAGGAACCTGACGCTGACCTTAGGCATTCGCTACGAGTACAGCTCACCCAAACTGGACCTGCAAGGCCGCTCCTTCTCACCGGCCTTCGGACAGCAATCCAAGGTGTTCACAAAAGCGCCCACGGGCTTGCTGTTCCCGGGCGATGCAGGCGCTCCGATCGGCTCCAACTTCCCGGACAGGAACGATTGGGGGCCGCGCTTCGGCTTCGCCTGGGACCCCAAAGGGGACGGCCGGACCAGCATTCGCGGCGGGATCGGGGTCTTCTACGAGATTTTGAAGGGCGAGGACAATTTCCAATACAACGGGCAGGCGCCCTTCTTCGGCTTCGCCGATCTGTTCTTCCCTGCGCTCAGCGGGAATCCCTCGCAAGAGTCGAACTACCTCAGCCAGCCATTTGTGGCGACGGGCCAGCCCAACCCGTACCCCTCCAAACCACAGCCGTCCAATCTCGATTTCCTCGCCACCGGTGTGCTGCCGTTTGGCGGCGCTGAAGTGTACTTCGTGGATCCTCATATCCGTACACCCTATGTCTACCAGTACAACCTTAGCCTGCAGCGCGAACTCCCGCGAGGGCTGGGCACCTTCAGCACGGGTTACATTGGTTCGGATTCGCACAAGCTGACTTCGATCGTCGACGCCAACCCCTTCATACTGGGGACCTTCACCCGGCTGTTTAATACCCAATCCGGTCTGCCAACCCCAAACTCGTTCAGCTACGTGGACATGTTCGCAAATGTTGGCAGCGCTCACTATCACTCTTTGTTTGCGGGCCTCACCAAGCGTTTTGCCGCAACACGGCTGGGTTCCATCGGCTACCAAATCTCGTACACCTACGGCAAGTCTATCGACAACGTGTCCGGCTTCCGGACCACTAACTTCGCTGACAGACGAGTGCCAGCCTACAACTGGAATCAATTCAGGGGCGTGTCGGATTTCGATCTGACGCACTACATCTCACTGCAGGCTACCTGGGAACTGCCTTTCGCCAACGCCTGGTCCAGGGGGCCGAAGCGGCTCACCAGAGGCTGGACACTCTACCCCATCGTCAGCTACCGCTCGGGAACGCCACTGGACGTGACTGCTGGCCTTAGCCGCACCCGGACGCGACCTGGTCCCTCCGGTGCTGGCGATCCGAACTTGGTTCGTCCGAATCTCGTTTCGCCGATTCAATTCACGGATATTAGGACTGTACGTACGGCCAGCAACGGGCGGACTGGAAACTTCTACTTCGATCCAGCGGCGTTCGAGCGCGCGTCTTTGCTCGCGCTCTCTAACAGCGATGCGGCGGTCACCAACCCTGCTTTGCGGACGTATGGATCGCTCGGGCGCAACGCCTTCCGCGGACCCGATCGCGTTGGCGTCAACCTGTCGGTCAGCAAGGTCACCGACGTGTACCATGAGCGCGTGAAACTGGAGATCCGGGGCGATTTTTTCAACCTGTTCAACCACCCGTATTTCTCGAACCCGGTGCTCAGCATCACCAGCCCGACTTTCGGACAGATCTCCAACACCGGTATCACGAATAGCGGCACTGGCGGAGAACAGGAGCCGCGCGTGATCCAGTTTTCGGCGCGTATCACGTTCTAGACCACGATGAGGACAAGCTTATGATGAAGACTAGCATATTACGATACTGCAAAGCGGCTGTGCCGGTTGCCGCATGGCTCGGCTGCGTGGCGGGGGCTTATGCCCAGGTCCCGGATCGGATTTTCGTCAATGGCAAGATCTGGACAGGAGACCCCGCCAAGCCTGCGGCGCAAGCCTTGGCTGTCAGTGGGGACAAACTCGTCGGTGTCGGCTCAGATCAAGAGATCCGCGCCTTAGCCAAAGCGGGCACAGCGGTGGTGGATTTGAAAGGCCGGCGTGTCGTGCCGGGATTCCAGGACTCGCACCTCCACTTCCCCGGACCCTCCGTCAATTCGGTTGCCCTCGATGCCGTCACGACGCTCAAAGAGTTTCAAGGGACGCTCTCCGATTTTGCTAAGTCTCACCCTAAACTTCCATGGATTACGGGACGGGGCTGGGGATATGCGGCATTCCCCAATCAAACCGTAGACAAGAAATACATCGATGCGGTCATCTCAGATCGGCCGGTATATGTAAACGAACGCGACGGGCACATGGGGCTGGCCAACTCCAAAGCCCTGCAAGTCGCCGGGATCACGCGGGCCACCAAAGATCCGCCCAACGGAAAGATAATGAGGGACGCAAACGGAGAGCCGACCGGCGAATTGAAGGAGGCCGCTCAGGGTTTGCTGCGTTCGCATGTTCCCCAGGCAACACCCGAGGAGGTATATGAATCTCTCCTGAAGCACATGGATGAAGCTGCCGCCGTTGGCCTGACTGCCGTGCAAAACGCGTCGTGGTCTCCGCGCGACCAGCCATTGTATGAGCGCGCGCTTGCCGCTGGCGCCTTGAAGTTGCGCTTCCGGTTTGCACCGCCTATCCTGCCCGCAGACGGGACATATCCGAGAGACCATGTGCTCAAGCAGCCTCTCACCGAGAAGGATCTGGCTACCTATAAGCGCTTGCGCGATACGTATTCAGGGCCGCTCATGAAGTTCGGTTCCATCAAGGGGGTTCTCGATGGAGTCGTGGATGCGGGGACGGCAGCGATGTATGAACCGTACGTCGGCGGCGGCGGAACCGGCATCCCGTTCTGGGAGCAGGACGATCTCAACAAGGCGGTCGCCTTATACGACAAAGAGGGATTCCAGGTGTTGCTCCACGCCATCGGCGACAAGGCGGTTACTATGGCCCTCGATGCCTTCGAGTACGCCGGGAAGACCAACAAAACGCAGGGACGCCGGCATAAAGTCGAGCACATCGAGGTACCACGGCTCTCCGATTTGCCTCGCTTTAAGCAACTGGGCGTGATCGCTTCCACGCAGCCGATGTTTGCCAACCCCGACGAAACGGCTCTGCAAAACTTCGCGGTGCTACTGGGGCCAAAGCGTGC
>Ga0105242_10003351_pt1 | contig 12463 bp, 12 predicted proteins | sample KBSM24metaG_FD_81521 | JGI IMG/M metagenome (GOLD analysis project Ga0105242, IMG submission 81521) | Miscanthus rhizosphere microbial communities from Kellogg Biological Station, Michigan, USA - KBS M2-4 metaG | ecosystem: Host-associated > Plants > Roots > Rhizosphere > Soil | place...
CGTAGGGCGCGCGGCGCACGATCTCCTCGCCCTCCTGGCTCGCGACGCATCCGCCGACGCCGATCATCACGCCGGGGCGCGCCTGCTTGAGCGCGCGCACGCGGCCGAGATCCGCGAACACCTTCTCCTGCGCCTTCTCGCGCACCGAGCACGTATTGAAGAGGATGAGGTCGGCCTGGGCCGGATCCGAGGTCTTCTCGAAGCCCTCGGCGGCGGCGAGCACGTCGGCCATCTTGTCCGAGTCGTACTCGTTCATCTGGCATCCGAACGTGCGGATGAAAACCTTCTTCTGCGTCATTTCCTTTCCTGGGTCGCGGAGGGTAGTCCGGGCAGGTTTCGCTACGGGGGTGACGGAGAAATCCTACAGGATTTCGCTGGGATTCCACTACACGCGTAGGTGGAATCGGATGACATATGTAGGGTTCAGCTACAACGTGGTCCGGTCGGACCAGAGGGCGCGCCGTGATGTAGTCGCGCAGCCAGGCGCGCGTCAGCGCAACCCCGAAAATCCGGGGCCGCCGCAACCCGCGTCGCGAGCTTCCTGTCCCAATCGAATGCGCGTTCAGGGCGCGCATCCATTCCAAACGACAGGAGGCACTCCCATGATTCGCTCCCGATACCTCAGCACCTTCGCCATCACGGCGATGCTCGCGGCCGCTCCGGCGTTCGCGCAGAACAGCATGTCGACGTCGCAGTCGGCTTCGAAGCCGCTCTGCAGCGAGCTCAACAACAAGAACGCGGGCAAGCTCGCGAACAAGTCCACCGGCAAGGCGGCGGAGCACTCGTCGAGCCCGGTGCACCAGGACTGCACTCCGGATTCCAGCGCCGCCTCGTCGCCCTCGGCGAGCACCAGCGCATCGCAGGGCGCCAACACGAGCGCGTCCGGCAGCGCCACGGCGAATCCTTCGAACACGGGTTCGAGCTCCAGCACGACCGCCAACCAATCGGGCGCGTCGACCGACGTGAACTCTTCGGTGACCGGCTCGACGTCGACCTTCAGCCCGAGCATCGACCTGCGCGGCCGCTCGAGCCTCACCATCGACAACGCGACGACGACGGGCAACCAGTCGTCGAGCATCGATGCCAACACGACGTCGGGCGCGCAGACGCAGGGCACGACGTCGACCACCACCACGGGCGACCAATCGGCCAGCGGCTCGGCCTCGCAATCGTCGAGCGCCGACACGAAGCAGAAGCAGAAGACCGGTCAGTAACGAGCAAGGGGGCGAGAGATCGCCCCCTTTCCCTTCATAGCGTCACGAGGACCTCGATGAGCCAAGCCCGACCCGCCGCAGCCGCGTTCGCCCTCGCCGCCCTTCTAGGCGTCGCCCCCGCCTTTGCGCAGACTTCCCTGGGTCCCGCGAGCCCGAATGTCCCCGAGTCGGCGAACGCGCCCCGCCCCACGGATCCCGACGCGCCGTCCGCGAACTCGGTGGACGGGACGGGAACGTTCTCGGTGAACCCGCCGCTGGCGACCGATCCCGGGCTCGGGGGCGTGAAGACCGGTCCCAGCCGGACCGACATGAACGCCGAACGCGATGCGGCCACCACTGAGCCCCAAGCAGCCGCGACCCATCCCGACCCCGGCCCTCAACTCCCGGCGAGCACTTAATACCTGTTTTCCTTCCCGAAGCCCGGAAATATCCACATCCGGGGCCGATTGTAAGTTTCGCGTCAGCAAGTCCGGTCATGGTCTAGCCATGAACGACAAGAACCTGCTCAAGGGCCTCTTCCTGGTGCTGATCGCCCTGGTCTTCGGCATCGGCGCCTACCGCTACTACCCCATCGGTCGAATGGAGCGCGCGGGTCCCGGGTTCTTCCCGCTGATGGTGAGCTCGTTCCTCTTCCTCCTCGGCCTCTCCATGGCCATTCGCTCGCGCTTCATGGAGCGCAAGCCCATTCCCTTCAGCGTGAAGAACATCGTGATCATCCTCGCGAGCCTCGTGGGCTTCGCGCTGCTGTCCGAGTTCGTCAACATGATCGCGGGCATCGTGTTCCTCGTCTTCGGCTCGGCGATCGCCGGAACGAGCTACTCGATCCGCCGCAACGCTGCGGTGTCGGCCGTCCTGGTCGGCATCGCGTTCGCTTTCAAATACGGACTGGGACTGCAACTCCCCCTCTACTGATGACCGAGATCCTCAACAACCTCGCGTTCGGCTTCTCGCACGCCCTCACGCTGCAGAACCTCATGTTCTGCGCCATCGGGTGCTCCGTCGGAACGTTGGTCGGCCTGCTGCCGGGGCTGGGGCCGCTCGCCACCATCAGCCTGCTGCTGCCGCTCACGTTCTCGATCCCGACGACCGGCGCGCTGATCATGCTGGCAGGCATCTACTACGGCGCCCAGTACGGCGACAGCGTGAGCGCCATCACGATGAAGATCCCGCACGCGAGCAGCATCGTGGCGTGCATCGACGGCTACCAGATGACGCTCAAGGGCCAGACGGGGCTCGCGCTCTTCACCGCGGGCGTGTCCAGCTTCATCGGCGGCACGGTGGCCATCGTCGTGCTCGCGGCCCTGGCGCCCGCGCTCGGCGAGGTGGCGCTGCTCTTCGGCCCCGCGGACTACACGGCGCTCATGTTGTTCGGCTTCGTGTGCGTGAGCTTCGTCACCACCGGCAGCCTCCTCGACGGCCTGGCGATGTGCATGGTGGGCGTGCTGCTGGGACAGATCGGCACCGACGTCAACAGCGGCATGCAGCGCTACACCATGGGGTTCGCGCCGATCTACGAGGGCATCAGCCTCGTGAGCGTGGCGCTGGGCTGCTTCGGCATCGCGGAGATCACCAAGAACCTGGACAACCGGGAAGAGCGAACGCCATTCAACGGCACGATCAAGCTCTGGCCGACCTGGCCGCAGTTCAAGCGGATCATCCCCAGCGCGTTGCGCGGAAGCGCCGTCGGCTCCTTCCTCGGCATCCTGCCGGGCGGCGGCCCCGTCATCGCGCAGTTCGCGGCGTACGCGATCGACCGCAAGGTGAGCAAGTACAGGCACGAGATCGGCAGCGGCGCGATCGAGGGAGTCGCCGGCCAGGCCGCCGCCGACGAGGCCGCGGCTCGCACCAGCTTCATCCCGCTCATGAGCATCGGCATTCCCGAGAATGCCGTGATGGCCCTCATGATGGGTGCCTTCATCATCAAGGGAATCCAGCCCGGCCCGAACATGATCGCCTCGCACCCGGACCTCTTCTGGGGCCTGGTCGCGAGCATGTGGATCGGCAACGTGTTCCTGCTGGTCCTGAACGTGCCGATGGTCCGGTACCTGCTCTCGATCTTCAAGATCCCTTACGCGGTGCTGTTCCCTGCGATCCTGTTCTTCTGCTGCGTCGGAACGTACAGCGTGAACAACGCCGTCGACGACATCTTCATCACCGCGGCCTTCGGCCTGCTGGGCTACATCTTCCTGCGCCTGTCGCTGGACCCGGCGCCGCTGATGCTGGGCTTCATCCTGGGCCCGATGCTGGAAGAAAACTTCCGCCGCTCGCTGCTCTTGAGCCGCGGCAGCTTCTCCATCTTCGTGACGCGACCCATCGCGGGCACGCTGCTCGCGATGATCGGGCTCTTCGTGGCATGGCAGATGTTCGCGTTCGTGCGGGATGTGCGGAAAGCCCGGGCCGGCAAGACAGCGCTACCCGCGGAACCCGCCCCGATCGGCGCCGCGCCTGCGGTGGCCGAGGAATAGGGATTCCCGAGCCGGACTACGGCGTGGCTGGACCGCTACCTCGCGGCCTCGACCAGGTGATCGCGGAAACTTGCGGCGAAGCTGCGGTGCACCGCGATCCCGAAGCTCGCGCAGCCCTGCGCGTCCTCGACTCTCCACAACGTGGCGCCGACGTGGCCTGCCGGGGTGGCGGCGACGTCGCCGACCTGGAACGCACGCGCGTCGAGGTCGACGGCAAAGAGCTTGCACAGCGCTTCGCGAACCCTCGCTCCCGATACCTGCACGACGGCAAGGCCGTCGCTTTGGTCCGCGACCGACGCAAGGCCGCCGATCGCATCGCGCAGCGATAGCGCGAATTCGTTGCCGCCCCCCTCGCGGAGGGCGAGCCACGTGCCGGGGCCCTGTCCGAGCAAGGTGATGCCGTTGGCGTTCGTGAGCTTCGGCCCGTTCGGCAGCTCCATGCCGTAACGGCCTCGCAGGCGCGCCGCGAGCGCGGACGATTGGCCCTTCCGCGCGAGAACCGTGGCGATGCCCATGCCGTCGAGCTCGCGGATGGCGACACCCTCCGTGCTCGCGAATTGCGCGCCGTCGAACGCGCTGATGGATTTGAGCCGGGCCACCGTCATCCCTTCAGCCTCGCGCCTTCGGGATCGACGAACACCGGAGCCACGATTTCCACTTCGATATCGCCGTTGCGCACCGGATCGTAGGCGCGAACGCGCTCGCCATGGCGCCTCGGCCCGTTCTTCAACAGGCCGAGTCCGATCCACGTTCCTGCCATGGGCGAGAACGCGACCGAGGTGACGTAACCCTCGTCGTTCTCCATTCGCGCCTCGGCGCCGAGCGGGAGGAAATGCGCGCCCGCGCGAAGGCGCGCGGCCCTGTCGATGGGCTTGAGACCCACCAACGCCGGCCGATCCGCCGCCATCAACCCGGGGCGCTGCGACAGGATGCGGCCGATGAAATCCTTCTTCGTCGACATCATGCGGCCGAGGCCCAGGTCCGCTGCCGTCGTCTGGCCGTTGAGCTCGTTTCCGGCGACGTGGCCCTTCTCGATGCGCATCACGCCGAGGGCCTCGGTGCCGTAGGGAACGATCTTCCACTCCTCGCCGGCGTCCATGATGGCGCGGATGGTCGCGTCACCGTAACGCGCCGGAACCGCGAGCTCGTAGGCGAGCTCGCCCGAGAACGAGATCCGGAAGAGGCGCGCGGGAACGCCGCGCCAGGTGAATTCCGCGCAAGCCATGTACGGGAAGGCTTCGTTGCCCACGTCGAGCGCGTCGCCGAGGAGGCGCTCGAGGACGCGACGCGAATCGGGACCGGCCAGGGAGTACTGCGACCACTGGTCCGTCACGGACACGACCTGCACGTCGAGATCCGGCCACGTCACCTGCCGAGCGTGCTCGAGGTGCTGCATCACCTTCGCGGCATTCGCGGTCGTCGTGGACATCACGTAGCGGCCCGGCGCGATGTGCGCGGTCGTGCCGTCGTCGAAGACCATGCCGTCCTCGCGCAGCATCAAGCCGTAGCGCACCTTGCCCGCGGGAAGCGTCGAGAACATGTTGCAGTAGACGCGATCGAGGAACATCGCGGCGTCGGCGCCCTGGATGTCGATCTTGCCGAGCGTCGAGACGTCGCACACGCCGACTCCGGAGCGCACCGCCTTCACCTCGCGATTGACCGACTCGATCCAGTCGTTCTCGCCCGGCGCGGGGAACCATTGCGCACGCATCCACTGTCCCGCCTCGACGAAGATCGCGCCGCGCTCCGTCGCCCACGCATGGCCCGAGGTGAAGCGCGTGGGCTTGAGCGCCCTGCCGCGATGGGGACCGACGAGCGCGCCAAGGCTCACCGGCGAGAACGGCGGCCTGAACACGGTGGTGCCGACCTCGGGAATGCTGCGCTCGGTGAGGGAGGCGAGGATCGCGAGCCCGGTGACGTTCGAGGTCTTGCCCTGGTCCGTGGCCATGCCGAGTGTGGTGTAGCGCTTCAGCAGCTCGACGGAGCGATAACCCTCGCGATTCGCGAGCGCGATGTCCTCTGCAGTGACGTCGTGTTGGAAATCCACGAAAGCCTTGCCGAGCGATTCCGCCACGTGCCAGAAGGCCGCGACGCCGGTTTGCTCGTCATCGGCCCTGCAGGGCGTAGGCGTTGCGGCTTTGAAGCCGGTGGACTCGGCCGCAGCGGCACCCGCCGCTTCGCCTTCTCGCAACGCATCGGCGAGCCCGAGCGACCCGGCAGCCGCACCGACCAACGCCATTCCGGGAGGCAGGGCCTCGCCGGCGACGAACGCCGACAGCTCCGGACGCCAGCGCGGCCGGCCTCCGATGTGAGTGGAGAGCGCCATCGTCGGGTTCCATCCGCCCGACACGGCCAGCAGGTCGACGGATAGCTGCACGAGCTCGCTGCCGTCTTTCACCGTGACGCCCGAGAGAGCGCCCCTCGTTTCGATCACCCGGCCGCCCGCGACCAGGCGCGCGCCGATGCGCTTCGCTGCGGCCGTGTTGGATGCAGTGACCTCGTTGCGTGCATCGACGATGGCCTCGACCGAGACGCCCGCATCGGCGAGGTCGATCGCGGTCTTCCAGCCGTCGTCCGTGGCGGTGAAGACCGCGGCGCGATGCCCGGCCGCCACGCCGAAGCGATTGAGGTAGGTGCGCACGGCGGACGACATCATCACGCCGGGCCGATCGTTGCCACCGAAGGCGATGGGCCGCTCGATGGCGCCGGCGGCGACGATCGAGCGGCGCGCCACGATCTTCCAATAGCGCTGGCGAGGTTGGTGCGCCGAAGGAACCGGCAGGTGGTCGGACACGCGCTCGATGGCGCCGTACGTGTTGCCGTCGTAGACGCCGAACACGCTGGTGCGGGTCAGCAAGCGAACGTTCGGCATCGCGGCAAGCTCGGCGGCCGCTTCCCGCGCCCACTGGGCACCGATGATTCCGTCGATCTCACGACGGTCGCTGTTGAGGCGCCCGCCGGGCAGGAAATCCTCGTCGCAGAGGATCACGCGCGCGCCCGAGCGGCCGGCGCCCAGTGCCGCAGCAAGGCCGGCAGGGCCCGCACCCACCACGAGCACATCGCAGAACGCATGGGCGCGCTCATATGAATCGGGATCGGGTTCGGTGCTCGCCTTGCCCAGGCCCGCGGCGCGCCGGATGAGGGGCTCGTAGAGCTTCTCCCACATCGCCGCGGGCCACATGAACGTCTTGTAGTAGAAACCCGCCACGAAGAACGGCGACAGCAGCGAGTTGACCGCTCCCAGGTCGAACGCGAGCGACGGCCAGCGATTCTGGCTGCTGGCCTCGAGGCCGTCGAAGAGCTCGATGGTCGTGGCCCGGGTGTTCGGCTCGCGTCGCGCGCCCGTGCGCAGCTCGACCAGCGCGTTCGGCTCTTCGGAGCCCGCCGTCAGGATCCCGCGCGGCCGGTGATACTTGAACGAGCGGCCGACGAGTCGCACGCCGGAACCGAGCAGCGCCGAGGCGAGCGTGTCGCCCGTGTATCCCTGCATCTCGCGCCCGTCGAAGCGGAAGGTGAGCGGTTGCCGGCGATCGACGAGGCCGCCCTGCTGGAGCCGGTAGGCGCTCATCGATCGGCCCCCGCAAAGTCGACGGAGAAGACCTCGTGCGTACGCGTGTCGCGCGCCACGCGAAGCCAGCTGCGGCAGCCGCCGCCGTGATACCACAGCTCTTCGTAGCGGCCGGCCGGATTGTCACGGATGTACACGGCCTTGAAGAACTGCTCCATGGCGTCGGGTGCAGCGGGATCGGGGCGGCGCACGCTCGCGTCGCCGTGGAACGTGAATTCCCCCGAGTCACGCTCACCGCAGAAGGGGCACCGGACTCGCATCAGTGCAAGTTGGGCATGGCGCCCTGCCCCTTCTCGTCGATGAGATGGCCGGTCGCGAAGCGATCCAGCTTGTACGCCCGCGCGACCTCATGCGGCTCGTCGCGCGCGAGGAGGTGCGCGAAGCACCAGCCGGAAGCGGGTGTCGCCTTGAACCCGCCGTAGCACCAGCCGGTGTTGAGATAGAGGCCCTCGATCGGCGTGTGGTCGATGATGGGCGAGCCGTCCATGGACATGTCCATCACGCCGCCCCACGAACGCAGCATGCGCACGCGGCCGATGAGCGGCATGATCGCCACGCCTTCTTCGGCGACGTGCTCGACGGTCGGCAGGTTGCCGCGCTGCGCGTACGAGTTGTAGCCGTCGAGGTCGCCGCCAAAGACGAGGCTGCCCTTGTCCGACTGGCTGATGTAGAAGTGGCCCGCGCCGAAGGTGATCACGCCGGGGATGAGGGGCTTGATCGCCTCCGAGACGAACGCCTGCAGCACATGGCTCTCGATCGGAAGCTTCAGGTCCACGAGGTTGGCGAGGCGCGAGGTGCTCCCCGCGACCGCCATGCCGACTTTCTGCGCGCGGATCTCCCCGCGCGAAGTCTCCACGCCGACGACGCGGCCGGCCTGCCGGATGAATCCGGTGACCTCGCAGTCCTGGATGATGTCGACGCCGAGGTCGCTCGCGGCGCGCGCGAAGCCCCAGACGACGGCGTCGTGGCGCGCGGTGCCGCCGCGGCGCTGGAGCAATCCGCCGTGGATCGGGAAGCGCGCGTTGTCGAAATCGAGGAACGGCGCCATGCGGCGCACGTCGTCGGTGAGCAGCAGCTCCGCATCCACGCCGCAGAGGCGCATCGCGTTTCCACGGCGCGCGGCCGCGTCGCGTTGGGCATCGGAATGGAACAGGTTCAGCACGCCGCGCTGGCTCACCATCGCGTTGTAGTTGAGGTCCTGCTCGAGCCCCTCCCACAGCTTCATCGAGTGCTCGTAGAACGGCTCGTTGCCGGGGAGCAAATAGTTGGAGCGGATGATCGTCGTATTGCGGCCCGCGTTGCCGGAGCCGATGTAGCTCTTTTCGAGGAGCGCCACGTTGCGGATGCCGTGGTTCTTCGCGAGGTAGTACGCCGTGGCGAGGCCGTGCCCGCCCCCTCCGATGACGATCACGTCATACGAGGGTTTGGGCGCGGGGTCGCGCCAGGCCGGGGTCCAGCCGCGGTGGCCCTTGAACGCCTGGGCGACGAGGCGCAGGAGGGAGTAGCGCATGAGACGCCCATCTTAGGAGCCTGGTCCCCGGGCATTTGCCATATTACGGCATCGAATGTACGATTTGCGTCATGGCTGCGCAACGCGCCTCCGAGCCGGTCCACCCGATCCGATCCGTCGGTTTCCTCCTCATCCCGGGGTACGCCCTGCTCTCGTACGCCGCCTCGGTGGAACCGCTGCGGGCCGCGAACATGCTCGCGGGCCGGACCCTCTATCGGTGGTGGAATGCCGCGCCGGGGGACAAGCCCGCGATCGCGTCCAACGGCGCCGCAGTCCTGCCCGACATGAAGATCGCCGCGGAATCGGAGCCGCCCGACCTGCTGCTGGTCTGCGCGGGCGGCAATCCGTCGGTGTTCAAGGACCGCCGCGCGTTCGCGTGGCTGCGGCGCCTCGCCGATCGCGGCTCGATCATCGGCGGCGTCTCCGGCGGTCCCTTCATCCTCGCGCGGGCGGGCCTGCTGGAAAAGCGGCGCTTCACCGTTCACTGGGAGCACCTCCCGGCGCTGCGCGAGGAATTTCCCCACCTGCACGTCACCCAGTCCCTCTTCGAGCTCGACCGCGATCGCTTCACCTGTTCGGGCGGCGTGGCGGCGCTCGACATGATGGCGGCGCTCATCACCCGCGACCACGGCTACGAGCTGGGCGCGGCGGTGAGCGAGTGGTTCCTGCACACGAACGTGCGCGAGGGCTCGGGCCCGCAGCGCATGGAGCTCAGGCGGCGCGTCGGCATCGCGGACGAGAAGCTCCTGAAAGTCGTGAAGACGATGGAAGCGCATCTCGAATCGCCGCTCACGAGGCAAAAGCTCGCCGACCAGGCCGGAATCTCGATCCGCCAGCTGGAGCGCTCCTTCCGCCACCATCTGGGCCGCGGCGTCCACGAGCATTACCTGGCGCTGCGCGTCGCGCGCGCGAGGCAACTCCTGCGCGAGACGTCGCGAACGGTGCTGGAAATCGCGCTGGCGACGGGCTTCGCCTCCGCCAGCCAGTTCTCGCGCTCCTTTCGCAGGATCGAGGGTCTCTCCCCGCGAGACGTCCGCGCCGCAGGATAATGACCGATGGCCTCCCTCGACGAATTCCTCGCCCAACACGCCATCGAGACCGAGCGCCACGAGCATCCGGCCGTCATGACGGTGGAAGAGTCGGAGCGCCTCGTTCCCAGGCTGCCGGGGGCCAAGACGAAGAATCTTTTCCTGCGCGACAAGAAGGGCGCGCGGCACCTGCTCGTCACCGTGCCCCACGATCTCGCGGTGGACCTGAAGCAGCTCGGCGACACGCTCGGCGTGGATCGCCTCGGCTTCGCTTCGCCCGACCGCCTCCTGAAGTACCTCGGCGTGACGCCCGGTTCCGTGAGCCTGCTCGGTCTCGTGAACGACCCGGGCCACGCGGTCGAATTCGTGATCGATCGCAGGCTGTGGGAAGCGGCGGCGGTGCATGCGCACCCGCTCGTCAACACGGCGACGATGGTGATCCCGCACACGCAGCTCGAGCGCTTCCTCGCCGCCACGGGGCATTCCCCACGCGTCGTCGAGATCCCCGGACGCAATTCCTGAAGGAGACCGCATGACAGCCGAATTCCGCGAACACCTGATCCGCTATGGCGGCGACGATTACCCCGAGATCGTCGAGAAGGCCCAGGGCTGCTACGTCTGGGACGAGAAGGGCAAGAAGATCCTCGACTTCACCTCGGGCCAGATGTGCGCGACGGTCGGGCACAATCATCCGAACATCGTCGCCGCGGTGAAGAAGAGCTGCGACACCGCGTTCCACCTCTTCTCGGGAATGATCCCGCGAAGCGTCGTCGAGCTCTCGAAGGCGCTGGCGAAGCTGGTGCCGAAGCCGCTGTCCAAGGCGCTCTTCGTGAACACCGGCAGCGAGAGCAACGAGGCCGCCATCAAGATGGCCAAGCTCTACACCGGCGGCTTCGAGGTGGTGGCGCTGGGTGGGTCGTGGCACGGCGTGACCGGTCACGCGAGCGGCGCCTCGTACGCGAGCGACCGCAAGGGATACGGGCCGGGCATGCCAGGCACTTACGTGATTCCCGAGCCCAACGCCTATCGCTGCCCGGTGAAGCACTGCCGCGACAAATGCGACCGCACCTGCATGAAGGTGGGCTTCGAGATGTACGACATGCAGTCGACCGGAGCGCGCGCGGCGGTGGTCGCCGAGCCGGTGATCAGCGCGGGCGGCGTGATCGTGCCGCCCGAGGGCTACTTCGCGGCGCTCAAGGAGGAAGCGAAGAAGCGCGGCATGCTCCTCATCTTCGACGAGGCGCAGACGGCCTTCGGCCGCCTGGGCCATTGGTTCGCCGCGACCCAGCTCGGCGTGACACCCGACATCATGACGGTGTCGAAGACGCTGGGCGGCGGCATTCCCCTCGCGGCCACGATCACCACCGACGAGATCGAGGATCGCTGCCACAAGCGCGGCTTCGCCTTCTATACGTCGCACGTGTCCGACCCCCTGCCGTCCACGGTCGGGCTCGCGGTGCTGGAGACGATCGAGAAGGAGAAGCTCCTCGAGCGCGCGCGGGAGATGGGCGATTACCTCTATCAGTCCCTGCGCGACCTCCAGTCGCGCCACGAGGAGATCGGCGATGTCCGCGGGATGGGCTTGCTGCGGGGTGTCGAGCTCGTGAAGGACCGGGAAACGCGCGAGCCGTATCATGAGCTGGGCGCGCTCACGACCCAGCGCTGCCTCGAGCTCGGCTTGAGCATGAACATCCGTCGCCGGCCCGAGCGCGGCTCGGTCTGGCGCATCGCGCCGCCCCTCACGGTGAGGAAAGAGGAGATCGACCTGGCGATGACCCTCTTCGACCAGGCGCTGCGCGAGATGAAGGACAAAGTATCGGGCAGAATGAGGCCCACAACCCAAGTGACAACCTGAGGAGACGGCAATGCGGATTCGATCGATGCTGGGAATGATCGCGGTGGCCCTGGGCGTGGTCGCGCCGGGCCTCGCCAACGCGGACGCGATGGCGGACATCAAGGCCAAGGGCACGCTCGTCGTGGGCACGAAGGCGGACTATCGCCCCTTCGGCTACCTCGACCCGTCGGGGAAGGTCATCGGCTTCGAGCCCGACCTCGCCGCCGACCTCGCCAAGCGCCTCGGCGTGAAGCTGGAGCTCGTGCCCGTGGTCGCCTCCAACCGCATCCAGTTCCTGCAGCAGGGCAAGATCGACGTGATGATCGCGACCATGAGCGACACGCCCGAGCGCCGCAAGATCGTGGACATCCTGGATCCGAACTACTACGGCTCCGGCACCAACGTGCTGGCGAAGAAATCGGACGGCATCAAGACCTGGGAGCAGCTGAAGGGCAAGAAGGTCTGCCTCATCCAGGGCGCCTTCTACAACAAGGAGCTGCAGGAGAAGTACGGCGTCGAGGGTGTCGCCTTCCCCGGAACGTCCGAGGCGCTGACGGCGCTTCGCAACGGCAACTGCCTCGCCTACGCGTACGACGACACGCAAATCGTGGGCGAGATGCAGAAGCCGGAGTGGAAGGACTACGAGATGCCGCTCAACTCGATCCTGGTGGTGCCCTGGGGCATCGCGGTGAAGCAGGGCGAGAAGGCGTTGGGCGAGTTCATCTCCAAGGCCATGGTCGAATGGCACAAGACCGGCTACATCCGCCAGCTCGAGACCAAATGGGGCATCAAGCCCACGAAGTTCGCCGAGGAGATGCAGGCCAAGTACAAGTAGTCCATGCAG
>Ga0105242_10003353_pt1 | contig 12463 bp, 7 predicted proteins | sample KBSM24metaG_FD_81521 | JGI IMG/M metagenome (GOLD analysis project Ga0105242, IMG submission 81521) | Miscanthus rhizosphere microbial communities from Kellogg Biological Station, Michigan, USA - KBS M2-4 metaG | ecosystem: Host-associated > Plants > Roots > Rhizosphere > Soil | place: Michigan...
CCGATGTTGCTCGCCGAGGAAGGCCGCGAAGTCAAAGGCTACCTCGACATGCATCGCCGGACGCAGCGCGGCATCCCCGGCGCGGACGAGTCGCTCAAGCTCGCACGCGAATCGGCCGAACACGCGGCGACACTCAATTCCATTTCTGGAAAGACCGGCGAGCCGTGGCACCGCACGGCGTCGGGCGGCTTTTTGCGGAATGTCGTCTACGGATTCAACGACGGATTGACGGCGAACTTCGGCCTCGTGGCCGGCGTGATCGGCGCGTCGACGCTGTCGGCGCATCATACGGTGATCGTTGCCGGCGTGGCCGGCTTGATCGCCGACGCGTTATCGATGGGATCGAGCGGCTATCTCGCGGCGAAGAGCGAGCAGGAAGTCTATGCGAACGAGATCGCCATGGAGCGCGACGAGATCGCCCTGATGCCCGAAGTGGAGCGCGACGAGCTCGCGTTGATCTACGAAGCCAAGGGCATGTCGGCCGACTCGGCGCACGCGTTGGCGACGGAGGTGATGGCCGACCCGCAGCGCATGCTCGAGGAACAGGTGCAGGAGGAGCTGGGCATCGGCGATCCGCACATGTCGCCGCTCCGTGAGGGATGGGTCACCGGACTGGCGACGGCGATCGGCGCGCTGATTCCTGTTTTTCCGTTCCTCGTGAGCTCCGGCCGCTTCGCCGTGGTATTCGCCTTCGTGATCTCGATGGCGTCGCACTGGATCGTGGGCGCGGCGCGATCGGTGTTCACCGGCCGGAGCGTGTTCCGCTCCGGCCTCGATATGTTCGTCGTCGGACTCGGCGTCGCGGGCGTTGGCTACGTCGTCGGCGAGTGGATCTCGAAACTGCTCGCCTGAAGGCGGGGGATGGGGGATGGGCGACGGGCGATGGACACTGCGCGGTAGGTTAGCCGCCGCCCATCGCCCCTCGTCCGTCGCCCGCTTTCAGACGACGATATTGAGTAGGCGGCGCGGGACGAAGATGATCTTCTTCGGCTCGCCCGTGACGAACTTGGCGATTGTTGGTTCGGCCATCGCGGCGGCGAGCGCGGTATCCTGCGTTGCATCGGGCGTGACCTGAATCGTACCGCGCGTCTTGCCGTTCACCTGGACGGCGACGGTGATCAGCTCTTCGGCAGCAAGCGCGGGATCATAGGCCGGCCAGCGCGCGTCGAAGACGCTTCCCTGGCGGCCCGCCCGCTCCCACAACTCCTCGGCGATGTGCGGCGCGAAGGGCGCGACGAGCTGGACGAGGGGCAGCACCTCGTCGCGATGCGCGTTCCGCCCATCGCGGCGGACGACGTTCATGTATTCCATCATCGCCGCGATCGCCGTGTTGTAGCTGAGGGCGGGAACGTCCTCGGAGACTTTTTTGATCGTCTGGTGCAGCTTACGCATGACCTGCGGATCGGTGGCGCCGTCGGTCGACGCGTCGAGCAGCGTGGTCCACAGACGATCGAGGAAGCGGCGTACGCCGGCGATGCTCTGATCGCGGAAGTCGCCGCCCTCCTCGTAGGGGCCGAGGAACATGAGGTACGTGCGGAAGGTATCGGCGCCCCATTTCTCGACGTATTCGTCAGGGTTCACGACGTTGCCGCGGCTCTTCGACATCTTCGCGCCGTCGCGCACGATGGTGCCGTGGGCGCGAAAGCGCCGATACGGCTCCTCAAAGTCGATATGACCGGCGTCACGAAGCACCATCGTGATGAAGCGCGAATACAACAAGTGCAATACGGCGTGCTCGTTGCCGCCGATGTACGACGTCACCGGCAACCACTTTTTCGTCAGCGCCGGATCGAACGGCTCGTTCTCGACGTCGCTGCTCGGGTAGCGCAGGAAGTACCAAGCGCTGTCGAGGAAGGTGTCGGACACGTCGGTCTCACGGCGCGCGCTGCCGCCGCACGACGGGCACGGCACGCGATACCACGACTCGACGCGGGCCAACGGCGAGACGCCGTCGTCACCCGGACGGAAGTCCTCGACGTAGGGCAGCTCGACCGGCAGATCCTTTTCGGGGACGGGCACCGTGCCGCATTTGTCGCAGTAGACGATCGGAATCGGCGGGCCCCAGTAGCGCTGGCGCGAGATGCACCAGTCGTGCAGCCGGTAATTGACGACGCCGCGGCCGTGGCCGTGCGCCTGCAGCCAATCCGCCACGGCGCGCTTGGCGTCGTTGACCGGGAGGCCGGTGAACTCGCCGGAGTTCACCAGTCGCGCACCGTCGGTCTCGGTGTACGCGACTTCCAACGCTGCGTGTGAGTCGACGATCTCCGGACCGGCTACGACGCGCACGATCGGCAGGTCGAACGCGGTCGCGAACTCGAAGTCGCGCTCGTCGTGGCCGGGAACGGCCATGATCGCACCGGTCCCGTATTCCATCAGGACGTAGTCGGCGACCCAGATCGGGATCGGCTGTTGCGTCGCCGGATTGATCGCGAAGGAGCCGGTGAAGACACCAGTCTTCTCCTTGCTCACTTTCCGCGAGACGATGTCCTGCTTCGCGGCCGCTGCCTTGTATTCGGTAACCGCGTCATGCTCGGCGTCGGTGGTGAGCGAGTCGACGAGCGGATGCTCGGGCGCCAACACGAGATACGTCGCGCCGAACAGCGTATCGGGCCGCGTCGTGAAGACGCGGATCTCCGTCGCCATGGCGGAGAACTCACCGGTCGCGATGCCAATCGTCGCCGTGCCTGTGAATTCCTCCAGATCCTGAACGAGGAAACTGATCTCGGCGCCGTCCGAGCGGCCGATCCAGTTGCGCTGGGCGAGTTTCGTCGATTCAGACCAGTCCACCCAATCCAGATTCGCGAGAAGCCGGCCGGCGTAGTCGGTGATCCGAAAGAACCACTGCTCCAGGAAGCGTTGCTCGACCTTGGCACCGCAGCGCTCGCATTCGCCGGCGATGACCTGCTCGTTGGCGAGGACGGTCTTGTCGTTCGGGCACCAGTTGACTGCTGCGCGCTTCTTGTAGGCCAGGCCGCGTTTGTAGAGCTGTAAGAAGATCCACTGCGTCCACTTGTAATAGGCCGGATCGGTGGTGGACAGCTCATGCCGCCAATCGACCATCAGACCGCCGCGCTTAAGTTGGCGGCGGAAGTTGTCGATGTTCTTGGGAATCAGGTCGGCCGGATGGACTCCGACCTTGAGGGCAAAGTTCTCGGAGTGGATCCCGAAGGCGTCGTACCCGAGGGGCTCGAAGACCGTGTGCCCTTGGAGCCGCTGGAATCGTCCGTATATGTCGTTGCCCGTGAACGCAAAGAGGTTCCCGACGTGCAACCCCTCAGCCGACGGGTAGGGAAACATCATCAAGGCATAGAACGGGCTGGCGCCGCCGCCAAGGTCCGTGTGGTTCGTGCCGCGCGCTTCCCAGTGGTCCTGCCATTTTCGCTCGACGACGGCAGGGTCGTACGCGGCCGGGTCCACGGTCGCGTTTCGGTCGTTCGAATCTGTCATAGTCATAGCGGAATTTAGCGGCCCTCCCGATGAACTTGCGTCCCAGTACGAGCATCCTCGCGCCGACACTCGGGCAACCCTCGGAATTCGCCAACCGCTCGCTGCGTAACCGGTTCGTGAGCCTGGCGGGCCTGGTCTCGCTCGCCATCCTCGCGGGCGCCGGCTACGGCGGGCTGGTCGTGCTCAGGAAAGCGATCGCCGGCGACGAGGACGCGCGCATCGTCAACGCCGCCTCGCTCAGCAAGCAGCTCGTCGATCGCGTGCTCCAGGAGCGCGCCCGCCAGGTGGACCTGATCGCTACGTCGCCGGCCGTCCTAGCGGCGGCGAAAAAGGGCGCCGAGGTTTCGCGCTCGCGGGGTCTCGTCACCACGCCGATCGCTCGTCTCGAGGAAATGTTCAAGGCGACGCGCTCGCAGCAGGTGGACGACGGCGCGCGCCAATATCTCGCTTCGCTCCTTCCGAAGCTGGATATCGCCGAGATCATGGTGACCGACGAGTATGGGTATAACGCGGTGACCACGTCTCCCTCATCGGACTTCGTCCAAAGCGACGAAGCCTGGTGGCAAACAGCCTGGAATAACGGCACAACCACCGCCCTTGCAACCGCGGATGCGGCGACACAGCGAACGGTCGTCGAGTTAGCGCGCGTCATCAAGGACGGCAACGGCCGCGTCGGCGTAGTCAAAGTGAAATTTGGACTTGCTATCGTCGATTCCGTGCTTTCACAAGGGAGCACGGGCGGGGGCGGCGGGTTGCGTGTCGACCTCCTCGACTCGGCGGGGAAGGTCATCGCCACCTCGGGTGTCGCGGCGCGCTTCAAGACGTTCCGCGCGTCCACCGCCGTGGCCGCCGCGACACCGGGATCTACGTTCGCCCTCGTGACCGACTCCACGCCGCGGCGCGGCGCGGTGGCGTTGACGAATGGCAGCAACTGGCGCGTCGTCGCCCACATGAGCGAGGCGGATGCGTCGCACACCTACCGGGTGGCGCGCACCTTCCTGTGGATCGGCATCGCGGTGATGCTGAGCCTCATCGTCGCGTCGCTGTATTTCGTCGGTGGGTTCATCGAACGGCGCATCACCAGCCCGGCGGCGAAGTTGGCACGCGCCGCGGAAGCGGTGGCCGCCGGCGACCTATCGAAGCGGGTAGACGATATCGGCGGTTTCGACGACGAGATCGGGCGCCTCGCGCGCGCGATCACGGCGATGATTGACGAATTGCGCCGACTGGCCATCGCGCTCAATCAGTCGTCGTCGGAGACGGCGAGCATGACGACGGAGATCACCGCCAGCACAGAAGAAATGGCGGCGTCGGCGGGACAAATTGCGCACACCGCTGCCGATCTGAGCCAGCAGGCGAGCCAGATGGCCGGCATGATCCAAACCGTGGCGGCGTCGTCTGACCACCTCGTGGGGGTCGCCGGCGAGCTCGAGACCGGAGCAAACGAAGGCGTTCGTCGCAACGCGCATCTCAGGGCGCTCGCGGTCGACAATCGCTCGCGGCTGGACGAAAGCGCGAAATCGCTGGTTGGATTGAGCGGCGACGTCGAAGCCAGCGCGGCGGCGATCGACGGACTGGCGCAGGCGTCGGAGGAAGTTCGCAGCTTCGTGACGCTCGTTCAAAAACTGGCGCGGCAATCCAAACTGCTCGCCCTCAACGCGGCGATGGAAGCCGCGCGCGCCGGCGAGCATGGCCATGGCTTCGCCGTCGTCGCCGAGGAAGTGCGCCGGCTGGCGGCGATGTCGTCGGATGCCGCTGAGCGCACGGAACAGGTCGTGGGCGGTGTCCTCCGCGGCGTCGAGGCGTCGCGCAGCACGAGCGCACGGACGGTAGAGACTGTACGCGCCGTACGCGACGTGACGGAGAACGCGTCACGATCGTTCGGAGAAATCGAGACCGCGGTCGCCGAAGCCGACGGTTGGACGGCGACCGTCGAACGGGCCGCAACGACGGCCAATGCTCTCGTTCGCGAGGTGCAGCAAAAGCTCGAGTCGATGACCGCGGGGACGGAGTCATTCGCCGCCGCCATGCAGGAGGTCGCCGCCTCGAGCGAAGAGCAGAGCGCCAGCACCGAGGAAATCGCCGCTGCCGCCGCGACGTTGTCTGGGGCCGCGGAGCGACTCAGTCGTCTCGTCGCCAACCTGCGACTCGAGGAGTCATCGTCGCCGCGCGACTCCGGCGAGGGCGGCGCCCCGACGATGCAAACCGGACATGTGTGGGGAAGCGGTCCGGCGCCAATCTCTCGACTGGCGCCGGTGACAGATCCGCTTACGGCTTGATCATCGTCCCGCTGATCGGACCCTTGGGCTGTTCCGATCGCTTGAACAAGTAGGCGCAGTCCTCGAGACGAATGCCGTTCAAGTCGGCGACGGCGAACTTCGATCCCTCGTAGGCGCAGGCGCCGGCGTACTCGCCCTTCTTGTTGACGGCGTAGTACTGGAGTTGGAAGTACGGACGCCCGCGCTCGTCGAGCAGACGCTTCTCGGTCATCGCGATGACCCGCTCCATCACCTTCATCAAACTCTGCTGCGGTGACATGCCCTGGCGCATGAACTCGACGGCGAGGAAGGCGCCGCAAACCTTGATGTTCGCCTCGCCGCGGCCGGTCGACCCCGCAGCGCCGACTTCGTTGTCGCAGTACTGACCGGCGCCGATGATCGGCGAGTCGCCGACGCGGCCCGGAATCTTCCACGAGAGTCCGCTCGTCGTCGTCACCGACGCGATATCGCCCGTCGCGGTGACCGCGTTCATGTTGATCGTCCCGTACGTGTGCGCGACACCAGAGCTATCCCGATAAACATGAACTCCTGAATACTGATCCTCGGGCGAGGGACGCTTGGCGCCGCCGGGAGCCGTTGGTCCTGGCGGCGGGTCGACCGGGTCGAGCCAGTTGTCGGACGGGTTGAGCTTCGCCTTCCAGCGCAGCCAATCGCGCCGGCTCTGCTCCGTGAGCAGGTTTTGCGTCTTGAAGCCCATCTCGATGGCAAACTTCTTCGCCCCCGCGCCGACCAGCATGATGTGATCGGTGTGGTCCATGATTGCCTTGGCCACGGCCGCGGCCTCGGCCACATCCTCGAGGCATCCGACGGATCCGGCGCGCTTCGTCGGCCCGTGCATACAGCTGGCATCCAGCTGGACGACCCCTTCCTCGTTCGGCAGCCCCGCCAATCCGACCGACTGGTCGTTCGGGTTGAGCTCCACGACCTGGACCCCGGCGACGATCGCGTCGAGCGGGTCAGAGCCGCGGGTGAGCATCTCGTAGGCGACGCGGATACCCTGCTTGCCGCCGGGGTCCTTGTCGAAGCCGTTGGCTGCGGAGACGATGACGGGCCGGCCGGCGAAGGCGCCGACGACAGGCTCCGAACGTTCCCTGACGGTGATGACCGGCATCGCGCCGGCCAGCTTGGGCAGAGTCACGCCGGCCGCTGCGGCGGCACCGGCGCCAATGAAGTCGCGACGGGAGATCGACACACGGGCTCCTATGGGGCAGTCGCGTAATGATACGACCGAATCCGTTACTTTGCCTCCTACCATGTCCGCTTCAGTCCGAGAACGCCTCCGCCAGACGCATTTCCTGGACGGATTCCCAGACTCCGCGCTTCACCAGCTCGCCAAGCTCGTCACGCCGGCCGAGTACGACGCCGACGCGATCCTGTTCGACGAGGGGTCGCCACGAGAGTTCCTCGCGATCATCATCTCGGGCGCGGTCGCCATTGAGAAGGGTCAGGAGGGGCGACATGTTCGTCTCGTGACACTCGGCGCCGGCGAAGCAGTGGGCGAGGGGCTGTTGCTCGACGAGTTGCCGCACGGCACGAGCGCGCGCGCCGTTCAGCGCACCGAGGCGTACGTGCTGACGGCCGCCCAGGTGCACGAGATGCTCAAAGAGCACCCGACGGTCTACGCGGCGCTCGTCGGGCGCGCGGCGCGATCGATCGCGCAGCGACTCGCCGCGACCGACGCGACGCTCGTCGGCCGGGGACGAACGCTCGGGTTCACCGGCGCGCGGACGCGCCTGGAGCACGACCTGCTCGGCGAGCGCGCCGTGCCCGACGACGCGCTCTACGGCGTGCAGACGCTGCGCGCGCTGGAGAATTTTCCGATTACGGGGACGGCGCTCCGCGAATTTCCCGCTCTGATCGAAGCGCTGGCCGCCGTGAAGGAGGCGGCAGCGGGGGCGAACGCGGAGCTCGGACTCCTCGCTCCGGAGATCGCCGAGCCGATCAAACGCGCAGCGCAGGAGATTCGCGCCGGGCGACACCACGAGCATTTCGTCGTCGACATGATCCAGGGCGGAGCCGGCACGTCGACGAACATGAACGCGAACGAGGTGATCGCGAACCGCGCGCTCGAGTTGCTCGGCAAACAGCGCGGCGACTACACCGGCGTACATCCGAACAACCACGTCAACCTGAGCCAGTCGACGAACGACGTCTATCCGACGGCGGTGAAGCTCGCGCTCCACCAGGCCATCGAAGAGCTGCGCGCCGAGATGCGACGGCTCGTCAACGCATTCCTCGCGAAGGGCGCGGAGTTCAATGCGTTCGTGAAGATGGGGCGAACGCAGCTGCAGGACGCCGTGCCGATGACGCTGGGGCAGGAGTTCAGTGCCTTCGGCCACACGATCACCGAGGACGTCGACCGCCTCGGCGAGGCGCAGGCGCTGATCCGCGAGATCAACATGGGTGCGACGGCGATCGGCACCGGCATCACGGCGCCCGCGGGATACGCCGACCGAGTGTGCCGCGAGCTGTCGCGCATCACGGGCCTGACGCTGATCACGGCGCCCGATCTCGTCGAAGCGACGGCGGACACGGGCGCGTTCGTTCAGCTCTCGGGCGTGCTCAAGCGCTGCGCCGTCAAGCTTTCAAAGATCTGTAATGACCTGCGGCTGCTGAGCTCGGGCCCGCGCGCCGGATTCGGCGAAATCAATTTGCCCGCGATGCAACCGGGATCGTCGATCATGCCGGGGAAAGTGAACCCGGTGATCCCCGAGGTCGTGAACCAGGTCTGCTTCGACGTCATCGGCTCGGACGTGACGGTGACGCTCGCCGCCGAAGCGGGCCAGCTGCAGCTCAACGTATTCGAGCCGGTGATCGCGTTCCGGCTTCTGCAAAGCATCGAGGAGCTGCGGGCTGGCTGCCGCGTGCTGCGCGAGCGATGCATAGTCGGGATCACGGCGAACCCCGGACAGATGCGCCATTTCGTCGAACACTCGATCGGGATCGTCACCGCGCTCTTGCCGGTGATCGGCTACGAGCGGGCGACGTCGGTGGCGAAAGAGGCGCTCGAGAGCGGCCGCGGAGTGTACGACGTCGTGATGTCGCGCGGACTTCTGACGCGCGAAGAGCTGGATCGCCTGCTCGATCCGGAGGCCATGACGGGCCGTCCGGCCGCGACCTGAGCTCGCTCGGCGACCGTGCCTCCGCGACGACGAAAGCGCCTGGACCCGGCGGCGTTCAACCTCCCGGTCGACGACATCAAGCGCGGTTTCTACAGCGACTCGTACTTCGTGCGGGCGCGTGAGGTCCTTCGACAGGACAAGCGCTCACCGAATGTGTTGATGCAGTTCAGCGGAAAGCGCGAGGGATGGTTGAGCGGGATCGACGAAGTGGTGGCGATCCTCAGGCTGTGCGCCGACGACTGGAGCGCGCTGACTGTTCATGCGCTCTATGAGGCCGACCGTTTCGAGACGTGGGACACCGTGCTGACGATCGAGGGCGCCTACGACTCTTTCGGACAGCTCGAGACGCTTTGCCTTGGCGCGTTGGCGCGCGGAACGCGAATCTGCACCAACGCCAAGTTGCTTTCTGTCGCGGCACAGTCGAAGCCGGTGCTGTTTTTCGGAGCACGCGACGACGTGTTCCCCATGCAGGCCCGTGACGGATATGCGGCGCTCGCGGGGGGCCTCAAGCAGGTTTCGACCGAAGCGCAGACCGCCTTTTTCGGCGGAAAGTCGGTCGGGACGATTCCGCACGCGCTGATCGCGGCGTACGGGGGCGACACGGTCAAGGCGACCAAGCGCTTCGCCGACACGATCGAGGGCGTCGACGTGATCGCGCTCGTCGACTACGACAATGATTGTGTGAAAACGAGCCTCGACGTGGCGCGTGCGCTGGAGGGTCGTCTCTGGGGAGTGCGCCTCGACACGGCCGAGTACCTCGTGGACAGATCGGTCATCCCACAGATGGGCGACTTCAAGCCGACCGGCGTCAACGCGCCTCTGGTCTGGAACGTCCGTAACGCGCTGGACGCCGAAGGGTTCGGTGACGTGAAGATCGTCGTGTCCGGCGGCTTCGACGTGCTGCGTATCCAGGCGTTCGAAGAGGAGGGCGTCCCGGTGGATGCGTACGGGGTCGGCGCGGCGCTGTATGACGGACAATTCGACTTCACCGCCGACATCGTGCAGGTAAGCGGCAAGCCCGCGGGAAAGGTGGGCCGACGGCTTCGCGCCAATCCGCGTCTGGAGCGCGTGAAGTAATGGCCGCCGACGTCAAGCTCGACTCAGCGGGCGTCGCGAAGCTCAAGACGCTGGACGAGGCGCTGCTGATGCTGCAGCGGATTCACGGGACCGTCGAGCAGTACGCGGTGGCCTTCAAGCGGGGCCAGCCGACATCGGCCTACGTGATGAACCTTCGGCGCCAGCTTCCCTCGTTCGCGGCGAACCTCAAGGCGCATTTTTCGCTGATCGCCGACGAGGCCTTGGCGCTGAATCTGGCGACGAGCCGCGGCGCGAGTGAGCAGACTCGAGTCCGGTTGCTGCGCGAAGGTGTGGCGCGCATGCGAACGAACATCGAAATCGCCGCGATTCAGACGCGGACGAAGCATCAGGTCAACGAAGAAAAGCCGGCCGTCCCAGACGGAGAAAACGCGCGCTAACGGCGTGTCGGGAAAGTGCCTACCGTCGAGGGCGGCTGGGTTGATTTGACCTACGTGAGCCGGTAGGTTCCGCTTGCTCCACCAAAAAATCGCATCGAGCGTGTTTGCGGTTCGCGCGCTCAGAACGCCGGTACAAGGATAGCTCATGCCTTTTCACCTCCGCCTGCGCCGGCCGGGCACCCGCAAAGCGGGTGCGGCGGCGCTGACGGTCGGCCTCGCGCTTTTATTCGCCGCGTGCGGCCAGAACCATCCCGATTCGATCTTCCACCAACGAACGGACTTCAATCGGGACGTCGATTACCTCTTCAAAATTCTGATCTGGGCCGGGACGGCGGTCTTTGTCTTCGTCGAGGGGATCCTCGTCTGGACGCTGGTCAAGTATCGCCATCGTCCGGGACGCCCCGATCCGGAACACGTGCACGGAAACACGACGCTCGAGATCATGTGGACGGTGATCCCGCTCGTGATTCTGGTCCTCATCGGCATCCCGACGGTTCGGACGATCTTCAAGACGCAGGCGAAGGCACGCGCCGACGCGCTCCAGGTCGAAGTGATCGGCCACCAGTGGTGGTGGGAGTTCCGCTACCCGCAATACAACGTCGTCACGGCCAACGAGCTGTATCTCCCGATTGGCCGGACGGTCAACTTCTCGCTCAGGACGCAGGACGTCATCCACTCGTTCTGGGTGCCGGCGCTCGCGGGTAAGCGCGACCTGATCTCGAACCACACGAACTATCTGTGGTATACGCCGGACTCGGTGACCGCCACGGCGTTCAACGGGGCGTGCGTCGAGTACTGCGGCGCCAGCCACGCGAACATGCGCTTCAAGACGTTCACGGTCTCGCCGGCGGATTTCGAGAGCTGGGCGGCGCACCAGACGACGGCGGCGATCGGTACTTCACCGACAGCGCCGACGACGGGTGCGGTGGCCGCGGCACCCACGACGGGCGCTCCGGCACCGGCCGCTCCCGCGCCAGCTGCTTCGGCTCCGACGGCTGTTGCTCAGCAACCGGCCGCACCGACGACACCGGTCGCGCAGGCGGGCTTCATCGCGTTCCCGCGCGAACAGATGCCCCCGTATACCATCCCGCAGACGCCGTTGCCCGCAGGACTGAACTTCGACGACAATCTCCTGGGCAAGGGTGACCCGGCGAACGGCGCAAAGCTGATGGTCGGTCAGGGTGGTTGTCTCGGATGCCACACGATCAAGGGCAATCCATCGATGATTGGCGTCATCGGTCCGAACCTGACGCACATCGCCAGCCGGACGACCATCGCCGCCGCGCTGTTTCCGAATGACCCGAGGTATCTCGCGCGGTGGATCAAGAACGCGCCGGTCATGAAACCAGGCGTCTACATGTTGACGGAAGGCGCGGGCGAGTACGACCCGGTCCGCCACATGAAATCGCCGACGAACCTGACGGATCAACAGATCGCCGACATCGTGGCGTATCTGCAGACCCTGAAATAACGATTTTGGAGACGAGATAGCATGGCAACTGCTGCCGTCAGACTCCCCCACGCCACGACCGACGAGTACGAGAAGAGTGGGCTGTGGAGCTGGCTCACGACCGTCGATCACAAACGGATCGGCGCGCTGTACATGTATACGGCGCTCGCCTGGTTCGCCGTCGGCGGGATCGAAGCCCTCATCATGCGCTGGCAGCTGAGGGGACCGAACGGCCATTCGGTGTCGGCCGAAACGTTCAATCAGCTGTTCACGATGCACGGCACGACGATGATCTTCCTCGTCGTCATGCCGCTCTCCGCGGCGTTCTTCAACTTCCTGATCCCACCCCAGATCGGCGCGCGTGACGTCGCCTTCCCGCGGCTCAATGCGTTTAGCTACTGGGTGTATCTGTTCGGATCGTTGTTCATGAACGCGTCGTGGCTCGTCGGCGCGGCGCCGATTGGCGGCTGGTTCGGCTACGCCCCGCTCACGACGATCCCGTACGCTCCGGGCCTGAACATCGATTTCTGGATGCTCGGCCTGCAGATCCTCGGCGTGTCGTCGCTCGCCGCAGCGTTCAACTTCATCACGACGATCGTCAACATGCGCGCACCAGGGATGAACCTGATGCGCATGCCGATGTTCACGTGGATGGCGTTCGTCGTGCAGTTCCTGCTCGTGCTCGCGTTC
>Ga0105242_10003355_pt1 | contig 12459 bp, 23 predicted proteins | sample KBSM24metaG_FD_81521 | JGI IMG/M metagenome (GOLD analysis project Ga0105242, IMG submission 81521) | Miscanthus rhizosphere microbial communities from Kellogg Biological Station, Michigan, USA - KBS M2-4 metaG | ecosystem: Host-associated > Plants > Roots > Rhizosphere > Soil | place...
AGCACGGCGCCGCCGGTGTCGGGAGGAAGGGCCTCCCATTCCTTCAAGAGTTGCTGGAAGGTCGGGCGCTCGCTGATCGTCTCGCCGGAGCCTATCTCCAGGCGAATGTTTGGGGCAGGAACTTCGGTGTTGCGTCTTCGTGCCAGCGCCAGCAGGGCTTCCTTGTGCGCATCGAGGAGCGCGGGGTCGTCAGGATCGCCGAGGGCACGTGACTTTCGGGAGTACAGATACAGCGTTTTGGGGTCCATCGCAAGTTGGAGAGAAAGTTGCTCAAACGAGCAAGCAGGTAGGGTAAGAAGTAACGGGGGAAACTACAACCAATGAACGATTGCTTTCGTGTGAAGAGGTATTCGAATGAACGACCACCGGGCCGCATGGCTCAAAATCGTCCGGCTGGTTGCCGAACTTGATCCCCGTCTTACCCTGGCGCCCGTCGGGCGTCTTCTGCGCGTTTCAACTGCTGCCATAACTGATCTCGTTCAGTCTGGGACAGATTTTCAAACGGACGACCAAACAGCAAGTGAGATTGCTGGTCCACCACTCGATCGAGAAGCCTAGCGTTTGCCTCTTGCTCGGCGGTCACGAATGGGTTCGTACCGCCGACAGCCTTTCTCGCCCTAATCGCCTCTGCCGCTGCTTCGATGTCATCCTCCAACTCCGGCGGAAGGAAATAGTCCTCCGGCTTCCCAAGCGCCCGCGCGAGCGCGATCCTCTCCTTGAGGTCCGGTTGTCGCTCTCCCTTCTTCCAACGGCTGATCTGGTTCTGTCGGATGCCCGTCAGCTTCGCTAACTGCGGCTGCTTGACGCCTGCTTCGCTCATCGCGGCAGCCAGCAAGCGCCCAAACGGGCTAACCGGATCTAGTTCTTCAGGCATACTTCTTTCCTCGCCGGAGGGCTAGTTCTAACTCGTCCCGGTTTCTTCCTTCTTGGCAAATAATTAGGCCGTTGACAATGGATATCCCGAAAGGTATACTATCCTCGTTGGGATAAGTTCCCCAACGGGATACCGACCCGACCAGACCAAGAGGAGGTGGGAAGATGCCCCCTTTGACCGTGGCCCGAGTAGTAAAACACGAGCGCAATGAGACGATAGAAGACCTGCTCCGGCGTGCGGCTGCCGAGCACAAGACGCCGGAGCAGGTCGCCGAGGATCTTGGAGTTACGGTTCAGACAATCCGCAACTACATGAAGCCCCTGGGAGGCGTGGTCGTCCGCCATATCTGGTTTCCCGAGACAGAGGCCGAGCCATGCCGGTAGCCAGTAAGGCAATATCGAAACCAAAGGCAGGAGGGCTCGCTCCCGAAACGCTGGATCGGCTCACCGCTCAGGCAGCAATCATTTTCGTTGAGCTGGCCATGCGCTGGAGGGATTGTCGGGCGCAGGCGGCGGCTTCTCTAGACCAACGTGTCAGCGAGGGGCAAGATGGCTGCGGCAACGGCTGATCACTGCGCGCTTCCCGAAGCGCCGGAGGGGACATGTGTCCCGATGCTTCACCGGGCGCATGACTGGTGGGTGAAAGGTTCGTCGGGCTGGCACACCGTCAACGCCGATACGGGTGAGTGCAGTTGCCCTGATCACCAGCACCGGCGTAGGATCTGCAAGCACGCCGAAGCACTGCGAGTGGTCTTAACAGCCCAAAAGCAGTTGGCCGAGGTGAGCCCGCTGACGATCGAGCGTGCCAAGCGGCAGATGACCGACGACGAGCTGAAGGCAGTTTTCGCCTAATGAAAGTAGTCAGCCGAGAAGCGATGCATCAGCTACGTGAGATCCAGGCCCTGGACGCTGCGATTGAAAGCCTGGAGCGTGACCTGGATCACGACTGCTGGTCGTTCTCGGAGGCGATGTCCTTGCACGGGCACCTTCAGCGGCTGCGAGGAATGAGGAGAAGCCTGGCTTCGGCAGAGGCGAGAGACGAGGATACCAGTCCGGTACGCTGACCGGGCGGGGTCGCCAAACCCCGCCCGGTCCACCACAAAGAGCCCCACGCTCACCCCTATTTTACCATTAGGAACGAGCGTCGGGCAACCAAGGGAGGCAAGGCAATGGCGATAGATCCGAAATTCATCGTGAGCTTGAAAGGCAAAGATTATCCGACGTGGCCGGGAGTTCTCGACGCGGCGACGAAGGCGGGGCTGAAATCGATCACGACGCGCCCCATCCAGGTGCCTTCTGCGGAGAACGGCCATATGGCGATCGTGGCGGCACGAGCGGAGTTCGAGGACGGTCGTGTGTTCGAGGACCTGGGCGACGCCTCGCCTGCGAACTGTTCGGCGATGATCGCCACCGCCGCGCTGCGGATGGCTTCAACGCGAGCGAAAGGCCGGGCGCTGCGGGACGCGATCAACGTGGGACAGACGATGTGGGAGGAGCTGCCTGATGATGAGAAGGCGCAGTCGCGGAATGGCACGCTTGACAACGGTGTTCGCGAACAAGGCCAGCGAAGCAACGCGTCTGCTGCCCGTGAACAGTCCCGAGCGCGAGGCAGTTCCGCACCTATGGGCCAGCCGACCGGCGATAGCGGCCCGAAGGCGGGGACGGTGGTGGCGGGGAGTGCCGCTGATCCGGCGGTAGAGTACTGGTGCGATGGCTGCGGCGTGAAGATCGAGGGCGTTGAGACCAAGAAGGGGCCGGTCTCCGTCGAGACGATCGTGCAGCTATCCACCAGCCGTTGGGGTTCCAAGCTCTGCCACCAGTGCGGTCGCAACCGTATGGGCGTCGAGCAGGCGAACGTCCCGAGCGGCGAGCTGGTGGCCGCATAGACTTCCGCTTCACAGCGGATCAGAGCAGCTAACCGGCTGCGATCATCAGTGCATGATGAACCTCTCATTGGCCCGGCGGTTCAGTTCCGCCGCCGGGTTTCTTCCCAACCCCAGGACTGGCAACGATGACAGCCGCAAAGCCGAAACAAAAACAGGAAGCGAACCCACTGTATTTGCCGGTCTGCCGCTGGTGCGAAAGGCCGATCGAGAGCCCGGCCTTGATCGAAGACACGCTGGCGATCGTCGGGAAGTGCTGCCCTCGCTGTGAGAAGCGCCTCGCCAAGAGGCAGCCATGACACTGGAGGAGATCGTCTCCCGGTTTCAGGGAGCGCGGCAGACGGCGAAGGGCTATGACATGCTCTGCCCCTGCCACGACGACCACCGGCCGTCCTTGGGAATCTCGATCGGCGAAAAGGGCGGGATTGTTATTCACTGTCTGGCCGGCTGTCAGACCGCCGATATCCTCGCTGCCGTCGGGCTCTCGCTGCGGGACCTGGCGCCGGTCTCCGCGAACGGTGAGCACCCGGCGGAGACGGTTTACCGATACGACGACGAGCAGGGAGAGCCGCTGTTCGAGGTGGTGAAGACGGCGGACAAGCGGTTCTGGCAGCGGCTGCCGGGCGGGGAGAAGGGAAAGATCGAGCGCCGGTGTCTCTATCGGCTGCCGGATCTCCTGCGGGCGCCGCCGCACGCGCCGGTGTTTATTGTCGAGGGCGAGAAGGACGCGGACAACCTGTGGCGCCACCACCTACCGGCGACGACGAACCCGATGGGCGCGGGGAAGTGGCGGCAGGAGTTCACCGACTGGCTGCTGGCGCGGCTGCCGTCGCGCTCGTTCATTATCCTGCCGGACAACGACGAGCCGGGACTGAAGCACGCCGACGAGGTGCTGCACAGTTTGAAGCGCGCCGGGCTGAAGGCGCAGGTCAAGCAGTTACCGGGGCTGCCGCCGAAGGGAGACGTTTCCGATTGGCTGGCCTCGGGCGGCAACGCCGAAGAATTGACGACGCCGGACCTTCCGGCGAGGGCGCGCGGGTTCACCGCAGCGGAACTCGTCGGCATGGTGATCAAGGCGACGAAGTGGGCGGTGCCCGGCTACATCTCGGAGGGGCTGAACATTCTCGCCGGGGGGCAGAAGTTGGGCAAGTCCTGGCTCGCGTTCGACCTGGCGTTGGCGGTGGCGATGAAGGGGTATGCCTTCGGCTCGATTGCGCTGGAACAGGGCGACGCGCTGTATCTGGCGCTGGAGGACACACCGCGCCGGCTTCAAGAGCGGCTGATCAAGCTGCTGCAAGGAGAGCCGGCGCCGGAGCGGTTGCACATTTACACCGAGTGGCCGACGCTCACCGAGGGCGGCTTGGATTGGCTGGAGGCCTGGCTGACCGATCACCCGACGGCGCGTCTCGTCGTCATTGACACGCTGAAGAAGATCCGACCGCCGCGAATGAGAAACGGCAATGCCTACGACGAAGACTACGACTTCATGGGGCTGTTGAAGAATCTGGCCGACCGGTATGAGGTCGCATTCCTGGTGCTGCACCACGTTCGGAAGATGAAGGCGGAGGACCCGTTCGACGCCGTGAGTGGCACGATGGGCCTCACGGCGGCAGCGGACGCCACGATGGTCATGCAGCGGGTGAGAGGGAAGACCGACGCCATTCTGCATATCACCGGGCGGGATATCGAGGAGCGGGAAGTGGCGCTGTCGTGGGACAGCACGACGGGGATGTGGTCGGAACTGGGTGAGGCTGATGAGTATCGCCGCAGTCTCGAACGCAAGGAGATCATCGAACTCCTGAGGCAGCACCCGAAAGGGATGACACCAAAGGAGATCGCTGAGCAGCTCGAAAAGAACCGCAACACGGTTCGCCGGCTGCTGATGAAGATGGCGGCGGCTGGCGAGGTCCAACTACTCGCTCCCGGTATCTACGGAGCGATTGAGTAAACAGCGTGAACAGCGTGAACAGGTGCCTGAATGCGTGAACAGGCCGTGAACAGGCCGTGAACAGCACCTTAGTGCCTGTTTACACTGTTACCTAGCCTTATTTTTTAGAGACTTGCTGTTCACGCCTGTTCACGCGCTGTTCACGGTTCTAGGCATCTGTTCACGCTGTTCACGCTGTTGACACTTTTGGTCAGAGAGGAGACGCAAATGGTCACTGACGAGAGGCAGTTGAGTATCGCGGACGTGGAGGGTGCGGTGCCGGAGGACATGATCACTCACGCGGTGACATGGCAGCCGTTGGGAGAGTTCACCGGTGAGATCCATCCACTGGCGGATCGCTGGCCGATGCTGGAGAAAGAGGAACTGCGGGCACTTTCCGCTGACATTGCGGCTCACGGATTACGGGAGCCAATCGTTCTGGACGAGAACGGGCGGCTCATTGATGGTCGTAACCGGCTGATGGCTTGTCAGATCGCCGAGATAGTGCCGCAGTTCAAGACAATCCCAGCGGCGGAGGCGCGCGCTTACATCTTTAGCAGCAACGCGCAGCGCCGGAATACGACCTCCGGACAGCGGGCAATGATTGCAGTGGCCGATACCTGGGATGCGGACAGGTACAAGTTGTACATGGAGCACGCCGAGCTAGCTTCTGAGGCAAACGTGCCGAGGGAACGAATAACAGAGGCATGCCTGGTTATGGAATGGCAGCCAGGTCTGGTCGAGGCTGTGATCGAAGGGCGGACGCCGATGAGCGTTGCGCTTCGGAAGGCTCAATCGGCCAAGCAAGACGACGCGAGCGAGGGAGCGCAGTTTCGCAGTCTGCGTGCCGCAGCGCCTGATCTGGCGGAGGAGGTGAGTTCTGGAAAGAGCACATTGGCCGAGGCCCAAGCTACTCTGGCGAAGCGAACACGGGAACGGCAGGACCGAACCGTGAGCGCCAGTCGGAGGCTGAGTTCGATCCTTAATCTGCTCGATCCGATGGGAGTGCCGATTGAGGATGCGGCGCGGGAGTGGCTTTTGGCTGAAGAGACGGCGACGACGCCGGTTGACGATTTCAGTGTGGTGCGCATCGACCGAGCGGCGAGAGTCCTTCGCCGCTATCTGGAATTACGGGAGGAACAGGATGAGACTGAAGAAATGGCAGCGGGCGGCAATTGACAAGAAGCTGGATGACCTCCGAGAAAAGTACCACGACCCGGAGACGCTAAAGACCTGCGAAAAGATCGGAACGGAATTCCACAGGGAATGGCGGGCGTGGTGCGAATCGACGGACTGGATGGTGGATTACGATCGGATCGCCAGTGAAGCTCGGCGGGATAATGTTGTCCGCCACGCGCTACCGGAGGACGACGAAGGATTCCCAGAGTTTTGGGCACAGGCGGTTCTGCCGCTCGATGCGGATGACGGCATTGTGATCGTTGCCGCAGATGCTCGGCAAACTGACCTTCAGGAGCATATGGCGATGCGTCGGAAGCAGTTAGACGATCAGATAGCAGCGGCCTCACGATACATCGTCGGCATCAGAGACCACGCGGCGCGTTTCCAGAATCTGTCGGAGAGATGGATAGACGTGCAGCGCCGTTCGCAGAAGTGACTTCGATGCCTATCCGCAAAGAGAACGCGGGGAGGTATCCGAAAGATTGGCCGGCCCGCCGAAGGGCGGTGCTGGAGCGGGCCGGCCATTGCTGCGAGTTCTGCGGCGCGAGAAACTACGAGCCGCATCCGATCACCGGCAGTCGTGTGGTGCTGACGACGGCACACTTACACCCGCCGATCGAGGACTGCCGGCTGACGAATCTCGCGGCACTCTGCCAACGCTGCCACCTGGCATACGATCAGGAGCAGCACCAGCACAACCGGCGGCTGAACCGGGAGAAGGAGCGGGCGAAGGTTCAGCCGCCGCTATTCGATTTCAGTGATGCCTGAGCTCGACTGGGACGTGATCCTGCTGCTCGTGGGGCTTCTGGCGTCCCTGGTCCTGATCGCCGTGCTGTTCTCACCGGGGCCGAAAGACGAATGAACGAGCTGTCCGAGTTCAACCTGGCGCGTTGTCGTCACTGCCGGCGCATCCTTCTGGCTGAGCATCTGGAGAAAGGCCGGTGCCGGCCGGGAAACGATTGCTGGGCCGCGGAGATGATGGCCAAAGCCTGGACCGAGGCACCGCCGGGATCATGCCCGCTGTTCGCGCGAAACGTGGAGATGGCGCTCCTGGCGGTGGCGGGACTGGTGACGGGGGTGGACGGGCTGACAGAAGGAGCGCGCGGGTTGGTGGAGAGCTTCGCGCTGGCGATCTGACAATGGCGTATCGCTGCTCTGGCTGCCAGGTGCCATTGGGTCAGGAGTGGGGTTACTGTTCTCCCTGCCGTCAGGCGTGGTTGAGAGCCCGTGTGAGGCGCTGCGCGGATTGCCGCGAGGAATTGCCCAGGGGTAGGACCCTGAAGCGCTGCACGGCCTGTCAGCGGGCCTACGTGCAGCGCCTGGCGGCACGAGGGAAGCGCCGCTGTCAGTGCGGGAGCAAGATCCCGAAGCATTACACCCGCCACGTTTGCAAGGATTGCCGCTCGATGGAAATGCAGGAGTATGAGAACCGCAAGAGAGGGAGATGATGGACGAGGACACGGGTGTGCAGTTGTTGCAGGGGGATGCGCGGACGGTGGTCGGGACGCTGGAAGCGGAGTCGGTGCATCCGGGGCTGGGTCTGGGCGGAGCCAGGATGAACCATAAAAACTTTGAAGCATGGAAGGATAAGCCCGAAGGCGTTCGTGCGCCAGCACTCAAAGGAGAGCGTCAATACAATCCCAACGGCCGTAATCTCCGCAACTCCGACTTCTACTTCGACAGCCTGGACCTGGCGATCGAAGCGACCCGCGCCGAACTCGCGCACCTTACGCACCTGCGGGAGCGCGGTGGCCTGCTGCTCTCCGGGGACGAGCCGCTGGCGCTGGACGTGAACCCGCAGGCGTTGGCCGATGCGCACTTCGCCTCGTTTCCGGAGAAGCTGGTGGCACCGCTCATTCAGGCGGGGACGAGTGAATGGGGCTGCTGTGCCGAGTGTGGCGCGCCGTGGGTGCGGGTGGTGGAGAAGGGGGAGTTTACTCGAACGGGCGGATCTTATAAGGTCACCAAGGGCAGCGACCCGATGAGCAAGAGCACGACGTTTGGGACTCCTGATATGCCGTCGGGGCGATACGCCACTCGAACCACCGGCTGGCAAGCCTCGTGCAAGTGCGGAACGACGGCAGGCCAACCATGCACGGTTCTTGATCCGTTCGCGGGCAGCGGGACTGTCATGCGCGTGGCAACGAAACTCGGCCGCAAGAGTATCGGCATTGAGCTATCGGAAGAGTACCTTCGCATATGTCGACGCCGAAATTCCCAACTCGGATTGTTGCTGTGAGCCGGGCGCTGGAGATGATCGGCATGGCGATTGATGAGGCGCTCGATGAAATCGCAGCCGCGGAAGAATTGCACCTTTTGGCGGAGCAAGAGGAGCAGCATTGGCGATTGGCTCTGAACTGTTTCCTGCGCTGCGTGGAGGTATGCGGCAATCGGCAGCACGACGCCCGCGTGCGGATGGGCAAGGAAGGCAGAAGGGACCTCTGGTGATGGATCCCCACCGAAAAACGGCGGTGATCCAGTGTAAAAAATGCGGCAGGCCGCTGCGCTCATCGATAGAGAACGCGCTGTGCTGGATCTGCTGGAACAAGAGCGACGGCGGATGGAAGACAGCCACCCGCTGGACGGCCGAGCAATTGGAGGCAGAGCGGCGACGGGAGGAAGAGGAGAAGAAGAAGTGAGTGGGCGTCTGGAGATCACCATCGCGGGCGACAGCAACGAGCTGGGTCCGAACGCCAGCACCCGCAACCCCGGCAAGAAGATGCGCCTCGTCAAGAAGTGGCGAGAGAAGGCGCGGCTCCTCTACCTGAACAGCGGCGCTATCGCCTTCCACGGACGTGTACAGGTCAGCTTCATCGTTCGGAGAGGTAGACGAGTGGATGCCGACAACGCCAGGTCTAGCCTGGCCATGAAAGCCTGCATCGATGGCTTCGTGGACGCGGGGATGGTGCCCGATGACACGACGGACTTCGTGCTCTGCGGACAGGTCAAACAGGAGATCGCCAAAGAGTGGCGTGACTTCCCCGAACTCCTGGTGATTGTGGAACCTGCTGGTGATCGTGGAGGAAGCGAATGGCTGATCTGACGTGGGTGCTGGGCGAATTGCAGCGGCTGGCCCGCGAGAATGAACGGCTCTGGACGGCGCTGGACGAATGCATGCGAGATCAGACAGCGTCGGACAAGAAAATAGAGAAGCTGGAGAAGCGTGTCGAACGGCTGGAGAAGAAGAAGCAACCAACCGTTGACGAGGAGGAGAAGGAAACCGTATCATGAGAGTAGTATCAAGTACGTGGGGTAGTATACTTTCACCTGGAGGGTGATGCGTCTCGCTTCGCAGGGCTGGAAGGCGAGAGGCAAGGAGCAAGCGCGTGATCGAGAAGCCGGTCTTGTATTGCTGCACGGTGTGCGGTGAATGGAACAAGGTGCGCGAAGGCGTCGAGCCCATCGGAACCTATATCGCCACTGGCGTTTTCGGTAAGGGTTACGACGTTAACCAAGGCATCCTCTGCCCCGCCTGTATGCAGAAGTTTGATCTAAAGGTAAGCAGTGGCAGCTAACCAACCAGCCAGAAAGAAGGCGATCCTCGCCGCATTGAAGGTGGGGAACACTCGACGCGCCGCTTGCCTGGCTGTTGGCGTGACTGCCGATACGCTCTATCGCTGGATGCGTGACGATCAGACGTTTTCTGACGCCGTGGCGGCGAAAGAGGCGGAAGCCGAGATGGAGTGCGTCAAGGTGATCCGCGGTGCTGCTGCGGATGGTATCTGGACGGCCGCGGCTTGGTGGTTGGAACGAAACCCACGCACAAAGAACGACTGGCGGCGATCTGATGAACTCGACCTCCGAAAGCTCACCGTCGAACAGCTCCTCGAACTTGAGAGAGCGTGTGCTGGCGGAGATGAATCGCCGGGGGATCGCCTCGCCCTCGCAGAATCTAGCGAATGACTTCACCCGCTACCGCGACAACCCCGTCGGCTTCGTGCGCGAGATCCTCGGCGCCGAACCGTGGGAGCGGCAGATCCAGATCATGGAAGCCGTCGCTCGGGAGACGCAGGTCACGGTGCGTTCCTGCAACGGTGCCGGCAAGACCCTCTGCGCGGCGTGGGTGGTCCTCTGGTTTCTCTACACCCGCCCGGGCTCTATCGTTGTCACCACAGCTCCCACCGCCAACCAGGTAAAGAACCTCCTCTGGCGTCGAATGCGCGACGCCTTCACCTCCGCCAAAGTCACACTCCCCGGGCGCTGCCTCACTCAACTACTGGAGATCGAGACCAACTGGTACGCACTGGGCATTGCCACCGACAAGGAGGTGAACTTCCAGGGGCCACACAGCCCGGCCGGCGTGCTGTTTGTCGGTGACGAGGCGTCGGGGCTCGAGCCGTGGATCTTTACCGCCATGGAAGGCGGTATGACCGAGCCCGGGGCCAAGATGTTTCTGATCGGCAACCCGAACGAAGCAGCGGGCTATTTCTATGAGAGCCAACGCAAGTGGGAGCCTGAGCAGCGGTTTCATATCTCCGCCTTCGACGTGCCACCGCACATCCTCATCCCCGAGTGGAAAGAAGGGATGCTCAAGAAACACGGGAAGGATAGCCCGGTCTATCAGGTCCGCGTGCTGGGTGACTTCCCGCCGCAGGGAGACGACAGCTTGATCAGCATCAACTGGGTGGAGGCAGCGATGCGACGCGATCTGGAGGAGGGCGAGCCGTGTGAGATGGGCGTGGACATTGCCCGCCGCGGCCGCGATGAATCGGTCGCCTACGTGCGCCGTGGCTCGGTGGTGGTGGCGATGGAGCACTGGCACGGCTATGACCTGATGGCATCTACCGGGCGCATCGTCGCCATGCACAAGCGTTACGGCACCACCGCGATCAAGGTGGATGATGTAGGGATGGGCGGCGGCGTGACCGACCGGCTGATGGAGATGAACCTGCCAGTCGTGCCGGTAAACGTGGGAGAGAGCGCCTGGGATACGGAGAGCTTCTACCTGTTGCGCTCGGAGATATTCCACGGCCTGGCCGAACGATTTCGCGATGGAGACATCAGCCTGCCCGAAGAGGACTCGATCTTGCTGGATCAGTTGACGCAGTTGAAGTTTAGCCACACGTCACGCGGTCAGCTCAAACTGGAGAGCAAAGACGAGATGCGCAAGCGCCTGGGATCGAGCGGTGATTGGAACAGCCCGGATAGGGCTGACGCGCTGGCGTTGGCGTTTTGTGTGGCAGGCCCGCGCTATCTGCCGTTTGCCGAGGCAGGCGAGGCGCGGGAGGCGTGGAGCTGATGACCTGGCACAAGAACGGCTGGGAGGTCCACTGCAACAAGCCGATTAAGGAGCCGCGCTGCACCTGCGAGCGCTGCACCTGGCGGGTTCACGTCATGGCCTTTGTGGCAACCCACAAGCTGATCGGGAGCGCGGGGGAGGAGGGGCGGTGAGTGAAGCGGACCTGGCAGCGGAAACGATCCGACTGGCCGAGGAAGTGATCAGCCTTGTGAAGCACTCCCAGGAACGCGATTGGGCTAGCCACAAAGCCGGGACGGAGCACGGTTGGCATATTGGGGCGGGTTGTTGGGTGAGTATTGGCTGGAAACTCAAGGATGCGAAGAAAGCGGCTGACAGGGTGGTGAAGCTCTACTGGCAGAGGGCCGATGAGAGCGCGGGAGAGGAGGGGCGGGGGTGACAACTCGGCCGATCTGGTATCGCTTACTGACGCCGCGGCCTTGCCACGAATGCGGTCACTGCCGCAAGGATGTGTGGAAGGTCGGCGAGGTGCTGGTCTGCTTCTACTGCGCCCATTCTCGGTTCCTGGCGGGTTGGATTGCGGATCGGAACAGACGGGTGACACATAAAGCAGGTGCCTAACAGAATGCCCATTATCGGATCTTGAATAGGAGCATAGAACTAGATGCTGACGAGCAAGGCACTAGCAGCGCAGTTCAGCAGTGCAACCGATCTCTGGGAAACGCCACAGTGGCTGTTCGACGAACTAGACCGCGAGTTCGGTTTCAGCCTAGATGTATGCGCCATCCCAGAGAACGCGAAATGTCAGCAGTTCTTCACGGCAGACGAGGACGGATTGAAGCAACCATGGAGCGGAACCTGCTGGATGAACCCTCCCTATGGGGAGACGATTGGGCTGTGGGTTCACAAGGCGTGGGAGTCCGCCCAGGCTGGTGCGCTCGTTGTGTGCCTTGTGCCCGCACGAACAGATACGGCGTGGTGGCACGACTACGTGATGGAGGCGGCGGAGATACGGTTCCTGCGTGGGAGGCTGAAGTTTGGCAACGCCGACAACGGCGCGCCCTTTCCATCCGCAATCGTGGTCTTCAGACCACACTAGACCTCGACGGGTGACGTAGGACTATAGAGAGCGGACGTAGTGCCCTATTATCGGAACTTGTGGAGAACTAGCGTACCAAAAGGAGAGAACTATGTCCATCGCCGCCTACGTCGAGAAGTGTACCGAGACGGAAGAAGGGCTCTGGATAGAGCTATGCGGGATGCAGACCGCCGGGGGATACTATGAGCCTCCGGGTCAGCCGAGGTTGCTAGTCCTCGACCCGACCTACGTTCCCGAAGTCGGCACGGTGCTATGGGGCGGGGCGACCTCTCTGCTACTGGAGAGTAAGCCGCAGCGCGAG
>Ga0105242_10003360_pt1 | contig 12453 bp, 15 predicted proteins | sample KBSM24metaG_FD_81521 | JGI IMG/M metagenome (GOLD analysis project Ga0105242, IMG submission 81521) | Miscanthus rhizosphere microbial communities from Kellogg Biological Station, Michigan, USA - KBS M2-4 metaG | ecosystem: Host-associated > Plants > Roots > Rhizosphere > Soil | place...
CCCGGCGCCACCGGCGGATCCCGCGCTCCGCGTCGAGCTCGAGGCGATCGCCGCCGCGCAGGGATCCGAGGCGCTCCACCGGCGACTGGCCGAGCGGGATCCCGCGGCGGCGGCACGCCTGCACCCGCGCGATCGGGTCCGGCTCGTCCGCGCGCTCGAGGTCCTCACGCTGGGCGGTCCCGGGCCCGAGCCCGCCGACTGGAGCTCGGCGGTCCCCCCATTCCGACTGCTGATGGTCGGCCTCCGGCAGTCGCGCGAGGCGCTGGGCCGTCGGATCGCGGATCGGGTGCGCGCCATGGTGGCCCGTGGGATGATGAGCGAGGTGCAGGGGCTCCTCGAAGCAGGGTATGATGAAGCGCTTCCCGCCATGGGGGGCATTGGCTATCGGCAGTTCTGCGCGGTACTCCGGGGCGACATGACCGAGGCCGAGGCGACTCGGCTGATGATCCGGGACACCACCCGCTACGCCAAGCGCCAGATGACCTGGTTCGCGCGCGATCCCGAGGTGCGCTGGCTGGACGTGGACGCGGTGGGCGGGCCGGACGGCACGGCGCGGGCGGTGGAGATCCTGGCACGCGAGGAGGGAGTGGCGGAGTGAGCACGCGGGAAAAGGCAGTCCTGACCGCGCTGCGGTTGCCCAAGCAGGCGCGCTTCGAGGTGGACGAGTCCCTGGACGAGCTGGGCCGGCTGGCGGAGTCGGCCGGAGCCGAGGTGATCGGGCGCATGACCCAGGACCGGCGCGCGCCCTCGCCCGCGCTCTACTTCGGCAAGGGCAAGGTCGAGGAGATGCGCGACTGGTCGAAGCAGCAGGGCGCCAACCTCATGATCTCCGACGACGCGCTCTCGCCCATCCAGGAGCGCAACCTCGGCGGGACGCTGGGGCTCAAGGTCATCGACCGCACCGCGCTCATCCTCGACATCTTCGCCCAGCGGGCGCGCACCATGGAGGGCAAGCTCCAGGTGGAGCTGGCCCAGCTCTCCTATCTGCTGCCGCGCCTGGTGCGCCAGTGGAAGCATCTCGAGCGCCTGGGCGGCGGCATCGGGACACGGGGACCGGGCGAGACGCAGCTCGAGTCCGACCGCCGGATGATTCGCCACCGCATCGAGAAGATCCGCGAGGAGCTCAAGCGGGTGCGGGTGCATCGCCGGCTCGTGCGCGACCGGCGCACGGCCACCGGCTACCCCGTGGTCGCGCTCGTCGGCTATACCAATGCGGGCAAGACCACGCTGCTCAACCAGCTCACCGGCGCGGGCCGGGTGGCCGCGGACCAGCTCTTCGTCACGCTCGATCCCGCGGCGCGGCTGGTCTCGGGGCCGAGCCACGCGCCCTTCATCCTCACCGACACCGTGGGCTTCATCCGCAAGCTTCCGCACCAGCTGGTGGCCGCCTTCAAGGCCACGCTGGAAGAGCTGGCGGAGGCGGACCTCCTCGTTCACGTGGTGGACGCGAGCCATCCCGGCGTGGACGAGCAGATGACGGCGGTGGATAGCCTCCTCGACGAGCTGGGCCTGGCCGATCGGCCCACCATCGTGGCCCTGAACAAGGTGGACCGTCTGGAAGCCGACGCCGCGCTCGGCCATCTGGTCGCGCGCTTCAACGGCGTGGCCATCTCCGCGCGCACCGGGCAGGGCGTGAACACCCTGCTCGAGCGCATCGACCTGATCTTCCGTCCCCGCGTGGAGCGGATGCGCCTCGTCATTCCGTACCGCGACGGACCCGCGCTCGCCCTCTGCTACGACCGCGGCCGGGTGCTCGAGCGCGCGGATCTGCCCGAGGGCATCCGCGTCGAGGTCGAGGTGCCGCGACGCCTCGCCACCCAGCTCGCGCCCTACCGGCTCGAGGGCTGAGCGCCGGACCGTCCATGGGACTCGCCAACTGGCTCACCATCCTGCGGATCTTCCTGATCCCGGTCTTCGTCACCTTGCTCGTGTACCGGCGGGTGGGGGAGGCCTTCGTGGTGTTCTGCCTGGCGAGCTTCACCGACCTCCTCGACGGCTACATCGCGCGGCGGCGCGGCAGCCAGTCCCGGCTGGGCGCCTTCCTCGACCCCGTCGCCGACAAGCTGCTCCTCACCTCCGCGTTCGTCACCCTCACCTATCTCAAGGTGGTGCCGTTCTGGATCACCGCGGTGGTGGTGAGCCGTGACCTCATCCTGTCGGTGGGCGTGCTGGTCATCCACGTGGCGGGCGGCACCGTGCATCCCGCCCCCACCTGGATCGGGAAGATGTCCACCGTGTTCCAGATGGGCACCGTCGTGTCGGCCATGCTCTTCGCCTACTTCATGACCGGGCAGATGATTCCCCGCATCTTCGCCTGGCTCGCGGCGGCGTTCACCATCGTGTCCGGGCTCCAGTACCTCATGCAGGGGCTCAAGCAGCTCAATCCGCCCGCCAGCGTGGCGGGGGGGAGCTGACATGGCGCCGCGGCGGGGCGGGGACGAGGACGGCGTGGTGGTGGGGGCGGTGGCGCGGGACGGCGCGGCCGGCCGCGCGGGCTTGCGCCCGGGCGATCGCATCACCGCCATCAACGGCGAGCGCGTGCGCGACGTCATCGATTTCCACTTCAACGCGGGGGAGGCGCGACTGACCTGCGCGGTGGAGCGCGAGGGGCAGACCACCGGCCTCACCGTGGTGCGGCGGGGCGCCGATCTCGGCCTCGAGCTGCTCGGCCCCACCCCGGGCGAGATCTCCACCTGCGCCAACAAGTGCGTGTTCTGCTTCATCCACCAGCTCCCGCGTGGGATGCGCAAGAGCCTCTACGTGAAGGACGACGATTTCCGGCTCTCGTTCCTGCACGGCAACTACATCACGCTGACCGACCTCGAGGAGTCGGAGCTCCGGCGGATCGAGACGCAGCGGCTGTCGCCGCTGTACATCTCGGTGCATGCCACCGATCCCGAGCTCCGCCACCGGCTGCTGGGCGAGCCGCGGGTGAAGCGGGACCTCATGCCGATCATGGCGCGGCTGGCGCGCGGCGGGATCCGCATGCACGCGCAGATCGTGCTCTGCCCGGGCTGGAACGACGGTCCGCAGCTCGAGCGGTCCATCCGCGAGCTCGCCGCGCTCCACCCGGCGGTCGCCACGACGGCGGTGGTGCCGGTGGGCCTCACCGCGCATCGCGAGCGTCTCCCGCGCCTCCGCACCCTCACCGTGGACGAGGCCCGCGAGCTGGTGCGGACGCTCGCGGGCTGGCAGGCCGAGATGCGCGCGCGGCTGGGCACCCGTTTCGTCTGGGGCGGGGACGAGCTCTATCTCCAGGCCGGACTTCCCCTGCCGGCGGCCTCCGTCTACGAGGGCTTCCCGGTGGCGGAGGACGGGATCGGGCTCGTGCGCCGCTTCGAGGACGGCTGGGCGCGCGCGCGCCGGCGCGCGCCCGTCCGGCTCGCCCATCCCCGCGCGGTCACCGTGGTCACGGGCGAGATGTACGCGCCGCGCCTGCGGCGGCTGCTCGGCGCCCTCGAGGTGGAGGGGCTCGGCGCCCGCGTGGTCCCGGTCGCCAATCGATGGTTCGGCGGCAGCATCGGCGTGGCGGGCTTGCTCACCGGCGCCGATATCCAGGCCGCGCTGGCCGGCTCGGCGCTCGGCGCGGAAGTGCTCGTGCCCGCGGTGGCGCTCCGCGACGGCGCCGGGGTCTTCCTCGACGACCTCACTCCCGCCGACCTCTCCTCGGCGCTGGGAGTGCCGGTCACGCCCGTGGAGCCCACCGCGCGCGCGCTCCTGGCGAGCCTGCTCGGCGGGGCGCCGGCATGATTCACCCCATCATCGCCATCGTGGGCCGCCCCAACGTGGGCAAGTCCACCCTCTTCAACCGCCTCGTGGGCCGCCGGCAGTCGCTCGTCCGCGACGTCCCCGGCGTCACGCGCGACCGGCTGTACGGCACCGTGACCTTCGAGCGCTGGCAGGCCACCGTGGTGGACACCGGCGGGTTCGAGCCGGCGACCACCGATGACCTCATGTCCGCGATGCGCGCGCAGATCATGCTCGCCATCGAGGAGGCCGATCTCATCGTCTTCACCGTGGACGGGCGGGAGGGCTTGACCCCGGTGGACACCGAGATCGGGGGCATCCTCCGCCGGAGCGGCCGCCCGGTGGTGGTGGCGGTGAACAAGGTGGACGGCGCCGTCCAGGAGGCCGCGCTGGGCGACGTCTACCGGCTCGGCTTCAAGACCGTGATGCCGGTATCCGCGGAGCATGGCCGCGGCGTGGCCGAGATGCTCGAGGCCGTCCGGGACGCGGCCCCAGTGCCGGTGACGGAGCCCGGCATCGACGGCGTGCGGGTGGCCATCGTCGGACGGCCCAATGTCGGCAAGTCGTCCCTCGTCAACGCGGTGCTCGGCCAGCCCCGCGTGCTGGTCCACTCCGCCCCCGGCACCACACGGGACAGCGTGGACACGCCGCTGATCTACCGCGGCCATCCCTATGTCCTCATCGACACCGCCGGGATCCGCCGCAAGGGCAAGGTGTCCGAGGCGCTCGAGAAGCTCTCGGTGGTGATGGCGCTCAAGAGCCTCGAGCGCTGTCAGGTGGCGGTGCTCGTGCTCGATGCGACGGAGGGCGTCACCGCCCAGGACGCGCACATCGCGGGCTACGCCCACGACGCGGGTCGCGCGCTGGTGATCGCGGTGAACAAGTGGGACCTCGTGCCGCCGGGCATGGTGAGCCGCGGCGATGTGACCGGCCAGATCCACGACCGGTTGCCCTTCCTCGACTACGCGCCGATCTGCTTCATCTCCGCGCTGCGCTCCGCCGGGCTCCCCGAGCTCTTCGATACGGTGAATCGGGTGGCCGCGGAAGCGCAGCGACGCGTGGCGCCGGGCGATCTCCTCGCGCTGTTCCGCGAAGCGCTCGACCGGCGGCCCATGTCCGCCCACGGCGTGCCGCTGCGCATCCAGGCGGCGCTCCAGGTCGCGGTGTCGCCCCCCACGTTCGCGCTGCGTGTGAACCTGCCCGAGAACATCCACTTCTCCTACGAGCGCTACCTCATCAACTCCCTTCGGCATGCGCATCCCTTCGCGGGCTCGCCGATCCGGCTCCTGTTCCGGAAGAGCGGGAAGAGTGCCGCCAGGCCCGGTCCCCGGCGCTCCCTGGGCGGCAGCCGGCGCTGACCGGGAACCGATCGGCCCGCGGTTTAATCGCTTGGCGCGGAAAGGCGCTGTGCTAAGATGGCGCAGCCGTTGACAAATTCTCGCTGAGGACCGCTAGCGCCATGGCCCGGGATCCAGACGACGACTATCTCGCGGACGACGGGGACGAACGCTCGGCAACGCAGCGCCTCCTGGCCGCGGGCTGGCTGCGCGCGCTGCTCGTGCTCACCGCGCTCGCGGTCGTGACCGTGATCGCGGTCCCGTACATACTGCAGTGGCTGGACACCGACTCGCCGGAGCGCACCGCGAAGCTCGACGCGCAACTGTCACGCCCCGCGCCTACTCCGCCCACGCGAACGGAGACCGCACCGGCGCCCGCTCCCGCGGTGGTCACGAGCCCGGCGCCCGTTGCCAAGGAGGCGCCGGAGATGAAGGAGCCGCCGGCGCCGAAGGACGCGGACTCGACGAAGCAGGCTTCCGCCGCGAAGGAGATGCCCCCCACGAAGGAGATACCCGCGGCGAAGGAACCGCCCCGAAAAGAGGCGGCCAGGTCGGCGGCGCCAACGCCCCGGACGGAGCCCTCCGCGAAGTCCGCGGTTTCGTCCGCCCCCAAGGACATGCCGGTCGCCAAGGCCAAGCCCGTCGTGAAAGACACACCCGCGCCCAAGCCACCCGCGAAGGCGCCGATGGTGGTGGCCAAGGCGACGGCCCCGCCGCCATCCGCGCCGGCCAAGCCTCTCGACGGGAGCGAGAGGTACTGGGTGCAGGTGGGGCTCTTCGAGAACGCGGGCAATGCCGAGCGGCTGGCCCAGGAGCTCCGCGCGAGTCGCTTCTCGGTGGAAGTGGCGCAGGTCGCGCGGGGCGGCGCCACGGCCGCGGTGAGTCGTCACGAGGTGTTCGTCACCGGCTCGAGCGTGGACGCGGTGACGGCCGCCCTCAAGGGCAGCGGGACGGCACAGGCGGTGACGGGCGGCGTGGTGGTGCGGCCGGACCTCGATCTCAAGGACGCGGTGACCCTGTCGCGCCGGCTGGCCGCGGAGGGGCTGGAGGTGCGTATCCGCCGCGCGGTCTCCGCGCCCGCGAGCGGCGGAAGGACGATCCACCTCGTGCGCGTGGGCGGCTACACCACGCCCGCCGAAGCGCAGTCGGGCAAGAAGGAGCTCGCCGCCAAGGGCATCGCCGGCTTCGTCACCCAGGGAGCGCCGAAGTGACCGGTCCGCACGTGGTGCTGGTGACGGCGCCCTCCCGGGAAGACGCCCTCACGCTGGGCCGCGCCCTGGTGGACGAGCGCCTCGCCGCCTGCGTGAACGTGTTGCCCGGTCTCACGTCGATCTATCGCTGGGAGGGCCGGCGCGAGGAGGCGGCGGAGTGCCTGCTGGTGATCAAGACCGACGGCGCGCGGTATCCCGCGCTCGAGCGTCGGGTGCACGAGCTGCATTCGTATACGGTGCCCGAGGTGCTGGCGCTGCCGGTGGACGCGGGGGCGCCCGCCTACGTGCAATGGCTGAAAGAATCCGTGACGGTCGAGGGGAGGTGACGGCGCTGACCAAGAACGACCTGATCAACGCGGTGGCGGCGCATGGCCTGTCGAAGCGACAGTCGGCGTCAGTGGTCGAGACGCTGTTCGACATCATCTTCAACTGCTTCGAGCGGGGCGAGGACGTCAAGATCGTCGGCTTCGGACACTTCCGGATTCGCCGGAAGGCGTCTCGTCGCGGGCGCAACCCGCAGACGGGCGACAGCATCGAGATCACCGCGCGCAAGGTGCTCACGTTCAAGCCGAGCAAGGGGCTCAAGCTGCGGCTCAACCACTAGCCCCCGGGGGACGCGTGGACCAGACGATCCCAGACAAGCTGTACTACCGGATTGGCGAGGTGGAGTCGATCACGGAGGTTCCGGCCTACGTGCTCCGATACTGGGAGTCGGAGTTCAAGCTCCTCCGGCCGAAGAAGAACCCGGCGGGGCAGCGGCTGTATCGGAAGCGAGATCTGGAGCTCGTGCTCCGGATCAAGTATCTGCTCTACACCGAGCGCCTCACTCTGGAGGGCGCGCGCAAGCGCCTCCTCGCCGAGGCGCGCGGCACGCATCAGATGGACCTCGGCCTCAAGGGGATGACCCTCGAGGAGACCCTCCGGCGCACGCGGGAGCGTCTCCGTGCGCTCCGCAACCGCCTGAGCCCCGAGCGAAAGTGAGCGTCCGCCTTGAGTTCCCCGTCGCCTATCCGTACAAAGCACCGTGGGTCGGGGCGTGGCGCAGCCCGGTAGCGCACTTGACTGGGGGTCAAGGGGTCGCTGGTTCAAATCCAGTCGCCCCGACCATTTTCATGGGAACCCGAGGGCAGATTCTCGGATCTGCCCTTTTGTGTTTGAGGGGGCGCGATGGCGGGCGTGATCCTCGTCACCAACGATGACGGGGTGCACGCGCCGGGGCTGGCCGCGCTGGCGGCGGCACTCGAGCCGCTCGGCGAGGTGTACGTGATCGCTCCCGATCGCGAGCAGAGCGCGGTGGGGCATGCGCTCACGCTTCATCGGCCGCTCCGCGTGGAGACGCTCGGTGAGCGGCGCTTCTCCGTGAACGGGACGCCCTCGGATTGCGTGAACCTCGGCGTGCTGGGCCTGTTGCCGGAGCCGCCGGTGCTGGTGGTGTCGGGCATCAACCACGGCGCGAACCTGGGCGACGACGTCACGTACTCGGGGACGGTGTCGGCGGCGATGGAGGGAACGCTCCTGGGTGTGCGCTCCATGGCGGTGTCGCAGGCCGAGCCCGATGCGGGAGGGGGGTTCGACGCGGCGGGAGAGGTGGCGCGGGCGGTGGCCACGCGGCTCCTGGTGGAGGGGCTGCCGGCGCAGACGCTCCTGAACGTGAACGTGCCGCCGGCGCGGCCGCAGGGGATCCGGATGACGCGGCTGGGTCAGCGCGTGTATAGCGCGAAGGCGATTCGCGAGGTGGATCCCCGCGGACGGCCCTACTACTGGATCGGCGCGGGCCCGCCGGTGTGGGCGGAGGACGAGGGCACGGACATCGCGGCGGTGCACGCGGGCTGGGCGTCGGTGACGCCGCTACACCTGGACCTCACGCATCATGGCGCGCTCCGCGCGATGGGGAGCTGGGAGTCGAGCCTCAACGCGCAGTTCCGGAGGCGGAGCCGATGATCGCGAGGGGGATGGCGCCGGCCGCGCACGATCGCACCGCGGCGGCGCGCGATCGGATGGTGGACGAGGTGGCCGGCCGCGGCGTGACGGATGCGCGCGTGCTGGCGGCGATGCGGAAGGTGCCGCGGCACCGCTTCGTGGATGAAGCGCTGCGAGACCGGGCCTACGGCGACTATCCGCTGCCCATCGGCGAGGGGCAGACGATCTCGCAGCCCTTCATCGTCGGGCGGATGACGGAGCTGTTGCGGCTGAGCGGCCGTGAGAAGGTGCTGGAGGTGGGCACCGGCTCGGGCTACCAGGCGGCGGTGCTCGGGCAGTGCGCGGCCCGGGTGTGCACGGTGGAACGGTTGCCGCGCCTGGCCGCGCGGGCGCGACAGACGCTGGAAGAGCTGGGATACTCGAACGTGTGGGGGCGCACCGCCAACGGGACGTTCGGCTGGCCCGACGAGGCGCCGTTCGACCGGATCCTGGTGGCGGCGGGCGGCCCCGCGGTACCGCCGCCCCTCTTCGCGCAGCTCGCCGAGGGCGGGCTGATGGTGATGCCGGTCGGAGGGCCGGATACGCAGCGGCTGCAGCTCATCGAGAAGGTGCGGGACGAGATGCGCGTCACCGACGACTCGGGATGCGTGTTCGTGCCGCTCATCGGGAAATACGCGTGGGAGGGATGATGCCGACGTCGGGCAGGCCACGCGAGGACGGGGCGTAGCGCAGCTTGGTAGCGCGCCTGCTTCGGGAGCAGGAGGTCGCTGGTTCAAATCCAGTCGCCCCGACCATTTCTCCCGGCCACGAGACCTCCCGGGTCTCCGCGCGGCGACAGTTCCGCCGCGAGCAAGCTCGGTGCTCCAAGTGAACGCGCGATGAGCAGCGACCCGCGCACCGCGGCGGAGATCTTCGTCGACGGCCTGGTCCAGGGCGTCGGCTATCGTAATTTCGTCGAGCGCAAGGCCAGCCAGCTCGGCCTGGCCGGCTTCGTCATGAACCTCAAGGACGGGCGGGTGCGCGTGCGGGTCGAGGGCACCCGGGGCCATATCGAGGAGCTGGCGCGCGACCTTGGAAAGGGCCCCCCCCTCTCGCATGTTCAGAGGGTCGAGGTGATGTGGCGGCCGGTCACCGGACGGTTCCAGTCGTTCGGGATCCGGTACGCGGAGTTCGATTCGTGATCCTCCGCCACCGGCGCGCCTGCCGCGCCCTTGGAGTGGGGCTCCTGGTGCCGGGGCTGATGCTGGTCCCCCCGCCGGGGACCTTCGCCGCGGAGGCGCCCGTCCGGACCCCGGCGAAGCGCCCCGAAAAGCCGCCGCGCCAGCCGTCCGCGCCCGCCGGGACACGGAGCGAGCCCTGCGTGCACGTGGTACGCAATGGCGAGTCGATAAGCCGCATCGCGCTCCTTTACCATGTCCCGCGGCAGCGGATCATCGACGCAAATCGCCTGGCGCGACCGGAGGCGCTTCGCGTCGGCCAGCGACTGACCGTGCCGGGCTGTGACCGCAGCCGCGAGAGGGGCAGGGCGATCGCGGAAGCCGTGGTCAACCCCGATGGCTCCATGGTGGCGCTGGTGGGCCCGCGCCGCGTGCCGACGCGGATGTACCTCGACGTTCCCGAGCTGGGCCCGCGCGCCATCGACTTCATCTGGCCCGTGGTCGGGCCGGTGGTCTCCAGCGTGGGCCGGCGGCGCAGCGGCTGGCACGCGGGGATCGACATTCGCGCGGAGGCAGGGACGCCGGTCTATGCCGCCGCTCCCGGCACGGTATACTTCAGCGGCTGGGCCAAGGCGTATGGCCGTGTCATCATGCTCGAGCATTCGAACAGTTTCATGACCATTTACGCCCATAATCTTCAGAATATGGTCAATGTAGGCGATGCCATCGAGGCGGGCACTGTGATTGCCTCGGTCGGACGCAGCGGGCGCGCCACCGCGCACCACCTCCACTTCGAGATCCGTCTCGACGGCACGGTCTATAACCCGCTCTTCCTGCTCCCGCGCCGCGACGTGGTGATGGTCCGTGCCGATGAGATGCCCGATCCCGCGGAAGAGGACAATGAAGACGAGTAAGGCCGAGGAGCCGGAGGAAGGGCTCCAGGACGACGTGGAGGCCTCCCTGGAGGGTCTGCTCGCCGTCAGCGCCGACGCCCTCACCGAGGGCAGGGAGCCCCGCGAGGCCGCGGAGAAGCGGCGCGCCATCCTGGGCCTGTACCTGGAGGAGATCCGCCGCATCAAGCTCCTCGACGCGGCCGGGGAGCAGGCGCTGGCCCGGAGACTCCGCGCGGGTGACGCCGATGCCGAGCGCCAGCTCGTCGAAGCCAATCTCAGGCTGGTCATCAGCCTCGCCCGCCGCTACGTGCGCCGCGGGCTCTCGCTGCTCGACCTGATCGAGGAAGGCAATGTCGGCCTGCTCCAGGCGGTACGCAAGTTCGATCCCGATCGCGGCACGCGCTTCTCGACCTATGCCACCTGGTGGATACGGCAGGCCATCACGCGCGCGCTCGCCAATCAGGCGCGCATGGTGCGGCTGCCGGTGCACGTGGAGCTTCGGCTCGCGCACTACGTGAAGGCGCGCACCGCGCTCACCCAGGAGCTGGGGCGCGAGCCCACGCCGGCGGAGCTTGGCGCGCGGTTGGGCCACACGCCCGAGCAGATCGAGGATCTCGAGCATCTGCGCCAGCAGCGCACGCTGTCCCTCGACGCCCCTGCGGGCCGGGAAGGCACGGGAACCCTGCAGGACGTCATCGCCGATCCCGAGGCACGGCCCGGGACCGGGCTCGCCGCCACGCTGCGGGCGCGCGCCGATCTGGGCGGGGTGCTTGCGGATCTACCCGATCAGGAACGCCGCGTCGTGACCCAGCGCTTCGGGCTCGGCGGGGGCGAGCCGCTCACCCTGGAAGCTATCGGCAAGCAGATGGGAGTCACCCGCGAGCGCGTGCGCCAGATCGAGGCGGCCGCGCTCAAGCGCCTGGGCGCGTTGCTCGCCGCGCGTGGCGTCGATCCGTCGGACCTTCTCTGAGGGGAGACCATGGTCAAGAAGAAGCTGCCGCCACCGCCGTCCAAAGCGTCATCACCCACGTCGAAGTCGGCGTCGTCCGCGGCCAAACAGGGATCGTCCGGGGCGAAGCCGCCAATGCCCGCGGGAAAACACGCCTTGCCCCCGGCGAAGCCGGGATCGCCCGCCGCGAAACACGCGTTGCCCGCGGCGAGAGGGGGATCGCCCGCGGCGAAGATCGTCTCGCCGGCCTCGAAGCTTACCTCGCCCGCGGCAAAGCCGGCGCCGCCGCTGTCCAAGCTCCGCCGGTCGGGAACCGCCCGCATCGTCAAGAAGGGCGGCCCGGCGCCGCACGTCCTCTTCATCGTCGCCACCGACCAGCTGCGCGTGTACCAGCACCTGGAGCAGGAGATCGCCAAGCTCAAGAACGTCGAGCTCATCACTGACCGCCGCCGCAAGCCGCGCCGCCAGCGTGAGGTCACCATCGCCGTCGAGCGGCGCGGCGACGACCGGCGCAAGCGGCCCGACGTGGAAAAACAGCTCCGCCAGCTCGGCTGGTCGCTGGTCCGCACCGTGAAGATCCCCCCCAGCTGAGGGGCAGGGAGGTGGCCATGGCCGAGCTCACGATGGAGACCCTCGCGGGGCGCGTCGCGCGCCTGGAACGGGACAATGGACGCTGGCGGCGCGGGGCAGTTGTGGCCCTCCTCGTTCTCATGAGCGCGGGATTGCTCGGCCAGGCCCCCCTCGTCCCCGGGGCCGCCAAGGCGCTCGACGCCGAGCGCTTCAACCTGCGCGACGCGGCCGGCCATCTCCGCGGCTCGCTGGGCGTCACCAGCGACGGCACGGCGAGCCTCGTGCTCTACCACGCCGCCGGCGCGCAGCAGGCGGGCCTCGGCGTCCTGCCCGACGGCACCGCCAGCATCTTTCTGGGCAGCCCCGCCGGCCGCACCGTGGCCGAGCTGACGCTCTACCGCGACGGCACGCCCAGCTTGGTCGTGCGCGACCGCGCCGGCAAGACCCGCCTGCTCCTCGGCGCCTCCACCGACGGCCAGCCCTTCCTCTACCTTCTCGACGCGACCGGCGCCAATACGTGGAAGGCGCCGTGAGCGCGGCGCGGGCGTAGTGCTAGACTTGCCTCAGTACCGCGCGTGCTGGGTGGGGACGCCCCCGTAGCTCAGTTGGATAGAGCAACAGTTTCCTAAACTGTGGGTCGCCTGTTCAATTCAGGCCGGGGGCACCACC
>Ga0105242_10003361_pt1 | contig 12452 bp, 10 predicted proteins | sample KBSM24metaG_FD_81521 | JGI IMG/M metagenome (GOLD analysis project Ga0105242, IMG submission 81521) | Miscanthus rhizosphere microbial communities from Kellogg Biological Station, Michigan, USA - KBS M2-4 metaG | ecosystem: Host-associated > Plants > Roots > Rhizosphere > Soil | place...
GGATTCGCCTTGGCATAGGCGATGAACTCGCGCACGTTGGCCGCCGGAATCGCCGGATGCACGATGAGCACGTTCGGGGTCGCGGCGACCTGCGTGATCGGCTGGAAATCGCGCGCCGCGTCGTACGGGATGCCGGCGTAGAGCGTGGGATTGATGGCGTGCGTGGCGACGGCACCCATGAGAATCGTGTAGCCGTCCGGAGCGGATTTCGCCACGGTGTCGGCCCCGATGTTTCCGCCGGCGCCCGGCTTGTTGTCGACGATCACCGGCTGCTTCCACTCCTCGCTCATTTTCTCCGCCACCAGCCTTGCGGAAACATCGGACGAACCGCCCGGTGGAAAGCCTACGACGAAGCGCACCGTCCGGGACGGAAAATCCGCGGCCGTCTGGGCCTGCGCACTCGTCAGCACGCAGAAAATGAGGAACGCGAAGCCACGCTGCAGCATGAGGGGGAGTGTACACTCGCCTCGCGCAAAAAATTGCCGCCATGAGCGAAACCGGAATCCAGCCCGAACGTGTCCTCGAGGTCGTTGCCGCCGTGGCGAAGGAAGCGCGGCCGCACGTCGAGCCGCGCGTGTCCCTCGATAGCTCGCTGGAAAAGGAGCTCGGCCTGGATAGCCTTGCGCGCGTCGAGCTGGTGCTGCGCCTGGAAAAGGAATTCGGCGCGAGCCTCCCCGAGCAGGCGCTGGCAACCAGCGAGACGCCGCGCGACCTGCTGCGTTTCCTGCTTTCCTCCGCCGGCCACGCGCCGCAGGCGGCCGCGCATTTTGCCGATAGAAGCATCGCGAAACTGGTGAGCACGGAGGGCGTGCACGCGCCCTCCGAATCGCAGGCGCGCAGCCTGACTGAGGCGCTCGCATACCACGTCGAGCGCCAGCCGGACCGGCTGACGGTGTTCATGTACGAGGAAAAAAAGGAATTCCCGCTCAGCTACCGGGCATTGTGGGATGGCGCGATGGGCTACGCCGCGCACCTCACGCGGGCGGGCCTGCTGCACGGGCAGATGGTGGCGATCATGCTGCCCACCTGCAAGGAATACCTCTACTCGTTCTACGGCGTGCTGCTCGCGGGCGGCGTGCCGGTGCCGCTGTATCCGCCGGCGCGGCTGACGACGATCGAGGACCACATGACGCGCCATGTCGGCATCCTCAAGAGCGCCGGCGCGACGATCATGATCACCATTCCGGAAGCCAAGCCGCTGGCCTACCTGCTACGCGCGCAGGTGGAATCCCTGAATCTGATCCTGACGCCGCAGGAAATGGATGCAACCCAGGGCAAGGACTTCAAGCCGGTCCACGGCAAGCCCGGCGAAACCGGCTTCCTTCAGTACACCTCCGGCAGCACCGGCAACCCCAAGGGCGTCGTGCTATCGCACGCGAACCTGATGGCCAATGTGCGCGCCATGGGTGCGGCCGTGAGCGCCAATCCGGACGACGTATTCGTGAGCTGGCTGCCGCTGTACCACGACCTGGGGCTCATCGGCGCCAACTTCGCCTCCCTCGTCCTCGGCTTTCCGACCGTGCTGATGTCGCCGCTCGCGTTCCTGTCGCGGCCCTCGAGCTGGATGCGCGCCATCCACCGCCACCGCGGCACCATGTCCGGCGGCCCGAATTTTTCCTTTGAGCTGTGCCTGCGGCGGATCCCGGACGAAGAGATGCAGGGCATCGATCTTTCGTCGTGGCGTTTCGCCTTCAACGCCGCCGAGCCCGTGAGCCCGGACACGATCATCGAGTTCGAAAAGCACTTCGGCAGGTTCGGGCTGCGCAAGAACTGCCTCTCTCCTTCGTACGGCCTGGCGGAGTCATCCGTCGGCGTGGCGATCACGGTGCCCGGCACGCCCTGGCGCGCCGATCGACTCGACCGCGAACGGTTCACCCACAACGGTGAGGCCATCGAGGCAAAGCCAGAGGATCCATCGCCACTGATCGTGATCGGCTGCGGTACGCCGATTCCCGGACACGACATCCGCGTGGTGGATTCCGCCGGCCGGGAACTGCCCGACCGGCAGGAAGGCCATTTGCAGTTCCGTGGCCCCTCCTCCACCTCGGGCTACTACCGCAATCCGGAAGCGACGAAGACGCTCTTCGGCAGCGGCGACTGGGTAAACACCGGCGACCGCGCCTACCTGTCCGAGGGCACGCTGTTCCTCACCGGCCGGGAGAAGGACATCATCATCCGCGGCGGCCGCAACATCAGTCCCTACGAGCTGGAGCAGGCAGTGGGAGATCTGGCCGGCGTGCGCCGCGGCTGCGTCGCGGTATTCGGCAGCCGGGACGCGGCCACCGGGACCGAGCGCGTGGTGGTGCTGGCCGAGATGCGCAACAACGATCCGTCGCGCCACGACGACCTGAAACGCATGATCAATGACCTGGCGGTCTCCCTGATCGGCGCGCCGGCCGACGACATCCTGCTCGCGCCGCCGGGCACGGTGCCCAAAACTTCCAGCGGCAAGATCCGGCGCGTCGCTGCGCGCGAATTCTATGAGCGCGGCCCGCAGGCAGTGGCCGGAGGCGCCGTGTGGCTGCAGTTCGTCCGCCTGGTGCTCGCCGGCGCCGCGCCTCAGCTGCGCCGCGGCCTGCGCACCCTCGGCGGCGCGCTGTTCGCGTTGCGCGCCTACCTGGCATTCTCGGTACTGATTCCCTTTGCGTTTCTCGCGGCGCTTCTCCTGCCGGTCAGGGCTTGCTGGAAAGTTGGAAGCACCGTTTCCAGCTTGTTCCTGTTTCTTTCAGGCATTCCTGTCGCGATCAGGGGAAAAGACCATCTAGAAATCAACACGCCGGCGGTGCTGGCGGTAAACCACACCAGCTACCTCGACGCGCTGGTGCTGCTCGCGATCCTCGAATACCGCGGCTACGCCTTCGTCGCCAAGCGAGAGTTCCGGGAAAACTTCCTCATGCGCGCGCTGCTCTCGGGCTTCGGCACGCAGTTCATCGAGCGCTTCGATGTCGCCAAGAGCACCGAGCATGCGAGCGAGCTCGCCGAGGCGGCAAAGCGCGGCGTGTCGCTGATCGTGTTTCCGGAAGGCACGCTCACGCGCAACACGGGGCTGATGGGTTTTCGCACCGGCGCCTTCCAGGCCGCGGCGCAGGCCGGCATCCCGGTCATTCCGGTGTCGCTGCGCGGCATACGCTCGGTGCTGCGCGACGGCACCTGGTACCTGCGCCGCGCCGCGGTGTCGGTCACGATCGGTGCGCCGATTGTGGCCGACGGAACCGACTGGGCCGCGGCGGTGAAGTTACGCGACGCGGTGCGCGCCGAAATCCTGCGCCACTGCGGCGAACCCGACCTGGTCACCGGAAAATCGGGGTCAGAGCCCGATTCGGGCTGAGCTGGTGGAATACCTGCTCGTCGCGCTGGCATGGCGAGGCGGCCAATACCCCTTCGCGCAGAGCTGGCTCACCGCCAAGGTCCTCGCGTTGCTCGCCTATATCGTTCTGGGTACGGTTGCCCTGAAACGCGGGCGCACAAAGACCGTTCGCGTCATCGCATTCGCGGCAGCTCTCGCGGCGGCGCCCTACATCGTCGCGATCGCGCTCGCGCGCAACCCGCTGCCCATTCCGTCCCTGCTTTGACCGGCGTCAAAAGCGCGATGGCCTGCCCAAAATTACGCCACCCTGCGTTCGCCACCGTACATACCGGCCGCAGCCTGTGCGCCACCCTGAAGCCGGCCGGTCTTTGATCTGCGTCAAGCCGATACACGACTGAATCGCTACGCTTATTCCATTACAACAGTGCGGAGGCAGTTCATGAACGGTCACTTGGTACTTGCAGCCTTGGTGGGGGTTTCGCTCGCAGCTTGTACCCCCTCGTCTGCGCCGCCCGCGCCCGATCCCTATGACGTCTCGAAAATGGACCTGAAGCCGGTGCCGGCCAAGGTCAGCGCCGAGCGCCACACCGGCGCTTTCGCCGAAGGCGCCGCGCTCAGCACCGTTCCCGACCTCAAGCCGCTCGACCCCTCGCCGGTCAAGACGATCCGCCTCGACACCACGCACAAGATCATCGAAATCGCGCCTGGCGTGAAATTCAGCGCCTGGACCTTCGGCGACCACGTCCCCGGCCCGACGGTGCGCGCGCGCGTCGGCGACAAAATCAAGTTCAGCATGACCAACCGCAGCGACGAGCCCGTGCCGGGCGTGCGCCTGACGGCGGCGCCGATGATGCACTCGATGGACTTCCACGCCGCGATGGTCTCGCCGCAGGACAAGTACCGCTCGATCGCGCCGGGCCAGACCATCGAGTTCGAATTCACGCTTAACTACCCGGGCATCTTCATGTACCACTGCGGCACGCCGATGATCCTGGAGCACATCGCCTCGGGCATGTACGGCGCGGTGATCGTCGAGCCGCGCAACGGCTATCCCACCAAGGTCGACCGCGAATACGTCGTGATCCAGAGTGAGTTCTACGCCAAGCCGGACCCGGGCAAGCAGAAGGTGGACGGCGCGCCCCTTTACGTGCTGGACAGCGACCGCCTGCGTGCCGCGCAGCCGACGCACACCGTGTTCAATGGCGTGCACAACGGCATGGTGAAGCAGCCGCTCGCGGCCAAGGCGGGCGAGCGCGTGCGCATCCACGTACTGAATGTGGGACCGAGCAAGACCTCCAGCTTCCACGTCGTCGGCACGATCTTCGACCGGGTGTGGATGGAGGGCAACCCTGACAACCAGTTCCGCGGCATGCAGACCGTGCTGCTCGGTTCTTCGAACGCAGCTACCGTTGAATTCATGATCCCGGAAGACGGCTCCTACATCATGGTGGACCACCACTTCGCCAACGCCTCGCAGGGCGCGATCGGACTGATCTCGACCGCCGCCAAGCCGCCGGCCCAGGATCTCGAACACCACAACATGCCGGCGTCTGCGACGCCGACCGACCCTGACGCGATCGCCGGCAAGCAGGCTTTCGAGTCGAAGTGCCTGGCCTGCCACTCGATCGGCCAGGGCAAGAAGCTCGGGCCGGACCTCGCCGGGGTCACAAAGCATCAGAGCAAGGAGTGGCTCACGCGCTGGCTCAAGGAGCCCGAGAAGATGCTGCAGACGGACGAGCATGCCAAGGCGATGCTCAAGGAATACAACAACATCCCGATGCCCAACCAGAACCTGAGCGACGCCGAGATCAAGCAGTACCTCAAGTATTTCGAGTGGTACGACGCGCAGCCCGCCGGCGCCGTCAAGCCAGCCGCGGCGGGGCATTGATCGTGCGCAAGACTTTGCTCGCGATTCTCCTGGCGGCTGCCGGCGCCGCACAGGCCTGCGGCGTCTGCGTCGAGGACAAGATGGCGGCGGTCTACGACCACGCCGTCATCGGCAAGGCGCTCGGCCAGAAACACCACGTGGCGTTCTTCCACGTCGACGGCGGCCTGGCCGCCGGAGAAGCGACCAGGCGCCTGTTGGAGAACGCCGCCGAATCGTCCCCTTCGGCGGACAAGGGCAGCGCGCGCGTGTCGGTGGAATCGGCCTCGCTCGCGGTCGCGTTCGATCCGCAGCGCACGCGGGTGGTGGCGCTGCAGATGGATATCGAACGCCGCCTCAAGGCGAAAAAACTTTCACTAATGCTGATGCAGGTCCTGGAACGCCCCGCGGACATCAATCCGTCCGTGGCGCGCGCGCTGCACGCTCACGGCAAATAGCCTAGCGGCCGAAGTCCTTTCGCTCGAGCAGCCACGAAACTCCAAAACCGATCACCAGGCCCCAGAACGCGGCGCCGATGTTGAAGATCGGCACGTCTGCCACGGTGACGAGGAAGGTGACGAGCGCGCCGAGCGCGAACTTGCCGCCAAAGGCGACGCCGAACGCAGTCTGCAGTACGCGCAGCATCGCAAGTCCCCCAAGCGCGGCGATGAACGCGGGCGGGGTCGAAAGCAGCAGCCGCACGAACAGCGGGGACAGCAGGCCGAACGCCAGGGCCAGAACGCCCACCAGCACTCCCGCCGTGTAGTGCCGGTGCTTTTCGCCCGATGACGAAATGATCGCGTTCACCGGGCCGGTCAGGCAGGTCGAGACCGAACCGACGAAGGCGGTGACGATCGAGCCCGCGCCGCAGGCGGTGGCTATGGCGTCAATCGGCGGCTTGTGGCCCGCTGAGCTCAATACCGCGAAGCCCTGACCGTTCTGGACCACCAGCACCGTGATCGCGAGCGGCACCACCAGCTCGATCATCGCCTGCCAGGAGAACGCAGGCAGGTACAGGTTTGGCGGCGCGAACTGCAGCGCGGTTGCACCTGGATTGTATTTTCCAGTAACGAGAATGAAACAAATGCCCACAGCCATGGCGCCGATGAGCGGCGGCAGCCACCGACCCGCCTGCTTGAAAAAAGACAGCAGCACGAAGGCCAGGACCATCGGTCCGGCCACCAACAATTCATCTCGCACCGCCAGGACTAGGCCGGTGCCGAAGCGCAGGAACACGCCCGCCACCATCGCCATGACGATCGACATGGGCGCTGCTTCCGTGCAGCGCCGCACCCAGCCCGAGAGCCCCAGCACCGTCATCAGCACGCCGGTGGCAATGAAGGCGCCGATCACCTCGGGGAACGACAGGTGGCCGAGCGCCGGCCCCACCAGCACCGCGCCCGGAATCGTCCAGAAGAACACCAGCGGCTGCCGGTAGAAAAGGCAGAACGCGATGCTGATCAGCCCGTTGATGAAGAACGCGCCGAAGATCCAGGACGACAGGTCGGATTCGGAGAGCCCGCCCTGCGCGCCGACCGCGAGGATGATGGCCACCGGGCCGGTGGCGGCGAAGATGAATCCGACCAGGCCGTTGGCGGCATAGGTGGTGCCGAAGTCGGCAAGGAAGCGCCGCATCAGCCGCCGCGCAGCTTCGCAAGTGCGGGGCGCAGGTATTCCAGGAACAGTTCCGGGTTCTCCGCCATCGGGAAATGCCCCATGCCGCGCATCACTTCGAAGTGCGCGCCCGGGATCTTCGCCGCGGTGGCGCGCGAGATCTCGGGCGTGCAGGAATAGTCGTATTCCCCGGTCAGCATGATGACCGGGCATTTCTCCGTATCGATGCGCCCGACGCGCTCGCGCGCGTCCCATTCGCGGCCATAGAAGCGGATGTCGCCCCAGAACACGCCGTAGCCGCCCTGCGAGTACTCCCACCAGACTTCGCGCGCCCGCTCGGGCGGGCTTTGCGGCGCCATCAGGCCGTGCACCCATTCGGGGACGAAGGACGACTCATTGACCTCCGGGTGGCGCGTCCAGGGCACTTCGCGCCCCACGATGCGCTCGCTCGCCTCGCAGGCGATCACGCCGCCGAGGCGCTCGCCCCAGCGCAGCGCCATTTCCAGGCAGATCTGTCCTGCCATCGAGGAGCCGAGCAGCACCGGGCGGCGCAGTCCGAGCGCAGCGATCACCGCTTCGATCGCCGCAACGTACCGCTCCGTCGTCAGGTCCCAATCGCCGATGGGCGCGCCTTCCGGCGGCAGGCTCTTGCCATGCCAGGGCAGGTCGAACGCGACCATGCGCCATTCAGCGGCCAGCCCGGCGTCGTTCAGCAGCCTGTAGAACTGGCGCGAGTCGGAGCCGGCGGTGTGCAGGCACAGCAGGTCGCGGCCTTTGCCCGCCTCTTCATAGTAGACGCGGCTCGGCCGGCCTTCGAACTCGATCCAGACATAGCCGCCCTTGATAGGGTCTTTTGAATTGGTTGTTTTCTTTGCTCCTTGCTGGACGGCAGAAGGATTCAGAACCCCTCTGCCCAGTTCCAATACGCGCCGCACCAGGTGCATGTTCTGCGCCAGCGCCTGCTCGCTGCCCGTAACCTTGAACTCGGGCACGCGCATCTTCATCGCGTAGATGCCGTGGTAGGGCGCCGGGGGAGGAAACGAAAAGAACTTCGACCAGACTTCCCCGGGTGCTTCGAGCGCGAAGGAATGTTTTCCTGATCTGGATTCTGAAATCACAAGCAGAGGATCAAACGTAAATTCCGCTTCGCGCTCTCCTGCCACCAGCAGGAAGCGGCAATTCGCGTTCGCCGAGAATGCGCCGAGTTCCGCGTCGGCGCGCGCCGCGGCCTGCAGCGCGGCGAGGAACGCGGGCCAGCGCGTCCCCAGGAAGTCTTGCATTACTTCAGAGCGGACTTCAGCAGTTTGCCCATCTCTGCCGGGTTCTTGGTCACCTTGATGCCGCAGGATTCCATCACCGCGAGCTTCTCCTGCGCCGTGCCCTTGCCGCCGGAAATGATCGCCCCGGCATGGCCCATGCGCTTGCCGGGCGGCGCGGTGACGCCGGCGATGAAGCCGACGACCGGCTTTTTCATGTTCGCCTTGACCCACTGCGCCGCGGTTTCCTCGTCGGAGCCGCCGATCTCGCCGATCATGATCACCGCGTCGGTGTCCGGGTCGTCGTTGAACATCTTCAGCACGTCGATGTGCTTCAGGCCGTTGACCGGATCGCCACCGATGCCCACTGCGGTGGACTGGCCGATGCCGAGCTCGGTCAGCTGGCCGACCGCCTCGTACGTCAGCGTGCCTGAGCGCGACACCACCCCGACGCGACCCTTCAGGTGGATATGGCCCGGCATGATGCCGATCTTGATCTCGTCCGGCGTGATCACGCCCGGGCAGTTGGGGCCGAGCACCAGGGTCCTGCGCTTTTCCTTCCGCATGCGCTCGCGCAGGTGCACCATGTCGCGCACCGGGATGCCCTCGGTGATGCAGATCGCGAGATCGAGGTCGGCTTCCACTGCCTCCCAGATCGCCGCTGCCGCAAACGGCGGCGGAACGTAGATCACCGAGACGTTCACGCCGGTTTTCGATTTCGCGTCCTTTACCGTGGCGAAAATCGGAATTCCCTCGAAATTCTCGCCGGCCTTCTTCGGATTGACCCCCGCCACATAGCAATTTTTTCCATTGGCGTAGGCGCGGCTGGTCTGGGTGTGGAACTGGCCGGTCTTGCCGGTGATCCCCTGCGTCACCACCTTGGTGTTCTTGTTGATGAGGATGCTCACGATTTCCCCCCTTTCACCGCCGCTACCGCCTTTTGCCCCGCGTCGCCCATGTTGGCGCCGGAAATGATCGGCAGGCCCGAGTCGGCGAGGATTTTCTTGCCGAGATCCTCGTTGGTGCCTTTCATGCGCACCACCAGCGGCACCGAAAGCTTCACTTCGCGCGCCGCAGTCACCACGCCGGCGGCGATAGTGTCGCATTTCATGATCCCGCCGAAGATGTTGACGAGGATGCACTTCACCTTAGGGTTGGAGAGCATGATCTTGAAGGCCGCCGTCACCTTCTCCGCGGTGGCGCCGCCGCCCACGTCGAGGAAGTTGGCCGGCTCGCCGCCGAACAGCTTGATGGTGTCCATGGTCGCCATGGCGAGGCCGGCGCCGTTCACCATGCAGCCGATGCTGCCGTCGAGGGATATGTAGGAAAGGTCGTACTTCGAGGCCTCGATCTCGAGCGGGTCCTCTTCGTCCAGGTCGCGCATCGCGACGATGTCGGGGTGCCGGAACAGCGCGTTATCGTCGAAATTTAGCTTCGAATCGAGCGCGATCACCTTGTCCTGGTTCGTCAGGATCAGCGGGTTGATCTCCGCCAGCGAGGCGTCCGTTTCATCGAAGCATTTGTAGAGGTTTTGCAGCAGCTTCGCCGCTTCGGGCACCGCCTTGTCCGGAATGCCGATTTTTTTCGCGACATCCGACGCTTCAGCGTCCTTCAGGCCAGTAGCCGGATCGATGAACACCTTGTGGATCTTTTCCGGCGTGTGCGCGGCGACCTCCTCGATGTCCATGCCGCCTTCGCTGGAAGCCATCAGGCAGGCGCGCTGCGTGACGCGGTCCACAACCATGCCTACATAGAGTTCGTTCCTGATGTCCGCGCCCTCTTCGATGAGAAGGCGGCGAACCTTTTGCCCGCCAGGACCGGTCTGATGGGTCACAAGCTGCATGCCAAGAATTTTTCCCGAAAGTTCTTTTACCTCAGCTAAAGACTTGGCGACCTTGACTCCCCCACCTTTGCCGCGGCCGCCCGCGTGGATCTGCGCCTACACCACCCAGACGCTGCCGCCGAGTTTCTTCGCCGCCTCGACCGCCTCGTCGACGCTGAAGCACGGAAAGCCGCGCGGCGTCACGAGCCCGAATTTACGGAACAACTCCTTGCCCTGGTATTCGTGGATCTTCATGCTGCAGTTCCCCCCGCATTGCTCCCTACGAAGCGGCGCAGTTTAGCATCGGCACCCTTGTTAGAATCATTGACATGCGTCATGTCCTCGCGCTCGACCAGGGCACCACCAGTTCGCGCGCCATCATCTTCGACGAGACGGGCAAGGCGGTCGCTTCGGCGCAGCAGGAATTCAAGCAGCACTATCCGCAACCGGGCTGGGTGGAGCACGACCCGGACGACCTGTGGCGTTCGCAGCGCGACGTGGCGCGCGAGGCGCTCAGGAACTCGGGACTGAAGGCCGAGGACCTGGTCGCCTGCGGCATCGCCAACCAGCGCGAGACGGTCATCGTCTGGGAACGCCAGACCGGCAAGCCGATCTACCCGGCGATCGTGTGGCAGGACCGGCGCACCGCCGCGCGCTGCATGGAACTAAAGGAAGTAGGCGCCGAGAGCCTGGTGCGCGAGCGCACCGGGCTGGTGCTCGATCCCTATTTTTCGGGAACCAAGGTGGCGTGGATCCTCGACCACATTCCGGGCGCGCGGCGCCGCGCCGAACTGGGCGAGCTCGCCTTCGGCACGGTGGACACCTGGCTGGTCTGGAACCTGTCGCACAGCAAGACGCACGTCACCGATTGCACGAATGCCTCGCGCACCATGCTCTTCAACATCCACATGGGCGACTGGGATCCGGAGCTGCTGCAGCTCATCAACGTGCCGCGCGCGATGCTGCCCGACGTTTACCCCTCCTCGCACGCGATGGGCATGATCGCGCCCACGGTGCTGGGCGCGCCGATCCCCATCACCGGCATCGCGGGTGACCAGCAGGCCGCGCTCTTCGGCCAGGGCTGCCACAAGCCGGGCATGGCGAAGAACACCTACGGCACCGGCTGCTTCATGCTGATGAACACCGGCAAGCGCGTGGTGATTTCGGCCAACGGGCTGCTCAGCACCGCGGCGGCGCAGATCGGGCGCGCAGTAGACGCGCGCGACATCGAAAAGGAATACGCGCTCGAGGGCAGCGTGTTCATCGGCGGCGCGGTGGTGCAATGGCTGAGGGACGAATTGAAATTTTTTACATCTTCAGCCGACGTCGAGCGACTCGCATCGGATGTCCTGGACAACGGCGGCGTCTATGTCGTGCCCGCGTTCGCCGGCCTGGGCGCGCCGCACTGGGATCCGCATGCGCGCGGCGCCATCGTGGGCCTGACGCGCGGCTCGTCGCGCGCCCACATCGCGCGCGCCGCGCTCGAATCCATCGGCTACCAGAGCGCCGACCTGCTGGAAGCCATGCAGAAGGACTCGGGCGAAAAACTCACCGAACTGCGCGTCGACGGCGGCGCGGCGGCCAACGACCTGCTGATGCAGTTCCAGGCCGACATCCTCGGCGTGCCGGTGGTGCGGCCGAAGGTGCTCGAGACCACCGCGCTGGGAGCGGCCTACCTTGCGGGCCTCTACACGGATGTCTGGAAATCGCGCGAGGAAATCGCCGCGCAATGGCAGATGGACCGGCGCTTCACGCCGCAGATGTCGCGCGAGGAAGCCGCAAAGCTGCTGGCGCGCTGGCACGAGGCGGTAAAACGCTCCCTGGGCTGGTCGCCCGACTAGGGCCTTACGGCGGGAGTTTCGAGCTTCATCCCCCTCGCCCGCCACATCAGGTAGTACTCCAGCTCGACATACTCGGGCGAGCCGTATTCATAGGTCTCGGCGCGCACGCCGATCATGCAGTTGCGCAGGCGGCGCTGCAGGGAGCCCAGTCCCTGCCACTCGAGCCGGTAGATCGGATAGCCGGTGGGATGCGCCTGCGGTATCGGACTGCCGGCGAGCGACTTGCCCCAGTTCTGGTCGTGGCACTGGGCGCAGGAGAGGTTGATCTGGCCCTGGCGCCGGTTGAACGCGGCGCGGCCGGCTTCGAGGAAGGGCTTCGTCCTTTCGTTCACCTGGATGTCGATCGGCAGGCCGCGCGATTGCCGCCCGACATATGCGCTCAGCGCCAGCAACTCGCGGCTTTCGAGCGGCAGTGCGGGAGCCTTCTGCCGCTCGACCCGGCATACGTTGATTCGTTGATCAAGGTTCAATAATTTATTCCTGGAAATATCAAATGCAGGGAAACGAGCGGCAACCCCCTTCATGCCTTGATGGCAATCGGCGCAGGACTTGCCGGCGCTCCCCGCCTTGCGCTTCCAGAGCGCCTCGCCGTCCAGCAGCCAGAGCGCCGCAGGGCCCGTCGCCTCGTCGTCCTGCATGGCGCGCGTCTCACGGCTCATGAACTCGTAGCCGGAGCGGCGCTCCGCGAGGGGGATTTCCGCCCTTGCCGTTGCAAGGAAGACGAAAAGGAGAAGAAAACGGAAAATCA
>Ga0105242_10003362_pt1 | contig 12452 bp, 7 predicted proteins | sample KBSM24metaG_FD_81521 | JGI IMG/M metagenome (GOLD analysis project Ga0105242, IMG submission 81521) | Miscanthus rhizosphere microbial communities from Kellogg Biological Station, Michigan, USA - KBS M2-4 metaG | ecosystem: Host-associated > Plants > Roots > Rhizosphere > Soil | place: Michigan...
ATCAACTGGGCCGACTGCTATGCCCCGGGTACTGCGGAGAGCGGCTACGTCGCACCGAAGCCCGGCGATGCGAACATCGTGTACGTCGGCGCGATCGGAAGCTCGCCGGGCGGCGGCGAGTCGCTGCAGCGCTACGACCATCGCACCAAGCAGGTCCAGTTGGTCAACGTCTGGCCCGAGCCGTATCACGACGGGGCGACCGCGGAGGTCCGTTTCCAGTGGACGTATCCGATCGTGTTCTCGCCGCACGACAGCAACGTGCTCTACGCGGCCGGCAACAAGGTGTTCCGCACCATCGACGAGGGGCACAGCTGGGAGACGATCAGTCCCGACCTGACCTACGCCGACCCAGAGACGCTCGGCGTGTCCGGTCCACTGACGATGGACACGGCGGGCGCCGAGATGTACGCGACGGTGTTCTCGTTGATGGTGTCGGCCCATCAGCAGGGCGTGCTGATGGCAGGCTCCGACGACGGCCTGGTGCACGTGTCGACGAACGACGGTGGCGACTGGGCCAACGTCACGCCTCCCGATCTCCCGAAGTACTCGCAGGTCACGATGATCGCCGAGTCGCCTCACACCGCGGGCACGGTGTACATGACCGTCGCCCGACACAAGACGGGCGACTACGCGCCGTACGTCTACAAGAGCACCGATCTCGGCGGCAGCTGGACGCGCATCGACGCCGGGCTTCCGGACGGCGAGTTCTGTCGAGTCGTTCGCGAGGACCCCAATCGCGCCGGTCTGTTGTACGTCGGCACGGAGCTCGGCATCCATGTGTCGTTCGACGACGGTGCCAGCTGGCAGCCGCTGCAGGCCAATCTGCCCGTCACGCCGATCTACGACTTCGTGGTGAAAGACACCGACCTCGTCGTCGCGACCCACGGCCGTTCGTTCTGGATCCTCGACGACCTCTCGCCGCTGCACCAGCTGCGCGACGAGGTGCTCGACGGCGGGAAGTTCCTGCTGAAGCCACGCGACGAGGTGCGCAACCCACCGCACATCGCCGCGTCGTGGGCAGGGACACCCGGGGGCAAGAACTATCACGTCACCTCCGGACAGAACGCGACGTTCTACGTGCAGGAGCACGACACCGGCCACACCACCAAGCGGGTGATCGACGGCGGTGAAGATCTTCAGCGCGGCGTGCGATTCTCGTACTACCTCGACGAACGGGCAGTCGGCGACGCAGTGCTGACGATCAGCGACGCCGACGGCAATCTGGTCGACTCATTCCCCAGCACCATCCCGGAGGAGAAGAAGGATCGCCACGGCCTGTACATCACGGCCGAGTCCGGGATGAACAGCTTCCTGTGGCCGATGACGTACCCGGCCGGCGAGAAGATGGTCGACACGGAGTTCCACACGCGACCTGGAGGACCGCTCGCCACACCTGGCAGCTATCGGGCGACCCTGACGGTCGGCGACTGGTCGATGTCGCAGTCGTTCGAACTGCTGAAGGATCCGCGGATCTCGACGAGCGACGCCGACTTCGCCGAGCAGTTGGACCTCCTGCTCAAGATCCGCGACAAGTTGTCGGAGATCGTCACCGGGGTCAACACCATCCGGTCGCTGAAGAAGCAACTCGCCGAGTGGGTGGAGCGCCTCGGCAACGACGAGTCGGCCGCCGATGTCGTGACCGGTGCCAAGGAACTGACCGATCGATTGACCGACATCGAGAATCGACTCGTGCAGGTCGAGTTCACCGCCGACGGCGACACGTTGAACTACCGCGAGCAGTTGTTCGAGAAGCTGAGCTCTCTGCCGGCCGTGGTCGCCAGCGCCGACACCCGCCCGACCGTGCAGTCGTACGCGGTGTACGACAAGTTGGCCGGTCAGGCCGATGAACAGCTGGAGGCGCTGAAGGCCCTCCGAGACGGCGAGCTGGCCAAGCTCAACGGCCGCCTCTCCGAGTTGCAGGTGGCGATCATCGGGGTCTGACCGCTGCGGGACTCGGCGTCGCTTGCAGCGGCGTGCCGTCGACGGGGCAGTGGATCCGGCGCGACGTGCACGGCGCGTCGACGCGACGTTCGAGGCCGAACAGGGCGAGGGGAGCGGACGCTGCTGCCACGCACGCGGTGATGACGAGCGCTACTCGGAACGCGTGAGTGACAGCAGCTGGATCGGCCGCCGCGGTGAGACCGGAGATCACCGGGATCACGGCGAGTGCCGTGAGACCGGCCGCTCGGGCGATCGCGTTGTTGACACCCGACGCCACACTGACGTGATCCGGATCTGCAGCCGCCATCACCGTTGCGGTGAGCGGTGCCACGAACGTGACGAGTCCGAGGCCGAACACCACCGCACCGGGGAACACGTCGCTGATCCACGATGGGTCCTCGCTGATGCGGCTGAGCAGCAGCAGACCGGCGGCGGCCAGGAGAGGTCCCACGGTCAGTTGCATTCGCGGGCCGATCCGTTGGGCGAGCTCACCCGAACTCGGCGACAGCAACAGCATGAGCGTGGTTGCCGGTATCAGCGCCAGCCCTGCCTCCGTCGCCGACCAACCGGCGGCGACCTGCAACTGGTACGAGACGAGGAAGAACGACACGCCGAGTGCCGCGTAGATCAGCACCGTCTGCAAGTTGACGACGGTGAACGTGCGGTTGCGGAACAGTGCCGGCGGCACGAGCGGGTCGTGGGTGTGCATCATCCGCCACACGAACGCGGCCATCGCGACGAGCGCCAACAAACCGGCACCCAACACCGCGGGGTCGGTCCAGCCTCGCGGCCCGGCCTCGATCAGCGCCCACGTGCTGAGCGCCAGGCTGACGCTGGCCAGTCCGGCGCCGAGCAGATCGATGTGCCGCCCGGCGTGCGTGTCGCGGCTCTCGGGAATGGCGGCCCGCGTACAGATGATCACGATCGCAGCCACCGGCACGTTGATCAGGAACGCCCAACGCCAACCCGGTCCGTCGACCAGACCGCCGCCGACGAACGGTCCGAGTGCACCGGCGACACCACCGAGACCCGACCACGCGCCGACGGCGGCCGCTCGATCGGACTGCCGGAAGTTCGCTTGCAGGATGGCCAGGCTCCCCGGTGTGAGCAGCGCGCCGCCCACGCCTTGCAACACGCGTGCGGCGACGAGCACTTCGACGTTCGGCGCCGCGCCGCACAGCAACGACGCGCACGCGAACCACACCGTTCCGATGACGAACACCTTGCGCCGGCCGAAGCGATCGCCCAACGCACCGCCGAGGAGGATCAGCGAGGCGAGCGCGACGAGGTAGCCGGTGAGCACCCATTGGAGGGAACTGACGCTCGAGTCGAACTCCTCGCCGATGTGGGGGAGCGCGACGTTGACCACGGTCGCGTCGAGCATGGCCATGGCGCTCGCCCCGACCGTGGCGACCAGAGCGATCCGACCCGCGCTCGAATGGAGAGCCAGCCCCTCGACCGAATCCTCCGCGAGTTCGACCCCCAAACGTCAGCCCCCGCTCGGTCAGCCCGCGGCGAGCTCGGCCTGATGCTTGGCGACCATCTCTTCGACCGCCTTCATGTTGCGGTCGGCGAGCTCGGGCCGGCTCTCGACCGCCCGGGCCTTCGCGCTCAACGTGCTCGACGCCTGCCCCTGGAACTCGGGCATCACCCGTTGGGCGATGAGCTCGTAGCTGCGATGCGTGGCCACCGGGTTGGCCCACTCGTGGGCCAGCTGCATGTAACAGCCGAACCCGCCCGACTGCTTGGTGAGCCGCTCGATCTGCTCACACGCCATGTCGGCAGTGCCGATGGAACCGAGGCCGCTGTCGTTGACGAAGTCGATCATCTCGCGGACGTTGTCACCGTTGACAGCCATCTGCGGGAAGGCGGCGACCTTCTGGAAGTAGTTGAACCACTGGACGATGCCGAACTCGACGTTCTTGTAGGCCTGCTCCTTGGTCTCGGCGATGTGCATGATGCCGACCAGTCGCCACTGGTCGCGATCGGCGACGGTTTGGAACTTGGCGGCGCGTTCTTCCATCACGTCCCAGTGCAACCCGAGCAGATCGAAACCCTCCGACTGCGTCGCACCGATCGACAGCAGCCCGATGCCGTAGCGGCCGGCCAGGCGTGGGCCCGACGGTGAGGCGACAGCGGGGACGGCCACATCGAAGAGAGGATCGGAGTAGGGCCGGAGGTGCAACCGGGCGTCGACGAGGTTCCACATCTTCGTCTGACTCGTGACGGGCTCGTCGCCGCGCAGCAACTTGAGGATCACGTCGACGCCTTCTTCGAGCAGCGGTCGCGTCTCGGTGGGGTCGAGGCCGAGCATGATCGCATCGGTCGGAAGTGAACCGGGACCCATCCCGAGCATGAACCGTCCGCGGGTGAGGTGGTCGAGCAGCACGGCACGCTCGGCGACCATGTACGGGTTGTGGTACGCGACGCTGATGACACCCGTGCCCAACTTGATGTGGCGGGTACGTTCAGCTGCTGTGGCGATGAAGATCTCCGGGCTGGCGATGATCTCGCTACCGGCGGAGTGATGCTCGCCGATCCACGCCTCGTCGTAGCCGAGCTTGTCGAGATGGGCGATCAGATCGAGGTCGCGCTCCAGCGCAAGCGTCGGGTTCTCCCCGGCCGGGTGGAACGGAGCCATGAAGATTCCGAAGCGCAGACGATCCGACATGAGCAGACTCCTTTGGAACGGTAGGGGAGGTCCCCGAGTGAACTAGTGCGCGGCGGCCTTGCCGGCACCCGCTGCGGCACCGTTGGCCGACGCCGCTTTCACCTTGCTGACGAGGTTGTTGGGCAGGATCTCGTCGTGGTCGTGGGCGGCGACGAAGCGTCCCCGGCCGGCAGTCAGCGAGCGCAGGTCGAGCGCGTAGCGGATGATCTCCGCTGTGGGGACGAGCGCCGACACCTCTTGCTCACCATGCTCACCCGCGGACGTGCCGACGACACGACCGCGCCGGGTCGTGAGGTCGGCCAGCACGTCGCCCTGGTAGCTCGACGGGATCGTCACCTTCAGCAACGAGATCGGCTCGAGCACGACGGCCCCGGCCCGACCGAGTGCTTCCTTGAACCCGGTCGCGGCGGCGTTCTTGAACGCCATGTCGGACGAGTCGACGCTGTGGTACTTGCCGTCGTAGCACTCGACGCGCACGTCGACGACCGGGAACCCGTGGGCCCCACCTGTCTGCATCGCTTCTTCGATGCCCTTCTGGACCGCGGGGATGTAGTTGCGGGGGATGGCACCGCCGACGATCGAGTCGACGAACTCGAACCCGGCGCCGCGCTCCAAAGGGCTGACGCGCAGGTTGGCGACCGCGTACTGGCCATGGCCACCGGACTGCTTCTTGACCTTGCCCTCGGCGTCGCCCGTGCCGACCACCGTCTCGCGATACGGCACCTTGATGTCCTCGGTCTCGACGTGCACGCCGAACTTGCGAGCAAGCCGCTCGAGCGCGACGGCGAGGTGAGTGTCGCCCGTGCCGCTGAGGATGGTCTGGTGGGCGTGGTTGCGCTCGACGCTGAGGTTGGGGTCTTCGGCCAACAGGCGATGGAGTGCGCCCGACAACTTGTCGTCGTCGGTCTGCGTGACCGGCTTCAAGGCGAGGCCGAACACCGGCGGAGCCGGCTGCGTGCCGACGACCTGAACGGGCATGTTGCGCGGCGCGAGGGTGGTGCCTGTGGTGGTGTTGGTGAGCTTGGCGACGGCGACGATGTCGCCGGCGACTGCCTTCGAGCACGGCAGTTGCTCCTTGCCGCGCATGAAGAACAGACCGTGCAGGCGCTCCTCGGCGGCGGTCGAGCTGGCGATGAGGCGATCGTCGGGGGCGATCGTGCCGGACACCACCTTGCACAACGACACCTGACCGACGAACTGGTCCGCCAGTGTCTTGAAGACATAGGCCAACGGCTGCGCGCCGGCGTCGGCGGGAACCTGAACCTCCTCGGTGGCGGCGATGACGGTCGTCGGCCGAGTCGCCGGGCTGGGTCCGATCTCGCAGATGAAGTCGGCCAACCGATCGATGCCGACGCCGGTCAACGCCGAGCCGACCAGAACGGGGAACTCGACGCAGTCGAGCACTTCGTGGGCCAGCGTGCGCTCGAGCTCGGCCGTGCTGGGTATCTCGCCGGACAGGTACCGCTCGAGTTGATCGTCGTCGCCGGACACGATCTCCTCGACGAGCTCGTCGTGCACGCGGTGCTCTTCGTCGGCGATCTCGTTCGGCAACGAGACGGTGTGGTGTTGTCCGTCGGAGTCATATTCGAACGCCTGGTCGGACAGCACGTCGGCGATTCCGTGGAACGCCTCTTCCTCGCCGATGGGCAGCTCGAGCGCCACGAACCCGTGACCCCACTTGGCCTGCAACGCAGCGAGCACGTTGTGGAAGTTGGCCCGTTGCTTGTCGTCCTTGTTGACGAACACCAGTCGTGGGATCTTCGCGGCAACGCACCGTTCCCAGGCCAGCTCCGTGCCGACCTCGATGCCGTCGACGGCGCTGACGACGAGAATCGCCAGGTCCGCGACGCTGAGCGCCGCCAGCTCTTCACCGACGAAGTCGGCGTAGCCCGGCGCGTCGAGGAGGTTGATCTTGTAGGTCTCGCCGTCCCCGGCCTTCCATTCGAACGGGGCGACGCCGAGCGACAGCGACATGCCCCGTTTCACTTCTTCCGGGTCGGTGCCGGTCACCGTGGTGCCGTCCTCGACGCGACCGACGCGTGTCGTGACGCCGGCTCGATGCAGCAGTGCTTCGACCAATGTGGTCTTGCCGGAGCCACTGTGGCCGACCAGGACGACGTTACGGATGCGATCGGTTGGGATGACTTCCAACGGCTTGACCCCCAGTGCTCGATGTAGCTAGAGGTCGGACTTTACCCATCGCCGGGAAGGTCGTGTGACGGCTTGTGCACGAGCGAACGAACCGGCCAGCTCACCGCTTGCGGAGAACAGGGTTCAGGGCTGGCGGGTCGGGAAGTTCGAAGGAGCCGGTCGCAGACCGGGGAACTGGCCGAGCCGCTCGAGCGCAGCGACCGTGCTGCGCATCGCGTCGGCGGGCACCGGGTGGCTGATGAGGTAGCCCTGGGCCTTCGTGCAGCCGAGATCACTGAGGACCTGCAACTGGTGCACGCTCTCGACGCCCTCGGCCACCATGTCGAGGCCGAGCGAGCGACCCATCGCGACGATGGTGCGAACGAGCGAGCGATCGTTGGGATTGTCGGCCACACCGTGCACGAAGGCCCGGTCGATCTTGATCCGCTGCAACGGGAACTTCTGCAGCAACGACAGCGACGAGTAGCCGGTTCCGAAGTCGTCCAGCGCGATGCGCACACCGAGCGAACGCACCCGACGCAACGTCGCCAGCGCCAACTCGGGCTCGGCGATCATCACGCTCTCGGTCACCTCGAGCCACAGCAGTTGCGGAGAGACGCCGGAGCGGGTGAGCGCCTCGTTGACGATCGACGGGAAGTTGGGATCGCTCAGCTGCCGTGGCGAGACGTTGACCGACATCGTCGCCGCCTCGCCGCACACGCCGTCGTCGATCCATCGTCGCAACTGCGTGAGTGCTTCGAGCAGCGCCCACGAACCGATGGGCACGATGGTGCCGGTGTCTTCGGCAATCGGGATGAACTCGGCAGGCGACACGATGGTGCCGTCGCCTTGCTGCCAACGCATCAGCGCTTCGAAGCCGACGACGTCGCCGGATTCGAGATCGAGGATCGGTTGGTGGAAGAGCCGGAGCTCGCGGCGATCGAGGGCGCGGTAGAGGGCGGTCTCGACGGACAAGCGATGGGCGACCCGCTCGTGCATCGACTCGTCGTAGACGGCGAGGCAGTTGCGCCCGGCGTCCTTGGCGCGGTACATCGCCGTGTCGGCGTGTCGCAGAAGATCTTCGGCCGACGAACTGGAGCTCGGGCTCAGCGAGGCGACACCGATGCTGGCCGTCACGAACACGTCGCCCTGGCTGATGGGCAGCGGCTCGCGGAAGATCGACAGCAGCCGCTCGGCCAGCGCGAGCGAGGACCCGGGGGAGCGGGTCGACGGGTCGAGCACGACGTACTCGTCGCCCGACAAGCGAGCGACCGTCGAGTGCTCGGGTGCGGCCTTGCTGAGGCGAATGGCCACCATCTTCAACACCTCGTCGCCGGCGGCGTGGCCGAGGCTGTCGTTGATGTTCTTGAAGCGGTCGAGGTCGACGAAGTAGAGCGTCGGATGGCTGTCGGACTGCCACGCCATTCGCAGGCAGTCGTTGATCCGCTCGAGCAGCAGCGTGCGGTTGGGGAGATGCGTCAAGGCGTCGGTCTGCGCGCTGAGACGGAGGTTCGCCTGAGTGCGGCCGTTGGCTCGCACGGCTTGCGTCACGCGCAACGTCACGGCGCCGGCAAGCACGAGTGCCGACACGGAGCGCACGACTGTGTCGACCTTGCCGTGTGGACCGGTGGACGCGAGAGCGATGATCGGGATGATGAGCGATGACGTCGTGAGGATCAGCCGACCGAACACGCGGTTGTTGACCGGTTCGTCGACGGCGCGCTTCAGCCACACGACGGTCGGATGGATGAACGCGCCGGCGGCCGTGAAGTACGCGGCGACGTAGAGACCCATCGCCGTGTGCTCGGCACCGGGACCGAGCTTTCCCGCCGAGACCAATCCCCACAGGACATCCGCAGCGAGGTTGAACGTCATCGCCACCGTCACCAGCCACACCGACGCCTGCCGCGTGCCCGAACCGGAGAACAGCAACAGGACGAGAAGGAACAGCACGACCGTGCCGGCCGGTTGGTATGCACCGGTGAGGATTGCCTCACCGATCGAGCGACCGGGGTTGTTCCGCAGCGTCGGCTGGATGAGAGCGACCCAACTGATGAGCCAGGCACCGAGGCCGACGATGAGGGCGTCGCCGAACACCGAGCGGATGTTGGCCGCGGCGCGGGCGCTGAGCATGTTGAACAGGGCGATGATGATGCACAACGACCCGCACAGCCCGAGCACGTTGGACACGTTGGTGTAGGTGGCCTTGTCGCTGAGGCTGTCGACGATCTGCGAGGCGGCGAAGAAGCCTCCGATCGCGCTGACAGTGGCGATGAAACGACGGTTGACCCGGTGCACCCGGGCGGCGATGAACGTGGCGACGACGAGGAACAGGGCCGCGACGACGTATGCAGCGGTGCTCAACCAGTCCGCGGGCAGCACAATGACGATCGTCGCCAATGCATAGCCAATTCCGATTGCCCACCAAGTAAAGGGAGCAAGCGCCCGCTTCATACGCCTCCCGTGCCCGTTTCCGTCCCGCACGAGGTGTATCCACACCCCATCCGAAGCGTCTCGTTAGGCTACACGAACAGGCCCGATTACACAAGGGGTGGTTTCCCCCGCGCGAGCAGTCACTGGAAAGGCAGGCAAGTCCTCAATGTTCGTCACCCGCCACAACTCGGTGGTCGAACGCGGACTGCTCGAGCGGCTGTGGGAGTTGTACGAACTGTCGTATCGGCGGACTGCCGAGGAGTCGGCGACGCGCGAGATGTTCTTCCGCTCGGAGTTCGACGCCGCCGTGGCCGATTCGCGCAATCGCTTGTGGGTGTTGTGGGCCGACGAGGAGCCGGTTGCAATGGTATTGATCGCCACTGACATCGGCTCCACGAGGTACCTCAGCCAACCGTTCTTCGAGCGGCACTTCACCGAACACGCCCGACGTGGTGCCGTGCACTACATCCTGTTCGTGGTCGTGCACCCGCGCTATGCGGCGAAGGGAGCGCTGACGCGGATGGCCCGCGACGTGCTGGGCACCGAGGCGGCCGAGGGAGTGTTGCTCGTGTTCGACTCGCCCGAGTACAACCAACCTCGCGACGAGGGTGGAGTCGCCCTGCTGATGGAGCGTCTGGCGAAGATGGTGGTGCACGGCGCGCCGCTCGTACCCCTCGATGTCTCGCGCTACTACGGCATCGATTTCGCTGCGACCGATGCCTATGTCGAGCCCGAGGCCACCCAGCCGGTGCGAGCGGAACGCCCGGAGCGGGCCCGTCTTCGCAGGTAGCAATCACTGCGCGCGTTCCTCGTGCCGGTTCGCTACCGTATGGGCAAATAGTCCCTTCTCGGGACCACCTTGCCCATGACCACGTTGACCATATGACCTCGACCAACCCATGACGTCGCTCACTGGGGAGTACAGCGTCGTCGTGCCCGGTGCGCATCTGATGCCTGCCCTGCTCGGGCAGCGCGACGTGAACCTGCGCACGATCGAGGAGGCATTTCCGGCGACGACCATCGTCGTGCGCGGCAACGAGATCAGCGTCGACGGCGCGGAGGCCGAACTGGTCGCCCGGCTGTTCGAGGAGTTGATCCTCGTGCTGCAACGTGGGCAGCACCTCGACGAGGGCACGCTGCGCCGTTCGATCGCGATGGTGCACGACAACGAGCGCCCGAGCACGGTGCTGACCGACGACATCATGCGCGGCGCGAAGGGCAAGCCGGTGCGGCCGAAGTCGGCCGGCCAGAAGCGCTACATCGACGCGATCCGCAACAACGTGATCACGTTCGGCCTCGGCCCCGCCGGTACCGGCAAGAGCTGGCTGGCGGTGGCGATGGCGGTGCAGGCGTTACAGACCAAACAAGTACAGCGGATCATCCTCACCCGTCCGGCCGTCGAAGCGGGCGAGCGGCTGGGCTTCCTTCCCGGCGACCTGATGGCCAAGATCGATCCGTACCTGCGACCGCTGTACGACGCCCTGTACGACATGGTCGAGCCGGAGGGTGCGCAACGCCTGCTCGAACGTCAGGCGGTCGAGGTGGCACCACTTGCGTTCATGCGCGGTCGAACGCTCAACAGCAGTTTCATCATCCTCGACGAGGCGCAGAACGCGACACCGGAACAGATGAAGATGTTCCTCACGCGCATCGGCTTCGGATCGAAGGTTGTCGTCACCGGCGACACCACCCAGGTCGACGTACCAGACGGGCGCAGCGGCCTCCTCGGCCTCGAACACACGCTGGCCGGAATCGACGGGTTGGCCTTCATCCGCCTCGGTGCCGGCGATGTCGTCCGGCATCGCATCGTCGCCGACATCGTCGCCGCATACGGACGACAGGACGAACTGCTGGCCGAGCGCAAGGCCGCCGGCAAGTGAGCGACGACGGGAGACCGCGGCTGACCCGTCAACAGCGGGTCGGCGGTGACGGAGTACCGGAGGTCTTCTGTGCCGACGAGCAGAACGACATCGCCGTCGATCTCGGCCGCTGGCAGCAACTCGCGCTGGACGTGCTGCTGGCCGAGGGTGTGCGCGGATTGGCGGAGATGGCCGTGCTGTTCGTCAGCGAACGGGAGATGACCGAACTGAACGACAGCTACATGGGCAAACCCGGTCCGACCGACGTGTTGGCCTTTCCGATCGACGCCGCCGAGGCCGAGATCGTCCAGCACGGCCAGCCGCCGAGCCGCGGTCCTGATCGCGCGCCGCCGGATCCGGCCGACATGCCGCTGCTACTTGGCGACGTCGTGATCTGTCCGGCAGTCGCCGCTCGCCAGGCACCCGACCACGCGGGCACCGTCGACGACGAGTTGGCATTGCTCGTCGTCCACGGCGTGCTGCACGTGCTCGGGCACGATCATGCCGATGATTCCGAGCGGGCGATTATGCAGGCGCGCGAGCGGGAACTTCTCGAACAGTTCGTGTGGCACGGCCCGGCGCCATCGACCTTTCGTCAGGAGCACGTCACCTCGTGATCGCATTCACCAACGTCGACTTCTTGATGCTGATGACGATCTTCATCCTGCTGCTCGTTCTGATCTTCACATCGGTGGCGGAGATGGGCCTGTCGAGGATCACCCGTCCGAAAGCGGCATCCCTTGCCGATCAGGGCCACAAGGCCGGCAAGGCGCTGAAGCGACTCGTCAACGCGCCGGAGAAGTGGGTCAACCCGCTGTTGCTGACGGTCAACATCTGCGCCACGGTGCAGGCGACCTTGACCGGCATCTTGTCGGACCGGCTGTGGGGCACCTACGGCATCATCATCGGTGTCGCCCTCAACGTGTTGGTGTTCTTCGTTCTCGCCGAAGCCGTGCCGAAGACCTACGCGGTGCTGTATCCGCAGAAGGCCGCGCTGATGACCGCGCGGCCGGTGTCGGCGTTGGTGGCCTTCCCGCCGCTGCGGTTGGTGTCGAAGTGGCTGATCTCGCTGACGAACGTCATCGTCCGCGGCAAGGGTTTGCAACAGGGTCCGTTCGTGACGGAGTCGGAGCTGCTCGGCATCGTCGAGACCGCGGCCGACGACGGCGTCGTCGAGCACGAAGAACGCGAATTGATCGAGAGCATCATCGAGTTCGGCGACACGGTTGCGCGCGAGGTGATGGTGCCGCGTCCCGACATCGTCACGGTGGAGAGCGATCAGACCGTGACGGCTGCGCTCGACGTGGCAATTTCCCATGGCTTCAGCCGAGTCCCGGTGATCGGCACCACCGACGACGACGATGTGGTCGGGCTGGCCTACACGAAGGATCTGATGCGCGCCGAACGCAACGGCCAGG
>Ga0105242_10003363_pt1 | contig 12450 bp, 12 predicted proteins | sample KBSM24metaG_FD_81521 | JGI IMG/M metagenome (GOLD analysis project Ga0105242, IMG submission 81521) | Miscanthus rhizosphere microbial communities from Kellogg Biological Station, Michigan, USA - KBS M2-4 metaG | ecosystem: Host-associated > Plants > Roots > Rhizosphere > Soil | place...
CTCAACCTGCTGCGCGCCAAGGTCGGCATGGTGTTCCAAAAGCCCACGCCGTTTCCAATGACCATCTACGAGAATATTGCCTTCGGCGTGCGCCTCTACGAGCAGCTGCCCAAGGCCGATCTCGATGCGCGCGTGGAAGATTCGCTGAAACGGGCGGCGCTATGGGAAGAGGTCAAGGATAAGCTCGAGGCGAGCGGTTTGAGCCTCTCCGGCGGTCAGCAGCAGCGGCTATGCATCGCCCGCACCGTTGCCATCAGGCCAGAGGTGATTCTCCTCGACGAGCCTTGCTCCGCTCTCGACCCGATCTCGACCGCCAAGATCGAGGAGCTCATCGACGTCTTGAAACGCGACTACACCATCGCCATCGTCACCCACAACATGCAGCAGGCGGCGCGTACTTCCGATTTCACCGCTTTTATGTATCTCGGCGAGCTTGTTGAGTTCGACGAAACGACGAGGATCTTCACTAATCCCAGGCAGCAGCGCACGCAGGACTATATTACGGGCCGTTTCGGCTAAGCGCCCGGAAGGAGACTGACCGAATGGATAAGCAACACGAACACATCGTCAGGTCGTATGAGGAGGAGCTCTCCCTCCTCAACAACAAGATCGCCAAGATGGGCGGTCTCACCGAGCAGGTACTCGGCCAATCCTTTGACGCGCTGGAGCGCCGCGATCCCGAGCTGGCCGCCGCCACCATCAACGAAGATGAGGCGATCGACACCTTGGAGAAGGAGATTGAGGAGCAGGCGGTGGTGATGATCGCGCGCCGCCAGCCCCTGGCGTACGACCTCCGCCAGATCATGGCGGCGCTCCGCATCTCGAACGAGCTCGAGCGCATCGGCGATCTCGGCAAGAACATCGCCAAGCGCGCGGTCGCCGTGGTGAGCGAGCAGCAGCCGAAGCAGCTCGCGCTCGGGCTAAAACACATGGGCGAGCTTGCCCTCGGTCAGCTGAAAGAAGTGCTCGACGCCTTCATCGAGCGCGACGCCGACCGGGCGCTCAAGGTCTGGTACAAGGACGAAGAGATCGACGCCATGTACAACTCGCTGTTCCGCGAGCTTCTCACCTACATGATGGAGGACCCGCGCAACATCGGGCTTTGCACCCACCTCTTGTTCGGCGCCAAGAACATCGAGCGAATCGGCGACCACGCCACCAATATCGCCGAGACCGTTTATTACCTGGTGCACGGCAGACCGATCACCGATCAACGTCCCAAGGGCGACACTACAAGCTCGACGCCGGTCGCGCTGAAGCGGTCGGCGGGGTAGCCATGCTCGAGATGAACACCATGAGCCCAGGAGCCAAGGTCTTGGTCGTTGAGGACGAAGAGCCGTTGGCGCTTCTCCTCCGCTACAACCTCGAAGCTGAAGGCTATACCGTCGATGTCGTCCACCGCGGCGATGAAGCCGAGGTTGCGATTGCGGAAGGCTCACCCGACCTGATCGTTCTCGACTGGATGCTGCCCGGCCTCTCCGGGCTCGAGCTTTGCCGTCGGCTCAGGACCGGCAAAGACAGCCGTACCATTCCCATTATTCTTCTCACCGCGCGCAGCGAAGAAAGCGATCGCATCAGGGGACTGACCACCGGCGCCGACGATTACGTGGTCAAGCCGTTCTCCTTGCCCGAGCTGATGGCTCGGGTGCGAGCGATCCTCCGGCGCACCAACCCCGAGCGGATCGCCTCGGTATTGAGCGTTGGCGACATCGAGCTTGATCGTGACTCGCACAGGGTGACGCGGAACGGCAGGCAAGTACATCTCGGGCCGACCGAGTTTCGCCTGCTCGAGTTCCTCATGCAGAGCCCGGGCCGCGTGTTCAGCCGGGCGCAGCTCCTTGACGGCGTCTGGGGCCGCAACGTCTATGTCGACGAGCGTACCGTCGATGTGCATATCGGGCGCTTGCGTAAGGCAATGATGCGGGGGAACGAGACCGACCCCGTGCGCACCGTGCGGGGCGCTGGCTACGCCTTCTCCGACAAGCTCGAAGAGACCGCCTAGCGCGAAATGAAAGAGGCGCCGCGAGGGCGCCTCTTGTCGTCTCTTCTGCCGCTTAAGATTAGCCGTTGGCAAACCGTCTTTCACGCCGGCGCATCTGAACGGGCTGATAGGCCATGCGGGCATGATGCTCGCAATAAGGCAACTGCCCGCAGGTCTTGCGCCCGCAGAAATGGAACTCCGGCTCGCCAGGATCGCCGATCGGCCAATGGCACATCGCCTCTTTCAGCGTGAGGATGCTCGCCCGCTCATTGAGCGGGATGACAAGCTCCTCGAGCGGCGCGGGCTCGGCATCGAGCTCAGCCTCGTAGTGAGGCTTGAGCGCGACATTGCCGCGCGTGCTGAACATAAGCGATGGCGTGCGGTGCTGGCGCGGCACGTGCGTGCGCCGCGGCCTCGGGCTTGACGAGCGCGAGCTCGTCGCCCGCCCGGAAAGCCCAAGCCGATGCACTTTGCCGATCACGGCGTTTCTCGTCACTCCACCCAAGCGGCCCGCGATCTGACTCGCGCTTAGGCCCTCGGCCCAGAGTTTCTTCAGCAGTTCGACCCTCTCGTCAGTCCAAGCCATGGTGTGGCCTCCTCGAATTGGACCTAGAATCCCCCCGTCTCGTCTGGAGACGGCATTTCGAACACTCGGAATTACTGCTGAGAATGACCGCCCGGGCGCAACGCAGCACCCACGACATATTGTGGCCGAGCGGTTATTAACCTACTAAATCCGGCGAAACCCGGCAAGCGTCCGCCACGCTTGTGACACCCGTTTTCCACCGGAACGGACGGATTCTGCCACTTCTCCTTCAAGAACACAAACATGAGAGTGGATGGAAACGTGGACGAGCGTTGGATAAACGTCGCATGAGCGCTGATTGACAGGGGGGAACCGGAGACCTAATGCTCTGACTTACCTTGCTGCCGCCGATCGGCGGCAATTTTATTTCAGGGACACCACAGATAAATGTCGGCCCTCCTTCCGACCTATGCTCGCAGCGAGCTCTCCTTCGCGCGCGGGGAAGGCGCCTATCTCTACACCACCACGGGCGAACGCTATCTCGACTTCGCGAGCGGCGTGGCGGTGACGGCGCTTGGGCACGCGCATCCGCATCTGGTCAAGGCACTGACGGAGCAGGCAAAGAAGCTGTGGCACGTCTCCAACCTGCAACAGATCCCCGAGCAGGCGCGGCTTGCCGAACGCCTCACTGACGCAACCTTTGCAAACTATGTTTTCTTCGCCAATTCCGGCGCCGAGGCGGTGGAGTGCGCCATCAAGGCTGCGCGCCGCTACCACTTCAAGAACGGTGCGCCTGAGCGCTATCGCGTCATCACGTTCGAAGGCGCCTTTCATGGCCGCACGTTGGCCACCATCGCAGCCGGAGGCCAGGCAAAGCACCTTGAAGGCTTTGGCCCTCCGACGGATGGCTTTGATCAGATCGAGGCTGGCGACATCAAGAAGGTGAAAGCCGTGATCGGCGAAGTCACGGCAGGCGTCCTGATCGAGCCGATCATGGGTGAGGGGGGAATGCGCGAGATATCGTGGCGCTTCCTTCAGGATCTGCGGGCGCTGTGTGACGATGAGGGCATCCTGCTTCTGCTTGACGAGGTGCAGACTGGGATGGGCCGGACGGGCCGGCTGTTCGCCCATGAGTGGGCGGGAATCACGCCGGATATCATGGCCACAGCCAAGGGGCTCGGCGGCGGCTTTCCCGTGGGCGCCTGCCTCATGACCGAGGCCGTGGGCTCTGCCATGACGGCGGGAAGCCATGGCTCGACCTTTGGCGGCAATCCGCTTGCTATGGCCGTCGGCAATGCGGTGCTCGATATCGTGCTAGAAGACGGCTTTCTCGACCATGTCGCTCAGATGGGGCTGAGGCTCAAGCAGCGGCTTGCGGCGCTCAAGAACGAGCATGGCGAGATCATCGAGGAGGTGCGCGGCCAGGGGCTGATGCTCGGGCTGAAATGCAAAGTGTCGAACGTGAAGCTGCTCGAAGCTCTGCGCGCCGAGAAGATGCTGACCGTACAGGCCGGCGACAATGTCATTCGTCTCCTGCCGCCGCTGATCGTGGGCGAGGCAGAGATCGATCTCGCTTGCACCAAGCTCGATGCAGCGTGCGTCGCTCTGAAGAGTGGCGCGCTCGCCGACGCCTGACTTCCGCTCCGCTGTCCCATGGTCCCCAAGCACTTTCTCGATATTGATGCTTTGGACACCAAAACTCTGCGCGCCATCATCGATTGGGCCCATGAGATCAAGCGCAAGGGGCATGTGCCGAAGAGGCTGAAACGACGCGAGCGCCCGGTTCTCGCCATGATCTTCGAGAAGCCCTCGACCAGGACGCGCGTCTCTTTTGAGGTCGCCATTTACCAGCTCGGCGGGCAGTCGCTCGTCCTGAGCCCGCAAGACATGCAGCTGGGGCGGGGCGAGACGCTTGCGGATACCGCGCGGGTTCTATCGCGCTATGTCGATGTGATCATGTTGCGCACCGGACCGCACGCGACGCTGACTGAGCTTGCCGCCCATTCAAACGTTCCGGTGATCAACGGCCTCACCTGCCTGTCGCATCCCTGCCAAGTGATGGCCGACATCATGACCTTCGAGGAGGTGAAAGGGCCGATCAAAGGCCGCACAATTGCCTGGATCGGCGACGCCAATAATGTCGCGACCTCCTGGGTGCACGCGGCGGCACGCTTCGGCTTCAGGCTCAGGATCGCCTCGCCGAATGAGTTTGGCCCCGCGCCCGAGCTTCTCGCCTGGGCAAAGGAACAAGGCGCCGAAATCGAGGTTGGCGATGATCCACGCAAAGCGGCGCGGGAGGCCGACTGCGTGGTGACCGATGTCTGGGTTTCGATGGGCGACGGCGACAAGAAGAGGCGGAGCGCGGCGCTTCGGCCGTTTCAGGTCGATGGCGCCCTGATGGCTCTTGCGGCAGAGGACGCGATCTTCATGCATTGCCTGCCAGCCTATCGCGGAGACGAGGTGACCGCCGAAGTAATCGACGGACCGCAATCCGTTGTGTGGGACGAGGCCGAGAACCGTCTGCATGTGCAGAAGGCGATCCTTGCCTGGTGCCTCGGCGCCGAGCGTCGCGGCAGCAAGGCCACGCGGGCCAAGCGGCGCAAGGCGCGCGGAGCCAGAAAATGACCGAGCGCGGATCCGAGCAGCGGATCGAGCTTCGCATTCCGGAGGACGATCTCATCCTCCCGTTCCAGGCCGAGCATGCCGACGTCCTCGGCCGCCTGGTCAAGCTCGGGCCCACGGTCGACACCATCCTTTCGCGCCACGACTATCCAGAGCCGGTATCGCAGCTGCTCGGGGAGGCGGCTGCGCTCACGGCGCTGCTCGGCGCCTCCCTCAAATTCGAGGGCAAGTTCATCCTCCAGGCTTCGACCGACGGTCCGGTGGATCTTCTCGTCGCCGATTATCAGGTGCCCGGAGGCTTGCGCGGCTATGCCCGCTTTTCGGCCGAGCGGCTCGCGGAACTTCCTCCAAACGGGCGGCTTCTCGGCGAGGGCCATCTCGCCATGACCATCGACCGCGGCAACGACACCGAGCGTTACCAGGGCGTCGTACCACTGGAAGGCGATAGCCTGACTGAGGCGGCAGACACTTATTTCCGTCAATCCGAGCAGCTCCCGACCTTCATCAGACTTGCCGTTGCGCGGCACTATCGCGCGGGCAAAGCGGGCGGACGGCCTTGGACATGGCGCGCGGGCGGTCTTCTCGTCCAGAAGCTCACACGCGAAGGCGGGCGCACGAGCCGCAGCGACGCCGCCTTCGAGGAGGACTGGACGCGTGCCAAGTCGCTTGCCGAAACGGTCGAAGACCATGAGCTGCTCGACCCGACGCTTCCGGCCGATCGGCTGGTGTACCGGCTCTTCCACGAGGAACAGGTGCGCGCTTATCGGGCCATCTCGCTCGAGAGCTATTGCAGTTGCTCGCGGGCACGCGTCGAGGAACTTCTGAAGCGCTTCTCGCCGGAGGATTTGGCCGACATGGTAGTCGACGGCGAAGTGTGGGTGACGTGCGAGTTCTGCAACAGCCGTTACCGCTTCGATCCCGGCTCGTTCACCGACGCCTAGGCGCTGAGCGCCTTCGCGAGACCCGCGAGGAAGGCCATGCAGGCGTCGAGTTGCTCGATGCTCACGAACTCGTCGGCCGCGTGCGCCTGCGCGATGTCGCCAGGTCCGCAGATCACGGACGGGAACCCCGCCTGCTCGAATAAGCCCGCTTCGGTGGTGTAGGAGACCGCGCGCGTTTGTTCCGTCCCGGTAAGTTTGAGCGCCAGCGCTACCACCTCTGAGGCGCTGCCCGCTACAAACGCCGGCACTGAATTCAACGCCGTCGTCTCGATCGCGGCCTCGTCCGTCACCTGCTTCATTTTGGGCAGGAGCGACTTCTCGGCAAACGCGGCAAGATTACGCGATGCCTCGCCCGGCGTGGCGGAGGGCAGACTGCGTACCTGCCATTGGAACTCACAATTCTTAGGCACGATATTGCCGGCGGTGCCGCCTTTGATGGTGCCGACACTGATCGTGGAGTAGGGCGGCTCGAAGTGCGGATCGTTCTCCTTCTTCGGAATGGCGCCACCGATGCGGTGGAGCTCGCAGACGAGAGCAGCGGCAACCGAGATCGCGTTGACGCCGAGCGCCGGAAGGCTCGAGTGTGCCTCGCGGCCATGCACGACCGTGCGGTACGCATCGATGCGCTTATGTGCGTCGATCACTGCCATGCTGGTCGGTTCGCCGACGATGATCGCGCGTGGACGCGGAAAGTCCTTGCCGAGGCGGGCTATCAGCGGTCGCACGCCGGTGCAGCCCACCTCCTCGTCATAAGAGATGATGAGGTACACTGGCTCCTTCAGCGTTCGCATCTTGAACAGCGGCACTGATGCGAGAGCGCAGGCGAGGAAGCCCTTCATGTCGCAACTGCCCCGGCCGTGCAGCCTGCCGTCGCGTGCCGTGAGCGTGAATGGATCCGATGCCCAGCGCTGCCCTTCGACGGGAACGCAGTCGCTGTGGCCGGAAAGGCCAATGCCGCCATTGCCGCTACCGCCGATGGTGACGAAGAGATCGGCCTTGGCGCCATCGGGCGAGGGGATGCGCAACGAGCCGATGGCATGGCTCTTGAGATAGTCCTCGACGAAGCCGATCAGTGCGAGATTAGACTTCGAGCTCGTCGTATCGAAGCCGACCAGCGTTGCGAGTAGCTCCCGCACTTTGGATTGAGATGCAGTCAAAGGAACGCCTGTGATCCAGCCCCGTGCGGTGAACCTAGGAGGCCTGGGTGCGAAAGCGCTAGGTGGCCCTCGCCTTGGCCTTCATCGCCTCGATTTCGCGGTCGCGCGGCGGAGCCGAGGTGACGAGAGAATCAATCAGCTCGCGTGCCGCGCGTGACACCTTGTCCACGGCGCGGTCGAACGCGGCCTGATTGGCTTGCGAGGGCCGGGTAAAACCCGAGAGCTTGCGCACGAATTGAAGCGACGAGAGATAGATCTCCTCATCCGTAGCGGGCGGATCGAAATTATGGAGCGTCTTGATATTGCGGCACATGACCATTCTCACTCGACAGTTCGCATTAACCCGAAACGGTGACACACGACGCTTCCACGGGCAAGCAAGCTTCCCTTAACGCGCGGCAGCAAGCGCTTGGTCAAGATCGGCCTTCAAGTCGCGCACGTCCTCGAGCCCGATGGAAAGCCTGATGGTGTTGTCGAAAATGCCGAGCTCGGCGCGAGCCTCTGGCGACAGCCGCTGATGCGTGGTCGTGGCAGGGTGCGTAACGAGGCTCTTGGCGTCGCCGAGATTGTTGCTGATCTTGAAGATCGAGAGCGCGTTCATGAAGGGGAACGCGTTCTTCTTATCGCCCTTCACCTCGAACGCGACCATCGGGCCTCCGCCATCCATCTGCTTCAGAGCCAATTGGTGCTGCGGATGATCGCTTCGGCCCGGATAGAACACTCGTTGAACCTCCGGCTGGTCGGCGAGGAAATCGGCTATGGCAGCCGCAGAGGCGCAATGCCGATCGACCCGCAAGGGCAACGTCTCCAAACCCTTGAGCAATACCCAGGCATTGAACGGACTCAGCGAGGGTCCTGTCTGCTTGAAGTAGTTATGAAATTTTTCATCAATGAAGGCCTTGCTGCTCAGCACAACGCCGCCGAGACAGCGTCCCTGGCCGTCGATGTGCTTGGTCGCGGAATAGCAGACGATGTCGGCGCCGAGCGGAAGTGGCCGCTGCAACATCGGCGTGGCGAATACGTTGTCGACCACGACCAGCGCATTCGCCTTATGCGCGATTTTCGACACGGCCTCGATGTCGACAAGCTCAAGCACCGGATTGGTCGGCGTTTCAAAGAAGAAGGCTTTGGTATTCGGCCTCACCGCGTTCTCCCAAGCAGCGAGATTACGCCCGTCCACCAGTGTCGACTCGATGCCGTAGCGCGGCAAAAGATCCTCGACGACATAACGGCAGGCGCCGAACAGCGCACGGGCCGAAACGACATGGTCGCCGGCCTTGAGAAAACAGAGCAGGGAAGCAGCGACAGCGGCCATGCCGCTCGCTGTTCCACGCCCAGCCTCTGCTCCCTCGAGCGCGCACATGCGCGCCTCGAACATGGCAACGGTCGGATTGGAATAGCGGCTATAGACGAAGCCTTCCTCGTCCCCCTTGAATCGCGCTTCGGCCTGTTCGGCGCTGTCATAGACGTAGCCTGAGTTGAGGAAGATCGCCTCAGATGTCTCGCCGAACTGGCTCCGCAGCGTCCCGCCATGCACGAGCTCCGTCGCCTTATGCCAGGCGATGCGGCTCCGGCCTCTCCGATCCTCCCTTGCCATCGACTCCACTCCTTGAACCTTCCCACGACCGGCCGACGGACACAAAAAAACCCGGGCTTGGCTGCCGCCAAAAGACCGGGTGACGAATTCTCGTCTCGCGCGGCCTTTTAGCGACTTGTTTTACGTGGCTGCAAGCCGGCCGGCCAAATCACCACGAGGCGACATTAATGCGCCCGTGGCCTATCCGTCGTCAAGACCAGGCAAGGGATCTTGTCCTAGAACGGCAAGGAGGAAGCTTAAAACGCCGAGCACTCCGAGCACGGTCCGCACGATATGCAGCCTGCCCCAACTTTCGATCAAAGCCCGGCTGTGCCGTCCCGCCTGCTTCTGCTCTATCGCGAGCAGGGCATCGTTGGTAGGTTTGATGACCAGAAGCGTCCACGGCCATGGCGCAAGCATGACGAGCGCGCCAACGAGAAATGCGGGCCTGCCGGTTTGCCACCAAGCGATTGTGCCGAGAAGAAACGCGAGCAGGGCAAGACCCGCCTGCATGATGGTGCCGCGTTTGTACGAGCGCTTCCATTCAGCGAGAAGGGGGCAGTCCTCAAGCCCGAGCCTGGCCGGCTGCTCGACGCAACTGACATAGATCGCAGCCCCCGTGAAAATGGCCGCTACGGTAAGCGCGAGATATCCGATAACCATGATGCCGTTTGCCTCCCAATCCGCGCCTAGAACCTCGGTTCCCCCTTGTGAATCCGGGGGAGAAGGCCGAGCTTAAGGTGACGAGGCCCGCCCGTCATGCCAAGAACATCTTCATGTCTCCCGCAGATTCGCAAACCGCTGAGCTGTTCCAGCGCCTGCCCGAGACGCCCCACGTGACCATTCCAGCCGAAGCCACCCGGAGCGTCTTCGCCCGCACCGGCATTCTTCCCTGCCAGGCCATCAGAGCCATGATCGGCGCTGGCGAGATTTTTGGCGCGCCCGAGATCGAGCCTGACCAGATCCAGCCGGCGAGCCTCGACTTGAGGCTCGGCAAGGTGGCCTACCGCATCAGGGCAAGCTTCCTGCCGGGGCCTGGTGCCACCGTGCGCGACAAGCTCGGCGGGCTCAAATTCCACGAGATCGATCTGACCAAGGGTGCCGTCCTCGAAGCAGGCTGCGTCTACCTCGTGCCGCTCATCGAGCAGCTCAAGCTCCGCTCAACCATCGCCGGGTTTGCCAATCCCAAGAGCTCGACCGGCCGGCTCGACGTGTTCACTCGCCTCATCGCCGACAATCAAGATACGTTCGACGCGGTCGAAGAGGGCTATTCAGGTCCGCTCTTCGCCGAGATCTGCCCGCGGACTTTTTCCATCAAGGTGCGCTACGGCTCGCGTCTCAATCAGATCAGATTCCGCCGCAGAGTCGGCCAGCAGCTCGACGCAGACGAGAGGCCTGGCCGCATTGGCGATCGCCGTCTTCGCGAAATCCACTCGGATATCGGACTCGTCGAAGGCGAGGCTGCGATCCGCGAAGGACTCAACTTGCGCATCAGCCTCGCGCCTATTCCGCCATCAGGGCTCGTCGGCTATCGCGCAAGACGCTATGCCGGCGTGATCGATGTCGATGCAGTTGGAGCCTACGAGGCGAACCAGTTCTGGGAGGCCGTGCACCTTCGCGACGACCGGCTCCTCGTGCTCGACCCACACGAGTTTTACATACTCGCCTCCAAGGAGAGCGTGTCGGTGCCGCCGGCCTATGTCGCCGAGATGGCGCCATTCGATCCCTTGATCGGAGAGTATCGCGTGCACTATGCGGGCTTCTTCGACCCCGGCTTTGGCTACACCGAGGGCAAGGCGCCAGGAGCGAAGGCTGTACTCGAAGTGCGCAGCCTTGATATCCCGTTCATTCTGGAGGATGGACAGATCGTCGGGCGCTTGGTCTATGACAAGCTCACCGACATCCCCGACCAGATCTACGGCCACGGCATCGGCTCGCATTACCAGGCGCAGGGACTGAAGCTCTCCAAGCACTTCAAACAGGGCTGACTAAGCCGAGCAGGACCCGCCGCCAAGCACGCAGAACTTGGCGCAATGCGGATGGCAAAGCTTGACTGTGCCGTGTTCGAACATGCCGCCGTCGGCCTGCGCGGCTTCCGCCAGTGTCGCGCCCATCTCGAAGGCTGGATCGTAAGGAAGCAGCGTGCAGGGAAGCACCATTGGCATCGCAGCTCCCTTGCGCTTCACTACCATGCGGCTCGACGCGCACATCACGTCTCTCGGGTCTTTGTGCAGAATTCCCCAACAGGATTCGGTGATCTCAGGCACCTCGGCTCTGAGGTCCATTTCGGGGAACAGTACGAGCGAGGTGCGGTCGTAGGCATCGACTGGCCAGCCCCGCGCGGCGATCAGCACGGCATAGCCGGCCCGCTCGTCCTCCTCGCTCTCACCCCAGCACGTGCGACCGGCAAGCGCGATAGTGAAGCTTTGACGCGCCAGCCAATCGATTCCTTCGACCGTTTTGTCGAAGGTGCCTTCGCCGCGCTCCTCCTCGTGCAATCTTTTCGTGTAGTGGTCCAGGCTCACGCGCAGCACGAGCCGGCTCCCGTAGGTGTCGCGCAGCGCCGCGAGACCTGAAAGAATGCGCGGACGGAGCATCGGCTGCATGGCATTGGTCAGCACCAGCACCGAGAAGCCGCGGCCGAGCGCGTCGTCCAGCATCTCGATAATCTCGGGGTTCATGAAGGGCTCGCCGCCGGTGAAGCCGATCTCAGTGACCGGAAGGCGATCGCGCACGATCTCGTCGAGGAAGACAGCGGCGTCGGCACGGGTGATGTAGGCAAGCCGATCGTTCTCGGGGCTCGACTCGATATAGCAATTACGGCACTCGATATTGCAAAGGCTGCCGGTGTTGATCCACAGCGTGCGCAACGCCTCAAGCCTGACGCGAGCGCGGCGCTCGCCTTTAGCGGTCCAATCTGGATCGGCGAATTTTGCGGGGGGCGCGGCTAAGGCAAGCTCGCTCATGCTCCCACTATACGAGAGATCGCTTGCGAAGTTTGCTCGCTAAGCGCTCGCCGTCCTTCACGTTCTGGCGACCGCTTTTGGCGTGGGTGCTTGTAGCGTACATACGCATGACTGTGGTCAACGTTGCGCAAGATTGGGCAAAATGGAGAGGTCAAACTTGGGGCATGTGATTCACGACGAGTCATAACCGCAATCGCTCTCAAATCGAGATTGTAGTGGCAAAAAGACGGGCTACTGCAGCATTGACGCGTCTGTAATCGTGTTCGCGACATAATCTTTCGGCGCCCACACCTTCCAAACCTGCTGGAAATCGTTGTAGCCCTGCTCGCCTGGCAACGTGTCGATGACATCGAGTTGGTTCTGCACGGGCCTGTCTTCGCCATCGCGATAAAAGATGTAGACCGGCGCCGGTGTGGTGCTCTGTACGTCTAGATGATAGTAGAGAGTCGGCTCACCAGTAGTCGAAAAGCCGAGCACGTTAAAAGGGGGAGTGTCAAAATCGATAGGCTGGTTCGGACTCGGCAATCTCTTGTCGGCCGAGCGCACCAAAAGCTTCCCTGCCCTGTCGCTGAAACGGTCCACCGTCGCAATAGGCGCCTGGTCAGGATTTTTGGGCTGCAATTCAGCTCTCGCAGGCCCACTACTTACGGCGAACCAACCTGCCGTGATCAACACTACAAG
>Ga0105242_10003364_pt1 | contig 12450 bp, 7 predicted proteins | sample KBSM24metaG_FD_81521 | JGI IMG/M metagenome (GOLD analysis project Ga0105242, IMG submission 81521) | Miscanthus rhizosphere microbial communities from Kellogg Biological Station, Michigan, USA - KBS M2-4 metaG | ecosystem: Host-associated > Plants > Roots > Rhizosphere > Soil | place: Michigan...
ACACGCTCGCCGCGACGTTCGACGTCACGACCATCGCGCCCGATCCGCTGCAGCTCGTCCTTCGACATCGCGATCCGCTCGACCAGGAAGTGGCCGGTTTGATCGCCGCCGCGTTTGCGTACGGGCGCGCGGACATCATCGTCTCGAACATCGGCGCGGTGCTCGAGAAGATGACGCCGTCGCCGTATCGCTATCTGGCGTCATTCGATCGCCGCGAAGCCACCCGCCGCTTCGCCGGCTTCGCGCATCGTTTTCATAAGACGCCGGACCTGGTCGAGTTTCTGGCGCGTCTCGCGAAGGTGATTCGCACACACGGTTCCCTCGGCGCGCTGTTCGAGAAATGCTACGACGCAAACGACGACGACATCGGCCCGTCGCTCGCGCGGTTCGTTTCAAACATGTGGGTGCCGCTGCCCTCAGCGGCACCGGCGACCGCTGAGGGCAGCGGTCGCCACATGTCCAAAGCCCTCCGCTATCTCCTCACCTCTCCCAACGACGGCAGCGCGTGCAAGCGCATGAACCTCTTTCTCCGCTGGATGGTTCGCCGCACGCCGCCCGACCTCGGCCTGTGGACGTTCGTCGATCCGTCGAAGCTCGTCATGCCGGTCGACACGCACATCCATCGCATCGCCACGTTTCTCGGGTTGAACGACCGCAAGTCCGCCGACTGGAAAACCGCCCGCGCGTTGACTGATCGTCTCGCGCGATTCGATGCGGCGGATCCGGTCCGCTACGACTTCGCGCTCTGCCGTCTCGGCATCCTCGACCTCTGCAGCCGCAAGCGGAGAAAAGAGAACTGCGACGTCTGTCTGTTGCGCGACGTCTGCAGATTTCCGGTGACGGCGTAGTGCCGGCTCCAAATTTCTGACTGACAAAATCCAACGCGCCGTACCCAAACCTCATCCATTCGGAAATCCGTCGTTGCGTTCAACGTTATGGATCAACGGGTTAGCCGCAGTGTCCGCGCGGCACCCGCATTGAATGCCGTCCTCTGCCCACGCCATGCGCAAATCGGTCCTTGCGAACGCGCTTCTTGCCCTGCTCACGGTCGGGATCGTCCTCGGCGCGTTCGTCTCGTTCCAGCGCAAACGTTCCTCGTTCGAGCGCATCGACTTCACGTTCATGCGCCAGAACGGCGTCATCGTCGTCAAGAGCGTCGATGCCGGCGGCGGCGCGGAAGCGGCGGGACTCCGTCCCGGCGACGCGATCTGGCTCATCAGCGACACGCCGGCGACGGAAGTCGAAGGCGTGCAGAAGACGCTGCGCCGCATCGGCCAGTCCGTGCCGATGCTCATCGCCCGCGACGGCAAGACCCTCACGATTCAGTACCGGCCGCCGGAACTGAAGATCGACACGCCGTACCTGATCCTCAGCTTCATCGGCTTCCTCTATCTCGCCATCGGACTCTTTACGTTGTTCCGAGGAGAGACGAGGGAGAGCCGGTTGTTCTATTTCGTCACGCTGCTTTCGTTCGTCGTGTATGTCTACACGCCGGCGGGAGACATCGACTGGAGCTACAAGCTCCTGCAGATCATCGAAGAGATGGCGCGCATCTTCCTGCCGCCGCTGGCCCTCAACTTCTTCCTCCTCTTCCCCCGCCCGCTGCTGCGCGAGAAAAAGTGGATCGCCTGGATGTACGTCCCGCCGGTCGTGCTGGCGTTGTGGGTGATCGACCTGCTCATCTTCAACAACGCGGTGGCGGTGGCGGCTCCGTTGCGCGCGCTCGAGATCATTCAGAAAGTGGAGATCGCGAACTTCGGTCTCTACTTCACGCTGGCCGTCGTCGCGCTGGCGTTCACCTATCGCGAGGCCGCGGCCGTCGGCAAGAAACAGATCAAGTGGATCTACCTCGGGCTCGTGGTCGGGTTCGTGCCGTTCCTTCTGATCTACATCATCCCGTATCTCGTCTCCGGCTCCGTCCGTCCGGTCTACACGACGCTTTCGATCCTGCCGCTCGCGCTCATTCCGCTCGCCTTCGCCGTCTCCATCCTCAAATACAAGCTGTGGGATGTCGAGGTGGTGATCAAAGAGATCCTCGCCTACTCGGTGACGTTCGTCTTCGGCATGATCGCCTTCTCCACGGTCAACGTGGTCCTCTCGCGCGTGATCGAAGAGCGCTCGGCCATGGAGCGCAACTTCCTCGCGTTCACGTCCGGCCTCCTGATCGCCGGCGTGTTGATTCCGGTGAAGGGGAAGATCGAGTCGGTGATCGAGATGATTCTCTATCGCGACAGCTACCGGCATCGCCGGACGATGTCCGACTTCGCGCTGGAGCTGGCGACGTTCCACGACGTGCACGAGCTGATCGCGATGATGCGCGAGCGCCTGCGCACGACGCTGCACATCGAGCGGATGAATCTCTACACGCGCGAGGGACAGTCGCTGCTGATCTACGATCCCGAGACGGGCGTGCCGAGGCGCACGACCGCGGAGGAATTCGGACCGATTCCGAAAGAAGGGCCGGTCATACTCACGGCGCCGCGTCTGCCGGATCAGAGCGAGCTTCCGTGGCAGCTTCTGTCGGCGGGATATCGCTACGTCTTCGCGTTGCGCAACCGCGGCGAGCTGCAGGGACTTCTGCTCCTCGGCACGCGCCGCAACGACGAGCCGCTCTCGCGCGACGACCTCCAGCTCATCGGCACGCTCACCGCGCCGGTCGCGCTGGCGATCGAGAACTCCCGCCTCTACGGCAAACTGCGCCGCCAGCTCGAAGAGATCCGCGCGCTCAAGGAGTACAACGAGAACATCATCGAGTCCTCGCTCTCCGCGATCGCGGTTGTGGCGTTCGACGGCACCGTGCTCACCGCCAACCGCGCGTTCTGGGAGCTCGTCGGCGCCGACCAGTCGTACGAGTCGATTCACGAGCTCTTCCCGCCCTACGACGAGCTGACGCAGACCGACGGGCGGACGCTCTCGACGCACTTCATCAATCACCTCGGCGTGGAGAAAGAAGTGACCGTCACTTCGAGCCCGCTCTCGGCGGCCGACGTCGCCGACGGCGCGCGCGTGCTCGTCATCGGGGACATCACCGATCGCGTGCGCCTCGAGCGCGAGCTGCAGGACAAGGAGCGGCTCGCATCGTTGGGACTGCTCGCCGCGGGCGTTGCGCATGAAGTGAACACGCCGCTCACCGGCATCTCCTCGTACGCGCAGCTGCTGCTCGCGGAGACGTCGGAAGACGATCCGAAATACCGGCTGCTCAAGAAAATGGAACAGCAGTCGTTCCGGGCCTCGCACCTGGTCAACAACCTGCTCGACCTCATCGCCAACCGCCCGCGCTCTCGCGAGCTGGTGAGCGTGGACGATCTCATCACCTCCACGATCGTGCTGCACGAAGACCTGATGAAGGCGAAGCGCATCCGCATCTATCTCGCTCCCGTGCCTCCGTCCCTCCACGTGCGCGGGAACGTTCACGACCTGCAGCAGGTTCTCACCAACATCATTCTCAATGCTCGCGACGCGGTCGCGGACGGCGGGAACATCTGGATCTCCGTTGCGGAAGAGGACGAGCGCGTGGTGATTCGCATTCGCGACGACGGCAAGGGCATCCCGGCCGAAATGATCGGGCGGATCTTCCAGCCCCTCGTCACGACGAAGCGCGGCCAGGGAGGCACGGGACTCGGCCTGGCCATCAGCCGCCGCATCATCAACGCCTGCGACGGCGACATCACCGTGCAGAGCACGCCGGGGAACGGCGCCGAGTTTTCGATTGCGTTGCCGCGCGCGGCGGCAGCGGGAAGAGAGAATAGCCGCGCGACCCTCATTCAATGAGAATCCTGATCGTCGATGATGAAGAAGTCCTGCGGGACGTGCTCGATGCCGTTTTACGGCGCGAGGGGTTCGACATCGTCACCGCATCGACCGGCGAGGAAGCGCTCAGCCTCCTCGACGGCGAAGAAGTCGACCTGGTCATCCTCGACGTCATGCTGCCGGGCATCAGCGGCATCGACACGCTGCGCGCGATCCGCATCTCCAACCCGTCGCTGCCGGTCATCGTCATCACCGCGTTCTCGTCGATCGACGGCGCGATCGAGGCCATGAAGCAGGGCGCCTTCCACTACATCCCCAAGCCGTTCAAGAACGAGGAAGTCGTCATCACCGTGAACAAGGCCCTCGAGCAGCGCCGCCTCACGCGCGAGAACGAGCGCCTCAAGGCCGAGCTCTCGGACAAGTACGCCTACTCGAACATCATCGGCAAGAGCGAGACCATGCGGAAGGTCTTCGACCTGATCCGCCTGGCCTCGCCGTCGCGCTCGAACATCCTCATTCAGGGCGAGTCGGGCACGGGCAAGGAGCTCGTCGCGAAAGCGATCCATCACGCCAGCCCGCGGGCGCGCAACGCGTTCGTGACCGTGAACTCCGGATCGCTGCCGCCGGAGCTGCTCGAGTCATCGCTGTTCGGACACATGAAAGGCTCGTTCACCGGCGCCATCGCCACCAAGCGCGGGCTCTTCGAAGTTGCCGACGGCGGATCGATCTTCCTCGACGAGATCGGCAACATCAATCTCGAGACGCAGGCGAAGCTGTTGCGCGTGATCCAGGAAAAAGAGTTCATGCGCCTCGGATCGGTCGATACCATCAAGGTCGACGTGCGCATCATCGCCGCGACGAACGCGGACTTGAACAAGTTGATGGCCGAGTCGCGCTTCCGCGAGGATCTCTACTACCGGCTCCACGTCATCACCATTCCGCTTCCGCCGCTGCGCCGGAAGCGGGAAGACATCCCGCTCCTCGTGCAGCACTTCCTGCAGAAGTATTCGGAAGAGAACAAGCGCAAGGTGCGCGAGGTGACGCCGGACGCGATGCGCATCCTCATGGATCATTCGTGGCCGGGGAACGTGCGCGAGCTGGAGAACACGATCGAGCGCGCGGTCGTCCTCTGCACCGGCGACCGCATCACGCCCGACCTCCTGCCCGACTACCTCCGCTACCCGATGCGCACCGATCAGCCGGCGATGGTCGTTCCCGCGGAAGGCATATCGCTCAAGGATGCGGTCTCGAATTACGAGCGCACGATGATCCTGCAGTCCCTCGAGCTCGCGAACGGCGTGCAGAAGCGCGCCGCCGAGCTGTTGCAGGTGAAGCCTTCGACGTTGAATGAGATGATGAAGCGCCTGGGCATTCACGCGAAGTCGAACGCCGCGATCGAGGATGAAGTCGCCGTCAACGAATAGACTCCTGATCGCCGCGACCCTTGGGGTCGCGGCCCTGGCCGGCTCCGTCTTCTTTCTCCGCTTCTCCCTGCCGCGATTCCTCTTCGCCCGCCTGATCGATCCTCTCGGCGCGATGCTGCTCGTCATCGCCGCGTCGTTTGCCTGCGGCGCACTCGCTCTCGCCGCACTGCGCCAAATCACCCGTGTCATCCTGAGCCGCGAAGACGGCGAAGGATCTTCCAACGAGCCACGGGAGAAGATCCTTCGCTCCGCTCAGGATGACACCGGAGACATCCTCCTTCTCGGCGTCCCGATCTACGGCCTCCTTCTCTCGATCATCTCCATCGCCGGCTTCGCGACGCCGCTCGTGATCGGCGGCGTGACGATCCTCGCCGCGATCGCGGGCGCGGTGACCGGGTGGAAACGCGTCGGGCTCCTCGTCGCGGAAATGCGCTGCGCGCGGATCGCGCTGCTCATTCCCCCGGTGATCCTGGCATTTCTCGCGGCGATCACGCCGGTGAACACACCGGATGAGCTGACGTACAAGCTGGCCGTCCCGCATCTCTATCTGCAGTTCGGGCGGATGCTCGACCTTCCGCTCAACTCGCACGCGTACATCCCGTCGGCGGTCTACATGGCCGATCTCGGCGCGCTCGTTTTGTCGGGCGGCATCGCGGCGAAGCTCGTGCACTTCGTGCTCTATCTGCTCGTGCTGCGCGTCGTCTATGTGGCGACCGCTGCCCTCAGCGGTCGCGGTGCCGCCGAGGTCAGCGGCACCCACATTGGAAGCGGCGGTTCCTACATCACGGCGGTCATCGCCTGGACGCCCGCGCTCGCGATCATCGCCGGGTGGGCGTGGGCGGAGTGGGCGATGATCGGCTTCGTTCTTCTTTCGTTCTTTCGCTGGCAGCGGTTTCTCGACACGAGGAGCCCGACCGATCTCACCGTCGCCGCGGCCGCTCTCGGCCTGGCGATGTCGAGCAAGTACACCGCGCTTCCGTGGGCGGTCGTGTTCATCGCGCTCGCGATCTGGCGGATGCGCGCTTCGCCGCGCGTGCTCGCGGCGGCGGCGGTCGTCACGTCGATCGCCGGCTCGTTCTTCTACATCCGCAACCTCGCCTGGACCGGCTCCCCGATCGCGCCGTTTCTCCTGCCGGACGCTCCGGCCATCGCCGGCTATCGCTCGTCTCTCGGAGGATGGCTGGAGCTCGTGCGCGGATACGACATCTTTCATCCGGCGATCGTCGATGACGCCCTCGGCATCCTCATGCCGGCCATGATTCTTCTTTCACCGCTCGCGCTGCTGTGGCGCAACCGGCGCGTCGTCGATCTCTTCGTGCTCGGCTTCGTCCAGCTGATCGGACTGGTGACTCTCGCGCCGACCTCGCGTCTGATGATGCTCGCACTCGTGCCTCTCGCGCTTCTCGGCGGCGTCGTGACCGTTCGCGTCTGGGAGGACTCGAGTCGCATCATTCGCGGCGCGCTCGCCGCCGCGGGCATCGTCGCGATCACGGGTCACATCATCCTTCTCGCGTTCATTTTCACCACGAGGTGGAGCGTCATTCCGTATCTCATCGGCATCGAGTCGGAGGCGTCCTACCTCTCGCGCACGCGCGACTTCCACAAGCCGTACGCCTGGATCGAGGATCACACGCCCGCGCAGGCGAAGCTCCTGCTCCTCGCCGAGAACCGCACGTACTATCTCGACCGCCGCGTGATCGCCGCCGGCAATCTCGACGGACCGCGCGTCGCCGCCTATCTCTCCCGCTTCCGGACGCCGGACGAGTTCGGGCGCGAGATGCAGCGCGAAGGCATCACGCACGTTCTCATTCACAAGCCGTGGTATCGCGTCGGAACGAGCGTGCCCGTCACGATGCTCGAAAAGGAATACATCCTGATCGTGCCGCCGCAGACCCACGCCATGCTGCGCGCGTTCCTCGGCACGAAGAGCCGAGTCTACGAAGACCCCGCGTACCTGATCTACGCCCTCGATCGCTGAGCGACTTTCCAGAGTCCCATCGCGCTGATCACGGTCCACGCTCCTTCCATGATGATCAGTCCGGCCTGGCGGGCGGTGAGCGCGGCCACGAGCAGCGCCGCGCCGCCGATGAGGTTGAGCACCTGGTACGTGTACGTCTCCGCGTCGAGCCGTTTGATCTGATGCCCGCCGAACGCGAACAGCACCAGGAGCGCGCCGATCACCGAGATCACCTGAATGACCATTAGAATCTCCCCCGCATGACACGCCGCATTTTCCTCAGCGTCGTTCTCTTCATCTTCGCTTCGCTCGCCGTCGCCCAACCCACGCCGCAGGAGTTCCACGGATATCCGATCGGTGAGCGCTTCACGTCCTACGATCGCATCCTCGACTACTTCCGCGAGCTGGCGCGACAGTCGAATCTGATCACGATTCAGCAGATCGGCGAGACCTACGAGCACCGGCCGCTCGTGATCGCGACGATCACGTCGGAGAAGAACCGCGCCGCGCTCGACGACATCCGCAGCAACGTGGCGCTGCTCGCGAAGGGCGAGGGCGACGCGGCCCAGATCGCGAAGAACACGCCGGCGATCGTCTGGCTCGCGTTCGGCGTGCACGGCAACGAGTCGTCGTCCGCCGAGGCGGCCATGCTCGTGGCATCGGAACTGGTGCGGAACCCGCGCGTCCTCAATGACGTCGTCGTCATCATCGACCCGCTCGAGAATCCGGACGGGCGCGAGCGCTACATCAACTGGTTCCGCCGCACCGCCGGCGTGAAGCCGAACCCGAATCCCGACTCCTTCGAGCATCAGGAGCCGTGGCCGGGCGGGCGCTTCAACCACTATCTCATCGACATGAACCGCGATTGGACGTGGATGTCGCAGCGCGAGACGCAGGCGCGCGTGGCCGCGTACGGCCAATGGAGCCCGCAGGTCTTCGTCGACTTTCACGAGATGGGCTATCAGTCGACCTACTTCTTTCCGCCGGACGCGAAGCCGATCAACGCCCATCTGCCGAAGGACGTCGAAGAGTGGCTCGACGTCTTCGGCCGCGCGAACGCCGCCGAGTTCTCGAAGCGCGGCTGGCCGTTCTTCGTCGCCGAACAGTTCGATCTCTTCTATCCCGGCTACGGCGACTCCTGGCCCTCGCTTCACGGCGCGATCGGCATGACCTACGAGGTCGCGGGACACGGCCGCGGAGGCCTCGCCGTCGAGCGCGACGACAAGACGATCCTCCGTCTCGCCGATCGCGTGCAGCGCCACTTCACCACCGGCATGACCACGATCCGCACCGCGGCGCAGAACCGCGAGCAGCTCCTCCGCTACACGCACGAGGCGGCGCGCGCGCAGATCGACAGCGGCAAGAACACGTACCTCATCGTGCCCGGCTCGCCGAATTTCAACACGCTCGTCGAGCTCCTGCAGCGCCAGGGCGTGCGCGTGGAAATGCTCGGCGGGGCGGCGACGATCCGCGCCACGCGCGTCGACCGCGCGAGCGCGGAGTCGCGCGTGTTTCCCGCCGGCACGGCCGTCGTCTCGACCCGCCAGCCCCTCGGCGGCCTCGCCAACACGCTCCTCGAAAAAGCGCCCGCGTTCAGCAAGGGATTCGTCGAAGAGCAGCGCCAGAAAGCGGAAGCCGACGAGCCGGACGACTTTTACGACCTGACGACGTGGTCGCTCCCGCTGGCGATGAACGTCGAAGCGTGGGAGGCCGCGGCGCCGGTCACCGGAACCAAAGACTTCCAGAAGCCGGCACCCGCGTCATTCCGCACGGCCGCATACGGCTATCTCGTCGACGGCCTGGAGCCGAACCTCTACCGCTTCGCCGGACGCCTGCTCGAGAGCGACGTCAACTTCAGCGTCAGCGAGAGCGACGTCACCGTCGGCGACCGCACGTTCACGCGCGGAACGCTGATCATCCTCAAGGGCAACAACAAGGACACGCTCGACGCGACGCTCTCCGGCATCGCCGCCGACACCGGCGTCAACGCGGTGGCGCTGGAGTCGGGCTGGATGGGCGGAACGGCATTCGGTTCCGAGAAGATCCATCACGTGCGCAAGCCGAAGATCGGTCTGGTCGGGGGGCCGGGCACCAACGCGACGTCGTACGGAATGCTCTGGCACACGCTCGACATCGACACGCCGATTCCCCACAGCACGCTCGCTCTCGAATCGCTGCGCAACATCGATCTCGGCGAGTACAACGTGCTCGTGTTCCCCGACGGCAGCTACGCCGACCGTTTAGGCAAGCGCGGCGTCGAGAAGATCAAGGCCTGGGTCAGCGACGGCGGAACGATCGTGGCCATCAAGGGCGCGAACGCGTTTCTGCGCGAGAAAGACGTCGAGGTCTCGAAGCTGAAGCCGTGGGAGCCGCCGAAGAAAAAAGACGACGACAAAGACAAGCCCGCCGCCGACGAGCGCTACAACGACTTCCGCGTCCCCGGCTCCGCGTTCCGCACGACGATGAACGACCGCTCGTTCCTCACGTTCGGCGTGCCGCGCCCGCCCGCCGTGCTCATCGAGGGAACGAACGCGTTTCTCCCAGTCTCGCACAAAGTCGACAACATCATCACCGTCGACGCGAAGGACCCGCTCATCTCCGGCGTCGCCTGGCCGGAGTCGATCGAGCGCGTGAAGGGATCGGTGTACGTCGTGAGCGAGCCCTTCGGCAAAGGCCAGGTCATCACCTTCGCCGACGACCCCCACTTCCGCCTCTTCTGGCGCGCGACGCTGCCTGTTTTTCTCAACGCCGTTCTGTATTCGCCAAGCTTCCCGCGATGACCCATGTGGCGACCGCTGCCCTCAGCGGTCGCGGCGCCGCTGAGGCAGCGGCACCTACATGCGCTTCATGGCACACCTAGAAAGTTCCGGCGGCATTATCTTTTGAGCATGACAAATCGCCCGCCCGCCGTCGCCGGCACGTTCTACGAAGGCACGCCCGAGCGGCTGCGCGCGCAGGTTGACGCCTGCTTCGCCGCGAATCCGCCCGCGAACGGCAAGACGCGGTTCATCGGCGCGGTCGTGCCGCATGCGGGCCTCGTGTACAGCGGCCACGTGGCCGCGGCGTTCTACGCGCTCGCCGAACTGCCGCGGCGTCTGATCATCCTCTGTCCGAATCACACCGGCGCCGGCCACTTCGCGGCGATCAATCGCGAAGGCGCGTGGAGCACGCCTCTCGGCGACGTCGCCGTCGACACGCGTCTCGCCGATGCCCTGATGTCGAAAACGAAACTGCTCGCCGAAGACACGCGGGCGCACGCGCGCGAGCATTCGCTCGAAGTGCAGCTTCCGTTTCTCCAGCGCCTTCTCGGCGATCTCATCTTCGTTCCGATCTGTCTCGGCGCGCATCGCTACGACTACGCCGAAGAGATCGGCCGCGCCATCGCCGATGTCGTAAAGGAGGAGCGCGAGCCGGTGGCCATCCTGGCCAGCTCCGATCTCAATCACTACGAAGACCAACGCGCGACGCTGCGCAAAGACCAGCTCGCGATCGACCAGGTGCTGGCCCGCAACCCCCGCGAGCTGTGGCGCGTCGTCGACGAATACGACGTCTCCATGTGCGGCTTCATCCCCACCACGACGATGCTCGTCGCCGCGAACGACCTCGGCGCATCGGACGCGAAGCTGATCAAGCACGCCACCTCGGGTGATGTGAATGGGGACTATTCGCACGTGGTGGGATACGCTGCGATCTCAGTCGCATGAGAGTCGTCTTCGCCACCGCCGAGGTTTCGCCGATCGCCAAGACGGGCGGGCTGGGCGACGTTTGCGGCTCGCTGCCGAAGGCGCTGGTGAAGCTCGGGCACGACGTCACGATCTTCATGCCGTTCTACCGTCAGGCGAGGCAGTGGTTCGAGAAGAACGGCGTGTCGGTGCACCAGATGATGCCAACCGTCGTGATCTCGTGGGCGAATTGGATCGCCGAGGCGACGTTTCTGCGGACGACGCTCCCGGGGACGGACATCCCGCTGATCCTCGTCGCCAACGACTACTTCTTCGAGCGCGATCAGATCTACTCCGACGCGCCCGACGGCTGGCACGACTACCTGCTGCGCTATGTATTCTTCTGCCGCGGCCTCATTCGCGGATGCGAGCTGCTCGACATCGACGTCGATCTCCTTCATTGCCACGACTGGCACACCGCACTCCTTCCCGTGTATCTCCATTCGGGACTGCGCGGAAGCGCATCGTTCGCACATGCGCGCTCGGTGTACACGATTCATAACCTCAACTATCAGGGTGTCGCGGGGCCCGACGCATTCGCGCTGACGGGATTGCACAGCCGCTACTGGGCTCCCGACGCGCTCGAGCATTTCGGCACGCTCAATCCGATGAAGGGCGGCATCCTCGCCGCGGACCAGGTGACCACGGTCTCCCCGAATTACGCGCGCGAGATCCAGACGCCGCAGCTCGGCGCGGGACTCGACGGCGTGCTGCGCGCCGTCTCCTACAAAGTGCACGGAATTCTCAACGGCATCGACGTCGATGAGTGGAATCCACTGACCGATCCGCAACTGCCGGTGAACTACGACGAGACGATGCTGCGCGAGAAATCGCGCGTGAAGCGCGCCCTCGCGAAAGAGGCAGGGCTGAAGTTCTCGCAGAAGACGCCAATCATCGGCGCGGTCTCGCGGCTCGTCTCGCAGAAGGGCTTCCAACTCCTCGTGCCGATCTTCGCGAGACTGCTCGACGCCGGCGCCCAGCTGGTGATCCTCGGCAGCGGCGAGACCGACCTCGAGAACCAGCTCGCGCTGTTAGGCGAGCAGCATCGCGGCCGGTGCCGGGTCTGGATCGGCTTCGACAACGCGCTCGCCCATCGCATCTACGGCGGCGCCGACATGCTGCTCATGCCGTCGATCTACGAGCCCTGCGGCCTCAATCAGATGTACGCGTTGCGCTACGGCACCGTCCCCGTCGTGCGACTCACGGGCGGCCTGGTCGATACCGTGATTCCGTACGACGGCACCAATCTCGATCACGCGAACGGCTTCGGATTCGTGGCCGCTCATCCGGTGGAGCTCTACCTCGCCACGTGGGTCTCGATGCTGAACTTCAAGGACGGCCCCGTCTGGAAGTCCTTGCAGACGAACGGAATGGAAGCCGATTTTTCCTGGGACCGCTCGGCGCGTTTGTATGATGAGGTGTATCGGGGGGCAGTTGGCGGATAAGCGCAAGCGCACCGCCTACTCGGAAACCTACGACGCGATCGTCGCCGTCTGGCGCGATGAAGGAGGCGAGAGCCTCGACGACATCGCCCTGATGGCGACGATCAATTCCCTCCTCGCACATCGATTTCCCTATTTCTTCTGGACCGGCTTCT
>Ga0105242_10003367_pt1 | contig 12447 bp, 9 predicted proteins | sample KBSM24metaG_FD_81521 | JGI IMG/M metagenome (GOLD analysis project Ga0105242, IMG submission 81521) | Miscanthus rhizosphere microbial communities from Kellogg Biological Station, Michigan, USA - KBS M2-4 metaG | ecosystem: Host-associated > Plants > Roots > Rhizosphere > Soil | place: Michigan...
AAGCCATCGATCGCCTCTTCTGCCCTCTGCCCTCTGCCATCTGCCCTCTATCCTTTCGGGACCGGTTTGACCGCGGCGCTCGGATCGCGCACGTCCGCGGGGACCGCCGCCAGCGCGCGCTGCGCTTCCTCGCGTGTGTTGAAGTGGCCCCAGAACACGCGGTAGCACGAGCGGCTGCCGATCTGCTGCGGGACGAACCAGACCTGCTCGCCGCCCGAGCTCATCGCCTTCGTCAGGTTCGCCGGGTCGCAGAGGATCTGCACCTGCACGGTGAAGTTGCCCGTCGGATTGGCCGCGAATGCACGGGCCATCGCGTCGTATCGCGCGCGCGCGTCGTTATTCGCGGGTGGCGGCGTCGCCGCGATCACCAGCGGCTTCGGCGTCACCTTCGGCAGCGCGCCTGCGTCGATCGTCGCGGTGGGCGCGGGCGCCGGTGCGGTCTGCGTGGCTACGGTTTCGACGGCGGCCGTGGTCGTCGTGACGGGCGCGGGTTGCACAGGAACAGGTGCAGGTGCGGCGGCGGGTTTCCTCACAGGACGCCGCACGACGAGGTCCGCCGGCGCTTCCTGGCGGCGCTGCCACCGGAGGAAAAGCGCGTATCCCGCTCCCGCGAGAATGAAAATCGCGATCAGCGCGACGACGAGCCCGTACCGTCCGCCACCCGACGCCCGCACCGGCTTCGCCGCGCGCGGCGGCGGGGCGGGCGTCGATGCACGGCGGGCCGTCTCGATCTGCGCCTCGTCGAATCCCCACTGCTCTTCATCCGCCTCCGGAGGCTTGACCGGCGCGGGGATCGGCGGCGGTGCCGGCTCGCGCGGCGGCGTGTCCCAGGCCGGCATTTTCTCCGGCGCGGGCGCAACGGCGGGTGCTGGCTCCGCCTGCTCTTCTTCATCCCACGCCGACGCCGCAACCGCCGCCGGTTCGGGCGGAATCTGAATCTCGAGCGTCGGCTGATGCAGCGCTTCCGCCTCGTCGAACTGGAACATCGGCGTCGGCTGCGGCTGCGGTTCCGGCTCGTTCCAGACGTCCGCGGCATCCGCGACTCCCGCGGTGGCCAGATCATCGAGCGCGAACTCGGGAGTGTGGCGACCGCTGCCCTCAGCGGTCGCGGTGCCGCTGAGGGCAGCGGCACCCACATGATCGACGCGCGTCAGGATCCGCAGCGTCGACAGTGCGTGCAGCAGCTTGTAGACGTTGAACGTCTCGCCGCCCGACGCGGTCGCGACTTCGGCGACCGACTTTTGGCCGTCGATCTGATTCGAGATCGCCTCGGCCTGCTCGTTGAGGCCGAGCTTCCGGAACACATCATCGAAATCCGCCGCCTTTGCGAACGTCGCCGTGCCGCCGTCCATCTCCCGCTCGAACTTCTGCCGGTCCTGATCGGTGACGATCAGCTCCACGAGCACCTGCGGGAGCGGGAACAGCGTCCCTTCGTCACGCTTCGGCAGATAGTCAGCGACGATGGTGAAGGATCCCGTGGCCCACGCGGCGATCGAGCGGATGACGCCGACGACCTGAACGCGGCGGGCCCAGGTCAGTTCCTTCCGGGTGATGAACCCGAGGTTGAGAAGCGCGTCGCCGAGAGTCTCGTTTTCTTTGCGCTTCGCGAGGGCCTGCTTCACATGCTCGCGCGACACCTTGCCGGCGCGCATGAGGATCTCGTCGATCGAGTCGGCGCGGTCGTTCGTGCTCGCCGAGAGAATGTCGCCGCCTTTGAAGTAGACGATCTTGATGATGCCGTCGCTCTCGAAGCGAATCGCGCCGGTGAATTGCTCGCGCCACAGCTCCACGAGCCGTTCGACCAGATTCATTTCGCTGATTTCGCCTTCGAGCATTCTCTGTCCCTCATCTGCAACGTGTATTCGGACTTGCGGGCGATTATCGCATGCGGGGCAACGGTTGCTGAGTTGCTAGGTTGCTGGGTTGCTGACACAGAATCGGTTCAGTAACCCAGCAACCCAGCAACTCAGCAACCGCCGCTATGTATGCAACTCGTCATACAACGTCTGCCCCACCTTCCTCCCCAGCACGTTCATCAAGTCCTGCGCGGAGGCCTGGCGGATCGCGGAGACACTGCCGAAGCGCTCGAAGAGGAGGCGTTTGCGTTTCGCGCCGATTCCGGGGAGGTCATCGAGCTCGCTGTGGAGCGTGCGATTCGCGCGGCGGCGGCGGTGGGACGACACGGCGAAGCGATGCGTCTCGTCGCGCACCATCTGCAGGAGCTGCAGCGCGGCGTCGTGGCGATCGAGGCGGATCGGCACCTCGCGGTCCGGAACGTAGATCTCCTCTTCCCGCTTCGCGAGCCCGGCGATCGGAATCTCTTCGATCCCGAGCTTCGTCAGCGCCGCGAGCGCCGCGTTGAGTTGTCCGCGTCCGCCGTCGATCAGGATCATGTCCGGCAGCGGCTTCTCTTCCTCGAGAAGGCGCCGGTATCGCCGGTCCACCGCCTCCGCCATCGAGCGGAAGTCGTCCGCGCCCGCGACCGTGCGGATGTTGAAGACGCGATATTGGTTCTTGTCGAACTTCCCGCGGTCGAGGACGACCATGCCGGCGACGGAGTCGCTTCCCTGGATGTTCGAGATGTCGAACGACTCGATCTTCTGGATCTCCCGATCGCCGCATTCGAGGATCTGCGCGAGACGTGAAGCGGCGATCTGCAGCCGGTCCTGCTGCGATTTGCGGAAACGCGACTCGTGCGAGAGCCGCGCGTTGCGGTTCGCCAGCTCGACCCGGTCGACGCCGCGCCCGCGCTGCGGCACGCGCACCGACACCTTGCGCCGCGACTGCGACGACAGCCACTCCGTGATCAGCTCCTTCTCCTCGACGTCGAACGGCAGAAGGATCTCCGGCGGGATGAAGAGGTTGTCCTGGTAGTAGCGCTGGAGAATCTCGCTCAGGAAGTAGCCGGGCTGATAGTCGTCGATTTTCTCCCAGAACAGCTCCCGGCGATCGACGACGTTGCCGTCGCGGATGACGAAGAGCTGCACCGCGACGTCGCCCCCTTCTTCATACAGCCCCCACACATCGGACTCCTCGTCTTCCGCCGACGCCACCTGCTGCTCGGCCTGAATCCGCTCGACGGTGCGAATGATGTCGCGGTAGTACGTCGCCAGCTCGTACCGCTCCTCCTCGGCCGCGCGATACATCCGCCGGCTCAGCCGGTCCTGCAGTTCCTTCGACTTTCCGCTGAGGAACAGCACGACGTCGTCGACCATCTCGTGATACTCCTCCGACGTCGTGAGGCCGACCACGCACGGCCCGAGGCACTGATGCATGTCGTAGTAGAGACAGGGACGCGTCAGCGCGCTCTTTCCCTCGGCGATGTCGAGATCACAGCTGCGCAGCTTGAACTGATCGCCGACGAGCTTCAGGATGCGCCGCGCGGTGCCGGCGAAGAACGGCCCGAAAAAGAGATCGCCCTTCTTCCGATCGACGCGCCGCGTGAACACGACGCGCGGGTAATCCTCGGACATCGTGACCTTGATGTACGGGTACGTCTTGTCGTCGCGGAGGAGGATGTTGTAGCGCGGCTGGTGGGCCTTGATCAGATTGTTCTCGAGGAGGATCGCTTCCAGCTCGTTGTTCGTCGTGACGAAGTCGACCGCGTCGATCTCGCCGACGAGCGCGTTCGTGACCGGATTGCTGCGCGTGCCTTTCCCGACCACGTACGAGGTGACGCGGTTCTTGAGATTGCGCGCCTTGCCGACGTAGATGACCTGCCCCTCGGCGTTCTTGTGCAGATAGACGCCGGGACGGTCGGGCAGCTCTTTGAGGCGCGCTTTGAGGCGTTGGAGGCGAGATTCCGGCACGGCTAAGTCTTAACGAATGAGCGCGTTCAGAAACTCCGTGGTCGTGGAGCGAAACGCGTCCGTCCATTCGTGACCGCCTTCGAATGCCAGCGAAGTCGCGTTCGGCCGCGTTTGCAGAAACCTCAAGTCGTCCTTGAACTTCTCTTCCGTGTACCACTCGTCGGTGCTTCCGCGCGCGAGGAGGATGGGTGGGAGCTGAACGCCGTCTTGTTTCACATCGGGCGGAAGATCGCCGCCGAGCATGATCAGTCCGTCGCAGCGAATCGCCGCGGCGGCGCGTGCCGCCATCGAGGCGCCCTGGGAGAATCCGATGAACACGAGCGTATCCGGCGCCGGCAGCGCGGCCAGGATGCGGCGGACATAAGAAATGTTGTCGTCGATCGCCAGCTCGCGATCGAGCTTCGTCATCCAGTTCCCGACCACTTCCCCGGCCCGGGTATAGAAGAGGTTGAGCGACTGCACGGCCGCGAGCGACCAGCCCGAAGTGCCCTCGATCTTGTGCAGTTCCTCGAGGTGCGTCTCCGCGCGCTCAGCGTAGCCGTGAAACCCGACGAGGAGGCGCTCCGCTCCCCTTCCCTCGTGGAGAACGCGGCCGTGGGTGGTGGTCTGGATCGTGAGAACGTTCATGCGTCAGCGCGCTGACTGGTCAAGATGTTGACGAGTCAGCCCGGTGCCATTGTACCGTGGTGTGGTGCGCGCCTCCGGCGCGCCTTGGTTAGGTCCTAAGTGCTGAGTCCTGAGTCCTGAGTGGTTTGCTGCTACTCAGGACTCAGTACTCAGGACTCAGCACTTAGACCCGCAGGCGCGCCGGAGGCGCGCACCACACCACAGTCTGCCCTTAGAATGCGCGCCGTGCATTTGATCCTCGTGGTCCCCTGCTACAACGAAGAGCAGCGATTGCCGGTCGATGAGCTCCGGCGATTTGCCATCGCCGGCGCGCGCGTAGAGTTTCTCCTCGTCAACGACGGCAGCCGCGACGGCACGCTGCGGCTTCTCGAATCGCTGCACGACGAAGATCCGTCGCGCTTCTCCGTTCTCGATCTCCAGCCGAACCGCGGAAAGGCGGAGGCGGTGCGCCAGGGCATCCTCGCGGCGATGGAGCGGCGTCCCGACTTCGTCGGCTTCTGGGACGCCGACCTGGCGACGCCGCTGAGCGAGCTCCCCGACTTCCTCGACGTGTTCTCCGCGCGCCCGAACATCGAGATGGTCTTCGCCGCGCGCGTGCGGCTCCTCGGGCGCTCCATCAGCCGCAACCCCTCGCGCCACTACGTCGGCCGCGTCGGGGCCACGCTGATCTCCTCGTCCCTCGGCCTCGCGGTCTACGACACGCAGTGCGGCGCGAAACTTTTCCGCACCAGCGACTCGATGCGTGAGATCTTCGCGCGGCCGTTCCTCTCGCGCTGGATCTTCGACGTCGAGATCATCGCCCGCTTCGTCCAGCAACGCGGGCGCGATGCCGCGGCGAACGCGATCTATGAGCTGCCGATCAAAACGTGGTACGACGTGAAAGGTTCCAAAGTGAAGTCGACTGATTTCGTTCGCGCGCTGCGCGACCTCTGGAAAATTCATCGCGCGTACAATCGCCGGCGAGGTTAGTCCTGAGTGCTGAGTGCCGAGGGTGCCGAGTCTCCCGCTCAGCACTCAGGACTCAGCACTCAGGACTCATCAACGTAGAATGCGGATATGACCGATACGCTTACTTCTGCCACCGACCAATCTCTGTCTTCACTTGCGCAGGGACTGGTCGGATCCGAAGTGCTGAAGGTCGCGGGCGAGGTCCGGGCGCTCACGGCTTCGGGACGTTCGGTCGCGAACCTCACCGTCGGCGATTTCTCGCCGACCGAGTTCCGCATCCCTCGCCTGCTCGAGTCGCTGATCGCCGAGGCGCTCGCGGCCGGCCAGACCAACTACCCGCCGGCGGACGGAACGCTCGAATTGCGCAGAGCGGTCGTCGATCTGTACCGCGAAGAGCTGCATCTCGAGTATCCGCTCGAGTCGGTGCTCGTGGCCGGCGGCGCGCGGCCCGTGATCTACGCCGCGTACGCGGCCGTCGTGGATCCCGGCGACAAGGTCATCTATCCGACGCCGTCGTGGAACAACAATCACTATACGTACCTGATGCGCGGCGTCCCCGTCGAGCTCGTGGTGAGCGCCGAGACGAACTTCATGCCGACCGCGGAGATGATCCGCCCGCACGTGCGCGACGCGCGATTGATCGCGGTCTGCACGCCCCTCAATCCGACCGGCACGGTGATGTCGCGCGGCGAAGTCGAAGCGATCGCGCGGTTGGTCGTCGAAGAGAACGAGCGCCGCGCGGGGAGCGGAGAGCGTCCGTTGTTCCTGCTCTGGGACCAGGTGTACTGGATGCTGACGTTCGGCGAGAACCGTCATTACGCGCCGCCGCAGGTCGTGCCGGAGAGCGCGGCCTGGACGATTTTCGTCGACGGCATCTCCAAGGCATTCGCCGCAACCGGACTGCGCGTCGGATGGACGGCCGCGCCGCCGGCGGTCACCGCGCGGATGCGCGACATCATCGGACACATGGGCGCGTGGGCGCCGAAGGCGGAACAGCTCGCGGTCGCGTCGTTCCTCAAGCAGAAAGACGAGATCGCGGCGTATCACGACACGATGATTCGCGAGCTGCGCGTGCGGCTCGACGCGCTGTACGACGGTCTGATGTCGATGCGCCGCGAAGGAATGCCGGTCAACGCGATCGCGCCGCAGGGCGCGATCTATCTGTCCGCGCAGTTCGATTTGATCGGCCGTGGCTTCACGACCAATGAAGAGATCCGCCGCTTCCTGCTCGAGAAAGCGGGATTCGCCGTCGTCCCGTTTCAGGCGTTCGGCCTGAAACAGGAAGACGGCTGGTTCCGCCTCAGCGCCGGCGCGGTGTCAGTGCGCGACATCGAAGAAGGCCTCGCCCGCGTACGCGAGGCGCTTTCTAGGAGTGCGGTGGCGCAGCCACCGCTCTAAGAGCGGCGGCTCTGCCGCCGCACTCCTACATCAATCGGGCGCGAGCCGCTCGCCCGGCTGCGGCGGCTTGCCGATGTCGTCGTAGTCGCGCATGAACACCTTCAGGCCGTAGTCGGTCTGGTTGCGCGTGAAGCCTTCGATCAGCTGGTTGTTGTAATAGTCGACAAAGAAATCGAACGGATCGCGGGGATCGGTGTCGACGACCTGCATGTCGGCGCGCACGAAATAGAGCTTGCCCATGCGCAGCGTGCCGTCGCGATAGAACATCCAGTTGGGCTCCTTCGGATCGGGCGGATCGAGCGGCGCCGCGGCGGTGTTGCTCTCGAAGATCTGCAGCAGCTCGTCTTCGTGCAGCTCGACGTCGGTGAGACGGCCCTCGATCGTCGGCGGCGGCAGAATCGCGAGCGCGTCGATGAGCAAGTCGTTCTTCTCCACGCGCACGCCGCTCGGCAGTTTCTTCAGGATCTCGTCGAGTGAGATCCCGAACGCCTTCATCAGCAGTTCGCCGTTCAGGTTGCAGATCTTGATGTCGATCGGATGAATGCGCAGCCATCCCTGATCGGTCACCGAGACATCCGCCGTCATCTCGAACGGGATGTCGATCAGCTTGTGCATGATCCCCTGCTGCACGAGCCTCCCCTCGTGCACCGAGATCATCAGCCCTTTGAGCGGCGCGCCTTCGTAGTTGAAGACGTAGTGGTTCAGGAGGTCGGTCAGCGCGCGGCCGCTCACTCCGATGCGCGCGCGAAAGACCCGCACGATGAACGACTTCTTGTCGTCGAAGTTCAGCGGCTTCCCTTCGTTCTTGTCGAAGAACTCGCCGCGCAGCGTGTGGATGCGCAGGACGATCGTTCGATCGACGTGAAACAGGACGTTGTGCATCTCCGCCTGGGTATGGCTCGCGGGCGCCACGTCGGCCGGCTCGTTGAAGTGCGCCACCCCGATCGGCGGCGCCGGCACCGGCTCGAGCGTGTCGCGCGAGATCTTCCCCGGACAGCAGCAGGCGAACAGCGTCAGCGCAACGCCTGCACCAGTCAGAAACGGGACGAGGACGAGAGCCGCCCTGCGCGCAATCAACTTCGCTTTCGCCACAACCAAGCGAATCGCTAAGCAAGTGCTCGGCCATGTGCGATCATGCCGGCCAAACAGTCGATGAACATCGTCGAGCAAGACCAGGAGGTCCGGCGTCAGATCTACGACGTCACCATGCGCGAAGGGACGCCTCCCCTTGCCGCGCGTGTGGCGGATGCGCTGCTGATCCCGGCCGGCGAGGTCGTCGACTCGTTTCGCCGGCTGGCCGATGCGCACATGCTCGTGCTGCAGGCGGGCAACGGGGAGATCCTGATGGCGAACCCGTTCTCCGCGGTGCCGACGCCGTTCCGCGTGAACGCGAACGGCCTGTCGTGCTACGGCAACTGCATCTGGGATGCGCTCGGAATCCCGGCGATGCTGCAGTGCGACGCGGAGATCGACACGAGCTGCGGCGACTGCGGCACGTCCGCGCGGATCGCGGTTCGCGGAGGACGCCTCGAAGGCGAAGGCCTGATGCACTTCGCGATTCCGGCGCGCCTCTGGTGGAAGGACATCGTCTTCAATTGAAAGACGATGCTGTTCTTCCGGTCGGAAGAGCACATCGACCGCTGGTGCGAATCGTGGCATCTCCCCCGCGGCGCGGTGATCCCACTCGAGCAGGGCTGGCAGCTCGCGCGCACCTGGTACGGCGAAGACCGCCGCGATCCGTCATGGCGGCGCCGCACGCTCGAGGAGACCGAAGCGGTCTTCGCGTCCCTCGGGTTCACCTCGGAGTTCTGGAACCTTCGCTGAAACCTTCCTTCCGGAAAGTATCCGAGCGCGGCAGTCCCTCCTTATGGAGGGATGGGTCATGAAGCTACGAACTCTGGCACTCACGTTCACTCTTGCGCTGCTCGCCGCGTTGCCGGCGGCGGCGGACAAGGTTCTCATTCTCGACACCACCGGCAATGGCAGCAGCCAGGAAGCGCAGGCAGCGCTTGCGCTGCTGCCGTCAGGATCGACGGTCGACATCGTCGATGCGGCGACATTGATCTCGCTCGCGTCCAGCGGAGGCCTGACCGCGTATCGCGTCGTCATCCTCGCCGATCCACAGTGCGGGCACCGGCCCGCGCTGCCCGTGATCCCCGGAAACTGGGGAACGGACATCACCGGGAATGTAGTCATCGTCGGTACCGACAACTACTTCCACGCCTCGTCGGGTGGAGATCAGTTGGTGCAAAAGTCGATGGCTTACATCCTGTCGAACCCAAAGACGGGCGCGTTCATCAGTCTCAGTTGCTACTACGACTACGACATTTTCCCGAACCCTTCGGCGCCTCCCGGAACGCCGGTTCCCCTACTCGACAACGCCTTCGCCTCGTCGGCCGGAAACTTCACGGTCCACGGATTGTCGGTTCCGGTCGCCGGTGGGACAAGTACGTGCTTCAACAATGCGCACATCACTGCCACTCACCCCGCCCTCACAGGGCTGACGGATGCGATCCTCTCGAACTGGGGTTGCTCGGTCCACGAAGTCTTCGACTCCTGGCCCGCCGACTTCGTCGTGCTGGCGATCGCGAAAAACTCCGGCTCGAGTTACACGGCGCCCGACGGCACCGTCGGTAGTCCCTACATCCTCGCGCGCGGCGACATCGCCGTCCTCTCCGACATCTCACTATCGCCGGCGACGGCTGTGAACCAGACCGGCACGACGCACACAGTGACGGCCAGCGTCAAGCCGCCGGTAGCCGGCGTGACCGTCACGTTCAAAGTCATCACCGGACCGAACGTTGGTCTCACCGGCACGGCGACCACGGATTCCAGCGGCAAAGCGACATTTACGTGGGCGAGCTCCGTCATCGGCACGGACTTCATCGAGGCGCAGTTCACGAAAGGCGGAAAGACGCAGACATCGAACATCGCGCGCAAAGACTGGGTCCACACGCCCAAGTCGTGCATGCGCATTCTGCAGAACAAAGTGCTTTGCGAGGTCGATTCAGCCGGAAGGCCGACCGGCAACTACATCTGGCAGTTCCGCGTGCAGAATCTCAGCGGCACGCCGGCGGCGCACCTCTTCGTCTCCGGCTTGCCGAGTCCGGTGGTCGCAATCCCAGACCATCTGGTCTTCAGTCCGGCGATCACCGCGATCTCTCCCGTGCAGCAGATCATCTTCAAGAACACGACGCCGGGACCGCTGACGTTCATCGTCTCGCTGCATGATTCGAAGCTCGCGCGCTGCTGCTCCATGGAGGTGACGCTCGATCTTCCGAAGTGCGAGTGCGCGCAGATCGTGAGCGAGGCCACGCCTTCGTGTTTTGCGTTCCCCATCTGGAGCGTGCCACCTCCGTACTTCTACACGTTCACGATGCAGAACCTCTCCCCGATTCTGGCGGAGAAAGTGCTCGTCGCCGCGGTGTCGCCGTCGGATCTGGTCACACCGATCGCGACGTCGCAGCTTCAGGTCTCCAAAGCGGTGAACACCGTTCCTCCGACCTTACCCGGCGGAACGATCGGGCCGCTGAAGCTTTCGATCGGCGGTCCGCTCGCGGCCGGCGGACAGAAGGTCTGTCTGAACATTAGCCTGAACGACAAGGAGATCGATGACTGCTGTTCGATCACGCGATGCTTCACGCTGCCGAACTGCGAGCTCGTCATCGACGACCACTTCCATCCTCTTGGCGGCGCGACCGTCACGCGGTTGGGGACCGGATTCCGCATCAGCGGAATCGGAACTACCGGTGAGGACGGCGTGCGGCTCGACACCGCCGGCGCCGAGACCGTCGCGCTGTCCTGGCGTCCGCTCGATGTTGCCGGACCGCTGCCGAATGGCGCATTCATCGAAATGCGAGCAGCGCCTGCCGGCGGTCAACCGAGCGGGAAGCTTCGCGTGACGAAGACTGACGGCGGCAAGTACCAGATCGCGACCTCGATCGATGGCGCGCGCACCTACAAAGTGGAGGTGTATCGTGACGGAGAGCTTGCCGGCACGCGCAGCGGACAGGCCGGAATCAACGTCGTCGTGATCTGGCCTGTCGCGGGCGGTGCAGAAGTCGCGCATCTCACCCAGTCGGACCACGGCGATACGCTTGCGTTCACCCTCGATGCAGGTGAAAACGTGGCGTGGCAGTTGACAGATGGCTCAACGCTGACCGGCGACCGATTCCGCATCACCGCGGAGCAGCCGCTCGTCCACGAGGGCCTGAAGATCGATACCTTCGAGCTGCGAGCGGCGAACATCCCCGAGATCGTCGTCACCGCCACTTCCGTGACCGTGGACTGCAATGACAACGGCGTCGCGGATGCCGAAGACATCGCCAACGGCACTTCGCTCGATCTGAATCACAACGGCATCCTCGACGAGTGCGACGGCTCCGCGAATCGAGCCGATCTCAATACAGGGTTCGACGATGTGAGAGGCACGCTCCTCCCAGCCGGTACACTGCCCGGCGGCGCGGACGACGACGACTGGCGCATCGTGTCACCGGGTCCCGAACGGCCGGCAAAGATCGTGATTCAGCCTTCCGCCGGTTGGCCGACGCCACTCTCGAATACGCAGTGGATCGCATCCAATCCGGATCAGGGGCGTTCGACGCCAGGAGTGAGCCGGACGATTTTTCAACGCTGCTTCTGCCTCGGCACCAACGCGGACGCCGTCACGCTCGATCTCTCGCTGCTTGCGGACGACCGCGCGGTCGTTTCGCTCAACGGTCAGGAGCTCGGCGCGGGCGGTGCGTTCTTCGCGGTTCCCCTCACCATCCATCGTACGGGGGCCGTCGGCGACGGGTTGTTCGTCGCAGGCTCGAATTGCCTGACGGTAGAGGTCATTGATAGCGGAGCAGTGGTGACCGGGTTGACGCTCGCCGGAACGATGAGCGCCACCGGCACTTCGTGCGCGTCACATCACCCGTAGACGTCTGTTCGGAGCGGCGGCCCAATGGGCCGCCGCTCGTCGGCGTTCGATCAAGCAGTTGCCTTCATCTCCGCCAGCGCCATCTCCAGAGCGGCCGTCTTGAGCTGCTCCTGCTCCGACAGGTACTCGACTTCCGACTGGCGTTTCGCCGAGGAATCGATCTCGCGCAGGCTGAGGAAGCAGGCCCAGACCACGAAGATGTCTTCGAAGACGACCCATCCGGCGTGCTCGAGGAATCGCCACCACTCCGGATTCGCGATTCCGTACACCGATTCCGGCCAGAGGATGCCGCGCGCGAAGTGATCGGCGGCAATGACGGTGGTCGCGGTGAGAATCACTTTCCAGTCGAGATAGAAGGCCAGGAACGCGAGCGAGCCGAAGACGTGAAAGTGCGTCTCGATCCTGCCGCCGGTGAGATGGATCAGCAGCGCCGATGACAACATCTGCGATGCGGCGATGACGTGGCGCGTGAGCGTCGTGCCCGGACGGAAGATGGCCAGCAGAATCGGCAGCACGGCGATGCCCGCGCCGCCGATGATCGCAACCCACACGTGCATGTGCAGCACGCGCTCCTTGCCCTGCCACGCGTACGGCGAGACCGCCAACGCGCCGACGATACCGGCCACGTATTGCACGACGAGCAGCACGGCGAACATCCGATCGATCCGGATGCGGCGGACGAGCAACTGCTCGTCGCGGAGGGTTTCGGCGCGCAAGGCGGTTGTGGTGTCGCTCATCGGATCT
>Ga0105242_10003371_pt1 | contig 12437 bp, 12 predicted proteins | sample KBSM24metaG_FD_81521 | JGI IMG/M metagenome (GOLD analysis project Ga0105242, IMG submission 81521) | Miscanthus rhizosphere microbial communities from Kellogg Biological Station, Michigan, USA - KBS M2-4 metaG | ecosystem: Host-associated > Plants > Roots > Rhizosphere > Soil | place...
TCGTGGGGCGACATCCCGACGTGCAAGGACTCGGGCCTCAACGTCGAATACCTCATGCTGCGCGGCATCTTCATGCCCGGGGCCGTGAAGCCCGACGAGGTGAAGTACTACGTGGACGTCCTCGACAAGGTGCGCCAGACCCCGGAGTGGAAGAAATTCCTTGAGGAGGGCGCGTTCAACACCACCACGATGACCGGCAAGCAGTACGTCGACTGGGTCTCGAAGGCCGAGGAGATGCACATGGGCCTCATGAAGGACGCGGGGTTCCTGGCAACGAAATAGGCTAGGCTCGGGAGAACAGAGGGCCCCCGCGAGGGGCCCTCGTCGCATTCGCACACTTGGGGAATTAAGAATGCAGCAAGAAAAGGCCGTGGGCAGCGTGCGCCTGTGGGAGATCATCGTCGCCGCGATGTTCCTCGTCTTCGGCGCCATCGTGGTCTGGGACAGCCGGCGCCTGGGCGCGCAGTGGGGCAGCGACGGGCCGCAGGCCGGCTACTTCCCCTTCTACATCGGCGCCATCATCTGCGTCGCGTCGCTCGTCAACCTGCTCACCGCCGCCGCGAAAGGCTCGCGCGATGCGTTCGTCCAGTGGGGACAGCTTCGCCTCATCCTCATCGTGATGGTGCCCACGCTCGTGTACGTGGCCCTCATGGACAACCCGTGGTACAGCCTGGGCATGTACGTTCCCTCGATTGTCTTCATCGCCTTCTTCATGCGCTTCCTGGGCAAGTACGGCTGGGCAAAGATCGCGGCGGTGAGCATCGGCACGATGGTCGCCTTCTTCGTCATGTTCGAGATCTGGTTCAAGGTGCCGCTGCCCAAGGGCCCGATCGAAGCCGCGTTCGGCTTCGCATAAGGGCAAGCGGCGATGCAAGAGATCCAATCCCTCCTCGGCGGTTTCGCCGTCGCGCTCTCGTGGTTCAACCTGATGCTGATGCTGGCAGGCATCGTCCTGGGCGTGATCATCGGCGTGCTGCCGGGCCTGGGCGGCGCCAACGGCGTGGCGATCCTGCTGCCGCTCACGTTCTCCATGGCGCAGCAGCCGGGCGGGGCCACCTCGGCCATCATCCTGCTGTCGTGCATCTACTGGGGCGCGCTCTTCGGCGGCGCCATCACGTCGATCCTCTTCAACATCCCCGGCGAGCCGTGGTCGGTCGCGACGACCTTCGACGGCTATCCGCTCGGCCAGAAGGGTCGTGCGGGCGCGGCGCTCACCGCCGCGTTCACGTCGTCGTTCGTGGGCGCGCTGGTCGCCGTGCTGCTGATCACGTTCCTGTCACCGATCGTCGCCAAGTTCGCGCTGCGCTTCGGGCCGCCGGAATTCTTCTCCGTATACCTCCTCACGTTCTGCGCCTTCGTCGGCATGAGCAAGGGATCGCCTTTCAAGACCATTTCGTCGATGATGCTCGGCTTCGCGCTCGCGGCGATCGGCATGGACACGGTCACCGGCCAACTTCGCATGACCTTCGGATTCGAAGTGCTGATCAAGGGCTTCGATTTCCTCATCGCGGTGATCGGCCTGTTCGGCATCGGCGAGATCCTGCTGACACTCGAGGAAGGGCTCGAATTCAAGGGCACGCAGGCGAAGCTCAACATGCGCGTCGTGATCGACACGTGGAAGGAGCTGCCGAGGTATTGGAAGACGTCGATCCGCAGCGCCACGGTGGGCTGCATGATGGGCATCGTGCCGGGAGGAGCCACGCCCGCGTCGTTCATGAGCTATGGCCTCGCCAAGAAGATGTCGCGCGATGGCGCCAAGTTCGGCACCGGCATGGTCGAAGGTGTGGTCGCGCCGGAAACGGCGGCGCATGCGGCCGGAACCTCGGCCCTGCTGCCGATGCTCACCCTCGGCGTGCCGGGCTCGCCCACGGCGGCGGTGCTGCTGGGCGGCCTCATGATCTGGGGACTGCAGCCCGGACCGCTCCTCTTCATCGAGAAGCCGGACTTCGTCTGGGGCCTCATCGCGTCGATGTACCTGGGCAACATCGTGGGCCTCATCGTCGTGCTCACGTGCGTGCCGTTCTTCGCGGCGATCCTGCGCGTGCCCTTTTCCATCATCGCGCCGGTGATCCTCGTGATCTGCGCGATCGGCGCCTACACCGTCCACAACTCGATGTTCGACGTGTGGCTCATGGTGGTGTTCGGCGTGATGGGCTACATCTTCAAGAAGCTCGATTACCCCCTGGCGCCCCTGGTGCTCGCACTCGTGCTGGGTGATCGCGCGGAGGACTCCTTCCGCCAGTCGATGCTGATGTCGCAAGGCGACATGCGGATCTTCTACGCGAACTCGCTGGTGGGCAGCATCACGACGCTGTCGCTGCTGCTGCTCTTCTGGCCGCTCATCTCCATGGGAATCGACCTGCTGCGCGGACGGCGCGCGCCGACGATCGACAAGGAGTAGGACCGTGCCCGTCATCGCGATGACCCAGGAGATGGCCACGCTCGGCAAGGACGTGGCGCTGGGTGTGGCCGAGAAGCTGGGCCTTCAGCTCGTTCGCCACGAGGTGGGCGACATGGTGGCCGGGCGCATGCAGGTGAAGAAGAGCCTCATCCGCCGCATCCGCGAGGGCAAGGCCTCCAAGATCGAGAAGTGGTCCGCCGACGAGAAGACGATCTCGATCTTCACCGCGGAGGAAGTGCTCGACCTCGCGGTGAAGGGCAACGTGCTGATCCGCGGCTGGGGCGCGACGCTCATCCTGCGCTCGGTGCCGCACATCCCCTGCATCCGCGTCTGCGCTCCCATCGACCTGCGCGTGAAGCGCCTCATGGAGCGCCTGGAGACCGACGACGGGGATCTCGCCCGCCACGAGATCGAAGTGGACGACCAGGCCCGCGCCATGCGCATGGGCGAGCACTTCAACGTGACGTGGGGAGACCCCACGCTCTACGATCTCACCCTCAATACGGAGCGCATCTCCATCGCCTCGTGCGTGGAAGAGGTGGTGAAGCTCGCGCAGAGCCACGATTTCCGCGAGACGCCCGAGTCGAGGCAGTACCTCGCCGATCTCGCGCTCCAGGCGCGTGCCCGCGGCGCGTTGCGCGCCGATGCGCGTACCAACGGGATCGACATCACGGTGGACGTCCGGCAGGGCCGCGCGACACTGCGCGGAATCGTCGTCGACGACAGGGAGAAAGCGCTGGTGCGCGAAGTGGTCGAGAAAATCGCAGGCAGCGGCCGCGTCACCGACGATCTGCGCACCATGGCGGGCGGCCTCTTCCGCTTCCCATCCCAGCTGAAGGACAAGGGTTAGCTCTCCTCGACGCAGTGCTACGCGTCTCGAGCTCCCGCCGGCGAAAATCAGATCTTTCCGGACTGCTTGAGGCGGGAGAGCGTTTCGGCCGAGAGGTTGAGGTAGGAGGCGAGCTCCTTCTTCGGCACGCGCTCGGCGAGGTCCGAATGCTTGCGCACGAAGCGATGCACGCGCCCGGGCGCATCGAGCAGGTGCAACGTGATCGTGTGCGCCATCACCTCGCTCATGAGGAACATCACCTCGTATTCGAAGTCTTCCTTCAGGTCCGGGCGCCGGTCGAGGAACTGCGCCCACTGCGGAAGCGGCAGCTTCGCCACCTGCGCCTTGGTGACGGCGCGGATCGAGTAGGGCGCGGGCGTGCGCAGCTTCCACGCCGCGTAGCTCGTGTCCATGTCGTCTTCCTTGGCGAAGCGCAGGATCATTTCCTTGCCCTCGGGGCTCGCCACGACGCGCTTCAAGATCCCGTCGATCACGAAGTACTGCTCCATCTCGTGCGCGCCCTGGGAAAGGAGCACATCGCCCTTCTTGTAGTCGACAATGGCCAGTTGCCCCTCGAGATCCTCGAAGGCTTCGGTGGCGAGGCGGCGCAGGACGATGTTCTGTCGCAGCCTCTCCCGGATCTCGGAGCGCTGCGGATGGTTCGCTAGGAGGGTCATTGGTGCTCTTGAGGGCCGAAAATTGACCCGTATCAAGGTGGTGTTTCGGGCCCTTTTTCTAACATTGTAGCCTGATCACCGCAGGCCCCATTGCCCCGCCGAGCCGCTGCACGCGGCTTCGCCCGCGGGAGTATTTCTCCGAGAGGACAACATGGCAATCGTCACCGAATCCGCCCCGTTCGCCGCGCCCAGCACCCCGGCTGCGCAATCGCAGGAAACCGTCGACGGCTTCAAGCTCGTCATCGAGGCGCTGAAGCTGAACGGCCTGGACACCATCTACGGCCTGCCCGGCATCCCGATCACGGACCTCACGCGTCGCGCCCAGGCCGATGGCATTCGCGTGCTGTCGTTCCGGCACGAGCAGAACGCGGGCTACGCCGCCTCGATCGCCGGCTTCCTCACGCAGAAACCGGGAATCTGCCTCACGGTTTCCGCGCCGGGCTTCCTGAACGGCCTGAACGCGCTCGCGCATGCGACGACGAACTGCTTCCCCATGATCCTCATCAGCGGATCCTCGGAACGGGAAGTCGTCGACCTGCAGCAGGGCGACTATGAAGAGATGGACCAGCTCGCCGTTGCCAAGCCCGTCTGCAAGGCGGCCTTCCGCGTTCTTCATGCGGAAGACATCGGCGTGGGCATCGCGCGCGCGATTCGCGCCGCCGTATCGGGGCGTCCCGGCGGCGTGTACCTCGATTTTCCCGCGAAGCTTTTCGCGCAGTCGATCGACGCCGAGAGCGGGCGCAAGTCGCTCATCAAGGTCGTCGATCCCGCCCCGAAGCAGCTTCCCGCGCCCGATGCGGTGAAGCGCGCCATCGAGCTGCTGAAGTCGGCGAAGAAGCCGCTCATCGTGCTCGGCAAGGGCGCGGCCTACGCGCAGGCCGACGCCGACATCAAGTCGCTCATCGAGAAGACCGGCATTCCGTACCTTCCGATGTCGATGGCCAAGGGACTGTTGCCCGATACGCACGACCTGTGCGCCTCGGCCGCGCGCTCGTTCGTGCTTCCGGAGGCCGACGTCGTCCTGCTCATCGGCGCGCGCCTGAACTGGTTGCTCTCGCACGGCAAGGGCAAGACCTGGGGCGGCAAGTCGTCGAAGGACTGGGGCAACCAGAAATTCATCCAGGTGGACATCTCGCCCATCGAGGCGGACAGCAACGTGCGCATCGATGCGCCCGTCATCGGTGACATCGGCTCGGTCGTGGGCGCGCTCCTGAAGGAGATCGCGGCCGTGCCGCGGGCGCCGGCCGAGTGGGTCAATGCCATCAACGACCGCAAGTCGAAGAACGTCGCGAAGATGGCCGAGACGCTCGCAAGCGATCCCAGCCCGATGAACTTCCACAGCGCGCTGAATGTGGTGCGCGACATCGTGAAGGCCAATCCCGAGGCGATGCTGGTGAACGAGGGCGCCAATGCGCTCGACTTCACGCGCTCCATCGTGGACATGTACAAGCCCAGGAAGCGCATCGACGTGGGCACGTGGGGGATCATGGGCATCGGCATGGGCTACTGCGTGGCCGCCGCCGTCGTCACGAAACAGCAGGTGATCGCCGTGGAGGGCGACAGCGCGTTCGGTTTCTCCGGGATGGAAGTGGAGACGATCTGCCGCTACGACCTGCCGGTGTGCATCGTCGTGATGAACAACAACGGCGTGTACAGGGGCACCGACGTGGATCCCACGGGGCGCGATCCGGCGCCCACGGTGTTCGTGAAGGGCGCGCGCTACGACAGGATCATCGAGGCGTTCGGCGGCGTGGGCGTCAATGCCACCACACCCGCGGAGCTGCGACGTGCGATGGAGGAAGCGATCCGCTCCCGCAAGCCCACGCTCATCAACGCCGTGATCGACGAGACCGCGGGAACGGAGAGCGGACGCATCACCAGCCTCAACCCCACAGCCGCAAAGAAAAAGGCCTGACCATGGAAGCACTCAAGGGCGTGAAAATCCTCGACATGACGCACGTGCAGGCGGGCCCGACGTGCTCGCAGCTGCTCGCGTGGATGGGCGCGGACGTGATCAAGTTCGAGAACCCGCAGGGCGATGCGACGCGCGGCCAGCTGCGCGACGTGCCCAACGCGGATTCGCTGTACTTCACCATGTTGAACTGCAACAAGCGCTCGATCACGGTCAACATGAAGACCAACGAGGGCAAGCAGGTATTCGTCGACCTGCTGAAGAAGTGCGACATCATCATGGAGAACTTCGGCCCCGGCGTGCTCGACCGCTTCGGCTTCACGTGGGAAAAGATCCACGAGATCAACCCGAAGATCGTGATGGGCTCCATCAAGGGCTTCGGCTCGAGCGGACCGTATTCCGACTTCAAGGCGTACGAGAACGTGGCACAGGCGATGGGCGGGGCGATGAGCACCACGGGCGTTCCGGACGGCCCGCCTTTCGTGACCGGGGCGCAGATCGGCGATTCCGGCACGGGGCTGCACCTGGCCATCGGCCTTCTCGCGGCGCTGCGCCAGGCCGAGCACACGGGCAAGGGACAGTACGTGGAAGTCGCGATGATGGACGGCGTGATGAACCTGTGCCGCGTGAAATTCCGCGACCACCAGCGCCTCGCGCGCCAGTCGCTCGCCGAATACTCGGTGCCGACCTACCAGAACATGGGCGAAGTGCCGCGCGCCGGCAACGATTCGGGCGGGGGCCAGCTCGGCAACGCCGTCCACTGCAAGCCGCACGGGGCCAACGACTGGCTCTACGTCGTCGTGCAGGAAGCGGTGTGGACGGCGATCGGCAACCGCATCGGACCGGACGTCGGCATGCCGGACCTCGCCAACGATCCGCGCGTGGCCACGATCGCGGAGCGGCGCAAGAACCAGGCGCTCGTGTGGACGCTGCTCAACAAGTTCGCCGAGAAGTACACCAAGCGCGAGCTGATGGCGATCCTGAATCCGCTCGACGTGCCGTGCGGCCCGATCATGTCCACGCAGGACCTCGCCAACGACGAGCACGTGAAGGGCCGCGACATGTGGGTCGAGCTCGACCACCCGCAGCGTGGCAAGTGGTTCAACGTCGGCATGCCGATCAAGCTTTCCGCCTCGCCCGCCGTCATCAAGCGCAGCCCGACGCTGGGCGAGCACACGGATGAAGTGCTGAAGGAAGTGCTGGGCTACGACGCGCCGAAGATCGAAAACCTCAAGGGGGCCGGAGCTTTCTCCGCGCCCAAGAAAGTGGCGGCATAACCCAGAATGAAAATCGCGATCATCGGGCAGCAGGACTTCGGCAAGGCGGTTCTCGAGGCGTTTCTGGCAAGGGGCGACACGGTAGCGGGAGTGTTCGTCGCGCCCGAGAAGGAAGGCGCAAAGCCGGACCCCATGAAGGTCGCGGCGGCGGACAAGGGCCTCAAGGTCTTCCAGTTCCCGTCGCTCAAGACTGCGGAGGCGGCGCAGGCGATGAAGGAGCTGAACGCCGACATCGGCATCATGGCCTTCGTGCTGCAGTTCGCGCCGCAGGAGTTCGTGAACATCCCGAAGCACGGCACGATCCAGTACCACCCTTCCTTGCTGCCGAAGTATCGCGGCCCATCGTCGATCAACTGGCCGCTCTCGCGCGGCGAGAAGAAGACCGGCCTCACGATCTTCCGTCCCACCGATGGCCTCGACGAAGGACCGGTGATCCTGCAGAAGGAAACCGAGGTCTCCGAGAACGACACGCTGGGGACGGTCTATTTCGATCGCCTCTTTCCCATGGGCGTGAAGGCGATGCTGGAAGCTGCCGACCTTGTGGTCGCCGGCAAGCACAAGGAAGTCGTGCAGGACGAGTCGCAGGCAACGTACGAAGGCTGGTTCCGCGCCAACGAGGCGAAGTTGAGTTGGCACAACCACGTGGACTTCATCCACGACCTCATTCGCGGCGCGGATCCGGCGCCCGGCGCGTGGACGACGGTGAACGGCAAGAAGCTCCAGCTCTTCGGCTCGAAGAAGCATCCCGTGCGCACGTTCGGCGCCGTGAAGGGCAAGATCGGCGAGATCACCGAGATCACGGACGCCGGCATGCGCGTCACCGCGCAGGGCGGGCAGATCGAGGTCGCGAAAGTGAAGGGCGAGGAGACGAAGAAGATCTCCCCCGCGGAGTGGGCGAAGGGGGCTGGCGTGTCGCCCGGAACGATCCTGGGCACCTGAGGCACCGCAGGTGTGCCAGCGCACAGACCGCGGCGCCGGCGGGGGCCATCGTGGGGACCTGACTGCGAAAGGATTCCCCATGAGCAAGAACTCCGAGTACGTTTCCACCATGCAGGCGCGGATGAAGAAGTTCGACCAGGAAGTGACCGCGCTCGGCGTCGAAGCGGGCGACAAGGCGCGCACGGCGTATGAAGAACGGATCAAGGACCTGCGAGCGACCCGCGACGCGGCCCACGCCACGTTTGCGCAGCTCCAGGCCGCGAGCGAATCGGCCGGCACGAAAATGCACGCCGGCATGACGGCCGCATGGGACACGATGCAAGGGGCGCTCAAGAAGGCGTCCGCGGACCTGAAGAGGAAGGCGTCGTGAACCTCTTCATCTGGGTATTGGCGGGAGGCCTCCTCGGCTGGGCGACCTTTGCCTGGCTGGGCTTCAGCGAGGGCCGCGGCAAGATCGCGTCGATCGTCATCGGGGCCATGGGTGGTGCGATCGGCGGCAAGATGATCGCCCCGATGCTGACGGCGCCCCCGCTGGTTGCCGGAGCCTTCAGCATGTCGGCCCTCATGGTCGCGATGGTTGTGGCCAGCACGCTCCTTGTCGTGGCCAACATGGTCAACAAGCGCTGGGATATCTAGGCCTCTCGTGGGTATTTGAGGAGTAATCTCCCTCCTGCAGCTTTCAGCTCGGGAGGACTGATGGCCAGCGTCGTCACCGGCAAGGCTTGTCCCAAGTGCGCGTATGTCCGCACCCAGTCGGAGACGGTACCCGACTGGCAGTGCCCGAAATGCGGCATCGTCTACGCGAAGTACGGGCAGACACCGCCGCCGGCCGCAGCAGCTCCTGCCGGTCGCCGGCCCGCGGGGCGGGAGGCCCAGCCCGAAGCGATCGACACATCCCAGGCCACCGGCCTCGCGAAGCTCGCGCATCTCTCCTCGCTTGCCAATATCCTCATTCCGTTCCTGGGCACCCTCGTTGCCATCGGCATCTGGATCGCGAAGAAGGGCGAGGACGAGCTCGCGGTGGATTCCGCCAAGGAATCGATCAACTTCCAGATCTCGATGACCCTGTGGGCGCTCGCGGTCTTCGCGCCCGTGTTCGTGTTTCCGCCCTTCGTCTTCGTGACGTCCCTGGCCCTTGTCGTGATCCTCATCGCGATCGTCGTGATGCCGATCGTCGCCGCGATGCGGGTCGCCGACGGGAGCCGGTACTACTACCCGCGAATCCTTCACATCTTCGGCGAAGGGCCGGGCGCCGACTGATGTAGTCCGTTGGAATTACGGCGGCCGGAACAAATGTTCCGCGGCCCGAAATTCGCGTATTGCGCTGGCCAAAAGTGCGGCGTACGTTGGATCTCATCCATGACCGAGGAGATCCCACTGTGAAACATCACAGCCGCGCCGTATTTCTCCCGCTGATCGCATTGGCGATTTCCGCGGGCGTTTCGCAGGCTCGCGTGACGAAGATCGTCGTCGATGACACGCAGGCGCTCACCGCGACGGGCCAGAACATCGCGTACCAGCAGATTTCGGGGCGCGCCTTCGGCGAGCTCGACCCCGCCGCTCCCCTGAACTCCATCATCCAGGACATCGGCCTCGCGAAGGACGCCGACGGCAAGGTCCGCTACGTCGCTTCCTTCGTCCTCACGAAGCCGGTGGACATGACGCAGGCGAGCGGAATGATGTGGCACGACGTGCCCAACCGCGGCTCACCCATCGCCATCAACGTGATCGAGCGCAACTTCGGCGACATCGGCCTCGCCAGCGCATGGCAGGGCGATAACGCCGCCATCGACACGGGCAACGGCACCGCGGTGCGCGCGACGATGCTCGTGGGCGGCCGCCATTGGCTGAAGCTTCCCGTCGCGAAGAACGACGATGGGTCCGCGGTGACGGGCTCGGTATTCGGGCGCATCGTGAACCGCAGCGGGACGGGCGCGCAGGCGCTCATCGTGCAGACGAACCCGGTGCCTTACCTGCCCAACGACGTGAACGACCCCGCCGCGACGCTGGTGTCGCGCGATGGCGAAACCATGGACGGGCACGTCATCAACGAGCAGGCCATCGCGCGCGGCGACTGGAAATTCTGCGGCGGCGGCACATACGACGCGCCCACGCCCCTCGCGACGCTGCCGGTGCGCATCTGCCTCAAGAACGGCTTCAGCGCGTCGAAGCTCTACCAGGTTGTGTACAACGCGAGGGATCCGTACCCCCTGGGTGTCGGTTTCGCCGCGTGGCGCGACGTGGGCACGTTCTTCAAGACCGCTGCGTCGGACGACGACGGGTGGGTGAATCCGGTGGCGGGCGCCGTGCGGTGGAGCATCGCGCGCGGCTCGTCGCAGTCGGGCAACTTCCTGCGCGGCTGGCTGCACCTGGGCTTCAACCAGAACGAGGCCGGCAACCAGGTCCACGACGGCATGTGGCCGATCATCGCGGGACGGCGCATCGCGTTGAATTTCCGCTGGGCGCAACCCGACGGCGTGCTGGAGCTCTACCAGGCCGGCAGCGAAGGGCCGCAGTGGTGGCACAAGTTTCCGGACACGGCGCGCGGACTGCCTCCGCGCGGCATCCTCGATCGCTGCGAAGCGACGGCGACGTGCCCGAAGGTGATCGAGCATTTCGGCTCCGCCGAAGTGTGGGCGCTGAAGCTCACGCCTGAATGGGTCGGGACGGATCCGAAGAACGACATCCCGCTGCCCGAGAACGTGCGCCGCTACTACATCGCGAGCACGACGCACGGTGGCGCCAACGTGGCCAACCCCATCAACGCGAGCCTCATCGGCTCCACGGGCGCGGGGCCGAATTGCCCCGGCAACAATTTCGGCACCGGCATCCTCGCGGCGAACCCGCTGCCGCACACCCAGACCGTGAATGCGATTCGCGTGCACTTCCGCAACTGGGTGATGAATGGCGTGGCTCCCCCCGCGAGCAGGTATCCGACGCTGCGCGGACCGAAGAACGAGCGTCTGCTCGTGGAACCGACCAAGGACGCGCTGGGCTTCCCGACGATCCCGCTCGCCGCCGCGCCCGCGGGCTGGCGCACCACGGTGCCCGAGCAGGGCTTCATCAACCCGGTGCTCGACTACGACTGGGGTCCCACCTTCGATCCCAGCGATGCGACCGGAGTGCCGACCAACGTTCCGCCGCCCATCCGCCAGGTGATCACGACGCTGGCGCCACGCACCGATGCCGACGGCAACGAGCTGGGAGGCGTGCCGCAGGTTCTGCTGGATGCGCCGCTGGGCACGTACCTCGGCTGGAATATCACCGCCGATGGCGCCCGCCCGTTCCACAAGGGGCAGTTGTGCGACTACGTGGGGGGCATGATCCCGTTCGCGAAGACGCACGGCGACCGCATGGCTACGCACGACCCGCGCCTGTCGCTTGAAGAGCGTTACGGAGACCACGACGGCTACGTGGGCGCCGTGCGCGCGGCCGCGGCCAACGCGGTGGCATCCGGGTTCCTGCTGCAGGAGGACGCCGACGCACTCGTCGCGATGGCGCAGGCGAGCAACGTGCTGAACTAGCGACAAGGCGGAAATGAAAAGCCCCGCGCTCGGCGGGGCTTTTTTTCACGGAAGCTCCAGGCTCAGTGGCGCACGTCGTACTCGTTCTCGAAGATCTTCACCTGGGCGTCGGCCTCGTCGCGCGAGCAGCCGTAACGCTCCTGGATCTTGCCGACCAGCTTGTCGCGCTTGCCGGCGATCGTGTCGAACTCGTCGTCGGTGAGCTTGCCCCACTTCTCCTTGATCGAGCCCTTCATCTGCTTCCAGTTTCCTTCGATGCGGTCCCAGTTCATGGATCGTCCTTTCGGTATGTCGAGAAAGTAGGTCCGTGATCGCGCGCCGCAGTTCGCGAGGATGGGCCGAAGGGCGCACGCGCGCCGCGGATCAGACGCCCAGCCAGCGCTGCAGCAGCTCGGGCTGGCCCTTCAGCTCGCCGGCGGGACCTTCATGCACGACGTGGCCGTTGTTGATCACGTACACGCGATGCGCGAGTGCCAGCGTCGCCGCGAGGTTCTGCTCGACGAGCACGATCGTTTGTCCCGCCGCCGCCAGCTCGCGGCACGCAGCTACAAGGTCGTGGACGATCACGGGCGCCAATCCTTCGAACGGCTCATCGAGGAGCACGATGCGCGGGTTGCGGACAAGCGCGCGAGCGATGGCGAGCATCTGCTGCTCGCCGCCGGACAGGTCCGTGCCGCGGCTGCGGCGGCGGGCCTTGAGCCGAGGGAACATCGTGTACACACGCTCGAGCGGCCAGCGTTCGTCCGCCGTGAGTCCCGCGAGCACGAGGTTCTCCTCGACGTCGAGGCTGCCGAAGATGCGCCGGTCCTCGTGCACGAGCTGCATGCCGGCCTGCGCGATCGCGTGGCTCTTGCGGCCCGCGATCTCGATGCCTTCCA
>Ga0105242_10003372_pt1 | contig 12431 bp, 8 predicted proteins | sample KBSM24metaG_FD_81521 | JGI IMG/M metagenome (GOLD analysis project Ga0105242, IMG submission 81521) | Miscanthus rhizosphere microbial communities from Kellogg Biological Station, Michigan, USA - KBS M2-4 metaG | ecosystem: Host-associated > Plants > Roots > Rhizosphere > Soil | place: Michigan...
CAGGTCGAAATCATTAACCTTAATATGTGCAGTGCCAAAGTTTTTAAAATAACTAACCTTTGGTTCTGGCTTAAAATGTTTTGCAACTGTTTTAGCTAACACAATACCATCTCCCACACAAACTATGTCTGCATCTTTGGTTTTGCGGTCAATGATTTTATCCCTTACAAAACCACCGATCAAATAGGTTTCCACGCCCAATTCTTCGGCAGCGTGGGCAACCTTCTTCAGAATGAACAATTCCTTTTCCGTGCATTTAATATCCATAGACGCTGGCAAAGATAATTGATGTCTTGTCTATGAACGAAGAATGGTCACATTCCCATTATCCCATTTGATAAGAGAAGACGGTTCAGCAGAATTCTCCTCCTGCTGTTTGTAGTGAACGATAAAATCAACTCCATTTTTTATTTCGTCGCTTATTTCTTTAAAAAATTTGGGAGCAGGCTTTCCGGAAATATTCGCTGAAGTCGAAACAATTGGTTTTCTGAATCTTTTTATAAGCTGACGGCAAAATTCATCTTTACAAATTCGAATAGCTATTGAGCCGTCTTTTCCAACAAGGTTATCTGCAAAGCCTAACGCTCCATCATAAACCACAGTTGTAGGCTTTGTTGTTTTTTCTAAATAATCAAACAAAGAAAGATCAGGAGCTGCTACATGTTGCATGATATCTTTTTCAGCAGCCACTAACACTATCATTGCTTTTTCATCGCTGCGTTTTTTTAGCTTATAAATTTTTTCTACAGCCTTTTCATTAGTTGCATCGCAGCCAATACCCCAAACCGTGTCGGTTGGGTAAAGGATCAAACCACCGCTCTTCAATACATCCAAACATTTCTCTATATCTCTTTCAAAACTCATTGTACACTTTCAACTTTCAGTTTTTCATAAACTCTCATTACATGAGCTGCACATTTCTGTTGTGTAAAATTTTGTGCATGCTGCCAGCCTTTTTCTTTTAAAGCTTCCGTAAATGATCCATCGGCAAAAATAGTTTTCATTCCTTCAGCTATTTCCTCTGAACTGTTTGGATCAACATAATATGCACCATCCCCTCCTGCTTCCGGTAGGCAAGAAATATTTGAAGTGATAACCGGCAAACGACTCCATAACGCTTCCAACACAGGAATACCGAATCCTTCAAAGAAGGATGGGTAGATCATGGCTATTGCCGATTGGTAGATCGCCGGAAAATCTTCAGCTTTTAAAAAGGATGAAGCAACTTTTGCTAATGGGTTTTCGGATAAAAAAATGATCTGCTTATCCAACCCATTCTGTTTGATGAAATCTTTTACCTGTTGCTTGTATTTAGTTCCATCGCCTATAACGACCAGTGGGATCTTAAGTTCATTCCGCAATAGATAAATGGCTTTACAAATTCCCAATAGATTTTTTCTTTCGATGATCGAGCCAACATATAGAAAATACTGATCAGGAAGCGAATACTTCTCTTTTATTTGTTGTTTAGTTTTCTCACTAACTGTTTCACCAAATGCATAATTACAACTCTGGTAACAGACAGCGATCTTTTCTTCCGGAGTTTTGTAGAACTCCATTATATCTCTTTTTGTTTGCTCACTGATAGCAATCACTTTATCTGCATGATCGCAGGCATATTTGAATTTCCTTTTATAGATCTCAACATCAATTTTAGAATACTGACCAGGGAAGCGTTCAAAGATCACATCATGAATGGTAACAACTGACCTGGTATCAGTCAGATGCATGTCAAGCGGGATCTCATTGCTAAGACCATGATAAATATCAACGTCCAGTTTTTCGAGATCACTTTTTATCCATGTACTTCTCCAAACAGACGACAGGGTTTTATGCAGCAGGCCTGATGGCATCACTTCATGAATATTCTTTCCATTTAGTTTAAACAGTTCTGATGGTTTGGGGTTGAAAAGAAAATATTCATTCTGCGGAAAATATTCTGCAAGTGAACGGATCAGTGTTCGGCTATAATGCCCCAGGCCTGTTCCGTTATGATATGCTCTTTTTGCATCGAAGCCAATATTCATAGTGTGCAAAGATATAGACCTGAATGGAGTAAAGTTTTTTGTGTCCATTGAAGGGACCCGATTGGATGAATTTGCGTTATCAGCAGCCTCAGTTATCCAACAACTTTTTCAGTTATCCAACAACTTTTAAGGTTATTGATTAGTTAATTAGACAGCTAAGAATAATATCATAGAAAAAGAGCCTACCTTGATTTACAATGCATTTTTAATATCAGAAAAGGTTCATTTTAAAAATTTCAAATTATGGAAAAGAGGACTTTCGCTAACCCAGCCATTAATGATGCTGCCACATTTTTAAAGACTTCTTCAGAAACAAACGGAGAGTATACTCTTATAGAAATAGATCTGGGTAAGAGTGATGGCCCACCTTTGCATTATCATAATGCATTTTCAGAAAAATTTCAAGTACAAGAAGGCATTTTATACCTACAAATAGGAAAGGATAAAAAAATATTAAAGATCGGTGAATCAGTAACTGTTCCTGCAGGAACACCCCACCGATTTTATAATGAAACAAATGATCCGGTCAAATTTCATATAACCCTTCAGCCGGGACATACTGGTATGGAGAATTTTATAAAAATATTTTACGGCCTTGCATCCGATGGCCTTACTGATAAAAAAGGAAAGCCAAAAAAATTTTCTCATCTTGCTGTAGCGTTGACAATATCAGACTCAAATGCACCAGGATGGCTGTCCTTACTCTCACCTATTATTCGCAGCGTAGCCAGGCGTGCTAAAAAGAATGGAACAGAAAAATGGTTATTAGATAAGTATTGCAGTTAGTAACAACCTGGCAAACCTATAGCTAACAACTTTACCAGCTTCGAGTAAGCTCTCAACTGGCGATGCGATCATGACTGAAGCTAATAATAAAATTATATTTATTTTCTGCTTGCTGCTATACATTGTATTTTTAGTACCCAAACTAAGAACAATGAAAAGAAGAGATTTTATTACCAGCAGCACGATCGCTACCGCAGGTCTGAGCTCAGTGTTGGTTGCTTCCTGCAACTCAACTGATAAGCCAGTGAAGGAGGAAGCAGTTTCTGCCGATGCTGTTCCTGACTTTGAATTGCATGAAGAAAGCATCAGTTCACTACAGGAAAAAATTGCTGCCGGTAAATACAGCTCTGAACAAATAACCAAATTATACCTTGACCGCATTGATGCAATTGATAAAAAGGGACCGATGCTTAATTCGGTGATCGAAATAAATCCTGATGCATTGAGTATTGCCAAAGCAATGGATAATGAAAGAAAGTCTGGCAAAACAAGAGGGCCACTGCATGGCATACCTGTTTTAATAAAAGATAATATTGATACAGCAGATAAAATGCAAACTACTGCAGGGTCACTCGCATTGGAAGGACATATTGCATCGAATGATTCTTTTGTTGCAAAAAAATTAAGAGAAGCAGGTGCAGTTATTATTGGTAAAACCAATTTGAGTGAATGGGCCAATTTCCGTTCATCTCATTCGAGTTCGGGATGGAGCAGTCGTGGTGGACAAACTAAATCTCCTTATATACTTGATCATAATCCCTGCGGTTCAAGCGCAGGCTCAGGTGCTGCCGTTGCTGCAAACCTTTGTACAGTTGCGGTGGGTACTGAAACCGATGGCTCCGTTACATGTCCTGCGTCAGTGAATGGCATTGTTGGTTTAAAGCCTACAGTTGGTTTGGTGAGTCGTTCAGGTATTATACCTATTTCTTCAACACAGGACACTGCAGGGCCAATGGGAAGAACCGTAAAAGATGTGGCAATCTTATTGGGAGCCATGACAGGTGCCGATACTGCAGATGCAATAACAAAAGAAAGCGAAGGCAAAACCTATCCTGACTATACAAAATTTTTAGATGCAAATGGATTGAAAGGAAAACGTATTGGTATTGATAAAAAACCGCAGGGAGATAATCAATACATGCATGCTTTAATAAAAAAAGCGGTTGAGTTGCTGAAACAACAAGGTGCTGAGATAATCGAGATCGAATACTTTGATAAGATCAGCAAGCTGGGTGACGCAGAATTTGATGTGATGAAGTATGAATTTAAAGATGGACTAAATAAATACCTGGCAACAGCAAATGCAAAAGTAAAAACACTGACTGAGGTAATTGCTTTTAATAAAACGAATGAAGATAAAGCAATGCCCTACTTCAAACAGGAAACATTGGAAGCATCTGATAAAATGGGTGACTTAAATAATAAAGGATATAAAGATGCTTTGCAAAAAAGTCATGCTAGTACAAAGCAGATCATTGATGATGTGATCAAACAAAATAAATTGGATGCTATTTGTGGTCTTACAATGGGACCGGCATGCAGTATTGATATGATCTATGGCGATCGCTGGGGTGATGTTTTTCTTACACAGCCTGCTGCTGCTTCGGGTTATCCGCATATTTCTGTACCGGGTGGAATGGTATATGATCTGCCTGTTGGCATTTCGTTTTTCGGGCCTGCTTATAGTGAACCAGTTTTATTAAGTATTGCCTATGCATATGAGCAGGCATCGAAGAACAGAATAGCGCCGAAGTTTAAGAAGGCGTTCTTATCATAACATTTTAATTATTTTCTTATGAAAATAAAAGTAATTGTAACCGGAGCATCCGGTATGGTAGGCGAAGGTGTTTTGTATGAATGTTTACAAAATAACGATGTGGAAGAAATCTTAGTTATTGGAAGAAGAAGCTGCGACTATATTCATCCGAAATTAAAAGAGATCGTTCATGCAGATATGTATAATCTTTCATCGGTCGAAGATCAACTGGAAGATTATGATGCCTGTTTCTTTTGCCTGGGCATGAGTTCGGTTGGGGTAAAAGAACCAGCGTTTACCAAAGTAACTTACGATCTGACAATGCACTTTGCAACGACATTAAGCAAATTAAATCCTGAAATGACCTTTTGCTATGTCTCCGGCCGGGGAACTAATGAAACAGGAAAACTAATGTGGCAAAAAGTAAAAGGCAAAACAGAAAGTGATCTGATGAAACTACCTTTTAAACAAGTTTATAATTTCCGACCAGGAGTAATAAAAGCAACTAAAGGATTAAAGCATATCCTGCCTCTTTATAAGTGGCTGAGTTGGATGCTTCCTATTATCAATACAATTGCACCGAACTCCGTAGTTACTTTAAAACAAATTGGCGAAGCAATGATAAATGCTACAACAAAAGGCTATGAAAAGAAAATACTAGAGGTGAAAGATATAATTGCACTTTCAAACCCCCTGTCCCCCTAAAGGGGAGACCTAGACTGAATATTCATTTTGTTTTGTAGAAATTCAACAGATGAAATAATTGTGAATTATTGAGCCAATCATCAGAAAAACATTCACCATTCACCACTCACTATTCACGAATCATTTATTTTCGCAGTCTTAAAAATCATCAATGAAAGAACTGATACTTGAAGCATGGAACAATCGTGAACTATTAAAAGATTCAAAATACAGTGATGCTGTACGATCCGTAATTGAAGAATTGGATAAAGGAATACTGCGTGTGGCATCGCCAGCCGCTAACGAATGGGTAGTAAATGAATGGGTGAAGCAGGCGATACTGATGTACTTCGGCATTCAACAAATGCAGACATGGGATATTGCGCCTTTTGAATTTTATGATAAGATGCTGCTGAAAAAAAATTATAAAGAATTGGGCGTTCGTGCCGTGCCGCATGCAGTTGCAAGATATGGTGCGTACCTGGCAAAGAATGTTGTGTTAATGCCATCTTATGTAAACATTGGCGCCTACGTTGATGAAGGAACAATGGTGGATACATGGGCAACAGTTGGAAGCTGTGCACAGATTGGTAAAGGCGTTCATTTAAGTGGTGGCGTTGGAATTGGCGGAGTGCTGGAACCTTTACAAGCTTCACCAGTCATCATTGAAGATGGTTGTTTTATCGGCAGTCGTTGTATTGTTGTTGAAGGCGTGATCGTAGAAAAAGAAGCAGTGCTTGGAGCAAATGTTGTATTAACTCAATCAACCAAGATAATAGATGTGAGCGGTGCAGAGCCAAAAGAAATGAAAGGTCGTGTACCTGCGAGAAGTGTGGTGATACCCGGTAGCTATACAAAAAAATTTCCTGCCGGTGAATTTGGTGTTGGTTGTGCATTGATCATTGGTCAACGTAAACCAAGCACCGATCTTAAAACAAGTTTAAATAATGCGCTGAGAGATTTTAATGTGAGTGTGTGATGAGTTGTGAATGCCTAATGATGAGTAATTACTTTCATTTTTCATTCTACTCTTTTCATTTTACATTTGCCACCCGCCCGGGTGGCGAAATTGGTAGACGCACTGTCTTCAGGTGGCAGCATCCGAAAGGTTGTGCTGGTTCGAATCCAGTCCCGGGCACAAGTAAATAAATGAACCATAAAAGGTTGGGTTATCCTCAACCTTTTTTATTTTCATCTTCATGTCATCATTTCAAAAGATACTTCGTGACCCTGCTATGTGGTCACTCATTGTGCTGAATCTTCTTTTTATTTATGAGTACAAGGATGATCCGCGCCAATACGCTTCTATTATTTGGTTATACTGGTGTCAGAGTGTGTTGATCGGTGTTTTTAATTTCTTCGATATGATCACTCTTAAGAATGTGGATGTAAGCAATATGACCATTGACGGTCAACCAGCCACTGCTAAAACCGCAAAGGGCTGTCTTCCCATATTCTTCCTTTTTCATTATGGCGTATTTCATATCGTCTACTTTGTTTTTTTGCTTCTGGACTTCAGACTTACTGATACGAACTTCACTTATTTGAAGTTGGCACTTGGCGGAGTTTTGCTGCAACAAGTCATTCATTTCACGCAAAGCAAAATTAAATATGCTCATCAGCAGGGAAATATAATCAGTATGTTTTTTACACCTTACCTGCGCATCGTGCCGATGCATCTGACCATTTTACTTCCAAAATTTTTTGGATGGACCCCCTCTCTTACTTTTCTTATACTAAAAACGGTATTTGATGTTCTCGGGCAATTAATAACGACAAGATATTACTGGAGCAAAGAGGAAGCAAAACCCGAAGGTTATATTTGAGTTTGTAATTACTATTTAGTCTTGCCTGATCTTATTTTTTTCGAGAAAAAAATCCACTTTGCCTATCATATCATTCATCTCAAATGGCTTTGAAATAAAATCATCTGCTCCGGCAGCCAGGCAAGTTTCTTTTGCAGTTGGATGTGCAGAAAACATTAAAATCGGAATGGAAGAAGTTTTCAGATCTTGTTTTAACCTTCGGCATATATCAGTTCCATCGGCTCCAGATAACAGCATATCCATTATTATAAGGTCAACATTATTCGAAGAAATAATATTTTTTGCCTTTTCTTCATTATCGGCTTCCATTGCTGAATGACCATAATAATCAAGCACCATTTTTATCATCGTGCAGATATCGGGATCATCATCCAGAACTAATATAAAGGCTTTTTCTTTCATCTATTTGAATATCGGTAAAGTAAAAGTAAACACGGAGCCTTTTCCTTTTTCGCTTTCCACCCATACTTTTCCTCCATGTTTTTCTACAAATTCTTTGGCTATAAAAAGGCCAATGCCGAAACCGGGATATGTTTGCTCTTCCTTGCCTTTTGCACGGTAAAAACGCTCAAATATTTTTTCCTGTTCTTCTTTATCAATTCCAATGCCATAATCTTTTACAATAAAAGCAACATGACCGCTTGCTGTTTTATGTATAGACACATCGATCTTATTATTATCCGGCGAATATTTAATGGCATTTGTCAAAAAATTGATCATCACTTGCCCTATCCTGTCTTTATCTGCAAAAACATACGCTTGAAAATCGTGGTATAAATTTATCTGGTGTTTAGTATTTGTATAAAGAATATCTTCTACTGTCTCTATTGCCAATTGGTTCAGGCTGAAATTCTCTTTTTTCAATTCAAGCGTTCCTGTTTCAATTTTTGTAAGATCAAGCAACTCAGAGATCAGCCTTGTTAATCTTGTTATTTGCTTATCCACACTGATCAGTGAAGATCGTACTAGCAATGGCGGCAGTTGTTTTTCCTTTTCCTTACTCTTATCAAAAGCATTTAAAAGCAATTGCACATATCCTTTTATAGAGGTAATAGGAGTCTTTAACTCATGGCTGGCCATTGCAATGAAATTATTTTTCTGAACATCGGATTCAGAAAGTTTTCTCAACTCTTCCATCTGCCGGATATTTTCGGTAATATCATGACTGATCACCATTACTGCATATACTTCACCATCTTCATTGTAAAGCGGAACATAATTGTGTTCATAATATTGATCTTCCCCTATTGTAGTTTTTACTTTATCCCGAATAATAATATTCCCCTTAAATGCATCCAGGAGATCCTTGTAAGATTGTGTACCAATTACAGATGGATTAATATCAGTGATCTTTTCGCCAATTAGCGGGCCTTTAAATACCTTTCCAAGAACTGCCTCTGCTTTTTTATTGAGGGTTATAAAGCGAAGTTCTTTATCAACAACCATTATCAGGTCAAGTGATGAGCTGATCAATTTTTCAATGAACCGGTTACGTTCTTCAAATTTCTTGGCGGATGCAATCAATTCTGTATTATCATGCGCCATTACTAATACTGCATAGATCTTATCATTATGGTCTTTAAGGGGAACCAATGTGTTCTCATAATACCTATTTGAAATGGGGGAATAATAAACTTCATTGTGTATAGTCTCACCTCTTATTGCCCTCATTAGATCTTTATATCCCTGCGTATCTTTCATATGTGGGAATGTATCCAATAACTTTTTACCTAACACATCTTCTTCTTTAGCTCTCATTGCATTCAAAGTAGACTGATTGATCGAGATAATTCTTGTATCAGTATCATAAACCGCAATAAGATCAACTGATGAATCAAGGATATTTTTCACCAGGTGATTTTGTTGTTTCAGAAGTATATTTTGCTGATTTAATTCGCTGGTCCTTTGTTTTACTTTGTCTTCAAGTTCTTTTTCGGCTTCCCTCCGATCATGAATATCAAGGCTTGTTCCAATAAAGCCAGTGAATCTTTCATCAGCATATCGCGGAGTTCCTTTGTCAAGAAACCAATGATATTCGCCTGTGCGTCCGTTCTTCAATCTCATTTCCAAAGTATATGACTGATGTTTTTTTGCTGCATCATTCATTATTCTTAAAACATTTTCTATATCATCGGGATGAATAAATTTCTTCCATGATATATCATTCACTTTAACTGTTTTATCGAGGTCAAAATAATCAAGCCCGGATCTATTCAAAAAAGTAGTTTGCAAATTTTCATCGGTTTCCCAAACGAACAAAGGAGCTTCGTTTGCCATAGTTCGGAAACGGTCTTCGCTTTCCTTTATAGCCAGTCGTGCTTTTTTACGTTGAGTAATATTTTCTGTAAAAATTACGATCCCCCCTATTTCACCTGTTGCCATATACCATGGATGTACATTCCATTTAAGCCATACAGGAGTACCATCATCTTTTTCATAATAATCATCATCTGAATTTTCGACAGCGCCTTTCATACAACGACCATGAACTTGCTTCCATCGGTCAAGGATGTTTGGAAACAGGTCATAATGCTTTTTTCCAATAACATTATCAGACAGGTCATATTCTTTCATCCATTTCCTGCTTACCGATACATATCGCATTTCTTTATCAAACATTGCCATCGCTGCCGGGGCATGCTCTATAAACAGCCTGTTTATCTCTTCGCTTTCCCGTAACTCTTTTTGGCTTTCTTCAATCTTTTTTCGTGCCATAACTTGCTGCCCCACATCATCACCTAAGATCATAACACCCGTTATCACTCCTTCTTCATCTTTCAAGGGCTGAAAAACATATTTTACAAACGTCTCGATCCTTTCTCCATTACTTCTAAAACTAACCGGTGACTCTTCCGATACATATCTTTCACCAGAATTATAAACCATGTTTATAAGATCCGGGTACCCCTGCTCTTTTAATTCGGGCAAGGCATCGGCTATTTTTTGACCAATAACTTCTTCTTTGCTTTTGCCCATTATTTCCAGGGCTCTTTTATTTGCCAACTCAAAGACAGCTTCGGGTCCTTTTAAAATAATAATGGCTGTCGGAGCTTGTTCAAACAGGCTGTGCAGTTGATTCGCGACTGTATTTCTTTTTTTTGCAATTTTTATCTGGGCGTCAACCCTTGCGAATAATTCTTTTGCAGAAAATGGTTTTACGAGGTAATCATCAGCTCCTGTTTGGTAACCTTCTATTTTAGATTCTTCACCGGCTCTTGCGGTTAATAAGATCACCGGTATATGATTGTATTGTCCATCTTCTTTAATAGCCTTTAACAATTCAATGCCATTCATTATTGGCATCATAATATCGGAAAGAACAAGCGATGGCTTTTCTGCTCTTACCTTATGCAGTGCCTCCATTCCATTTGCAGCGGTGAATACAGTAAAATGTTTCTGAAGCAGCGACTGAATATGCTGGCGCATATCAGCATTATCATCTACTACGAGTACTGTTGATATGTGATTAGTTGATCCATTCGTAAGATTTGTATGGTCATTATTTTCCAATAATGACGTAGCTTCTTCAATATAAGCCTCAGATACTACATCTTCTAAACCCAACGGTGTTTCATAAGTTTGTTCTGGAGGAAGGAGTTCTTTACCAAATGGGATCTTAACAATGAATGAGCTGCCCTTGCCTTCCTTGCTTTTTACATCGATCGTCCCTCCATGCAAGTGTACAAGTTCCTTGATCAATGATAAACCGATACCAGTACCTTCATAAGACCTGCCCACTACATTTTCAACACGATGAAATCTTTCGAACATATGTGGCAACTCTTTTTCAGGAATGCCCACACCTGTATCTTCCACTTCAAGGATCACATTTTCATTGTCTGTAAAAAGCCGAAGTGTTATACTGCCATCAAGTGTATATTTAAAAGCATTTGATAAAAGATTGAAAACAATTTTCTCCCACATTTGTTTATCGATATAAACTGGCTGGACAATGCTGTCAGCTTTTACTATGAATTTCAACCCGGCTTTTTCAAAAATGGAACGGAAATTTGCTGCAAGGTTATTTGTATAAGAAACAATATCTGTAAGTGAGAAAAATGCTTTTTGCCTTCCGCTTTCGATACGACTGAAATCGAGTAATGTATTTACAAGTTTCAACAACCGCATAGCATTGCGATGTGTCGCATTCATTCGCTCCAGGTTTTTGGGAACAGATTCAGATTCGTTTAACGCCTCTTCGATATTTCCAAGCATTAAGGTTAGTGGCGTCCGGAATTCATGGCTGATGTTTGAGAAAAAAACTGTTTTTGCTTTATCGAGTTCGGTTAAAGCTTCTGTTCGTTTCCTTTCTTCTTCATAGGCTATTGCATTATTTACACCAAGCGAGATCTGATCAGCTATTAGCTGAACAAAGTTTTTATAAATGTCATCAAATTTCCGATAAGGATTTAAGCCAACAGTGAGAATAGCCGATGGAAATTTTTTATTCGCCGTTTTTATAGGCACATGCACAAAATGATTTGGCATTACATCCCACGCACCTTTCGGTATATTTTTCCATCGCCCATTATTTTCTGACTCAACAATTTTATTTTCTAATACAGCCTTTGAGATATTTCTTGATTTGACATTTGGATTTTGTAAATCAATTTCTGTGAGAAATTCATGGTTGTTTTTTTCCACGCCTGATAAGGTAACAAGATTGGCTTTTACTCCATCAGATCCTATTTTATAAATCAATGCAAATGGAAGATCGAAAAGATTACCCGCCAAAACTTCGCTTGCCTTCGTATACACATCCTGTTCAGATAATGTAGCAGAAATGTTTTTGCCAAGCTCTTTCAGTGTTTCCATTTGGCGCTTGCTCACTACTGAATCTGTAATTTCAGTTACTGTAGCCAGCACACCACCTATACCGCTTGGAGCAGCGGTATCAGGAACGCGGCTATAAGCAATAGTAAAATGAGTTTCTTCAACAAAATTATTCCTGTTGATCAGAAGTAATATATCATCCATCCATGTTGCGGGTCCACCATTAAATGGAGTATCAATTAAAGGTTGCAATACACTCCATATTTCTTTCCAGCATTCTCTCCCAGTTTGTCCTAATGCTTTTGGATGCTTTAAACCAGGAATAGGAATATATGGGTCATTATAAAATTGTACATAGTCATTTCCCCACCATAATAACATTGGAAACCTGTTGGCAAGCATCAGGCTGACAAGACTTTTTAAACTTTGCGACCATTTTTCAGGTGACCCAAGTGAAGTTTGGCTCCAGTTAAAATTGCGAATACGTTCCCCCATTTCTCCGCCACCGGATAGAAAGTCAAGGGATGTCGTAGTTCTTTGATTGGGGGATTCAGTCAGACTCATAAGTGCACTGAAAAG
>Ga0105242_10003373_pt1 | contig 12429 bp, 18 predicted proteins | sample KBSM24metaG_FD_81521 | JGI IMG/M metagenome (GOLD analysis project Ga0105242, IMG submission 81521) | Miscanthus rhizosphere microbial communities from Kellogg Biological Station, Michigan, USA - KBS M2-4 metaG | ecosystem: Host-associated > Plants > Roots > Rhizosphere > Soil | place...
TCGAGGTCGTCCACCTGCAGTCCGTCCTCGTCGAGCGGGACCGCCACGACGTCGGCCTCGAAGGTCCGGAACGACTGGATCGCGCCGAGGTAGGTCGGCCCCTCGACCACGACGACGTCGCCGGAGTCGAGGAAGGCCTTGCCAACGAGCTCCAGTGCCTCGATCGCACCGCTCGTCACGACGAGCTCCTCGGCGGCGGGCCGACGGCCCTGGCCGGCCTCGATCCGCTCGGCGAACGCGTTCAGCGCGCCCGGTAGGCCCTGGGTCGGCGCGTACTGGAACGCGTTCACCTCCCCCGCCTCGGCGAGCTCGGCGAGCACCTCGGCCACACGCTCACGCGGGAACGTCCGCGGATCGGGGAAGCCGCCTGCGAACGAGATCAGGTCGGGCACGCCGAGCAGCGCGAGCACGGCGACGATCCCGTCGCCCACCTCGCCGTGCGTCCGGCCCGCGTAGAGCGCATCCCAGCGGCTCGCCTGCGGCGTTACGGCCACGGCGTGATCTTAGGGAAGCTAGACGGGCTCGACCGAGATGTCGCGCGGAATCTTGCGCGTGTTCAGGAGCGTCGTCCGGCGCAGGCGACGCAATTGGTCGGGCGTCTCCATGCTCGCGACGGCGGCGACGACGTGCGGCTTCGAGGCAGCGTTCGGGGAGACCTCCCCGCGGACGACGCTGCCCGCGACGATCCCGAGCACGAGCAGAGCCGCGACCGACACGGTCGCGAGCACCCTGCGGGGCGTGCGACGGGCGCCGATGGTCACCGGCGCCGGAAGCGGCTCCTGGGCGGTGCTCCGGAGCAGCACGGCTGCGCCGTCGAAGCCGTCGGCGACCGCCCGGCAGGCCCCGCAGCGCGCGAGGTGCGCGTCGAGCAGCGCCCCCTCGAGCTCGGAAAGCTCGCCGTCAATGCGCAGCGACACCCAGAAGCGGGCGCGCTCGCACAGCTGTCCCCCGGACACTTGCATCAAATGCGTCAGACGATTCGCCATGGGATTAGTTAGGCACGTTATCGATCAACCGCCGCCAGACGTCGAACGGCAGGTAGAAGGAGGAAGATGCGCCTCGCGGTCGCACTTCTCGTCTTGCTGTCGGGCGCGGCCGCCGTGGGCGCCGGCGCGGCCGCCGGGGGCGCCGGCGCGGCCGCCGCGCCGACCTACACCATCACCTTCCAGGGCGGCGGGAGCGAGCACCGGGTCGACCACAAGCTGGACGTCGAGGACGACGGCAGCTGTGAGGCCGCCGAGCATGTCGACGTCACGGCGAAGGTCTCCTGGTCGACGTCGTGGACGCAGTTCCGCCCCGCGACGCGCTCCACCGTCGGCGCGCGGGCGAAGATCGACGGCTCGCGGGTCACCGGCTCGCTCGTCAAGGATGCGTGCGGACTGCCGCTCGACGAGGCGCCTCCCGGGTGGGTGGAGCAGGCCTCCTGCGACGACGCGCTCGTCACCTCCGCCGGCGCGCACCTGAGCGCCGCGACGCGCCGCAAGAGCCTCGTGCTCTCGGTGGCCGGGCCGTCATTCGCGCTGCCGGTCTCCGTGAAGTGCCCGCTGAACATCCGCAACGACCAGCTGACCGCGCATGAGGCGGTCGCGCTGAAGAAGCTGAGCGCGCTGAAGCGCGGCCAGTCGGTCTCGATCCGGATCGGCACGTCGGCTCCGGGACACGGCGACCTGTACGCGCCGACGCTCGACTGCTCCGAGCCGACGAAGCCGTACGAGGGCTACCGCACGGAAGACCACTGCCGGGACCATCTGTCCTGGAGCGGGACGCTGAAGGTCACGCGCGCGTCGTAGCCGCCGGCTCGGCGAGCGCGACCGCTCCGCGCTTCGGCAACTCGCGGCGCGAAAGCGTGCTCACCGCTGTTGTCTCACGAGCTTCTTCCGCTCGAGCCTGCGCATCAGGTCTGCGTCGTCACCGAACCGCTGCGACCCGACCGACGGCGTCTTCGGCTTCGCGGTCTCACCGCCGCGCGTGACGGCGGCGACGGCGACGGCAGCGAGCACCACAGCCAGCACGGTCACGACGCCCAGCCACATGCGGCCCACGTGGCAAGGGTAGCCGCCGACTCAGGAGGTCAACGTGTCGGAGACCCCGAGCTCGTCGCCGTTCTTGTCGAGCGCGCGCGCGGCAACCGCGGCTGGCGCGTCCTTCAGGTGGATGGTCGTCTCGAGCCCCGCCCAGGGCTGCGTCGCGACCTTGCTGAGGTGATCCGCGTCAGGCCCCGTCAGCACCTCCCACGACGCGACGTCCGTGTTGCCGTTCCAGCTTGCATACACCTGGTTGCCGTCGACACCGATCGCGGGCTTGCCGCCCGCGTTGCCCGTCCACGGGAAGCGGTAGCCGCGGTAGGTGTCGCCGTAGGGCAGCTTGACCTCGAAGCGGACCTTGCCGTCCGGCGCGAACTCGGTCACCTTGCGCACGCCGCCCCAGCCGACGACCGCGCCGCCGTCGGGAAGCAGCTGCAGGTTGCCCTCGAACGGCGAGGAGATCTTCGTCGGGTGCACGAACGTCTTCACGATCTTCGCGGTGTGGTCCTCCTGGTCGAGCCGGAGCACGAGCGGGCGTGTGAACGGCTCGACCTTCGGGATCGCGCCGTTGTCGAACAGCGAGAGCGTCCCATCCGGATGCAGGCGGGCGTTGTGCTGGAAGCGGAACTTGACCGCGGCGGGCGGGCCCCAGTCGCTCTTCGTCCCACCGAGGCGCCAGATCACGTGGCCGTCGCGCGCGACGAGGTAGAGCGCGCTGGTGTTGCGCGCCGAGAGCAGGACGTTGCCGCCGGGCGCGTCGGCGACCGAGTTGACGTGGAAGTAGTCGAGCGGTCGCTTCTTCGACGCGTTCTTCGCCGGCTCGCGGTTCGCCTGCAGCGACTCGCTCAGCGGTACGTGGTCGAGGCTGTGCCACTCCCACTTCACGTCGCCCGTCTTCACGTCGAGCTCCTGCACGACGCTGTCGTAGGCGTAGCCCTTCTTCGGCCCGCCGACGGAGCTGAGGTCGAGCGGCACTTCCTTGTAGATGCTGATGTACGCAGTGCCCCGCGGTGTGAGCTGGAACTCGTGGAGGTCGCCGTCGAAACCGCGCGCGGCCCTCAGCTTCGCGATCTGGTGGTAGGTGTCGTCGTAGACGACGTACTTGCCGCGGCCGACGCCGGCCTTGCTGATCGTCCCCTGCCACCACGTCAGCACCGGCTTTCCCTGGTAGGTCTGCTTGCGGAAGTCGGTCACCTCGAGGCCGTGAGGCACCTCGTGGTACCAGCGGATGCGCCCCTGGTTGTCGGCGATCACGGGCCCGCTCGGCTTGTCCTTGCCGCCCTTCTCGCCGACGAAGACATAGCCGGCTGCGACGCCGGGCCCTGCGGGGTGCGTGATCTGCAGGTGCGGCGGCGTGACGCCGGTGATCGAATGCTGTCCCTGCACCGCCTGCCGCGAGGAGGACGACTGCTGATCGTCGCTGCCGCAAGCGGCAAGCGTCAGGACGACGAGAAGGAGGACGGGGGCCGCACGCACGCGCGTGCGATGCTAACCGCCTGGATCAGAGGGCGGCGGCGGAGTGCGCGGCCGCCGTCGCAGCGACCGGAGCTGCGAGCGCCTGCTGCAGCGCGCGCTCGAGCGCGTAGAGCGGGAACGGCTTCACGAGGTACGCGGCCGGCTCGAGCGCCAGCACCTCGTCGTCGGGCGGGTAGATGCTCGTGAACAGGACGGGCACGTTCTTCGCGCGCAGGTTGCGCGCGACCTTCAACGCGGCCGAGTCGCCCGGCTCGACAACCGCGGCGTCGATCCCGATGTGGTCGACCTCGCCGCCGACGAACGCCACCGGCTCGTGCCCGAGACGCCGCACGACGAGCTCGAGGAGCGCGCCGATGTCCTCGTGTGGTTCGCAGATCAGAATCCGTGCCACGGCCCCCAGGATCGAGCACGAGCGCAGGGATTGAGCTTTCGGGATGGTATGAGTCCGGTATGAACGCGCGCCCCCGAGTGCTGGTCGTCGACGACGACGAGGACATCAGGACCCTCGTCCGCGAGCTGCTCGAACGCGCCGGCTACACGGTGGACGAGGCCGAGAACGGCCGCGCGGCGCTCCGCAACCTCTTCTCGTCTGCCCCGGCGCTCGTGATCCTCGACGTGACGATGCCGGACCTCGACGGCTACCAGACCCTGGAGCGGATCCGCGACCTCTCCGACGTGCCGGTGATCATGCTGACCGCCCGCACGCAGGAGCTCGAGAAGGTGCGGGGGCTGTCGGCCGGCGCGGACGACTACGTGGCCAAGCCTTTCGGCCGTCAGGAGTTGCTCGCGCGCGTGCAAGCGCTCCTTCGCCGGACGGGAGGGAAGGCCGAGGTGCTCGAGGCGTACGCCGACAACTTCGTGCAGATCGACTACGCGCAGCGGAACGTGATCGTGCAGAACCGCGACGTGCAGCTGACGCCGCTCGAGTTCAAGCTGCTCGCCGCGTTCGTGCAGAACCCGAACCAGGTGCTCTCGCGCGACCAGCTGCTCGAGCTCGTCTGGGGCGACCCCTACGGCGTATCGGGCGACCAGGTGAAGCTGTACGTCGGTTACCTGCGGCGAAAGCTTTGCCCGGACGCGCCGGACTCGGCGCCGGTGGAGACGGTGCGCGGCTTCGGCTACCGGTACCGCAAGACCTGACGCGGCAACCGCGCTCGGTGTCAGACACTGCGCCACGCGCGCCGAGCCAGGCAACGGTCACACGCGGTGTCTGACACCCGTTCGAAACGAGGGTCAGCTTTCGAGCAGCTCCTCGATCTTCGCAACCAGCTCCTGCGCCTTGAACGGCTTCGCGAGGTACGCGTCGGCGCCGGCGTCGAGCCCGCGCGCAACGTCGCTCTCCTGCACGCGCGCAGAGAGCAGGATCACCTTGATGTCGCGCAGGCTCTCGTCGCCGCGCAGCTCCTCGAGCACCTCGTAACCGGTGCGCCGCGGCATCATCACGTCGAGCACCGCGAGCACGGGGCGGCGCGTCCGGGCGATCTCGACCGCCTCCTGGCCGTCGGTAGCCGTCGCAACCTCGAAGCCCGCCCGCTGCAGACGCAACGAGACGAGCGAGAGGATGTCCTCGTCGTCGTCCGCGCAGAGGACGAGCTTCCCCTCCGCGTTCATCCACCGCCGCCGGCCGGCAACTCGACGACGAAGGTGGTCCCCTCGCCCGGCGTGCTGTCGACTCCGATGCGGCCGCCGTGCGCGTCGACGATCGCCTTCGAGATGTAGAGCCCCAGGCCCGTCCCCTGGATCTGCTGCTCGAGCGCGGACTGCGCGCGGAAGAAGCGCTCGAAGAGACGCTCGCGATCCGCGTCCGGGATCCCGATGCCGGTGTCAGACACCTCGATGCGGATCATCGTGTCACGGGCGGTCAGACGCACGCCGACGTGGCCGTCGCGCGGCGTGAACTTGATCGCGTTCGAGACGAGGTTGTCGATGAGCTGGGCGAGCTTCGCGGGCTCGCCCTGGATTCTCGGCACGTCGACCGTCTCGAGGTGGAGCTCGACCGCAGCCGCCTGCGCACGCGGGCGCGCGGAGTCGATCGCCTGCTGCACGAGCGTCCGCAGGTCGACGGGGCTGCGCTCCAGCTCGAGCCGGCCGTACTGCAAGCGTGCCGCGAACAGAAGGTCGCTGACGAGCGCGAGCAGGCGATCCGCGTTGCGCCCGACGATCGCGAGGTGACCGCGTTTCCCGGCGTCCTCCTCCTCCTCGAGCAACAGCTCGGCGTAGCCCGCGATCGACGTGAGCGGCGTGCGCAACTCATGCGAGATGCTCGACACGAACTCGTCCTTCAGCCGGTCGATCTCGAGCAGCTGCTGGTTCTGGTAGGCGAGCAGCTGCTGCGCCTGCTCGGACTCGCGTCGTGCGACGCGCTCGGCGACACCTGCGCGCTCGACCGCGTGCACGAGCCCGGCAAGCCGGAGCAGCACCAGCGCCGCGAGCGCGGCGCCGCCGAGCGCGATCACGAACGCGTGGACACGATGGTGCGCGGCGCGCTCTATCAACAGCGCGAGCGGCGCGGTGAACAACGCGGCGGCGAGCAGCGCGAGCCGCGCGCTCGTGAGTCGCGGCAGCCGCCGCCGGTCGGGCTCGGCGATGTGCGCCATCGACGGCTCGAGCGCCGCTGCGGCCCAGACGACGTACGAGCCGAGCCAGAGGGCGTCGATCCAGTCGCCGCCCTGGTAGCTGTTCACGTTCAGGCTGTAGACCTCGTCCGCGACGACCCAGAGCGCGACGCTCGCGAGCAGCAGCCGGTAGGCGACGGTGCGGCCGCCGGGGCCGACCAGGAGCTGGGCGAGCGCGACGAGCAGCAACACGTCCATCGCCGGGTAGGTCATCGCCACCAGGCGCGCGCCCTCGGACCCGAAGCGTATGTGGTTGTACGGGTCGATGAAGAAGACCCACTGCACGAGCGCGACGCCGCTGAAGATGATCGCCGTGTCGAGGATCGCCGTCCGGCTCGTCCGGCCGCCGAGCCGCTGCAGCACGAGCAGCGCGCCGATCGCCAGCAGCGGATACCCGGCGAGATAGAAGACGTCGGCGACCGACGGCGACGGCGGCTCCCGGTCGAGGGAGACCTCGTACACGGCGAAGATCGCGTCGCCCGCCACCTGGCCGGCGAGCCCGAGCCCGAACAGCTGCCACGGCAGGCGCCCCTCCGGCGGCAGGTTCCGGGCACTGCCGATGAAGATCGCCGCGACGGAGCACGCGCCGATCACCACGTAGAAGATCGACTGGCCGTCCGCGGGGAGCAAGAAGTAGACGGCGATCGCGAGAACGCCGGCCCCCATGAACGCCCAGGCGGCATTCGATGACCGCAACGGGCCCGACAGACCTGGCGCCGCCCGCTGGCTGGTGGGAGTCGTCACAAACAGGGTTTCGGCAGCAGCCCAACCGGACCTTTAGCCGCAATCGGCCGACCGAACGGGATCTGGCGGACATCGCGGCGGCTCTCTATGCTCTGCGCCAATTCCCCTGACCCCCCAGCACAGGAGGACGAGTGAAGAAGCGCATCTACGCGGGCACCGGAGTGTCCGCGGTGATCGCAACCGTCGCGCTTGTCGTGGCGGTGAGCGGGGCGATCGCCCGGAGCGGTGCCACGCCGCTTCCGGCGTCGTCGTGCTCTGCGATACAGAATCCGAGCGGGAATCTGCTGATCGCCTCCGACCTGCCGCTGCAGGGCTCGGGGCGCACGCAGACCACCCAGATGACCCGCGCGATCAAGTTCATCTTCGCATCGCACGGCTGGAAGGCGGGCAAGTACACCCTCGCCTACCAGAGTTGCGATGACTCGACCGCGCAGGCCGGCAAGTGGGATTCGGGCAAGGCATCGGCGAACGCCAACGCGTACGCGCAGAACTCGAGCGTCGTGGGCGTCCTGGGCACCTTCAACTCGGGTGCCGCCGAGATCGAGATCCCGATCCTGAACCGTGCGGCCAATGGCCCGATCGCGATGATCAGCCCGGCGAACACGTACGTGGGTCTCACCCACGGCGGTCCGGGAACCGCGGCCGGCGAGCCCGGGAAGTACTACCCGACCGGCAAGCGCAACTATGCGCGCGTCGTCGCGGCGGACGACTTCCAGGGTGCTGCGGACGCCATCCTCGCGAAGGCGCTCGGGGTGAAGAAGATCTACATCCTGAACGACAAGGAGGCGTACGGCCTCGGCGTTGCGACGAACTTCAAGAACGCGGCGGTCAAGCTCGGCTTGAAGGTCGCCGGCTTCACCGCGTGGGACGGCAAGGCGTCGTCCTACGAGGCACTCGCAGTCAAGATCAAGTCGTCGGGCGCGCAGGGCGTGTTCGTCGGAGGTCTGATCTGCGAGAACGGCGGCAAGCTGATCAAGGACATCGTCGGCGGTACGCCGAAGGGGACGAAGCTGATCCTGCCGGACGGCTTCACCCCGATCTCGGCGGTCGTGCAGCAGGCCGGCGCGTCCGCGGAGAACGGCTACGTCTCGGTCGCCGGTCTGCCGAACAACGCGCTGACCGGTGCGGGCGCCAAGTTCCTGAAGGCGTTCAGCAAGGCCGACAAGCGTGAGCCGGATCCGTACTCGGTCTATGCGGCGCAGGCCGCCGAGGCGATGGTCGCCGCGATCGCCGCTTCCAACGGCTCGCGCTCCGACATCGCGAAGAAGGTGTTCGACCTGAACATGAAGAACACCATCCTCGGCACCCTGAAGTTCAACAAGAACGGCGACGTGACCGCAAACCCGGTCACGATCTACAAGATCAAGAACGGAAGGTCGGTGACCTTCCGGGTGATCAAGCCGCCGGTCACGCTCGTGAAGGCCGCATAGCCGGGACCCCAGACCGCGAAGCAGGCATGACGACGGGGAGGGCGCGAGCCCTCCCCGTTTTTTTAGCGGCTCTCTATCCTCGTCCAGGTGGCGCGCCGTGCCGGATCGGACGCCGAGCTCGTCGCGCGCTGCCGCGCCGGCGACGCCGCGGCGTGGAATGAGCTCGTCGAGCGGTTCTCCCGCTACGTGTTCGCGATCTGCACACAGGGCTTCCGGCTCGCGGACCACGACGCCGAGGACGTGTTCCAGGACGTGTTCGCGCGGGTGTACGCGCAGCTCGACAGGCTCCGTTCGGACGACTCGTTCCGCCCCTGGCTCGCGCAGCTGACGCGGCGCGCGTGCATCGACCGCTTGCGCGCCGGGAGCCGGGAGACGCCGACAGACCAACTCGAGCCGGCAGGCGTCGACGAGACGCTTTCGCTGCTCGAGGAGGCGCTCGCCGTGCACGACGCGCTGGGGGAGCTGCCCGACCACTGCCGCGAGATCCTCGAACGCTTCTTCGCGCGCGACGAGAGCTACCGCACGATCGGCGAGGCGCTGGCACTGCCGTCGGGCACGGTCGCCAGCCGGATCTCGCGCTGCCTCGACCGGTTGAAGGCGTTGCTGGAAGAAACCGGCGGCGCCGGCCGTCCCGAGGACGGGTGATTCGATGATCACACGGCACGACGAGCTAGGCCGGCTGATCGCAGCCCTCCCACCCGCTCCCACCGGTTGGGTGCGCGCGGCGCAGGAGCTGCCGGCGGCCCGGCGCGCGATCGAAGGAATGATCTCGCGCGCCGAAGCCGACGCGGCTTATCGGCGGCGAGTGCTCTCGGATCTCGAATCGGCGCTGGTCGAGGAAGGTGTAGAGCCGTCCGCGGCCGTCCTCAGCGAGCTGCGCGAACGGTTCCTGTCGAGCTGACGCGCACGCTCTGGTGTCCGTTCCGGGCCCGGGATGTGGGACGATCCCGGGCCTGTGGACGTCCCGAGCATCGACTCGTTGCTGGACGCGCTCGCCTCGGCCGAGCCCGCACCGGGTAGCGGCTCGGCAGCGGCGCTCGCGGGCGCGATGGCCGCCGCGGTGTGCGCAAAGGCCGCGCGGCTCTCCGGCGACGGGGGCACGACCGCGCAGGCCGCGGCACTCCGCCGGCGGCTGACGGCGCTCGCCGAGGAAGACGCGCGCGTCTTCCGCTCGGCGCTCGCCGAGCTCGAGCGACGCGACGACGACTTCAAGCTCGGCCGTGCGCTCCAGCACGCCGCCGACCTGCCGCTCCAGATCGCCGAGGTCTGCGCGGATGTCGTCGAGCTCGCCACGGCCCTCGCCCACTCGGCGGTACCCGAGCTGCAGGCGGACGCGCGCGCCGCCGCGGCGATCGCAGCCGGTGCGACGCGGGCCGCCGCCGGGCTCGTCGAGACGAACCTGACCGTCACCGAGGACGACGGCCGCGCCCGTCTTGCTCGGAAGCTCTGCGACCAGGTGGAGGAGGCGGTCCGGGCCTGATGCCGCGCCCGCTCGCATCCGTCCCGGATCTCGATCGCGAGCTGGACGAGCTGTACGGCCTGCCGCTGGAGGAGTTCACGAAGGCGCGCAACGACCTCGCCGCGCGTCTGCGCAAAGCTCATCAGGCCGAGGCCGCCGAGGTGGTGCACTCGCTGAAGAAGCCGAGCGTCGTCGCGTGGTCGGCGAACCGTCTGGCCCGCGACGAGCCGAAGCTGACGGCCGCGCTCCTGGACGCGGGCGAGCAGCTGCGCATGACGCAGCAGCGCTCGCTCGCCGGTAAGGCGAAGCCCGACGAGGTCGCGACCGCCGCGGAGGCCGAGCGGGGTGCGATCCGCGCGCTGCTCGGCGCCGCGCGCAAGCGGCTCGGCAACCGCGCGACGCCGGCGATGCTCGACAAGCTCTCGCAGACGCTGCGGGCCGCGGCCGTCGACCAGGACGCGCGTCCGCTGCTCGAGCGTGGCCGGCTCTCCGCCGACCTGCAGGCGGTCGGGTTCGGACCGCTCGAGGCGGTGAAACCATCGCGGCGCGGCGGAGGGGCGGAGGCAACACGCGCGGCCCGCGAGCGCGTCTCGGCGCTACGCGCAGAGGCACGCAAGCTGACGGCGGAGGCGCGCGCCGCCGAGCGCGAGGCCGACGAGGCCGCGCGCGTCTCGGAGGCGCTGCGCGAGGAGGCGCGACAGAAGCGCGCGCACGCCGAGCGGATCGCCACGGAGCTCGCGGAGGCGGAGGAGAAGCTGCGGGCGCGGCGCTAGAAGCTCGGAGACTCAGCTGCGGGGGTCGGACTCACGCGCGATCTGTGCCGGGAGGCCGCTCTGCTTGCGCACGATCAGGTAGCCCTCGCGCTCGGCGATCACGTCCTCGGCCGACGGCATCTGGTGCCCCGGCCGGACGAGGAAATGGGTCGCGTCGCCGCGCACCTCCTCGTACCCCTCGATCGAGATCACGAGCTGCTCGACGCACGTGCTGCTCCCGCACTCGCAGACGACGTGCAGCATCCGGTCGCTCATCTCGGCGAAGCCACGGTTCAGCTCCTCCATCCGCTCGTTGACCTCGCGGAAGATCGCCTCGTTGCGGCCGATCCTCGCCCTGCGCTCGTCGTCGGCCACTAGACCCGGCGCCTCCACTGCAGTCCCTTCCAGCTGAAGGCCAGCCGCCGGCCGGACGGGCCGACCCCCACCTTCGCGCCTCGCGGCCCGGCGGAGACGCCCGCGCCGCGCTTGCTCAGGTTCAGCCGGATGCCCGGGGCGAGCCGGATCGACTTGCGAAAGAACAGACCCATTGGGGCCATTGTCTCACCGGATGAGGCGCACGTGGTCGATCAGCCCATCGGCCACGTGATAGACGACGACCGCGTGCATGACCTCCGCCGCGCCGCGCCGACCCGTCACGAGCTCCTCGTCGATCACGTAGTCGCCGACCTGGATTCGCTTGGCGATCTCGACGTGCAGGTCCGGCGACTCGCGGAAGAGCTCGCCGTAGGCGTTGCTGACGGCGTCGTGACCCTGCATGAGCAGCCCGCCGGTCGCGTCCTCGACGACGACCGCCGGCGCGTAGCAGGCGACGAACGCGTCGATCTCGCGTCGGTTGTAGGCGTCGACCTGCCGGTCGACGACGTCCTCTGGGCGAGCGGCCATCGGCGCGAGACGCTACCTGCAGGGCGCCGTCGGGGCGGCACCTGATCTCATGCAGCTAGTGATGAGTCAACACAAAGTGCTGTTCGCGGCGCGCCGACGACGCGTGTCGATCAGGCGCGCGGTGTCTCGACGCGCTCCGCGAAGACCCAGAGCTGGCCCTCGGGATCCGTGGCGGTGAAGCGCCGATCTCCGTGAGGAGACAGTTCGAGCGCCGTTATCTCGGCACCGGCTGCCTTCGCACGCTCGTGGAGGGCCTCGACGTCGTCCACGTACACGTGGGTCATCGAGGCGGGAAACACGTCGAGCGTTCGAGGCGAGGAAAACGCGTCACCCGCCTGCCCCAGCATCACGAGCCCATCCTGCTCCAGCACAAGCTCGTAGTGCGAACGGCCGGCAGCACCTGTTTCCGTGCGGCGGAGCTCGAACGCGAAGGCATGCTGCAAATACTCGACGGCCGCCTCCGCATCCTCGTACAGGAGGTACGGCGATACGCGTGGATACCCGGGCGGGGGATTCACCACCGTCAGAGTCCTTGCCACGCGTTCCCGTACCGAAACCGCCGGGCCGCGCCCGCACCGTGCGTGCCTCAGGGTCACCAACCCGCTACCCGCGAGCGGTTTTGCCGCCGTCCAGCGGGGTGAAAATCCACCTCCGGTGTGTGGCGGAGAGAGGGGCCGCCGAGCCCGGTAGGGGTCCGTCGCGACGAGGGCCTCGGGGTCACCGGCCGCGGTGGCGTCCCGAGGCCCTCGGCGTGCGGTCGGCGTCCGACCGCGAGGCGACGAGGTTGCGCCGGGAGTGCAGCGCATCGGCTTACTGGCTTGGCGAGCGGGCCTCCTGCCGCGACGCTACCTACGCCCGGGAGGCCAGTATTCAGAGATCAGCGGACGCATTCGCCGTCGCGCGCCGCGTTCTGCTCGATCAGGTCGAAGTAGTCGGCTTCTCGGATCAGCGGTCGCGAGTAGCCCGGCAAGGCAACCAAGGGCAGAGCTCGGAACACGGCGTCGATCGCGCGCCGCTCGAGTCCGA
>Ga0105242_10003375_pt1 | contig 12428 bp, 5 predicted proteins | sample KBSM24metaG_FD_81521 | JGI IMG/M metagenome (GOLD analysis project Ga0105242, IMG submission 81521) | Miscanthus rhizosphere microbial communities from Kellogg Biological Station, Michigan, USA - KBS M2-4 metaG | ecosystem: Host-associated > Plants > Roots > Rhizosphere > Soil | place: Michigan...
CCCCACATCCTGGCGTTGATCCGCCCATCCATGAGGCACCGCCGGAGTGCTCTCCCCTCAGCCGTCAATCAAGGCTGCTCCCCCAGGTTTGTCATCTCATCTTTTTCGACAAACTAACTAGTGAATATGTGCACGGGGTCCACCCCCAGCCAAAACTCCTTAGGAAGGACCCGGGGTCTCAGTGTAGGCCACACCGGAACAGCCTACGGCAGTTGGAGCCGCGCTTCCGAACTCTGGTGGTGCGAAGGGGATTTCGCAACAGGAATCGGCGCTACCAACGCCGACCGTCAGAGTCCCCCTGGATTTCCGGACACCGGCCGACTTATCACCTAATCCGAAACCGCACTCTCGACTTCGAGTCATTGAGGCTGGGTGGCCCATCAGGTTGGCGAAGGAGAACTGCGACGTCCAGCTTGGTGAAGCAGGGCCCTTCGATTGAGACGGAACTCTGTTACGAAGGCCCGCAGGTAAGTGCCGTATTTGGATGATCGACTGATTTCACCTATTTGAATTCGGCAAGCAGACACGCTAATACTTCAGCGCAAGCACACTGCGCTTGCCAATCTGTTGCCGAGTCCTCGAGACTCCACCAGGCTGATAGAACGGCCTGCGCTACACCCCAGCCGAGCATTCGATCTTTAGCGAAGCCAAGTTCCTCGTGCAACACTTGTACACGCCGGCGCTGTACCTTAGGATCCGTAAACAAAAGCGGATCGGGATTGCGCAGCAGCGCTCCGACCTCATATGCCGGTTCACCCGCCACGCCTTTGGGATCGATCGCGAGCCAGGGCCTCCGACGAGCGGCCAAAATATTGAAGTGATGCAGGTCGCCGTGGAGCAGTACGGACGGCTCCGCTGTAGAGAGAAGGTCGCGGAATAATCCCTCGGCTCGGCCGACGAGACCAGCGGGGAGCGGGCCCGTTCCCCTGTCGAACCTCTTCCGCAGGTTAGCTAAATCTCTCGCCCATTCCGCCGCTGTCGGAAAGCGCAGGTCGGGCGGCAAGGGTTTCCACAAATCCCGCATCACTTGCGCCGCGGCTCGAGTGGCCTGCTCATCGTCTGCCAGCGAAGCAAGCGTGTAGCCGGGCTCGATCCGCTCCAGCAACATCGTCCCGCTACGTTCGTCGGAATCCAACAAGCGAACCGCCGCCGTACCTGCGTATAACTCCAAGGCTCGAATCTGCCGAACCAGCTCGAAATTTGGTACGCCGAGTTTCAAAACGACAGATTGACCCTCTGCGGTCTGTGCCGGCGCAACGTAGTTGAAGGAAAGCGCATAGGGCGCTCCGGCTTTGATCTTCCAACGAGCTTCGCACTCGGCGATTAGACTTGGCAGAGAGTCCAACCATGCGGAACCATTCGCGAAAGCGCTCGACACTCGTCTTTTAAACGGCTCTGGAAGTGCAGTGCTTGGCGCCACTTCAAAACAATAGCTTGAGCGATAACTGGACTTGCCGGGAAGGACCGGCCGTGTGATTGATCATCCCGAAGCCGGGTCCCGTCAGAATGTTCGCCGGCAACCCGAAATTGACAATGTTGAAGACGTTGAAGAACTCTGCCCGAAATTGCAGCTTCGCCGTTTCGCCGTGCAAAGCCGTCTCCTTCATCAGGGAGACGTCGAAGTTGCGAAAAGCAGGTCCTCGAAAGGTATTGCGGCCGAGGGTTCCAAAGCGCCCCTGGTTCGGTCCGGTCCCGCCCGCGATGTTGATGGGGATCGAAAAATAAGAGGCATTGCCGGCACCCAACCCGAAATAGTCCGTGGCCACGGCATGACTGGTAGAAAGATTGGGCTGGCCGACTTGATCTGGCCGGTCGCCGCCGCTCGATCCCGCTCCGGTTTGTTGGACGCCCGAGTACACCGTGAAGGGGCTTCCACTGGTCAGAGTGATCACGCCGAAGGCATTCCATCCCGAGGTAATGGCGTGAATCCATCTCCGCGCCCGCAGCCAGCGATCGAACGGTAAGACCTGCACCACGCTCGCGGTCACCACGTGCCGTACATCGAACGTGGAGGGGCCCTTCTCGCTGCGCGTGGAATAGGGATCTTGCGGGGCGGCAGATTGCCGCGTGCCATTGGTAAGACCCTGCAACTGGCCGACGATGGCGCTCGCGTCATCTAGCGATTTAGAAAATGTGTAATTGGCCTGAAAACCCACGCCGAAGCGGGGCGATGTTTTCTGAACGCCGGTCTGCAGCGAATGATAGCTGGAGTGGGACCGGTTGGAGATGATCTGCTCGGGACCGAAGCCGCCGGTGATGGTTCCCGAGGCGTCGAATTTCGTGTACGGGGCGAAGCCTGCTTCGGCTCCTCCATAAGCATTGGGAAATGCGATGGCGGGCAAGCGGACGCCGACCGTTGCCACATAGGATGCAGTCACTTTTACGTCTCCCAAATCCTGGTCGAAGCCAGTTGAGTACGCGCCGGTGTATCCATTGCGAAAGTTGGTATCGACTCCGTTGACCGCAATCGCATGCACAGTATGACCCGGAGTAATCGCGGCCAGATCGTTCTCGAAGCGCTGGAGATCCCATTCTGTATTGGGAGCGACATCGGTGGTACGGCCGGTTGCAAAGAGGGGCTGGCCGTTCGCCGCGTACAACTGCGGCAGAGGAAATGTTCCCGCGACGCCCTGAAAGTTGAGGGGCGCTCCCCGGCCGGCCGTCATGAATAACGTGAGTTCGAACGGGTTGGTGCTGGTAATGAAGTTGGTCTGATAGATGTTGGGCAAGAGCGTAACAATGGCGCCCGAAGCGCGCCACACCGTGTGTTTGCTAACGCGCCATTCGATGCCCGCGCGCGGACCCAAGCCGCTCCCATCCGTGTGAAAGGCCGGCTGTAGATTCACCAGCATGGCTTGGCGCGAAACGGCGGCGGAACCGATGAATTCTGGACCCGACGCTCTTCCCGTGGGTTCCCGCAAGGGAGTGTTTACTTCATAACGCAGACCATAGGTAATGACCAAATGGTCTGTGGCCTTCCAGGTGCCTTGAAAAAAAGCGTTATAGGATTCACGCCGGATTCCGGTGAGACCTAGTTGCTGGTCTTGCGGAAACATGGGCGGCGAAACGCTTCGTGCGAAAGAAAAAGGGCTGGCAGTCAAGAAACTTGACAGGCTATCGGGCAACGGATCGCCGGCGTTGATGTTATGCGCGCCGCTCGCCGAACGTATCGCCACGGGCGAGTACGACGTGCCGCCTCCGAATGAGTACAAGCCATCCGGCGAGAGTCCAAACACCGCCGTATCGCGATTAGCGCGCACCTCAAAGCCGGCTTTGAAGGAGTGCCGATGGTGCGCGTACGTGATTGTCTGGCGCGCTTGAAAGAGGTTCGCCCAATCTCCGGTGACGTTCCCAGCGGTGAGGTTGAGCGGCTCATACAGCCCGTCAGCGAAATCGAGCCCGGCTTGAGTCTGATTCAACGCGCGAAAAATCGGTGCGCTGCGCTCGTAGCCTAGAGTCGATTCCAGCACCAGCTGCGGTGACACCGTACGCGTATAGACCAAGCCCGCGTTGCGCTGGCGGTCGCGGAAATGGACCCCATAGCTCGGGTCGATCGCGGCCTGGCTCGGATTGGTCAGGGGGCCGTTGATATTATCCAGGTTAAAGCGGAGGAACAGCTGATCTTTCTCCGTGATGCGATGATCCAGGCGTAGCGAAAATTGATCGGTGTTCGTGATTACTTTCGAGGATGTCGCGAAGGTGCGGGCTCCATAAGGACCCGCCGGATCGTTGGGCAGCGGATAACGGGCAAGCAGGGCGGCGATCTGCGGATTCACCGGCACAAACAAGGTGTCGCCGGGAAACGAGGTTGTATCCAATCCCTGACGCTCGGCGGCGGTAGGGACGGAAAGCACCTGCGTGGTGCTGAGCATTTGCCGAAAACCTTGATACTGGGCAAAGTAGAAAGTCCGCCCGCGGCCGTTATAGAGACCCGGCAGCACCACAGGCCCACCGTTAGTGACTCCAAATTCATTGCGCCGGAAAGGCGGAATGCGGCCGGGATCGTCGGGCGGCCCGCGATCGAAATAGTTGGGGGCGTCAAAGGCCGCATTGCGAACGAACTCAAACAGAGCGCCGTGGATTTGGTTGGTGCCGGATTTGGTAATGACGTTGGTGAAGCTAGCGGCGCCGTGACCGAGGTCCGCCGGAATCGCCCCGGAGTCGGAGCGGATCTCCTCGATGGCATCTACGTTGAAGTTGGAAAACGTCGCTCCGCCCAGTTCGGGATCGCTGGTATCGATTCCATCCATGGCGAAGACAGCTGCGGTGCCGCGCTGCCCGTTTACCGCGAACTGGGCCGTGAAATTCGCGGCTCCGTTGGTATCGGTCTGCGCTCCGGAAGCCAGCAGCAGGAGCTGACTGAAATCGCGTTTATTGAGTGGCAAGCCAGAGACTTTTTGGCTGGACAAGCGTTGCGCCGCGCCTGCGGAGGTGGCATCTTCCGCTTGCACTACCAAGTGATCTGCCGTGAGGAGCTGGAGCGAGAGCGAAAGGTCGAGCGGTTCTCCTGCTGGAATATCTACGTGCGCTGCTCCGCCGCCTCCGTCAGCGCCAATGCTCACCGAATAGCTTCCTTCGATGAGCCCGACAAAAGTGAATTTTCCATCGGGGCCGGTTGCCGCGGTAGCGACGGTCTTTTGGTTGCGGTGCAGTGTCACCGTCTTTTGAGGCAGCGGATGGCCCTTGTCGTCGCGCAAAACGCCGGACCAGGTAGCCCCGGATAGGTATGCAGACAACGAAACCAGAAGCAGGGCTGTCTTCACAAATTGGAACATTCCGGCCGAAGCTAGGGCTGCTTAGGATTAACCCGCCACACATTCTGTTGCTCGTGGTTGGTGATCCAGACAGAACCCAACCCTGCGCGGAGGGAGTCGCCACCGGGTCCCGTCCATTGCTGCACGACCGTGTTGGTGTTCACGTCAATCCGCATTAATGGAACTTGATCCATCGTGACCCACACGGAGCCCTCGCCGGCCGCGATATCGCCGCCTGGCCCGGGAACTCCTGTCTGGATGGTCGCCACTACCTTGTTGGTGGCCGGATCGACTCTTGAGACGCTTCCGTCCCCTTGATTCAGAGTCCATACTGCGCCCTCTCCGACAGCAAGGAACCGCGGCTTTGGGCCAACCTTGATGGTTGCGGCTACAAGATTCGTCTTGGGGTCCACTCTCGTCAAGACGCTGCCTTCGGTGCTGGTGACCCATACCGCGCCTTCGCCATACGCGGCGGAGAACGAGCCTGCCGGGACGAGAATCTCTGCCACCGCCTGATTGGTTGCCGGGTCGATCCTCGACAAGACACCTTTGGGATCGGTTAGATACCAGATGCTATCTTCACTGGCGGCGATCGCACCCTCGGTATTTGCGGGACCTAGCGGAATTGTCGCGACCACCTTGTTGGTTGCAATATCGACGCGCGACAGCGTCTTGTCTCCGCAATTCGGAACCCATACGCTGCCGAAGCCTCCCGCTAGCCCGGAACAAGGCGTATTGCCGACCGGTATAGTGACGACTACCTTGTTGGTTTTGGGGTCGAGTCGCGTGATGGTGTTTTTCGGATTGTTGCCGATCCACACGGAGTCCCGCAGAATTAACACCCAATCTGGAACGCCGGGGACCGGAAACACAGCATCTGGATGAATGTTTGCGTAGGGGCGCTGGACACCGGGGTCCTTGATTCCAGGCGGTGCCTTCTTTTTCTCGACTTTGTCGGCCTTATCGGCAGCCAGAGCCGCTCCTGCCAATACCAACACGTAGAGAATTCGCTGTGTCTGTTTCATGTCTTTAGGCGAGGATATCGTGCACCACTTGGCCTGCAGTATCGGTCAAGCGGAAATCGCGTCCGCTGTAGCGGTACGTCAGCTTCGTGTGATCAATTCCGAGCAGGTAGAGAATGGTCGCGTGCAGATCGTGCACGTGCATCTTCTTGTCTACCGCCGTGAATCCGAAATCGTCAGTGGCACCATAAGTGATGCCACGTTTTATTCCGCCGCCTGCCATCCACACCGAGAAGCCACCGACGTTGTGGTCGCGTCCATTGACCACACCCGCGCCGACAGTTTCGTTGGAAGTTTGAATCGCAGGGGTGCGCCCGAATTCCGTCCCGCACACAACCAACGTGTCATCCAGCAGACCGCGCTGCTTCAGATCTTTCACTACTGCCGCAAACGGCTGGTCAGAATCCTTGGCCAGTTTACGATACGACAAAATATCGGTGTGGGCATCCCAGGGGTCACCCTTGCTGTAGTACACCTGCACCATGCGCACGCCTTTTTCGGCGAGACGAACAGCCATCAGGCTGCCGAGCGCGGTGCTTCCCGGACCGTACATATCCAGGGTGGCCTTGCTTTCCTTGCTTACGTCGAACACCTGAGGCGCTTCGGTCTGCATCCGGTATGCCGTCTCCATGGATTTGATAGTGGCGTCCAGTTGCGAATCTTTCCTGCCGATCGCCTCCAGATTTTCGTTGTTGAGCTTGCGAAGGAAACCGACGTTGCGCTGCTGCACGGCGTCACTGACTGCCGAGTTCGTCACGTTCGGGATCACTTTGGCAGCTTCAAACGGTTCCCCTTCGATCCACTCATTCTTCACATACGTGCCTTGGTGCATGGCGGGAAGGAATCCCGCGCTCCACAGGGGAGTTCCAATTGTGATCGGTTGGGAGGGGCAAAGCACGACGTAGCCGGGCAGATTCTGATTCTCGAGACCTAGCCCGTAGGTGATCCATGCGCCCATCGAAGGCCGCCCGATAATGTTTGAGCCGGTGTTCATCATCGTGAGGCACGGCTCGTGGTTGGGGATCTCGGCATAGAGCGAGTTGATCATGCAAATCTCGTCGGCGATCCCGCCCACGTTGGGCCATAGTTCACTGAGTTGCAGTCCTGAATCGCCATACTTCTTAAACTTGAAGGGCGACATCATCAAGTTGCCGGTCTTGCGTTGCGTCACCACGCTGCCTCCAGGCGTAGGCTGGCCATTGTATTTGTCCAGCATGGGCTTGTAGTCAAACGTGTCGACGTGCGAGACGCCGCCATTCATAAACAGGAAGATGACACGCTTGGCCTTGGGCTTGAAGTGCAACTGCGGAAGGGCGCCTTTGGTGCCCACCATTTCCGGTGTCGCCGCCTTCAAAGAGGTGCTGACCATGTTGGAGAGAGCCACCATACCCATGCCCCCTCCGACCATGGAAAGTGCTTGGCGTCGCGTAAATGGCTTCGGTGTGTGATTACAAGACATAAGGTTCCTCGCTAGTTCAAAAACAGGAATTCGTTGGAGCTGAGCAGGGCCCAGCACAAGGCTTTAAGCGGAGAATCCGCAGGAATAGCAGGGGACTCTGGAACAGCCGGCGCCGTTATCGATGTTTCCGCCGGCGCAGGTTTGGCCGCGAACGCGGAGGCGGCCGCGGGCATTTCTGCCCGGTTGGGCGCTGGCGATTCAACGGGACTGTGCAGTAATTCAAGGGAGTCCCGCATCTCTGCGGCAGTGGGTTGCCGCTGCAGGACGATGCCGAACGCTTTTCTGACCTGAGCCTCTTCATTGCCGGCGTCCATCACGCGCTGCGTCAAGGCTTCGGCCTGTTTCTGCACGAAAGAGCCATTGAGGAAGAACAGGCGCTGCAACGGCACGTTGGTGACGTATCTGCGCTCGGCCGATAAAGTGGCATTTGGGAAATCGAAGGTGGTCTGAATGGTATTGGGGAAGACACGGCTGATGGACTCATAAAGTCCTCGGCGGTTCATATTGTCCGCCAGCTCTTCAGAAGGTCCGCCAACCTTGGTCAGATCGATTTTGCCGGAGGCTGTCAGCAACGAATCCCAAATATCCTCGGATTCGAGACGGCGCCGGGTAGCGTGCGAATAGAGGCGATTTTCCGGGTCTTTCTCGTCGGTCGCGTCGGTCGAAATGGTGCTGAGCTGATAGGTGCGCGACAGGAGGATCTCTTTGTGGAGTTTTTTAATCGACATTCCGTCCGCTACGAACTTCGACGCCAGGTAGTCGAGGAGCGCCGGGTTAGAGGGTGTATCGCCCAGCTTCCCGAAGTTATTGGGTGTCTCGGAAATGCCGGCGCCCATATGCCACCGCCACACGCGATTCACAATGACGCGCGTGCTAATCGGCTGCTTGAGGATGGCCTCCGCCAGTTCCATGCGGCCACTCCCCTGCTTGAACAGCTCCGGTTCACCGGGCGAGAGTAGCGCCAGGAAGGCCCGCGGCGCTTCTTCGCCGAAATTATAGGGATTGCCTCGCAGGAACACTTTCACATTCACTGGCTCCTTGGCGTCCTCGATGCCATACGCGAAGGGGTATTGCGGCGGCATGGCTTTCTTGAACGCCTCGGTCTCGGCCTGCATGGCCGCAACGTATTTTGCCAGGTCCGGGCTCAGCCGTTTCTCCAGCGCCCAGCCGGTCAGCTTGAGCAATCCCGGATGCTTTTCCGGTTCATCGAAGGGCGTCGTGGGATTTTCATTCAGGTCCGTGTCGAACAGATCGGTCCACAAATAGCTGTCGTCACGCTCCAGGCTCTTCAACTCTATCTGATAGGGATTGAGTTTTCGCTTGATGCCATTGGGCATCTCGTCAAATTTTTCTTCTGCCTCCGGATGCTTGGCCATTTCGATCTCGTTCTCGGCCTTCATCTTGGCCTGCAGTTTGTTCACTGCCCTGGCCTTTTCCGCGAATTTACTGGCCAGGGTTTGGGCTTCTTCAAGGCTTCCACGACGCGCAACCATTTCCTGCCAGGGCTTCAGGAAGCCGTAAGCCAGAGTGGGCTTGCCGGTAAAGCGTATCCAACGCTCAAGCAAATCCGCATCCAACTTATATTCTTCGGCGACACTCGCAACGGTTGCCTGCTTCTGCGTTTTTACGCGCCACACGGCAACCATATAGTTTTCGGTTTGGGCCAGCAGCATTTGCGCGTACAATCCGGACAAGTCATCCAGATACTTCTTCTGGGTCTTTTCCCGTTCTTCCAGCTCTTTCTTCTTGCCCTCATACTCGTCGACGACGGCCTTGGGAACCAGTGGATAGGGATGGTATTTGGTGCTGGCGAAAACACTCACCAGACGGTAGTAATCTTTGGTCGGGATGGGATCGTACTTGTGGTCGTGGCAACGCGCGCAGCCTACGGTAAGCCCCAAGAACGCTTTGGTGGTCGTGTCCACTTTGTCGTTCCATTCATCGGCACGCTCAACCGGCGGCGGACTGTCGTTAAACGACCAGACGCCCAGGCCGTTCATGCCCAAACCAGGTATTAGCTTGGCGCGCTGCTTCTCATCCATTTGATCCGCGGCAATCTGCGCCTTCACGAATGTGTCATAGGGCATGTCCTCGTTGAAGGAACGGATTACCCAGTCGCGATAGACGTACGCATGACTGTAGCGTTCCATGTGGTCGGGCAGCTTGGCGATTCGATAGTCGTCCTCGCCGTAGCGCACCACATCCAACCAGTGCCGGCCCCACTTTTCGCCGTAGTGCGGCGAGGCGAGCAGACGATCAATCACCTTTTCGTAAGCATTCGGCGACTTGTCAGATTCGAAAGTCCTGACTTCCTCTTCCGTTGGCGGAAGACCAACGAGGTCATAGCTGACCCGGCGCAGGAGTGTCCGGCGATCAGCCAGCGGCGCCTGCTGGATGCCTTCTTTCTCCAGGCGCGCGACAATGAAGCGGTCGATATCGTTCGCTGCCCAAGCCGTATTCGTAATTTTTGGAGGCGCCGCATTTTGCAAGGGCTGGATAGACCATAGTTGGCGCTGCGCGGCCGTGATAGTGTAGGGCTTCCCGCCCGCTTGCGTGGCTGCGTTCTCCGGCCAATAGGCGCCGTCTTTTACCCAACTCACCAAGTCCTCAATTTGATTCGGCTGAAGGTGGCCGTCCTTGGGCATTCTGGCTTCCCGGATGGCCGCGACCAACAGGCTTTTATCCGGATCGCCAGGGACGATAGCAGGCCCTGATTTGCCGCCCTTCAAGATGTCCTCGCGTGAATCCAGGCGTAAACCCGCCATTTTTGAGTTGGTGTGACAGGCAAAACAGTTCTGAGCCAACACCGGACGCACATGCTTTTCGAAGAATTCTCTCTTCTCCGAGGTTCGATCCTGCGTCTGAGCCGTAAGACATGTGGACACCAGAAGAATTCCTGGCAACAGTTGCTTCATGACTTTTCTCCTTCAAACATCAAAACCTCAATTACAGATTTTGGGAAATCAGAATTCATAGCGCAACGCGAACTGCATCACGCGCGGAGGCGTGGTGTTCTGGTACTCGCCAAAGGTGAGCGGATTATAGAGCGCTAGACTCGGGTTAATAAAATTCACATTGTTAAACGCGTTGAAAGCTTCGGCCCGCAGTTGCACCTTGTGGCCTTCCCACGGCATCTTAAAATTCTTAGCGATCGAGATATCCACATTGGTTAGCCCGGCCAGGCGCACCAGCGCTCTTGTGCCGGTCGATCCTGGGTACTGATTGCGGAAGGCATTGACCGTGTCAGTTGTGGCGAACATGCTGGGAAGCCCATTGGAATCGATACCCTGCTGCTCCTTAAAGGCGGTGATCGGTATCGCGAGCGAGCTAAGGTCGTAGTTCGTATTCCAGGCATAGGTGCCCTGAATCACCGACGGCAGGCCGCTGTGATAGCGGATGATGCTCGAGATCTGCCAGCCGCCGACAATCTGATCCAACCAGCCGGGGCTGTTTCGTAACAGCATTTTGCCTTTACCAAATGGCAGTTCATAAATCACGTTGGCGTTGATGTTGTGCCGTATATCGAAATCGGAGGAGCCACGAAATTCTTTTTGGTTATAGACGTTCTGCAGCGATGCCCCCTGCGATCCGGCGGCGCCCTCCGCAGCGGAGCCGTTGTCGATGGAATGTGAAAAGGTGTAGTTGAAGTCGAACGAGAATCCCGTGCTGAAGGCCCTGCGCACGCTTAGCGTCGCTCCGTGGAAAGCTGCTTGGCCGGCGTTCATCCAGGTTGGATCTCCGCTACCTTGGCGGGCAAAAAACGTGAAGCATCCGGTGCGAACCACGCAGGTGTTGCCCGTTCCATAGAAGCCGGGCAAGCGGTCCATGGTATGCAAAGTATCCAGATAGCTGCCGTTGTAGCCGGCATAGATCTGGTAGAAATAGTTGGCCGACGCGCTGCCGGGGATCACGGCATTCTTAAGCCCGGGGAACATGCTTTCAACGAAAGCATTCGTGGGCACCAACGAAGGATTAGCCGCAACTCTTGCCGCGACTAAGTCTGGTCTATCGACGACACTTCCAGCGCTCAGCCCGTCATAGAGCTGGCGGAAAGCCGTCATGCTTTGAGTCCAGGTCTGACCCGAGATCGGATCTTTAAAGTTCTCGAGTGGGGTGAAAATGTCCCCCTGGAGGAGTAGCTTATGCGAGAGACGACCGACATAGCCCGCCTCGATCGTGAATTTGCTAACTTCACGCGTCAAGGTCGCATTCATGACATACGAGTAGGGCGCCTTTAAATTACTGGAGATGCCGTTGTAGGAACCCGCGATTGCGTTAATGTCCGGAGGAGTGTAGGGAAAACCTCCCGTGGGAGCCGGAGCCTGCGCCGCCGGTGAGCCGGTATACCGCGGCGACGTCGTGAAATCGTAGGAGGTCAAGTTCTGTAGCGACGTCGATAAACCCTGCGCGCCGAACTGATCAAATTGCGTGATCAGGGCGCTTCCGAACTGGTCGTACACTTTGGAAAACCCGGCGCGAAAAGCACCGTTTTTCCCGAAAACTTTTCCCACCACCCCGCCCTTGTCAGTAGGCGCCCAGGCGATACCGACACGCGGCGAGAAATTTAGATTCTCTGACCCATACCAACTCGGCTTCCCATTCACAGGTCCGTTCAGTACGTAAGTCAGTTGTGTTTGCGGATCGGCGTTACCCGGCACGCCAACCGCAGCTAGAGCCTGGCGCGCGCCGAACCATTGCTCCAACGGCTGAGTTGTACCAACCTGCAGGCCATTGACCTCGTACGGCGGGCGTTCATTGGTGTAGTGCAAACCCAGCGTAAGAGTCAGTCCCGGCCGCAAGCGAAAGCTGTCACCCACATAAGCGTCGTATTCGTTAATTGCAAAAGAGCGCGTCTGCGGCGAACCTTGTGGAATCACGCTGCCATCGCGGAGAAATTGATAGGTGATGTTGGTGTTATTAGTCAGCCCCAGCAGAATTCCCATAGCGGACGATACGCCCGAGGGGTCAGCTAGCGCCAGGTTCGGGTTGCCCGTCTTGACTTGCAAGAAACTCTGAACCGCAGTGTAGATATCTTGGCCTAAGCCTACGGCGCTGCCGTTGCCATAGCCAAAGTCCGCAAAGGAATTGGAATAAGAGAAGCGGTTATTACGGATAAACCGGAAATTAATGCCGGTCGTAATCGTATGCCGGCCCTTGGTCCAATTGAGATCGTCGCCGATATTCGTTACCGGC
>Ga0105242_10003378_pt1 | contig 12426 bp, 9 predicted proteins | sample KBSM24metaG_FD_81521 | JGI IMG/M metagenome (GOLD analysis project Ga0105242, IMG submission 81521) | Miscanthus rhizosphere microbial communities from Kellogg Biological Station, Michigan, USA - KBS M2-4 metaG | ecosystem: Host-associated > Plants > Roots > Rhizosphere > Soil | place: Michigan...
ACGTCGAAAGTGTCCAGTTCGTCCCAGATTTCGCGCTGCCACTTCGGCAGCCGAATCGTCACTCGCGAGCCCGCCGCAGAAAGGTAGATCAGATAGGTCGTGGCTCGGCATTCCAGCGAGGCCCCGTCCTTGACAGCCCCGTTGGGGAACAGACTCACCACATCCGCTTCGACATCGACCAGCACGTAGCCCAGGCCGGGAGCTCGTCGGCTCATCTGTGAGTAGACATTGTCAATCTCGAGCTCGACGTCGACGTCGATCAGGGAATCGCATGCCGATTCGTAATCGTGGAGCGCCCTCGCAAATGGCTGTCGGTCCACCGGAAGACGCGTGATCATGTGCCGGATCGCTTCCGGGAGTGCACTTTCCGCGACGCCGAGCAGCCCCTCGAAAACGTCCACATAGCGGCGATGACACACCACTTTGAGGTAGCGGAGAGTGAGGAAGAAGTGCCTACCGAAGTAGCGAACCAGACGCAGCACCTGTTGGTAGTAGTCGAACGGGCGGTTCCGATGATGCAAGAAGCCGAACCCGGACAGGATCTCAAGGTGTGCGCGAGCGAGCTCCGTTGCTTCCTCCGGCAGAAATGTACCGAGCCCCGCGTCGCCGACGAATTCCAGCGACTGCGCGTATTCAGCGGTGACCTCGGCACCAGGCAGCGGTTGCAGAATGCTGACGTCGCTGCTTCCCGCACCGTAGGAGATCGCGTCGAACACGACGTCGAGGGCGGCCTCGAGGTCGTCGGGGGTCTCCTCCGGATAGCCGATGATCGTGTTCGTCTCGAACGGAATACCCAGGCGCATACAGTTCTCGAACAGTTCGTACGATCGCTTGGTCGACGGCATTTTATGCATCGCCCTGAGTATCTTTTCTGAGCCCGCGTCGGTTCCGCAGAAAACGCTGAAGCAGCCAGCATCGCGCATCCGCTTCAGGTCGTCGAACCGAACGTTGTCCGGGCGAACCGCGCAGCCCCATTGAAAGCCGGGATTGTGCTCCGTGAAGTAAGTGATGAACTCGTCCAGATAGGCGCGTCTGTTGGCAAAGTTGTCGTGAAGGAAGTTGAATTGGGAAATGCCGTAGTTGCCGTGGAGGTACCGCAATTCGTCCAAGGCGGCCTGCGGTCTCTTCGACCGGAAGTCTCTTTCCCAGAAGGTCGAGGTCACGCAGAACTTGCACTTGTAGGTGCACCCCGAACCTAGGTACACGTCGAAGATGCGCGGCGCGGCCATCTCGAGGTATTCCGTCACGGGTACGGCGTCATACGCGGGCATCGGTAGGTCGTTGATATTCGCCAACTCTCGACGAGCAGCGAGAAGCACGCCCGACGGGTCCAGCGACCAGAAGCCAGGTATCCGCGGATGCGCGTCACCATCGGCGATGGCGTTGGCCAGATCCGTCAACGCCAGTTCACCTTCGTTCATGCAGACGTAGTCGACGGCGTCGCCGAACTCGCGGAACAAGCCGGGGAACGCCCCGAACACGCCTGGCCCGCCTATGGCGACGACGATCCCCGGATCCACGCGACGCAGATACCGTCCCATGAGAAGGCCCACCGGGAGGGTGTCGGCCAGGACGGTGATACCGATCAGTTGAGGCGCGCGGTCAAGCAAGGGTGCGCATACGTCGGCGAGCCAGGTCTCGTCGTCGAGCCGGAATCGGCCTGCCCGCGTCAGGAATTCGTAGTCGACGATCTCGACGTCGTGGCCGGCGTCCCGAAGCGGGGCCGTGACACAGAGCAATCCCAGGGGCAGGAAAAAGGGCGCGTGCGGCGATCGATTGATCGGAGGCCTGACGAGGACGACGCGACACTGACCCGCTGCTCGATCCATCCCGTTTCAGCAGCGGCGCGCGATGATGAGCCGCATCGTCGTGCCATTCACGGTCCACACTCTGAGATTGAGAGGGTCGTCCACGTCCATGCCTTCGGGCACGAATAGGACGGCTTGCGGTTCGCCTGCCGGAGGAGGTTCCGGTGGGCCTGGAGGTGGAGGTGGTGGTGGAGGTGGCCTTTCGGGCAGTCGAAAGCCGGGAATTGATGGCTGTTCGATACCTTCGGTTTCTTCGCCGTCTGGCTCTTCTGGTGGCTCGCCATTCGTCATGTCGTCCCCTCCGAGTTCTCCCCCGCGTTCGCGGTAAGGGATTTCATATGTTGAAACCCACACGGTACGCGCTAGGGGACGACTTGGATGGGCGAATTCGGCATCCGTGAGATGTCCGTTCTGCGAAGGTCGGCAGTTACGGCAGAAGGGAACGAGCCAGCACGAATTCCGGCCAACATTGATCCGCCGGAAAGCGGCCGAGGGCTTCTGCAAGTACAGAATGCGCGCGGTCGCCGCGCAGTGCTACGTCATCGATCGCGGCGCGCAGTTCGAAGAGTTTCGCACCCTGTCGGCATGCGAGATCTCTGGCGGCAGCGATATCGGCGGCTCGGGCGGCGTCATCGGCGTGGGTGCGGGCACGCAGCCTGAACAGTTCGGCGTCGTAGAAGTGCATCCCGCTGTCGTCTGCGAATCGCAGGGCGCGGTCGATGCCGACGCGGGCTCGGTTGGTCTGGCCGTCTCCGATCAGCAACCGACCCATCACGCTGTCGAAGAAGATGACGAATTCGTTCACCTCCAGCGACCGCAAAGTGTCGACCCGATCCGTCATCGTGACGATGCATTGCGCCAGGTCATTCGGTTCTGCGTTCGCATCACCGAGCTTGACCCGTGCCTCAACGACGGCCTCCCACGTAACCCCGAAGAGCCGAATTATTTTGAGGCCGTGGCGTTCACCCATCTCGGTAAGGTCGGTCGCCGCCGCGGCGGCGCGGTCGATATCACCCGCCTCGAGGCGCAGCCAGATCTCCACGAAGCGCACGAAGGCGAGGCTGAATTGCTCTTCGGGGAACTTGAACCCGTGCGTCAAGCGTTCGGCGTTCGTCACTGCGGCTTCGGCAGCGGTGAACTCGCCGCGGACGAGGTGGGCCAGAACCAGCTGGCTGTAGGCCGAGACCACGGTGAGGTTGAATCGCTCCTCGAGCCTGGGCGGACCTTCCGTGCGATGGTCGGTCGCAGCGAAACCAGCCGTGGTCTGTTCGAGTTGTCTTGCGGCTGCCTCGAATTCGCCGCCAAACCAGGCGACCGTTCCGAACCAGGTATCGATCAAGAGGTTGAACGGCCAGGTGTCGCCAAAACCCCCGCCGATCGCCTCCAGCAGTCGGAGCACCCGGCGAGGATCGGCCCGCATGATGTAGGACTCCACCACTTCGAGCAGGTCGAGTACTCCGTCGACATCGTCGGCTTGCAACTCGGTGCCTGTGAGTTGTAGACACCGGTCGAAGTCCGCGGCGGCCGCGGCACTCCGACCACCCTCCGCAGACGCGACGAGCCAGGCTCGCTCCAGCAAGATAGTGGATTCCCGACGATCACGTTCCTGGCCGGGCGCGGCCCGCGCGAGTTGATCGAGCGCCTGACTGAGATAGCCACGCGCTTCGGCGAGAGCGCCGCGGCGGCGGGCGTCGGTTGTCGCCTGCTGGAACGCCAATGCGGCGGCATCGAACCGCTCCGCACGCGCGTAATGGCCTGCGACCAGGCCCCAGTCGGGGTTGTCCTCAGCGCCGACCAGCGCGTCTGCCACCTTGGCATGCAGCCTGCGGCGCACCGTCGGCGGTGCTAGTTCGACAGCGACTTCGCGCAGCAGCTCATGCCGGAACCGCCAGCCTTCAGCGCCCCACTGCTCGAGCACAAGCGCGTCTTCGAGCTCCTCGATCACGTTGTCGATGTCGGTCTCGCTCATCGTGCACACGGTGCCCAACAGTCCCCGGTCGACGTGTCGCCCGATGATCCCCGCGACCTGAACGACCGGCACCGCGTTGGCGCTGGCACGAAGGCGGGCGAACAGCGGCTCGTACAGCGCCTCCGGCACCTCCCCAGGCCCATCCAGTTCGGCGGCGACCTGTTCGATGTAGAAGGGAACTCCGTCACACCGAGCGCGTACCGCCGCACGCTCATCGTGTGTCAAGATCGGGTTCAACGAGGCGATCAGTGCATCGGCCTCGTCGTCGCTCAACGCCGTGAGTTCCACCACGTTGACGGGCCAGTCGTCAGGCAGCCAGTCACCCGGCCGCCCAGTGATGACGATCAGCAGCCTGCCGTTGGCCGAGCCGAGCAGCGCGCCGAGTATCTCGAGCGTGTCCTCGTCGAACCAATGCACATCCTCGGCTACCAGCAGAGCCGGCCCACTGCCTAGACACGCCAGCAGGTAGGCCTCCACCGCCTCGGCGATGAGGCCGAACAGCTTTTCGCCTTCCGCGGCCACCGGCTGATATCCGGCCTCGGGTGGGATGCCCGCGACCGGTGCCAGTAGCGCAACGTCCTTCGGATCAAGGTTGTGGGCTGCGACCTCAGTCTCGAGGAGCCGTAGCCGCTCGTCCTGAGTGGTGAGCCTGCTGATGCGGCAACGACGCTCGAGCAGAGTACGCACTGGATGTAGGCCGGTACGGGTGTGGAATGCCGATCCCGTCAACTCGACAACCGTTTCGCCACATTCTCCGACCATCTCCTCAGCAAGCGCCGCAAGCCGCGACTTGCCGATTCCCGGCTCGCCACAGAAGACGACGCCAGGCGTCATTAGCGCCCCCGCCTGCGCCCGCGACCAGCTTTTGTGTAGACGGCGTTGCTCCCGGTCGCGACCGACCAGCGGGCAGACCCGCCGCTTGGCCGGTTCGGGACGCTCAGCGAGCACCCGATGATGCGCGATCAATCCCTCGACGCCTTTGACCGCTGCGGGCTCGCACGCCTCGAGCTCGAAAGTGCCTCGGACCAACGGTTCAACCGCCTCCGACACCACGACCGTCCCGGGCTGGGCGAGGCTTGAAACTCGGGCGGCGAGGTTGGCGCCGAGTCCGTACACATCGTCCTGCGTGGTGTCCAGATACACCAACCCTCGGTGCACCCCGACACGCACCGCGAGATCGATCCCCAGCAGCCGCTTGGCCTGCTTAGCGATGCGGGCAACCTCCCGTACGATCGACAGCCCCGCCAGCACGGCGCGCTGCACGTCGTCCTCGTGGGCTATCGGATGGCCGAATTCCGCGAGGAGGCCGTCACCTTGGGTTGACCCGATGTGTCCCTCGTAGCGGTTGACGATCCTGATTACTTGTTCGCGGTACCGGCCCACCAGGCGGCGATAGATCTCTGGCTCCACTTGTGTGGACAACGCCGTCGAATCCACCAGATCGGCGAATAGCATCGTCAGCCGGCGAATCTCGCCGCCCTCGACGGGGCACGCCAGCATGTCGTCGGCTTCGGCGTCGAACTCGTCAGCCATCGCGCGGTCCTGTGGATCGTCGATCGGCGCCCTACGCTTACCACCGCCCACAGACCCCCTCCAATCCCTGGACGAGGGTCAGCATATCGCCGAACACGCATGAATACACTTCTATATTCGCTGGTAAGCTCCTTACGGCCGCGTCAATCAATATCGGCGGGTGGGCGACCTGCGGGTCTGCGTATTTCCGGGGTATCGTCCGAAATCCATCTGCTTAGCCGCCCCGTCAGCCCGAGGGACACTCGCTGATGTCAGCACCGCCGAAACCACTGACCAGACACCCCCCCTCGCTGGTAGAGGCCAGTTCGCGCGGTGGTGCGGTGGCTGTCAAGGATCTGCCTTGAGCCGACCAGTAGCGGGCGCGGCCGTGACAGCCACCGGACCACCGTTGAGCACAATTTGAGTCCGGGCGAGGCAGCCATCCAGATAGATCATCTCGATTCGAAGCAAGCGGATACGGGAAACCCGCTTGACCGCAGAAAAGTGCTTGTAACCGTTGGATGCCGTGCGACACGTTAAAAGACGCTCAGATCGTTCACCATCGCGCATCACGTGTGGTCCCAAACATGGGGTCCGATCCTCGCCACGACCGCGTAAACGGCCGGCAATGCCCGCTTGGCTCAATCCCAGTATCGCGCATCACTATTCGTGCAGTTCAGAACCATATCTAGGCTAGCTCAACAGATTTGTGTCCAGTTCGCGGCGGTGGCGGCGGTCGACAACTCCACCCCCTCGGCTTGGGCCTTTTCGACATCGGCGTTCATTGCGCGAACATGGCGCGGATCACGCGGTCCCGCTTGGCCCGCATCTTGACCCACTTGGCCCGCTCGTCGGGCAGCCATACGAACAGCGACACGTTGGTCGGCATGCCGTTCAGTGCGGTGTAGTACTCGCCGCGGCACTTGAGCTATCTGCTTGACCAGCGGAATGTCCTCTGCCTCAACAGGAATCATCTGTTCCGTTCGATCCGTTTGCGCTTTGCACACAACGCATTGCCGACCCAACGTAACCTTCTGAATTGGCTTGTCAGGGAACAGCTTATGGAAGCAATCAAAGCAAATCTTCTGAGTCATCCGATCGGATCTTTCAGTCAGAGGTCCCGGTATCGGTCGAGGTTCGTGACCCCGGCCGGCAGCTAAGCTAGCTGCCGCGGCGGCGTGACTTGATGATCTCGAGGCGTTCCTTGAGCAGTTCATCGAGTTCCTCGATCGAGCGGCGTTCACGCAGCATGTCCCAGGGTGTGCGCGGCACCTTGACCTTCTTGGGTTCGGCCAGGTCACCACCCTCGATCAGGGCGCCCTCCATGCCGTTGCGGCACAGCCAGGTGCCGGGGATCTCGGCGTCGTGGGCGAAGGGCATGTCGAACTCCTCGCCGTTCTCGGTGCGGTACCGCGCGATTTGACGGGGCGCCAGGTCATGGTTCCGGTCGTTCTCGTAGCTGACGGATCCGAGGCGACTGCCCCTCATGACGCGATCAGCCATCATCAACACTCCTCATTGCACGGATCACCGCATATCTCTGTAGGTTACGCCCCGGCCGTGCTAGCTAACGCCGTCACGTACGCGAAAGGTACGCGACCGGGGGCGCCCATAGCCAAATCGGAGGCGAACCGCGGACGTGGAGACTCTTTCATGGTCGGGCCGACGGGGGCGTCGCCGTGGCCGGCGCGCCAGTCAGGGGAAACTTTGAACCCAGCACACGGCTAGGCGAGAAGCCGGTGTGCACATCAGGCGGTGGCCGACCTGCTCGGGGCCAGGGCGTTACGACAGGACGCCGCGCAATCCACCAGAAACGTCCTACTGTGAACGTATGCCGCCAACATGTCCTCGATGCCGCAGCGTCGGGACGTACCCGATCGAGGACACCAAGAAGGCCGGCGGACAACGCTGGGAATGCGCCGAGTGCGGCAAACGATTCTTCAACGCACCAACGGCCTGCCCCAAGTAGTCGTCGAACAACCAGTCAGCCGCCGGGACGCCATTCAAGCCGTCGATGAGTTCGCCCCACATACTCGGGACTGACCAACCGACGGCCGAAACCCCAGCCGACCTCGACAGCCGTCGCGCGACGCCTAAACACACCAATGGGTTGGTGCGAGATCCCACCAGCCCATTGGTGTGTGGGGGTCAGCTAAACCGCGGTCACGCCGACGGCCTGAGGACCTTTGGGTCCTTGCTCGACCTCGAACTGGACACGCTGGTTTTCCTCGAGCGTCCGAAAGCCGCTGCCGCGGATCTCGGAGAAGTGGACGAACACATCCTTCGACCCATCGTCAGGAGTGATAAAACCGAAGCCCTTGTCACCGTTGAACCACTTCACAGTTCCCTGCGCCATTTACTTTCTTCTCTCGTTCAGAGCGGATGTACAAAACATCCGCGCGCACTCTAACAGGATTGATGATGGACAAAGAATCATTCGCGCGCAGCGTGGTGCCGCCCTTCAACAGGAACAGCGCGGTGCCGGACTCATCCACGGCGCGTTGAAGCGCGGCGGTGACGACGTCGCAGCCATGGGTGTTTATCGGTGAGCCCGGCAAGGTTGACCTGCTAATACGCGATCGACTCGCCGTGGCCACTCCCGCAGGCGCTGATGCGTTGAAGGCAGCCTACGCACGTTTAAGAGGGACGATCGATCCGGCAAGAACGATCGCCAACATCTCTGCAGAGCGGGACCGCCTACTGCGCGTCGACAACGACCTGCCCGCGTCGTGCAAGAAAGCCGTGGTCGAGCCCCGGTGGCCAACATGTAGTCGATGGCATCGAGCCCATGATCCACCAGCTGTGTAGGGAGCCGCGGTATTCGTCGATCGGGTGCGTCGGGTCAGCAGTCTGAATATTTCGCGGGCGATGGCTCGTTTGAGCAGCCGCAGAATCTCCTTGTTGGTCCGACCGTTGGCCAGTTGACGTTGGACGTAGCCGCGGGTTTGCGGGTGGGCCGACATGCGCACCAGCGCGATGCGGTACAGGGCGTTGTTGGCTGCCCGGTCGCCGCCGCGGGACAGTCGGTGGCGGGTGATTTCGTCAAAAGCGAAATGCCCCAGGCGGCCTACGGCTGGCAGGGCCATGGCGGCTAGGCGACGGTTCGCGGCCGGCACGAACCTGCGGAGCTGACCCGCCGTGTCTCCGGCAGACCGTTCCGCCACGGATCGCATAGCTACCCACATGGCTTTCCGTCTTGCCTGCGGGCAGTGCAATCTGCGCGCCGTGCGGCCGCGCAAGCCCACCAGGTGTTGCTCAGGCCGGATCCGTTAACAGTCACGGTGGCGTCGGTTGCTTGCCAATGGGGCTTCACCAACCTCGGCAGGTTTGCTGCCGCCTACGCCGCGCGCTACCGTGAGACACCGACAGAGACTCTGCGGCGCGGCTCGTTCCGGCGCAGCGCAACGAAACTACCGGGCCGCGCGAGAACCGTTCGGCGTTGATGGGTTCACCGCAGGAATTCGGACATTGCCAAAACGAATCGCGATCGCGGACCGGATTGGATGTACCACAGTGACAGTAGACAATAACGCGTGGGTTTGCGTGCGGTCGTTGGACGACTTCGCCGAGCTGCGCAAGCACCAGCTGGAGTCATTGCCGTGCTGGTGGCCAGAGATTGGGCCGCTCGGTGACACAAGCTCGTTTTCATTCACGCACCGTACGGGTCGCCTCGGTCCGATCACAGTGCTAGACGTGGATTTTCATCACGACGTATGGGTCGACGGTGGTGAGCATCGTCCCCACTATCATGTCACTCTGCCAGTCGCGACTCCTTCGGCCGCGATGGATAACAGTTTCTCCGTCGTCGCGGAGCCGGGCTCAGTGGCGGTGTACCGGCCGGAGGGCAAGGCGGCCGTCTCCCGTTACGTCGGCCGTCTGCTGGCTGTGATGATCGATCGCCACGCTGTCGACGATGCTCTTGCATGTGCGCTCGGACGCTCTATAACTTCCCAAATCGACTTCCGGCCCACGATGACGACCACGACTCAAGCCATCCGCAGCTGATCTCCATGGTTTCGCTGTTCACCGAGCAGCTGTTCCGGCCTCGCAGTGTCCTGCATCAGCCGATGGTCGGCATGCCATTCGCCGAGAGCCTGGTCCGCGGTCTCTTGCTGGCCGCAGACCATTCACATCGTGCTGCCTTGGAGGGCGAGGTGATCGAGATCCCGTCGCGCGCCATCCGCGAGGCAATCGAGATCATCGAGGCCGAAGCGGACCGGCCGTGGACTGTCTCGGCGCTCGCTGAGCGCAGCCATGTCAGCGTCCGTTCGCTACAGCAAGCCTTCCAGCGTCACTTAGGCACCTCGCCGATGGCGTATCTGCGCGAGGTCCGGCTGCGCCGAGCGCACCACGACTTGCTCGAGTCTGACCCATCTACCGTCACCGTAGGTTCGGTCGCCTACCGTTGGGGCTTCTCCAACCTCGGTAGGTTCGCTGCTGCCCACACCGCCCGCTACCAAGAGCCGCCCTTGAAGACACTGCATCGCAACTCATTCCGCCGCAGCGCATAACGGTGCACAAACCCAACCTGTTGTCGGCGTAGTTCAGTCCTCCAAGTTATTTCAACGATGGTGTGCGGTACGGCCAGGGCAGTGCGCGAGACGGCTACTGTCGCAGTGGCTTTCAATTTAGCTTACGAGCAAGCACTGTCGGATCCGTCACCGCGGCCTTCGTCAGCGCCCGTTTGCATCGCTCAGGTATCGCGACCGAAAAGATAACCGGGGGAATCCATGGGCGCTATCAAAGGCTGGCCAGCGAACCGATAAACAGCTGCCTACCTCCGACCGCCGTGACGAGGTCGGGCTACCTGGCCGCGCTGGCCGGCCGCGTCGACTCATTTTGGGTTCCAGATCACCTCAACGCGATGCTGCATCGCCTGGGGTGTGCGGTCCCGCACCGATCCCTTTCTTGTGATTGGGGTTGTCATGCGCAGTCTGGCCAGAGGGCCGCGCGCGATGGCTAGTCGTGCTTGCTTGGGCCTACATAGCGTTGGCGGCGTGATACCACACCCACGACGCGGCCACGCCGGCGCTAGGGCAACGACCGCTGGTAGGTCTCAACCCTCGCAACCATGCGATACATCGCCACATCAACCGGGGGTAATGCAGTGAAGTTTGGTGTTGTCGAAGCGCCTCTGCACAGCCGGTTCGCGCCGATGATGGCGGCCGAAATGGGCTACCGGACGGCCACGGCGACCGGTGCCGATTCGTACTGGCTGCCCGACCACCTCAACGGCTTTTTGCCCCGTGCCGTGATGACACCGAAGTACAGCGGGATCGCCCGACTGGTGCCCGATGCCGACGCGTTCCTCGAACCGTGGACGACGCTCGGGTCCCTCGCAGGCCGGCACCGATTCAGCCGGACACGCTTGGGCATCGGCGTGACGGACACCGCGCGCCGGAATCCGGCGGTGACGGCGCAGGCCGCGGCGACGCTGCACCTGATGACCCGAGGCCGGGCAATCCTAGGGATCGGGACCGGCGAGCGCGAAGGCAACGAGCCGTTCGGGGTGGACTGGTCCAAGCCGGTGGCAAGGTTCGAAGAGGCGCTGGCAACCACCCGCGCGCTTTGGCACTCGAACGGGCAACTCATCAGCCGGGATTCGGAGTTCTTTCCGCTGCGAAACTCGATATTCAGCCTGCCCCCGGTGAAAGGTACCTGGCCGCAGATCTGGATCGCCTCGCACGGACCTCGGATGCTGCGCGCGACGGGTCGCTACGCCGATGCGTGGTTCCCGGTGTCGATCTTCAGTCCAGAACGGTACGCAGATGGGTTGCAGCAGGTCCAGACCGCCGCCGACAACGCCAATCGCGACCCGCACTCCATCATCGCGGCGAACGCGCAATTCGTCGTGACCGGGCGGAGTGCGGCCGACGTCGAAGAAGCCGTCGACTCGGTGCCGGTGCGCGCGTATTCCCTCCTTGTTCCGGACTCGGAGTGGGCCAAGCACGGTGCGCGCCATCCGATGGGCGAAGGCTTCACCGGCTTTCAGGACATTCTGCCGCAGTTACTCGACGAGGCAACGGTGCTCTCCCACGTCGCCGCAGCGCCGCTGCCTTTGATTCGGCAATGCCTGCTCAGCGGAACACCCGACGAGATTCTCGATCAACTCGCCGCCTACCGCGATCACGGTGTCCGGTACCCGGTGCTGCTCAATGCGAGCCCCATCCAGCCCAAACTCAGCCGCGGCCTGCCCACCGCCTTGCCCTTCATGAGGATCCTGCGTGGAATCCGCAAGATGTGAGAACACCGAACCTTGTTTGGGCCAAATGGTTTGCGCGGTTGCCGGGGCGACCGCGGCCCCGTAGCGCTGCAAGTTAGCTACGCGCTACCCGCACGAAAGTTGCAGGTGGGTGGGGCGGCCGGGGCTCGAACCCGCGACCAACGGATTACCAACAGGGCGCTCGCAGCGATGCCGGTACCTGCTTGTCTTATCTTGTCTAACAACGGAATTGGTTGCTTTGCACGTCCCGCCGCGACCCGGTGGATCCGATCGATTCCTGTCATTGACGGTGAATAAACGGTAACCGAAATCACTGCATCCCTCCCCTGCCGTGCTGCGCCTGGCCTGCTTCACCCACCGCCTCCGTACAGCCGTACTTCAGTATCGACGTGACGCTAGCCAGCCTTCGGGACAGTGCTTTTCGGCGCATTGACTTCGATCGGCTTCGTGTGGGTCTTCTGGAGAAACGGGGCTGCCGAGCAGGAACATCCGAGGATCGGGGACCGGACCTATGCAATGGCTCTGTGATTGCTGGGGGCCACGCCTGGGAACGTGCGGTCTTCTGATATGAGCCGCGAGGTGAGGCCAGATTGAAGTTGCTGCAACCCTGTGTCGCGATCCATCAGCCGCAGTAGTCACATCGTCTCGCTAGGGAAGAGCGGTCGCCCTGGAACGTCCTGTGCACCTTCCTGTATACCGGCGACTGCGGCGTCGACGGCCGAACGCGGCGAGTCGAACACTGCGCACATTCCGTCTCCGGTGTAGTTGCGGACGTGGCCTGCGTGTACTTCTACTGCCTTGCGCAAGGTCTCGTTATGGGTTTCCAGCGCCATCCGCATGGCATCTGGGGCGGCCTCCCAGCGCCGTGTCGACCCTTCGATATCGGTGGACAAGAACGTGGCAACGCTCATTGG
>Ga0105242_10003380_pt1 | contig 12421 bp, 9 predicted proteins | sample KBSM24metaG_FD_81521 | JGI IMG/M metagenome (GOLD analysis project Ga0105242, IMG submission 81521) | Miscanthus rhizosphere microbial communities from Kellogg Biological Station, Michigan, USA - KBS M2-4 metaG | ecosystem: Host-associated > Plants > Roots > Rhizosphere > Soil | place: Michigan...
GTCGGGACGAAATGGCGCAGCGCCAGGTAGACGAATCCGATGACGATCGCGGTGATTACCAGCCCCTTTACCGTCGCGTGAGCCTGACTGGGTCTCGACTGATACCGGACGCCCCGTACGTCCGCGCGCGGGATCGCGATTCGTTCTGCACCACCCTGGACGAGCGGCTGATCGATCACGATGTCGTCGGCGTCCATGTCGATGAGCTCACCCGCGATCACGCCCTCTTCGGTGGCCACGGCGACGCGGTCGCCGGCCTCCAGAGCGTCGATATGGGCCGCGAGCGCCGCCCGATCGGGGACTGTTAACACATCGGGGCCTGGCGCCGGCTCTGCCGCCGCCGCGAATCCTGGCGTCATCACTGCGGCCGCAATCACCACGCTCAACAATCGTTTCAACATCCCCGCCTCCTGACAGCTGATGCGAAACGGACGCGTACTTCAGCTCAAACGTGGAATAATTCGAGGCATGAAGAAGCTGTTTCTCGCGATTGCGGCCATCGGCCTTGCGGCGATGCCGCTCCTGGCTCAGCATCCCGCTGAGCACGGAGCCGATCCGGACAAGAAGATGGCGGGACCCGGCACGCTGCCATCGGGCTGGAAGGGGCGGCTCGATTCCGGCGACAAGACGCTCGCCGGCGTGAAGGCGTCGCAGATGGGCGGCGGCGTCCATTTCATGACCGGACCGGCGGGCATCTATTACAAGCCGGCCGACAAGGGCACGGGCGTCTACGAGACCCACGCGACCTTCACCCAGATGGAGCCGGCCGCGCATCCGGAGGCGTACGGGCTGTTCATCGGCGGCGCGAATCTCGACGCCGCCGGCCAGAAGTACACCTACTTCATCGTCCGGCAGGACGGGAAGTACATGATCAAGCGGCGCGCCGGCGCCGATACGCCGACGGTCGTGGACTGGACCGACAGCACCGCGATCAAGAAGCCGGACAGCAGCGGCAAGATGAGCAACACGCTCGCGATCGAAGTCGGCAAGGACAAGGTGCGCTTCCTCGTGAACGGCACCGAAGTCACCTCGGTCGACGCCGCGAAGGTGGACACCGCGGGCACGCCCGGCCTCCGCGTGAACCACAACCTCAATCTCCACGTGGAAGGCTTCGCGGTGAAAGCCCGGTAGCATGTCGGCCTCCCCGCTGTCAGCTATCTGACAGCTGACGGCTGAAAGCTGATAGCGTCTGGTAATGGCTGATACCATCGACTGGCCGCCGCCGCGTCGCCCGCAGCGGCGGCGCGGTCTGCCGATCATCATCGGCCTCTTGTTCGTCTGCCTCCTGGCCGGCGGCACCCTGCTCTCCTACTATGTCGAGGCGCTCTGGTTCGAGTCGCTCGGCGTCGCCGACGTCTTCTGGACCACGCTGCGGCTGCAGGGCCAGGCGTTCACCTTCTTCTTCGCCGCGACATTCTTCATCCTCTACGGATCGTTTCTCGCGCTGAAGCCGGAGAGGCTCGGCGAGCTGGCGGGCTTGCCGATCCTGATCAACGGCCAGCCGATCAAGCTGCCGGTCGAGCCGGTCATCCGGTTTGCCGCGCTCGGCGGCTCGTTCCTGATCGCGGCCGCGACCGGGGCCGCGATGATGAGCGAGTGGAACGTGATCGCGCTCGCCTGGCAGGCCGGATCGGAAGCCGTGCGCAGCGCCGGCGCGGCGATGAACGACCCGATCTTCGGCCGGCCGCTCGCCTTCTATCTCTTCACGCTGCCGGCGTGGCAACTGGTCAGCGGCTGGCTGATGACGCTCTCGGTGATCGTCGGCGCCATGGCCGGGTTCTTCGTGGTGATCACCGGCGGCGCGCAGATGATCGGCGGCCGCCGCGATAGCGGGACGACCGCCTGGCGCGGGCTGTCGATCGCCTTCGCGTTCGTGATGCTGATGCTCGCGGTGCGCGTCTACCTCGGGCGGTTCGAACAGCTGTTCGAGGATCACACGATCTTCGCCGGCGTCACCTACACCGAAGCGCACGTCACGCTGACGGGCATGCTCGTGGTGTCGATTGCGCTCGGCATCGGCGCGCTGCTGGCGCTGATCAACGCGGTGTCGGCGCCGCGGGTCCGCTGGCTGGTGCTGGCGGTCGCGCCGGCGGCGGTCTGCTACGTCTTGACCGGGCTCGCGAGCTGGTACGTGACGAGCTTCATCGTCAAGCCGAACGAGCTCGTCCGCGAGGCGCCGTTCATCAGCCACAACATCGAGATGACGCGAAAGGCGTTCGCGCTGGATCGCGTCGAACAGCATCCGTTTCCCGCCGACGGCGGCGTCGAGGCGGTCGATGCGGCGCACAACCAGGACACGCTGCAGAACATCCGGCTCTGGGACTGGCGGGCGCTGCAGGACACATTGCGGCAGATTCAGGAGATCCGCACCTACTACGACTTTCCCGATATCGACATCGATCGCTACATGGTGAACGGATCGGTGCGCCAGATGATGCTCGCCGCCCGCGAGCTGAACGTCGAGAAGCTGCCGGAGAGCAGCCGCAACTGGATCAACGAGAAGCTGATTTACACGCACGGCTACGGCGTCACGATGAACCCGGTCAACGGCTTCACGCCCGAAGGGCTGCCGGCGCTCATCCTGGCGAACATGCCGGTCCAGAGCACGATCCCGTCGCTCAAGGTGACGCGGCCGGAGATCTACTTCGGCGAGCTCACCAACACCGACGTCTACGTGAAGACGCGCCAGAAGGAGTTCAACTATCCGCAGGGTGAGACCAACAGCCTCACGTCATACGAGGGAAGCGGCGGCATCCTGCTCGGCGGCTTCTTCCGCCGGCTGATCATCGCGCTCGATCGCGGCGATCTCGCCAAGCTGCCGTTCAGCGACGACGTGACGGCAGAGAGCCGGCTGCTGATGCGCCGCAATATCCGTGACCGCGTCGCCGCGCTGGCGCCGTTTCTGACGTTCGACGAGGATCCCTACGTCATCGTCGGCGACGATGGCCGGCTCGCGTGGATGATGGATGGCTATACGACGTCCGAATCCTTTCCCTACGCGAGGCACTTCCGTATGGGACGCCAGCGCGTGAACTACATGCGCAACAGCGTCAAGGCCATCGTCGACGCTTACGACGGCACCACGACCTTCTACGTGTTCGACACCGAGGATCCGATCATCGCGGCCTATCGCGGCGTGTTTCCGGGCCTCTTCAAGGACGCCTCGGCGATGGCTCCAGGCATGCGCAAGCATGTCCGCTATCCCGAACTGCTGCTCCAGCTCCAGGCGTCGGTCTACGGGCTGTACCACATGACCGATCCCGGCGTGTTCTACAACCGCGAGGATCTCTGGAGCGTGGCGACGGAAGGCGGCTCGACCAGCGAGCGCGGCCAGGCGGCACAGACGATGGAGCCGAACTTCGTGCTGATGACGCTGCCAGGTGAGAAGACGGCGGAGTTCATCGAGATCCTGCCGTTCACGCCGGCGAACCGGAATAACTTGATCGGATGGATCGCCGGACGCAGCGACGATGCGAATTACGGCAAGGCCGTGGTGTACGACTTCCCGAAAACAAAGCTGGTGGACGGACCGCTCCAGGTCGAGGCCCGGATCGATCAGAACGCACAGCTCTCCGGCCAGTTGTCGTTGTGGAATCAGCAGGGATCGCACGTCCGCCGCGGCGGGCTCCTCGTGATCCCGGTCGGCCGCGCGCTGCTCTACGCCGAACCGATCTATCTGCAAGCCGAGCGCAGCCCGATGCCGGAACTCCGGCTGGTCGTGCTGGCGCTGCAGGATCGGCTCGCCTACGGGCCGACGTTCGAAGTGGCGATGGCTGCGCTCTTCGGCAACGGTCAGTCGACGCTGGCGACCGCGCCGAACGCGCCGGCGCCGTCACCGTCGAACGGCGCGAGCGCTCCGTCTGCCCCGGCCTCGCCAGCGCCGGCCGCCGGGCCTGGAGCGACCGATACCAACGGCCTCATCGCTGCTGCGGCGAAGGATCTCGCCGACTATCAACGTCTGACGGCCGAAGGAAAGCTGGGCGAGGCCGGGCAGAAACTGGAAGCGCTGAAGCTGAAGCTGGACGCTCTCAACCGGCAGCGCCGCTGAGCGCCGCTGGGGTCAGATCTCGATTTTCGCACGTGCGAAAATCAAGATCTGACCCCGGTTGATTAGTTGTCGTCGTCGCTCAGGGCGGGGATCCCGGCCGCGAACCACGTGCCGCCGGTGTTGCGAATCAGCAGGACGGGGCTGGCGCACGTTGACGGCACCGCCGGATTCAGCGTGTCGTCGATTCGGAAATCACCATCCGCTTCGAGCGCCACACCGGCCAGGTCGGTGCTGTGCTCGGTGAACGGCGCCGCGGCCTCGCAGATCAACGTCGCGAACACCTTCTGGTTGGCGTTGGTTCCGATGCCGTTGCCGCCGGCCAGCAGCAGCCCGCGGCCACGGACCTTGATGCGGCCGTAGATGTCGATGTCGGCCTTCAGATCCGCGATCCTCCAGGGCGATCCGGGAGGATTCACCCCTCTCACCACGTTCCGATTCACGTTCGGAAACGTGTTGTCGGGATTCACGGTTCCCGCCGCGCTCGACGCCGGGATGACGCCGATGCCGCCGTCGAACCTCGCCAGGGAGTCACGACGGTGCGCACTGAGCTGACCAACGACCCCAAGGCTCATCACCAGAACCGCTACCTTCTTCAACATTGTCTTACGCCGTCCTTTCAGAAACCGATCCTCGATGGGGCACCGCGACCATCGCAGTGCCCATCTTGGTAGCGTCCGATCGGCCGGTTCCTTTCAAGGTCGGGTGAAGGCGGGGAGCGTCTTTCGATCAGCGTTACGAAGTACGTTCTGCGAAAGTAATGACGTAGCCGTCCGGATCGGCGATCGCGAACTCGCGCATCCCGTAGAACTGCGTCACGATCGGCATCACGATCTTCACCTTCGGCGCGAGGCGATCGTGCAGCGCGTCGACTCCTTCGACCTCGATGAACAGCGTGCCGGTGGCGCCGATCGGCTTGCCGGCGAAGCCCGGATACTCCTTCACGGCGCCGGCGGCGTCGTTGAAAAAGATCTCGACGGCGCCGCTGGTCACCGCCGCGAACGCGAACGGCGACGCGTCAGGCACGGTCATCCCGCGCTCGAATCCGAGCGTGTCCACGTAGAAGGCCAGGCTGCGTTCGACGCTGGCGACGAGGAGATTGGGCGTGAGCTTGGTGAATTGAGGCATGGGCACACCTTTCGTGTGTGCTCGCTGATGCCTACATCTACGACTCGGCGAGAACGAGGCCGCAGGTAGGGGCTATCACCCCGCTAGGTACGGCGCGGAGGATAGCACAGGTAAAATGATGGGTATGCGTATTCTTTCAGTCCTCGTATTCATGTTCGCGGCCGCGGCCGCATCGGCGCAAACCGCTCCGCCCGCCACCGTGGCCGCGCCGGCTGACGTCGCCGCGCCGCCGGCCAACGCGACCAGGACGGCGTCCGGCCTTGCAACCAGGGTGATCGCCCCGGGCAAGAGCGCGGAGCATCCCACCAAGGACGACGTCGTGACCATCCACTACACGGGATGGAAGACCGACGGCTCGATGTTCGACAGTTCCGTGACCCGCGGCAAGCCGACCAGCTTCCGGGTCGGCGGCGTGATCGCCGGCTTCAGCGAGGGACTGCAGCTGATGGTCATCGGCGAGAAGCGCAGACTGTGGATTCCCGAGGCGCTCGCCTACAAGGGTGCGCGCGAGCCCAAGGGGATGCTGGTCTTCGACATCGAGCTGATCGACATCCCGACGCGCGCGCCGGCCGACGTCAAGGCGCCGCCGGCCGATGCGAAGAAAACCGCGAGCGGGCTCGCCTACAAGGTGCTGCAGCAGGGAGTCGGCGGACGCCACCCGCGGCCGACCGGTGAAGTCACGGTCCACTACACGGGCTGGACGACCGACGGAAAGATGTTCGACAGCTCGGTCGTGCGCGGACAGCCGTCGACGTTCGGACTCGACGGCGTCATCGCGGGATGGACCGAAGGCCTGCAGCTGATGTTCGAAGGCGAGAAGACCCGCTTCTGGATTCCCGAGAAGCTCGCCTACGAAGGCAAGAAGGCGCCGTACGGCCTGCTCGTCTTCGACATCGAGCTGATCAAGATCGGCCAGTAGCCTTCGGCTGGGTCGCGTCGGAGATGCGGCGGGTGGCGCGCTGGAACCGGTCCGCGAGCGCTCGCCGCACCTGATCGGGCACCGGTCCGATCCGCGACAGCGCCGCCTGTGCCTGACGCACATCGTCTGCGGCGGCGCGGAACCGGCTGTCGTCGTCGCTCTTGCCGCCGATGGTGTTGGCCGCCAGCGCTTCTTTCAGCATCGCCGCCATGCGAGCGGTCGGCGACAACGCAGCATCGGCGCCGGCTGACGCCGGCCCGCTGATCGATTTCGCGAGGGTTTCGATCCGAGCGACGATCGTTTCCATCTTCTTGCGGTTCGCGTCCGGATCGAGATCGGAGCCGCCGAACACCGACGGCCAGCGCGCGATGACGCCGGCAAAGGCCTTCGCGAAGCGCTCGTCGAGCGCCAGTGCGCGATCGCGATCGACGCCGCGCGCGGCAATCTCGGCCTGCCATCGTCCGCGCAGCGCGCGCACGGTCGCCATCAGGTCGGCGGGAGGCTCGACCGGGCCGGCTGCCGCGGCATCTGCGCCGTCCGCGGACTGAGACTGCTCGCTTGCTGTCGACTGAGACTGCTGACTGCCGGCTGTTAACGCTTCCAACTCCTGACAGATGGCCTCGCGCGCCGCGACCCGTTCGCCGAGCGCGATGTCGTGACGCTGCGCGTAGCGCGCGAAGAAATGGTCCGCAGCGCCGCGGAACCGCTGCCACAGGGCTTCCGAACGGCTCTTCTTGACCGGCCCGACGGTCTTCCACTCGGCCTGCAGCCGCTTCATCTCGAGGGCGGCTGCGTCCCAGTCGACCGAGTCCTTGATGGCGTCGGCCTTGACGCAGAGCGCTTCCTTCTTCGCGAGGTTGTCGGCCCAGACCGTCTTGCGCTCGGCCAGATCGGCATGCCGCCGGGTGAAGAAGCGGTCGCACGCGGTGCGGAAGCGCTCCCAGATCGACTTCTCCTGGCCGCGGCTCACCGGGCCGATCGTCTTCCACTCGGCCTGCAGCTTCTTGATCTCGTCGGCGGTCTGAATCCAGTTGGTGGACTCGGCCAGCGCTTCGGCGCGCTCGCACAGGGCCACCTTCTTCGCAAGGTTCCCGCCGCGCGCTTCGGCTTGCGCCGCGAAATGCGCCTCGCACCGCGTCCAGGCTTCGTCGTGCGCCGTCTTGAACCGCTTCCAGAGCACCTCGCCCTGGGCGCGCGGCACGTCGGCGGCCTGGCGCCACTGGAGCTGAAGGTCGCGCACCTGCTTGGCGATGGCCTCGGGATCCTCGACCGCCTTGAGCGCTTCCATCTTTTCGCAGAGCTGCTCCTGAATCCCGACGTTGGCCCAGCGCTGCCAGTCGGCGACATCGCGCAGCTCCTGCACCTTCGGCATCAGCGCGGTCTGCGCCCCCTTGAGGCGCTTGACGATCTCGTCGTAGTCCTTCTTCGACGGCAGCTGCGGCACCGTGCTGAGCGCGGCGCGGACGTCCTTCAGCGCGCGTTCACCCGACTTGAGCGTGAGATCGGTCCTCGCGGCCACCGCCTCGATCCGGCCAACGAGCTGCTGGGCCCGGACCAGCGCCTCGCGCCGCGCTTTCTGATCCTGCTCGTGCGCCGCCGCGTCGCGCGCGGCAAAGGCGGTCTGCGCCTCCGCGTACCGCTCGGTGACCGCCGGGTCGCTGATCATCCCGGCGCCGAGGTCGTGCCACTCGCGACGGATCGCCGCGAACTGCTTGCGCGCGGCCGGCAGATCCTCCAGCGCGCCGGCGCGAGCCGCTTCCTCGGCCAGCTCGCGCAGCCGGGCGCGCCGCCGCTCGATGTCCTTCCATTCAGCATGGCGTTTCTGGCAGGCGCGCGACGCGCGTTCGAAGCGCCGCATCAGCTCGTCGTGCGATTCCCGATCGTCGAGCGCGGGCATCCCTTCCCACTCGGCGGTCGCGAGCTCGAGCTCCTCGAGCGCTCTCTCGCCCTGGATCTTTTCAATCCGCTCGCACAGATCGAGGCGCGGCCGCGACGCCGCGTCCCGCGCCTCGCGCGCCAGACGATCGGCCTCTGCGCGATCCGCGTGCTCGCGGCTCTCCTCGACGTGCCGATCCGAAGCCTCCCGCGCGGCACGCTCGGCCTCGGCCGGGTCGGGCTCGACAACCGCAGGCGCGGAGGCGGCCGCCGCGGCGGCTGCGGCAGCCTCGCGGGCTTCCTGCTCCTCGGCGGCAACGCGTTCGTCCGCCTCGCGCACGATCGCGCGGGCGCGCTTCGAGGCGCTCTTGTTCTTCGCGCGCGCGGCAATCTGCTCGAGCTCGGCGCGGTCGGTGATCTGCTCGACGGCGGCCAGCGTCGGATCCTTGAACTCGCTGTTGAGCGCGAGGCTGAGCAGCTCGCCGTGATCCTGCAGCCGATCGAAGGCCGCGCGCCGCACGCTCTCCTGTTCGGCGTGGCGCGCGATCGATCCCAGCGCGTGGCCGTCGGCGACCCGGGCGAGCGCGGCAAGCGCGGTGGCCTCGCGCGACGCGTTCTTGGCGATGCCGATCAGGGTCTTCGGCTCGTCGATCGCGGCGAGCGCCGCGAGGCTGTCGCTCTCGCCGAGGCCCTCGAATGCCTCGAGCGCGATATCCCGGAGCATCGACAGCGCCTGGACCCGCACCTGCTCGTCGGCATCGGCCTTCGCGACGCCGGCGAGCGCGACCGGATCCATCAGTTTCGCCACGGCTGCGCGCCTCACGCGCGGATCGGAATCCTCGCGTGCGACCTCGGTCAGCAGGTCGCGCTCGTCGAGCGGCAGCTCCTGCACGAACTGCAGGCGGGCGGCGGCGTCAGGGTTCTTGTGACCGGATTGGGCGCGAAATCGATCGAGCAGTGCCATACACGCTCCAGCCTGGCCGCAGCCAGCTTGTGACGGGGGTCAGCGTTCGCGAGGAACGCCGAACCCTGGTTCTGTCAGCTTCGCGACGATGTCGCGGCCGTGGGACGCGGCGCTGACCTGTTTGTCGATGTCCAGAATGCGGCCGTCCGCTCCGATGTAAAACGTCCAGCGCGACGCGAACCCGCTCGCCGCGAGCACCCCGTAGGCCCTCGCGACATCCTTCGTCGCATCGCTCAGGATCGGATATGTGAGCCCCAGCGACTCCGCAAACCGTGCGTTGGCTCCCACCGAATCGACGCTGGCCGCGAAATGGCTGACGTTCATTCGCTGCAACTCGTCGCCGAACGCATTGAGCGACTTGCACTCCGCCGTGCAGCCGCCGGTGAACGCCTTCGGGAACCAGGCGACGACGAAGGGCCGTCCCGCCAGATCCTTTAGACGATACGTCTTGCCATCGGATCCCGGCAGGGAAAAATCCGGCGCCGGATCGCCCGGCTTCAGCTCAACAGGCGTGGGCGGAGATTGCGTCACGAGGTTGAAGACTCCGATCGCCGTCGCCGCCGCGGTGGTCGCGAGACGCCTTAGCTGAGGGAACAGATACAGACACGTCCTCCGCTCGAATATGCCATTCTAATGAAGGGCGTCGAATACATGTGGGCATCCAGCCGCGGGATTTTTCGGTCTCTCAGCCATTCTCCAATTCTGCGGATCGGTGTGTTCGCTGCATGCGCGGCATTCACGACGGCTTGTAACAACGGCAACTCAAATCCGACGACGCCGACCCCCCCTCCACCTGTCGGCTCGACAATCTTTTACACGGCAATCGGCGCCAGCGATGCGGCCGGGGTTGGCTCGAGCGCCGAATGCATCCCCTTCACAGACTGCCCCAACGGCATGGGCTACGTGCCCGTCACGGTGCGGGCCCTCAAGGCGCAGGGATTTACCGTCACCAACCTGAACCTCGGGATTCCAACGACCGTCATCGGCCGGGATTTCGGGACCCTCGGCGCCTCGTATGGACGCACCATCGTCGGCAGCATGATCGAAGCCGAGATGCCGTTCGTGCAGAGCAACGCGACGGTGGTGACGATTTTTGCCGGGGTGAACGAAATCCTCACGATCAGGTCGGCGCTTGGCGGCGGGGCGGGTGGGAGCGACCCGAACGCGTTCGTCGACGCGCAGGTGCGCGCGTTCGCCACCGACTATGCGACGCTGATCACGGGCATCCGCGCGCGCGCGGGCTCCCCGCGCATCGTCATTCTCAACGTCCCCAACGCCGCCGGCATGCCCTTCATGGCCGGCGCCTCGCTCGCCGATCGGCAGGCCGCGCAGCGCGCGGCCGTCGGCATGTCGAAGACCGTGGTCAACCCGCTGGTGTCATCCTCCATCACCGTCATCGACATGATGTGCGACGGGCGCAGCTACTTCCCGGCGAACTATTCAGGGGATGGCCTGCACCCGAACGACGCCGGGTACGCGTTCATCTCGTCCGAGGTGGTGAAGGCGATCACCGGCACCTCGTATCCCGCACCGCAGAGCAGCTGCGCCGGGATGACGATCGTGCCGTGACCTTCGCCGACGCCGTCGCACGCCTGGAGGCCGGTCTGCGTTCGCCGCTCCCTGGACCGGCGGCACAGGAGCGCCTGGCGCCGGTCCCACGCCGCGAGTGGCCGGCCGGCTTCAACACCGCGCGCATCCGCAACGCCGCCGGCCTGCTGCTGGTGTTTCCCAAACGAAAAGAAGAAACCGGAGAGCGTTCTCCGCGGTTTCTTCTGGATCGTGATTCCGCCCACATCATCCTGACCGTGCGCGCCCAGGCGCTGCGCCATGGCGGCCAGGTCTCGCTCCCCGGCGGCGTCGTCGATCCGGGCGAGACCTTCGAGCAGGCGGCGCTGCGCGAGGCCCATGAAGAAGTGGCGCTCGCGCTCGATCAGGTGCGCGTGCTGGGTGCCCTGACGGCGCTCGACATCCCGGTCAGTGGATTCCGGCTGCACCCGATCGTCGCGACCGCCTCGGCGCGGCCGCACCTGACGCCGTCGGACGGCGAGGTCGCGCGGATCCTCGAGATCAGTGTGGATGAGCTGCTGAACCCCCGCCATTTCATCACCACCGAGCGCGAGCGGGACGGGGTGACGTTCAAGGTCCCGGCGTTCCGGATCGCCAACGTCGAGATCTGGGGCGCAACCGCGATGGTTCTCGCGGAATTCCTCGCGCTGCTCAGCTGATTGGGTCGTTTTCATGGTCCGATCGCACTTTTGTGCGATCTCTGCACGTTTCGTTGTCCACTTTGCACTAAATCATCGCTTGTCATCGGATTGTCTCCGCGTAATTGCAACTTCTGCACGGTTTTTGGGATAATGCATCAGTTCTGCTAAACGCTTTAAGATTCGGTTTCAAGGGGGCGCACAAGCGATGGGGTCCAGAGTGCTCGGCGATGCAATCGGTTCGATCCGCAATTGGTCAGTCACTGAGGCAAAGGAGCCACGTGCCCCGCGCGTCACGGAAGCGTTCGGCAGCCTCGTGTTCAACGACGAAGTCCAGCAGACGCGCCTCCCGAAGCCGATCTATCACGCGCTGCGCCGCACGATGACGCAGGGTGAACCGCTCGACATCTCGGTGGCCGACGCGGTCGCCTCGGCGATGAAGGAGTGGGCGGTCGAACACGGCGCGACGCACTACACGCACTGGTTCCAGCCGCTGACCGGGATCACCGCCGAAAAGCACGACTCGTTCCTCTCGCCCACCAGCGACGGCAAAGCCGTACTGGAGTTCTCGGGCAAGGAGCTGGTGCGCGGCGAGCCGGACGCCTCGAGCTTCCCGTCGGGCGGCATGCGCTCAACCTTCGAGGCGCGCGGCTACACGGCCTGGGATCCGACGAGCCCGCCATGGCTGCTCAAGAGCGGCAACGCGACGACGCTCGTCATTCCGACCGCGTTCGTGAGCTGGACCGGCGAAGCGCTCGACAAGAAGACCCCGCTGCTGCGGTCGATGGAAGCGCTGTCGAAACAGGCGGTCCGCATCCTCAAGCTGTTCGGCTCCACCGCTGAGCGCGTCGTCACGACCTGCGGTCCGGAGCAGGAATACTTCCTGATCGATCAGTTCTTCTACCTGTCGCGGCCCGATCTGATCAACGCCGGCCGCACCCTGTTCGGAGCGAAGCCGCCCAAGGGGCAGGAGCTGGAAGATCAGTACTTCGGCGCCATTCCCGATCGGGTGATGGCGTTCATGTCCGAGGTCGAGACCGAGCTGTACAAGGTCGGCGTGCCGGTGAAGACCCGCCACAACGAGGTGGCGCCGAGCCAGTACGAGATCGCGCCGGTGTTCGAGAACGCGAACGTCGCCACCGATCACCAGATGATGATGATGGAGACGCTCAAGCGATCGGCGCCGAAGGTCGGTCTCGCGTGCCTGCTGCACGAGAAGCCGTTTGCCGGCGTCAACGGATCGGGCAAGCACCTCAACTGGTCGATGAGCGACGACGAGGGGAACA